>Ga0105052_10003150_pt1 | contig 19354 bp, 15 predicted proteins | sample FRY03_FD_78094 | JGI IMG/M metagenome (GOLD analysis project Ga0105052, IMG submission 78094) | Freshwater microbial communities from Lake Fryxell liftoff mats and glacier meltwater in Antarctica - FRY-03 | ecosystem: Environmental > Aquatic > Freshwater > Ice > Glacier meltwater ... | reverse complement strand
TTATTGTGTTTGCCGCAATTTGGTTTGCAGTTATTGTGTTCGCTAAAATTTCATTTGCAGTTATTGTGAATGCCTCAATTTCGTTTGCGGTTATTGTGTTTGCCGCAATTTGGTTTGCAGTTACGGTATTATCAATCAGAGTTACGCCATTTATAGTCCCGCTTTGCAAAAATATACCAGCAGGCTGCAGCACAGAAGTATTAACTGTTGAGACAATATACTCTTTAAGCGCTATTGCATTAAGGACCTGGCTTCTCTCCCTGTCTGGGTCTCCAAAAATGCTAAGACTAAAATCAAACACTGAATACAATGATGTATCCAGCAAGCTCGAATTAATGCCATTATGATTGTGACCGCCGCCAGAATAAAATACAATTTGTGATTCGCTAATAGCCATTAAGAAACCTGCCTCAAAGTCAGACCCTGAGTTATATTTGCGCCAATTGACATTTGGTGTGAAATAACCCAATAATCTGTATTTACAATATCTAAAGAGGATAAATTAGATACCCTTATTCTATCACCTAACTGGATGAATGGCATTGTTGTAACATTTATATCAATAATTGGAACGGGTATTTGCGTTTTGCTTATTATAAACTCCGCCAATTTTTTAGCATGGACAGCGCTTGATATAAATTTACTCTCAATTTTTAAATCTTTTAATCCATATTTTTTAATACTTAGATCAAGCGCAGAAGACTGCTCCTTTATCTGGATATTCTGCTCACTAAGTTGCACCGCCGTCCCCGCTATGCCAGTAAAATATGGGAGATCAGTCAGGGGGTTAGTGCCCTGCAAAAATACAACACCGCCAATTTCTGTATTATTAGATGCAGAAACAATTAACTCAGCGCCGTATGCATACGGCATATATCTAACAATATCCACCATGTCTGGCTCTTCAAATCTTATTGCCGATATAAGCGGAGATTTAACATTATAGGCGGGAGATTTATCAAACTTAATATCATAGTATCTTGCCTCCCTCACTTTTGAATCGTTCCCTAGACCGATTGCGTGAGAAGCCGCGATTGTTTGGAATTTACCACGAACAAGACCGTTAAACGATGTCGCTGTTTTAGAAATATATTCAATAATTTCACTACCAATTCTTAAATAGCCAGTTTCGGCAAACACGGGGTTGATGGTTGAATCGACATAAATGATATTGGAAGAACTTGTTATATTAGCAGACAACCCAGTTGTCCCGAGTGTTTCATTTTCTGCTGCGACCCATAGCGTTTGCAGATTAGATGTTGCTGTTTGCAAAGATGCTATTGGGATAGTAACTTTATTACATTGTAAATCTACAGAGTAATTTGCGTCAATTATGTTGGTGGAATCGCTTAGAGTTGTCTGCACGGATGCGTGTTGCGTTATAGACCCTTCAAAAAATCTATAGTAATGTTCATATTTTGCTTTATCATTTTCATTTATATACGACCGCCCTAGGTCTGCAAATGTAATATCATTAACAACCTCTCGGATAGAACTTTCATTCCCATATAAAAATGCGAATTCCGTCAATGGCTGCATGGCGCTTTCCGTATATCGATCAGCAACTTCTGCGCTTGACAATGCCCGATTGTAAAAAGCAGCCTCGTCAATTGTAAAGCTTCTAATTAAAGAAGGCGCAACCTCGGCCCCGCTTGAATAAGATGAGCCTCTACCCCCGATTGTTATATTTTGAGTCACCCATGATAAAGGGGTTGCTATAGTTGCTTCATTAACACTAACGCCATTAACATAATACTTCAATATTAAATTTTCAAATGTCACAGCGAAATGATAAAAATAACTATTTGAAAGTACACTGCTACTTGATACCGTAGATGTCCCAGCAGATGTCTTTATTTTAAAACCATGAGAACTGGCGTTGTTAAAAAACTCAAACCCCGAAGTTGGAACAGAGTTGCCCCAATTACTAATGTACTCACCATCACCGCTAAATGAACCGCTAGTGAACTTTGCAAAAAATTCAATTGACCAACTACCAGTATATAATGGGCTCGAAGTATTGGATAAATCTATTGATGTGCTGTAGGGGATTCTTATGTAAGCGCTGCTGTCCAGAAGAACAGATTTGTTGTTCGGGTCAGATACCAAGCCAGTATCTTGATTTAATTTTGGCGACCCAATGTATATTCCAGTATTTCTATGGTTGAAAGAATCAGCGACCGCAAGGGTTCTTGATGGATCTTTACAACCCATCGAGTCAAGAGCGGCTATTGTACAGCATTCTGACGCAGAGACAATTTCATCCGACAAACCATCCATTGCTTTATATAGATGTAATTTAAAAGTTGAGGTAGCACCATCATTGTATTCATGAAAGAACTCAATTCTTATTTTTCTAGGAACGCCAGCCGTGAAATTAATGCTGCTTGACGCATATCTCGTGAAAGCGTTAACCGTATTCCATCTGTCCAAAATCAATTTATCATCTATATATAAAGCAACACCACCAGATTTAACCCATAAAATAAGTTGCTGCAGCCCGCTTTCTGTCGGGACATAATAGCCATCGAACACACCATTGAAGTAATCAATATATGTTTCATTATCCACCCCAACAAAAGAATAGTCAGTTATTTTCAAAGCATCCGTACTGAGGTCAGATATGCTTTTAGACAAGGTTACATAGCTGGGTGATACAAACTTCTTCTCACCCATTGCCTTGTCTAAAGGAGATAGTTCTTTATCGATTGCATCCGCAAGGATGTCCTTCACATAAATGTTCTTTTTACTAATTGGCATGCCCCAAAATCTTGCACGCAATCCCGTTGATGAAACTATATTGTTACCACTTCTATCAATTGATTCCTCATTAAAAGAATAGACGGCAATCGCCCCCCTGTTTTTTGCTCCATTAACATAAGAATGGAGAGATTCAAAATCGGCTTTGGGGAAGTTAGCCCTCATCAAAAGATTTTTTACAGCATCCCCGACATAAACATTTTGCATCAAAAACCCGTAATTAATTATTCTTTCAGAAATGAATTTTGTCCAATCTTGTAAAGAAGCTTTAACCGACATGTCCGTGTTGACACCCCATTGGTCAACATAGAATGTTCCATTCTTTACATATTCATAAATATCAAATTTTACAGTTGCATTTGCACTATGAGCTTTAGCGATAGTGCCGCCATAACCCCTTTCATAAACAGTTACAACATTTGATGAGCTTGTCGAAGTGCACGCGATTATTTCTTCAGACTGGGTTCCTTCATCAATTGTTACCAAAAACTTATCTGAGGCACCGCCAGTCTTAAGCATTGACCCATCAATAACCGTGAAGGTGCTGCTTGAGGCAGATGTGTTTGATAACAGTTGAGTTGTTAAATAAGAATCGTTTATTTGAGATATCTGCGGCTTTTTAATTCTCCATCCAGTGTACACTTCCATCTTTACATTTTTTACCATGTATTGTCCATACAGAGAATTACTATTAAAAAGATTAAAATCTTTAGATGTGTTATCAATTGTTATCTCAACAGAACCAATTTCAGAGCCGCCTATCGGAAGGCTTGTCGAGTGTACATCACGAGATCTGTTCACTGAGTAGGAAATAACGCTATCACTGATATCTGTTTGATACATCGGAACAATTTCTTGAATTCGCGCATAGTCTTCTGGATTCTTTGTTGAGCGAACGGTGACTTTTATTTTAGAAACATTTTGAGTCGAGAGTGCTTCCGATACAAAGTGTTCTTGGTAGTATGACCCAGATGTCATAGTGCCTTCCTCTGTTAGAACTAAAACAGCGGAGCCGTCGTAAACTTGCAGTGTGTAATCGTATATTTGACCATAGAATTCCGATGTGACAATTTTTATTTTATTAACTTTTCTTGTTGTAAATGAAGCCTCTACATATGGATCAGTCGAAAATCCATAACCATTATATGAGATATGAACACCAGCATTACTTTTAGAATTAGACCACCATCCGAATTCTAAATTACTGCCAGTCTGGGTGTTGGCTAGATCATTTGTTATCAGCGAAGGCATCGCATACCACGAACCGTCAGCCTTTATGATGTCTCCATTAATATCCTTTGCACCAGCAACAGCCCAAGTAAAAGATTGTCTTTCTATCCCGTTCATGCATTCAGAAGCGGGGAAATAAAATCCTCTATTTGGGTACAATTGATTATCTGCCGAATAAGCGTCATTCGTTGTGACCACAAGGTTTTCCAGGTGTCGGCTATCTAGCCATGTTGCGATTATTTTTGGCTTAATCTTCTGGGCTGGTGCGAGGATGGCGGAACTAAATGAGTCAGATATTGGTAAGTTATGCATTCCAGTTGATAACAATTTAAACCTCCTCTAATGTCATTGAACAGCTAAAATAGTATACATTATCAATAAGGTCTCTTCTTATTAAATTTTCATTAAACCCAGTAACAAAGACTTCCAAATTCTCTTCTGTATACGGTGTTAGCCCAGCCTCATCTTGTTTCAATATTGTCAATGTGTGAATATCAGCATCCATCGCGATATCTTTTATAAAGTTTCTTGATTCACGAGTATCAACTGTCTTTTCTCTGAAGTTGGGAATATAAGACCAGTTAAGACTGTATGTTCTTTTCCCCCCAGCCGCACTGTTCTTATAATATCTCTCAGTGTCCCCAAGTAGATTTGTGTTTTCAATAAAAATTGGCGCTACCGAGACGCTAAGCGTTCTGCTCTGATTTGTAAGAGGGTTGCCGTCTAGCAGTAACAATGACCTAATCAAAGAAGAGTCAGGGGTTAATGTGCTGCTAAATCTTATGGCTTTAGCGTTTAATGATCCAAACCCAGCCCGATCAGATAGGTTGATTCTAATTGTTGCAAGGAATATTTTTGCTTTTGGCGCAAATACAATAATAGACGCAGACAGGACAGCTTTAGCGTTAGCAATTCTCTCTGCGCTGGTTGTAACGGAAGCAGTCCCAGAAATATTAGATATTGCTTTTGATATTTTTATAATTGAGGCAACAACACTTGATTCTGCTGTAATTCCAATTATAGCCTTAGAAATCTTCGTAGAGGCGGATACAATGGTGGATGAGCCAGAAACGGTTGTTGACGCTTTGGATATTTTCGTTAAATTTACAACGAGATTAGTCTGACCAGAAATAGTTACGAGACTATCATGCCTTTCACTAGCGACAGTTAGTGTTACTGTACCAGCAGAAAGCGTGGCAGATGCATGCACAATTCTTCTGGCGACAGTATTTACCGATGTTGAACTTGAAAGATTGGCTGACGCTACGGATGTCTTCTTAAATGCAACTGTTAATGATGATTCAGACGACAGTTGAGCGGCTGCATCAACAGTCCCGTCTGGACCGTAAAATACAATGCCGCTACTGAAGGGTTGTGTAATTTCAAAAAAACTACTAGCCATTTTACTTCTCTTTTAGAGAAATATCAACATTGTAATAAGCACACTGCGCCGATATATCTCTCCTTAATAAAGTTTCATTATATGAATCAACATAAACAACCGTGTCATAGAAAGGGTCGTCTGGGTTAAGTTTAATTGATAAATTAAATTGAGATGACATGGTTGCCAAACTGTACAAATAGTCCCGTCCTCTTCTACCATCAATCGTTTCAGTCTGGAGTGACGGGAGCCATGTAAAGCTTAGTGTGTAAAGATTCTTTACATTCTTTATAAATCGACGCTTGTTCCCGTTTGCCAATTCAACATTAGAACTTGATGTTGTCATTGAAGAAGAGAACACGCGGTTGTGCTCAGTTATTTCATGATTATTTAAAACTACAAGATGTGTTATCGCGGTATCTGGTGTCATTAGTTCCCTCTATTAACACCATTATAGCTGCTAAAGGTTCTAGGCTCATTACCCGCATTTCTTTGGTTCTTTGGGAGTACATTTATATTGTAATCCTTCATCATTGTTTTGAACCATTCTTCTTCCCCGATAAAAGTATCAACATTAATATTCACCGTGCTAATGCTTGATTGCTTCCCAGCCATAGCCATCGATGGTGTGCTTGATGGAGTTCTAAATTTTGAACCGTTGATTGCTTCAAGAGCAATTCTACCCATATTGCTTACGGATCTAGCATTAATAACATATTCGCCGCCATGTAACATTGCTGGTACACCCACTGATGGATTCCCAGGGACATACCCCCCAGTCTTAAATGCATGCCTAATTGGAGCGCGATTCCGAGGGCGGAGAGGGACATAAGGGCTCATGTCTGGGGAATTCGGGCTTTTAGCCGACGGCAGGGCTAGTGGTTGACCAAATCGATCAGTTATAGTACCGCCCTGGTTATAATTTTGATAATTTATAAACTTGTCCCATGCTAGGGAAAACCGCTCAATCTCAGATGTCGCGTTAAATTTATTCCTTTCCTGTAATCTAGCCAGATAATTTGAACTAATTTCAGATATATTTCTGCCAGTAGAAAACTCATTTGCGTTAAGCTCACGACCTCTTAGAAAGCCAAGATTGCCACCCGACCCACCAGACGGGCTATTAAAGTGATTTGAGGCTGAAATTTTTAACCCCTCAGCAATTTTCGCTACATAATGAGCATGAGCATCATTGAAAGAACCATGATCTCCTCCTTGAAAACCATAATCCTTCCCAGTAATTTCCCCATTGATCCAAGTATCCATAAAGTCATTAATATCTGCCCCAATATTTTTAGTTTTTGGTATTAATTTAAATGTGCCTTTTGGAATAATCAATGGCATCCCTGGACGGGGAGTAAAGAATGTATCTATTGTATTTAAACTTTCTATTGCACCAGGGTTTGCTTTTATCACTTCTTCTAAATTAGCGACTAATACATTCATCCCATCAATCACATTTTCTCTTTGTCCATGGCCCATTACGGAGTGATTAATTACGCCATGTATGGTATCTCTAACATAGTCTTTCGTTCCTGCAGATATCATTGGAGCGCCAGTAGGTGTTCTATAAATATCACTAGTTTCGACACCATCTTTCCAAATGTTCATGGTTGAGCCTTTAAAGTCTGTTTGGAAATGAGAAGTTGGGCGTAATTCCATGTCCCCGTTTTTATTCAATGTAAACGGATATTTTTTTTCATGGACCCAAAAAAGAGGCTTAATGCCTGTCATTTTTCTTGTTACATGATCTGAGAGAATTTGTTCCTTGCCGTAACGATCAAACACAGATTTATCTGGATGGTGATTCCAATATTTAAACATATCCTCTTGCATACTATTTTTACCAAGATTTTTTAAGTGTCTAAACTGTATTATCGCGGCTTGATCTTTATTAACTATTGCATTGTAAAAAATCCCTGCGGCGGTTGTATCATTATTGGCGATAGCAGGATTTTGTATCCTCATTCCTCTTACTGATGCCCAAAAATCATCACTTAAATTAATACTGGATTGAAGGCTTGGATTAACGCCAGCGATTTTAAAAGCATTAAAATCAAAACCCTTAATATTAAGATTGTTTAACGCGGTGGTGCCTTTAATTATATCGTCAGATACACCAAATGTTAATAGTTCATTACCAATTTTATGTAATTGAAAGCTAGGAACAACTTCGGCACCAACATTAGCGCCCCAGGTGCCAGAATTCTGATCATATATTTCTGTATAGCGAAGAATTTTATCGCCTATAATATCTTTTGTGTTCATTCCTTTTATATATGGCGCTGGTAGATTTCTAGGCCCAGACATCAATTCTCTCATTCTAGAGCTAGACATAAGCTCGTTGGTTCTAGAACCAGACAAATCAACTATTTTTGAAGGATCAAGTTTTGAGGCATCAAATGGCTTGAGATAATCTCCTCTCAACCTAGAAGGCAAACTGCTTAAGAAGTTTGCCACGGGACCTGTTGTTCTAGAAGCAATTCCTTTAATATAAGTCGCAGTGCCAGGGAATTTAGAAATTAATGCATTTTTTGCAAACTTCGCAATGGGATTAGCAACTGCTCCGCCAACGCCTGCGAATGCGCCTTGCAAAAGCGCATTAGATGCAATTGCTTTTACAGAAACACCCTTCTTTTTATCAAACAACTGTTCAACAAAGCTGCCAATTCCACCCCCGAATGCGGCACCACCAATACTCCCAGGTACTGCGCCAACACCACCTCCGAACGCGCCAAGAGCACCACCAACTCCAGCACCAATCATGGCAAAAGAATTTTTCGGTCTCAATGTTTCTTTCAAAAATGGCTTTACATAACTCATTGGGTGACTGAGCATATTAAGCATCAGCCCTTGAACCCCCCCACCATATTGCCAATTTGGCTTTTGTTTATTTTTCTGCGCTTGTGCAGCAGTAGCCAAAGCCATTTCTTTTCTACCAGCATGTGCCTTGTCCATTATATTTTTTTCTAACCGATCCGCAGATCCCCTCCTCAAAGGAGACCCCTTTACAGTTGGGACTAAACCACCCTTCTTAAACTTCGGGATAAAATTATTATTAAGCTTTGTCAATGCACCCAAGCCAAGCCTTTTTACAGCTTTTGCATTGATAATATATTCTCCACCATGTAAGATGGCTGGTACGCCCTCTGTTTCTGGTTTATTAATAAATCCAGGCTTGATAAAACCACTCTGATCCATCGGTATTGGCCCGCCAGTTTTAAAGCGGTGACCTGCGCGGCGAACCATCGGCCTATACCAATCAGCCACACTGCTTGCACCAAAACCAGTATTGCCTTGGGCATCACGACGATTAATGCCAACACGATCAAGCCCAGTATTGCCAGCGACATCGCCTCCGCTACCTCCGCCTTCGCTAGCAGCCTTATTTGCGGCATCAATAGCAACCTTTTTGGCAATCCAAGCTTTTGTTTCTGTATCAAGATAGCCAAGCATTTCGTCCAATAATTCTTTATTATTAACAACCATGCTTCTATAGCTATCAGTAATTGCTGTATTACCATCTTTAATAGCCTGTGTGTATATAGTCTGCCAGTTTGTAGCAAATATTAAACCAGCAGCCTCGAATGGAACGAGGAAATCTTCATTGACAATCCTTAATATTTCAGTTTTTGCAGCAACAAAATTATCTACAATGCCAGTTGAAACCAAACCAAATTGATCAACAACAGCTTGTTTATTATCTCCAAAAGTATCACCCATGCCCACAAGCATTCCAAGTGTTACCCCGATAATTGTGTTTTCGCCTGGTGTAGCTCCAAGGCCATATTTAAGTGTTGCCTCTGCGACTAGAGCGTCAAGATTTTCAGAAAATGCACCAACAACTTTATTTGGCATTTTATCATTTATTGTTGTAACAAACTTTTCAAACATTTCACCAAAAGCAGCGCCAGTATCAATAGCCGTTTGATTAGTGATAGTTGTTATCTCGCCAATTTGCTTACGATAATCTTCAATTGTTACTGGTGGGAATTTAGTAATAAGAACAATTGCTTCTTGGAACTTAGTTATTGATTCTTCAAAGAATTTTGAAGCCGCGTCTTTTGCCTCGTTAATTGCATTCTTTAATGCATCAAGATTTTCTTTAGCAAGATCTTTTGCTCGATCAGATTCAATTCCCTTTAGTTGTTCAGTTTGATCCTTTTCATTTTTCTGCTGTTCCAACTGGAGCATTCTTGCATCATCAATACGACCTTCATAAACAGCAACCGCAAAGTTTCTTCTGAACTGCTCATCGCTTAATGTCTTATCATCAATCATCTTTCGCTTAGCAACTTCATATGCTTTTGTCTTTGTCAAAGACTCCTCTGCTTTTTCAAGCTTCATCAGTGTTGATAACTGGATGTCAAATACTTTAAGAGCCGAATCCTTTTGTATATTCAAAGCCTTTACAGCCTCATCTACATATTTCTTTATAGCATTAGAGAGTTCGCCAGCGATGTAGTCTTGTAATTTTTGAGCAGCGTCCATAAGCTCATCTTTGATAGCCTTACCGATTTTGCTTGCACCACCAGCAGCGTTAAATTCGTCAGTCATGTTTTCAGCAATAGCTTCACCAGCATCATCTCCAGCGTCTGCAGCTGCTTTAGGTATACCGTCAAATATCTTTACTTTACCAGTTGATTTCTTAACACCTTTTGCTATAGCAGAATCAATTGTTTTCATCATCTTATTAGCAATGTTAGTTACAGCTTCATCACCTTTGTTGACAAATTTGACAAGCCCATTAACAGTTGAATCAATTATCCCATTAACAGATCCTTTGGCTTTATCAACCAAAGCGAAAGTTGAATCGACAACGCCATTGACCCCATCAGATATACCTTTCAGGAATCCCAACCCTGGGACCTTGGATAGATACCCCGTCGCCTTAGCAAAAGCCTTTGGTATTAATGTAAACTGTGTAATTATTGACTTTACCCCCAGAAAGACAATAGCAACCAAGCCTTTCATTAACCCACCAAACGCTTTTATAATCCAACCTAAAACAAGCCCAACAACTTTAGCGACAGCGCCAAACGCAAAAGAAAGAACTTTTACTACAATTTTTGCAGCCCAACCAACGGCGGCTGTTAAATAATCAAACGCCTTACCCCAGTTCCCTTGGAATAATGAGACAACTGCTGCGACAATGTTTATTATCATATACATATATGGCTGCACATAATTTTTTACAAAGCTGGCGAATAGTTTTGCTAACCATGTTATTACATCAGCGACCTTACCAAAAGCCTTGCTTATCCCACTAATTGCACCTTCAGCGCCTTCGCCGCCTGTACCAAAGGTAGAGAACAGATCCATAATTGGTCTTATAATTTCAAGCAATGCATTTTTAAATATATCGAAGGCTGCTTTTATTTTATCCATAGCAGCCTTGCCCGATGTTTTGAATTTCTCCATATTATTTTTTACAAGCATAATGACAACGCCGATTGCTAATAGCGCAATTAAAATTCCAGAACTTATCATTGCAATTTTCATTAACTTCAATGCTTTTGTACCAAGATTTGTTGCCAACATAAAACCTTTCATGGCAGCGGTTATTTTCTTTATTACACCACCACCGCCTTCAAGAGAAAATTGGCTCTTTCTTACTTCAAGAAGCGCATTTTTAGCGCCAAGGATTGAATTCCGATAACCCGTCATCGCGGCGGCAGGAGCTCTTCCAATTGCTTTAACGGCCTCCCTTGGTGCAATCATCCCCTTTGTGATCCGACCTCGAATTCCACCCCTTGCCATGCTCAAAGATTGGTTTTCTGTGAGGTCGGCAATTCTAGACCCTGATCTTCTAATGAATCTTTGACCAGTCGGGGATGTCATAACACTTTTTTCACGCATAATATTTTCACGAAGAGCAGACGCTTCAGACACAAATTTTGGTGAAATAAACTTATGACCAACGACACCAGACATTTTTCTAGGATGCATCAATCGTTGTAAAGCATTTGCTTTTACTGGTTGCAGATATCGACCAGTAGGAGTAATTCTTGCACCTGATTTAGCCAACATACTGGCTTCATTTCTCGCGAATTGTTCAGTCAGCATTAACTGGGGGTCCGAAACAGCACGCCTTGCGCTACGACTTAAAAATCTCCCACCAGGACCTCTGGTTGGCGGTATTACAGCCCCTGTTGTTGGGTCAAAAACGCTAATGTTTTTCCCAACTCTTCGCGCTGGAGACATGCTTTTAAAACCAGGACCCATGCCAGTAGCTGAAGTAGCAGAAGAAATTGGCGTGAATGGGTTGCCTATTTTCACATCGCCAGTCTTACCAATGAAAGAGTTATACAAATCATTAACTTTACTCTTAGCCCCTCTAGCCGCATTGCCTAGAGATACGAACCCAGTTTCGGTATTACGAAGTTTTGGCAGAAATCTTGTAAGGGCTCGCCCCATGACTCCTGTAGCGGCTGCGAAGGTGCCTATTGCGATAACGACAGGACCAATCACTGCTAAAAATGCGAGTATGCCAACAACAAATTTTCTTATCGTATTTTTTGTTTCTTCGCTAAGATCCTGCCATCTTTTATAAAATGCATCAATCTTGTTGGCTATACTATTAATTGCTGGACCGACGAGTGTTATCATGTCGGCAGCAAACAATTTAAATGAGTTCTTTATTCTGTCTTGAGCAACCGCCGTTGAACTAAGAGCGACAGCCAATTCTTGCGCGGCTATTTGAGCGGCAGTTGAAGCGCCAGCAAGTTCAACAAGCATAACTTTGCCTGATTCAGTTGAAGCACTACCAATTAAGTCTATTCCTTCCGCCTGTCTTTTTTCCAACACAAGATCAGCAACTGCTTTTCTAGCAGCCTGAGCCCCTTTAATTTCTTTTTCCGTAATAGAACCACCTTCCCCAGCGCCCTTAAAAGTATCAACCATTTGTCCCGCAAAACCAGTCGCAATACGAGCAATAACGCCAATATCTTTAAAGTTATTAATTGTTGTTGGGAGTGCTGTGTTATTAAGACTGTTGTAACTTATCAATGCAGACTCAGCAGCTCCAGCCATTATTCTTTCTGCGCCTTGGCTATCACCCTTGACTTTATTTAATTGTTTGTTAAATTGAGATAATTGTTCAATAGCAAGAATCATTCTTGGGCCCTGGCGTTTTTCAAACAGCTGCGACATCAACTTCAATGAGCCTTCAGTATTTTTACCGCCCTGATTAACAGCGTCATAAACATCAACAATGGCTTGCAATCCAGTTAAACCAGTTCTGCTTGTTTCTGTAAATGCTTTTTGCGCTTCGCTAGTTGCTCCATATTGTTTAGCCAAGACCGCGAGTAATTTAACATTTCTAATAGTTGGGACAATTGCTCTCTGCAAAGAAACCTTAACAGAAGTTGATGAAGCCCCAATATCTAAACCAGCAGCTTTCATTGGGGCAAGTAACGCTGCGGCTTCGTTTAATGACAAACCAAAACTTACAGCCATCGAGCCAAGTTCAGGCAGAGCCTCGGCTAGATCCGCGAGAGATAGTGCCGTGACATTCTCAATCGCGTTGAACATTTGCATCTGAGTGTTTGCCGCTCTAATAGATTTTGCTTCCCTCTCAGCAAGTGTGCCATAATTCTTCAATGCACCAGACGCTTCAAAAGCTCTTCTTGAATTGAAGTACAAAGCTTGAGCCAAATCTTTAGCCGCCCCAACATCCATGCTTCCCAATTTTTCAATTGTTGATGTCATTTCAACAAGGGCTATAATGTTGGCTTCAGCAGTAATACCCAGCTCGCCAAAGTCAGCCGCCAGACCCACGACCAAATCTTTCGATACACCGAATTTACTGCTCAGAGAAGTAAGGCTGTCGTCCATTGCTTTGAATGCCGCAACCATCTTATTCATCTGAACAGTCTGCGCAAATGTTGCGACTTGGCCTTCGAGAAGGCCAATTTTCATTCTTGCCTGATCAGTATTCATAGCAACTTGCTCTAATATTTTAGCAAGCTTGACACTTTCTCTGTTGATGCTAATAAAGGCTCTCATCCCGAGCCGAGCCATAATTACAATTGGGGCTGTAAGGTTAATCATCAAGCTTCTACCCACAAATTGGGCATCCTTACCCACTTTTTGTAGTTTCAAAGCTACGCTTGCGAGGTCTGAATTGAAGGCTCTAAACCTAATTCCTTTCATTGCATTTCCCAAACCACGAAGTTGTCTTTGGGCGTTGATCATCTCTGCGCCTAGTCTTGTATGTGATCCACCAACTGAGTTAATTGCGGCTCTGTACGATATAATATCTGACTTTATTCTTCTAGTTTCTGCCCCGAAAGTTTTTTGGTTTTGAATAACCTGCCTAAAAGTCTTAGCATGTTCATTCATACCTTTACTTGTTAAGCCTATTGCCTTGTTAAGGTCACGACTATGCTTGTCAAGAGACCTCATTGGAACAGTTATACCGCGCAACTGCAGCGTCATAGAGCGCATAGATGCGCTTAAATTGGCAATTTCCTTAGCGCCGTTCGTGTGAACGGATATGATCAGATCTACATCAGACATCGTACATACCTATATGTATTATCCCATTTTATTGGGTATAAAGCAATCACTATTCTTGCGCGTATCCCAGACCAATCATGCTGGCAATATCAAAAGCGCCAAGCTGTTGTTCTTTTTTACCCTTAAACTCTGACGGTGAATACCAGTCTTCTTCGAGATCAACATCTGCCCCTTGGGCCATGGCAGAGATTTTTAAGTTCTTACTAAATTCATTGGTGCAGGCGCGATACAGCAAAAACATCTCATGGAGTATTAAAGATTCTTCTAATTCCTCAAGGCTTTTCCAAGCCCCAGTTTGCACAAATATTTCTGCTTCATATTTCAGAAGGGGGATATCATCCCAAACTAGCGGAGGCTCGTCACTCTCTCCATCCCCTACTGCGGGTTTGGGTCGTTACCCATTGCTGCAGCCATAACTTCAGCAAATGTTCTCAGGTCGAGAATATCTTCTAGAGCGCCTAGATCAGCAGCAAGTTCTGGGTCTGCCTTTCTCAAGGCAATGGACGCGGCGGCAACCATCTTGTCGATGTCATCATCCGTCATGCCAGTTTCATCATTTGCTTTCATTTCATTGGCAACTTTCATAAATTCACGAAGATGCTTAATCGTAAGAGCTTTGACCGTTCTTACTTTGCCATCACCAAATGTTATTGCGGTTCCTTTGAACATATCGGCATTATTTGCCATTTTCTACCATCCTGTTTTATAATCATGGGGATATTAAAACTCCCAAGATTGAGTATATCATACACAACCCTGGGAGGTCTAACTTATTGCGAATTATTCTTTAATTAGATTTGGTCAATAATCTTGCCGTACTCGTAACCAGTATCACCAGTTACTGGCAAAATTCTAAATGAAACCTCAAAGGTTGTGGCCTCTGATCTTTTCATCGCAATCATTGATGTCGTAAACGACACTGCTCTCTTTGTGTTGAATTTACGGCTTTTTGTTACCGAGGCGCTTGAGCCAGGGGCATTACCAGTAACTTGGAGCGAGTACTCGAATGGGTACACGCTCTGCGAACCAAACAGCATTGTTCTTGTATTAGCGGCTGTTGTGTTCATTTTGATGTCAGCACCATCATCAGCATTGTCATAGCTCCATGCCAAAGCCAAGTTATTCAGAGTTGCTTCTGAGAGCGTTGTCTTAACAATTACCTTAACTTTTGACTGAATTACTTTTGCGGCATCGCCATATTGGTCAATCTCGATGTCAACCATGTCTGGCTCCCACGAAATCTCAACGCCACCTGTTGTTGCGCCGACATCTGTGAGGGTATCAAAGTCTTCATTCGTCATTGATGTATCTGATGTGCCTGTCTTAACGGTCGCTTCACCGACCACGATATTGGAAGTTGTTACTGCCATTTTACTATCCTCCTATTTATTCAAGGACAAATATTTTTTTGCCCTTGCGATCTCGCCATTTAGAAATCTTCATAGCGTGATCTACTTTTATCTCATCCGAGCGGCTGCCGATTCCTCGACCTTTTTGCCATTCAAACTCGTAAACCTTTTTTTCTAATTTAACGGCAAAACTTGGTGTTTTGCCGATGTATGTAATTACATTATAGACCATATCTTATGATACCACAAAAAAATTATAGACTTACTGAGAATAGCGAGAAATCGAGGTCCATTTGATACCAACCCTCTTTTTCCATTGGCTCAGAGAGAGATGTCCCTACAAGCGAAGATGAAAGCACCCTGATTGTAGAACTGGCAACAAGCCCCTGTATCTGGTCGGCATGCCCTAAAAGGGTAATTATTCTTTCGCAAATTTGGAACAACCTATCAACATCGCTGTCATAAACACAATATCTTATTGCGTCATATCTATGCCAATAAGACTCGGCTGATGGGATATGGGGGTTGTAAAAGTAAATTACAAATGGGGCAGTTTCTGTCCCATACCCAATAACAGGGAAGAAGTTCATAATTTTCCCCGCAATAGTTTCCAGGCTTGAGTCGGCTTTTAAATATGTGTTTATGTCATATACACTAATTGGCATTATCCCGCCCTCACAATATCAGTAGAATCTGATTTAACGCCGCCTCTTACCCCGAACCCCTGTTGGCTAAAAGCATTTTTGATTTCTTCTATCAAAATTGCTTTAGCAATTTCCTCAACTTCTTTCCGCTTAGAGTCAATTCTTACTTTTCTTACACGCTTTGCAAATTTTGGGTATCCGCTCGTAACACTGGGACTTCGTAATTTTAAAGTAGTCCCCTTTTTCGGATAAATAAATCCACCACCCTTCTTGCCAGTTAGGACAATGGATGATGCTATTTGAATATTGCCGCCGTCTTTTCTAGTAAAATTTTTGGGGTATGGCGATATGCTCATTTTAATTCCAGTAGAACCACTTCCAATTATTTTATATTGCAAATACCTTGCCGCCTTAGCAACTACTGAAATTCTTGCCTTCATTTGTTCTTTAGACCTCAACATTGCATTAAACTGAGCGGCCTGAACCCTGTTCGGTAAAGTTCCCATATACAGTGCAGCAACTTCTGTTTGCAGAAGGGCACTTTTGTTAATTGATATTCTAAGCATTTTCGATTATCCTTTTGCAAGTTACTGAAAGCTGTCTTACTTTGCCATTTAGACCAGTTTGCTTATTGATATTTATAATCTCAAAGGGCCCTGCTTCAACAACATTGCCGTATCTATCGACAAAATTCTTTACCCTGTTTGAATATTCGACATATGATGCATCTTTATAAGAAATATAGAACTGTATTTCATTAATGTTCTCAACATAGGGGAGCAATCTTCGATCTGCTGATAGGTTTGAAAATAGTAAAACTTTTACATTCCCAGATAAAGAATATGTTGTTGCTCTTTGCCCCGCTGCGTTTGCGGTTGTTGTCTTAGTATAAACATCCGCTGCGTGCGGGAATCTTGCGTAAGTTCCATTTGACATTAGACCACATAATCCATTACAAAGAGGGTGTAGTCCATTAAAAGAACATCTGCATCAATATTACCAGTTGATTCATAGAAAGAATCTTTTGTATAATATTTTGTTGTGTCCATTTCGACTTGCTTAATCCCATGCCTTCTAAACTCAGAGTCGTCATTCATTAAATCTTCAATCAGCAAATCGGCTGCTTGCTCAATGTTATTAGGGACATACTGCCATCCAAAATCCCCGCTAATTTTGTAACTGCTAACAGTATTGAATCGACCTGTATACTTTATATAATAAGAACTATTGAAATTGTGTACTTCTTTGCTTTTCTCTATGTTGTCATCTAATGTTGTGTCAGTAGAATCGTGAATAGTTTCTTCGCTGTCCTTGCCTGAATCAAGAACCACAGTTGTTAATTTCACAATTGGGTGTGGTAAATGCAGAATTTTCCTGCCAGTGCCAGAAAGTTCTATTGACTTATTTGGGTAATAATCGAATGATTGACCACAAAAGGTGTTAATGATATTTCGTATTTTCTTTTCAACTTTATCAAATTTATCGCTCCAATCATCTTCAAGTTCGGGGTGGTCATTAAAGAAATCTACCGATGTTATGTAAGGGGTATAAACATTGATATATTGACTCTGGGTGTAAGAGACGGTGCTTACGGTATAAGTAAAATCTGCTCGATACTTCCCGCCAGCGTTTAAAACATAGATCCCAGAAGCCGCTTGTCCATATGTGATTGTATAAATGCCAAGACTTGACCTCGTTGCTGAAGTTGGGCCGCTTACAAGGTCTCCGAACTCGTGATAAAGGCTTACAGACACAGCGTTGGATGTGGGGTCGCTGGGAAGCGTTAGTGTTAGTGTTTTGCTGTTTTCTATTTTGACATCATCCATAGTCAATTATATCAGAAGTAGAGTTCTGAGCCTTAAATTGCCTGCATTGCAGCAGCAACTTCTAAATCTTTTAGAGCCATATTAATAATATTGTTGTCGGGGTCTTTATAAAAGATAACGCCATCTCTATAGTTAATAGCCAATTCCCCAAATTCTAAAGCCGAGGGCTTGGTGCTGGCTGTTGAAGAATTTTTTAACTTTATAACATTAGCCATTGGATTCTCCTAATTAAAAAGTCCCACCATCAACTGTTACGCCATCGATAGTCCCACTCCATACACCACTGGTAATAGTACCAACCGTTGTTAAACTTGAGTAGATAATACCAGAACCTAGCGTCGTGCCTGATAAAACTGACGCTCCAGCAATTTTTAAAACTTTCCCAGTTGCGATATCAATGTTTTCAGATGATGTCCATGCTGAAGCCGCACTCAACCAATTAAATGTTTTGTTAGTTGCACCAAGAATAGTTATACCAGCATCATTTGCTGTTATATCTGTCGGGGTTGCGACATTTGCAAGAACAATATTTTTGTCTTCCACTATCAAAGTCGCGGTATTAAGAGTTACCGTATTGCCCTGAACGGTTAAATCACCAGTGACAACTAGGTTATTTGGAATTGTAACATCGGTTGCAAGACTAAGAACCGTACCAGTTACAACAATTTGATTTGTCGTTCCTGTTAATGTAACATTGGCAACAGCGCTTGTAACAAACGCCGTGGTCGCAAGCTGAGTCGTAGAAGTCAACGCGGATGCGGTTGGGGCGGAAGGGACTCCCGTAAAGGCTGGGGATGCAACATTGGACTTCAAATCGAGCGCAGTCTGACCCGCAGTGGAGACGGGCTTGCCAGCATCAGTTGTATTATCAACCGAGCCGAGACCGACCATTGTTTTTGTAATGCCAGCAGTGGTGCCAGAGAAAGTTTTATCGCCAGTTACAGTTTGTGTCCCAGAAAGTGAAAGGAAAGCACCAATGCCCCCGATAACCTCTGAGGTGGTTGCTGAACCACCTGTGCCACCAGTACCCTTGCCGTAGTAGAGTATGTCTGAGACCTCATTGTAGGCCAGCTCAGCGTTTTCTAATGTGGTTGGGGCTCCAGACGGCCCAGATGTTCTTCTTTTAATTCTAAGTGTATTTGCCATATTAGTAACTTCCCCCATCTAGCAACAAAGTTGCTGCGCTATGAACATGATCTGCCCTAGCTACAAAACTACTTACCCCCACAGAAGCTGACCTTGCTATTGCTTCTGGAGCATCTGTTGCTAAGCTTAATAACGCAGTATTAATAGTCGCCGCAGTTGCTGTTAATATTGTAGCATCGTTTGTATGCAATGTCACGGAAGTGACATCTCCGCTTGTTATTTGCAATACTGTTATATCACCCGACACGATTAACCTCTCCAACAACTGTGACAATACCAGTGGTTAGTGTTGTTATTGTGGTTCCACTGGTTTCTTGAAAATCATAAACATATGTTCCCGCCGCAATATTGGCAGTTACAGATGGGGATAGGGACATAAGGACAACGCCATTGGCAGCGTCTGACAGGGTTGACACAAAGGTCGCTGAAATTGTTTCTGAGTTTCTTTTTTTTCTAATTTGACCATCGTATGTTCTTGTGCTTATATTAATAACAGCA
>Ga0105052_10003147_pt1 | contig 19389 bp, 13 predicted proteins | sample FRY03_FD_78094 | JGI IMG/M metagenome (GOLD analysis project Ga0105052, IMG submission 78094) | Freshwater microbial communities from Lake Fryxell liftoff mats and glacier meltwater in Antarctica - FRY-03 | ecosystem: Environmental > Aquatic > Freshwater > Ice > Glacier meltwater ... | reverse complement strand
CCAAAAAATCGGAGGTTGCCCCCATCAAACCCAACCCATAGAATCAAATCACACCCGCATTCCATAGCTTATTTTACGCTCCTGCTGGTCTAAAAATCGGGTCCACCCCAAAGTGACAGAAAAACTTTTCCGCCGTTCCCGCACAAAGACGGTTGCGAATGCTTTCCAATTCTGCGCCGCGATGATCCGTGAAAAGCAATGCCTGCGACCCGATGAGCCGACCTTCCCGCCGCTTCGGGTTTTCCAGAGAGCGGATCTGGACGGTCCTCGCCACCTGCGCCGTTCAGAAACGCGACGTGCTCGCCTATCTCACCGCAGCACTCGAAGCCTCCTTCCGAAATCAACCGGCACCCTCCCTCATGCCGACCGGTCCTTGACCCCCGCATCGCCCTCCTCATCGCTACCCCGTGAACGGTTACATGATTCTTATCGATAAGATCAGCTAACCCGCTGATCGATAGCGGCTTCGAGTTCCTCGCGAGAATTGCTTGGCGCCGTCATTTCCAAGATATGGACAGGAGCCGGCTCGAATACCGTGGGGAATCTTGCCTGCCCTCCGAAAAAATATTTAAAAATCACTTGACGAACCTCAAAAGCGGGTGTTAATGCTTTAAAAAAAGCGGGCTGCATTCGCAGATGCTCCTCGTTGTGAGAGTCCCAAACCCAGACAACCCGAAAAACACCAAAATGAAACAAATCCTTCACACCCTACTGAAATGTTCGTGCCTTTTTGCATTCGCATTTCTCACCAATCAAACAGCGATGGCCGCAACGGCATGGAGCGGTAGCAGCAGTACGGACTGGGATACCAGCGGAAATTGGACATCGGGCGTTCCTGTCACGGGCGCGACGACGACGATCAATACTTCGACCGGAAATATGCCGGTAATTTCCAATTCGAATGCGCTATCCGGCCTGTTGACAGTGGGTAACAGCGCTGGAAGTCATTCGATTCTTACCATTCAAAATGGTAAGACGCTTACGACGGACGCTCTGGCGCAAAATGTTATTGGTAACACGGCGGGTTCATACGGGCAGGTGGATATCTCCGGGACGGGTTCGGCTTGGAATACCTATCGTATTTCCGTCGGAGTGGGTGGAACTGGTGTTATGAATCTGACCAACGGTGCCACCGTCACCACCTCGAGCAATCTTTATGTTGGTGACTGGAACGCTGGAAACGGAACCGCCAATGTAAATAGCTCTACCCTCACGGTAAATGGCGTGATTATGGGGAATTCGGGCTCCTCCAGCGGCACAATCACAGTTTCCAATGGAGGGCTTCTTTCCACGATAAACACGCTCAGCATGGGTCAACAGCTAGGATCTCAATCCACAATAACGGTTACCGGTACTGGTTCGAAGATCACTGCCGGCACGACGGTGATTGTAGGAAATAAGGCCAACAGCACTCTCAAGGTTCTTGATGGCGGTAACTTAACTGTGGGATTCAATGACATCATTCTTGGAGCAGCATCGGGGGTTGTGGGCACGCTTGAAATCGGTAATGGAGCGGGGGCAGGCTCCGTAACGATGACCCATGCGACACCGGGAAGTATCACAACATCCAACGGAAGCACCGGTGTGGTGGCTTTTAACCATACGAACTCCTCCTACACGTTCGCCACCAAAATTGCCGGCAGCAACTCCGTGACTCATTCCGGCAATGGCACCACCACCTTGACCGGAAGCAATTCCTATACCGGAACCACCTCGGTAAGCGCGGGGAACCTGGTGGGAAACCACAATGCGGCCTTTGGAACCAGCGCGGTAAACGTGGTGGGCGGTACGGCGACTATCGCCGCCACGCGTTCGATCTCCAATGCGTTCACCGTTAACGCCGGTACGCTCATTGTGAGCGGAACCTTGACTTCCGGCGGATCTCTTACCTTCGGCGCGTCCGGCGGCACCATCAAGGGATCAGGAACGATCGCCAAGTCTCTTACCCTGAGTAACGTGAATCAGATCCTTGCTCCGGGTAACAGTCCCGGTATCCAACTCTATGCGGCCGACCAGACATGGAATTCGATGACTTACCAGTGGGAACTCAATAGTTGGAACGGCACGACGGCGGGCACGGATTTCGATCAAATAGGCATTACAGGCGCACTTGATCTGTCGGGGGCTTCCGCGAACAGTCTGATCCTTGACATCACTTCGCTCACAGCGGGCAATGCTCCGGGAACGGTTCCAGGGTTTTCCGAAATCAATCGCTCTTGGACCATAGCGACTGCGACCGGAGGAATCACGGGGTTCTCCTCGAGCGACTGGCAGATTGTAACCGGCAACTTTTTGCCTGCAACCTATACCGGCGCGTTCAGCTTGGGGCTCGCCAATGCAAATCAGGATCTGGTTCTCTCTTATGGTGCGGTCCCTGAGCCCACAGGGATTTCCCTTCTTGTCATGGGTCTGTTGTCGCTTGTGATCTTCCGCCGACGGAAGGTCGCCAACAGCGCGAATTGAACGAAACGGAACGTTTCCATAACAGAGGGAATGAACCTGTCCCGCACGAGAATATCCACCGGCTCCCGTCCTTCCAGATTCCGACGTCGAAGCGTCACCTTTTTCCCTAATATTGGTGGACGGATGGATGGATGGCCGCTTTTTCCCGGTAATTTCGAAGCAAACTACCGACAAGCCAATTTGCAAGATCCAGATCGTGACGGCACCTCTCTAAAAGATAAATCTCCGGTTTGCTGCCATCGACAGCGAGATGAGTGACTAAGGACTGCGTCTTCAAATATTGATAACTTCGTTGATTGCGGTTCGCAAAGCATGTCCGCTTTCCGGCGCGCAGAAAGCGTCCACGGGTTCGTATCCGCCCTCCCAAAACGAGCGTTCCATGCAGATGTAACCCGGGCCGAGATCGCCGTAGGAGGCCACCCCCACCCAGGCACCCGGAAGAAGACTCTGGGCGAAAAGTTGATATTCGACGAAGGCCTCACCGGGCAGATGCAGCAGTACGGCACTCTGGCCGAAATGCAACGCCGAAACCGTGATGGGCACGCCGGTCCGTCGGCGGAAGGCCAGTTCCAGAGCCGCCCGACTTGCTCTTTTCGGACATTCACCAGTGGTGCGGATTCTGTCCAACAGGTCTTCATTAGTGACATCGGATCGGCCATTAAGCTTGAGGGTGGCGGTTCTCCACCTGAAGTTTTCCGCCGGGCTTTTCTTCGCATTGGTCTCTGCGGCCCGCATGGCTTCGTAAATTTTGCTCGTGAAGATTTCACGGTTGTCCGCCACGCCGTCATTGTATTTCCCGGCGGTCACGTTGCCCGCGCAGCCGGTAAAATAAAGATGGGGGACGCCTTCCTCACTGCTGAGGCGGTCCCGCGCGAGTCCGGGAAAATCCGGGGTTACGATCCCGGTAGAATCATAACTCGTCGGATGAACAGCGTAATAGTGAAGAGCCAACAGCTTGCGTCCGCCCTGCCAGAAACTCACGGTGCGCAGCTCGGGGTCAATCGTCCCTTCCGGCAACGCCCGAAGTGCGGCATCCCGGCATTGTGTCCAACGTACGCCGATGACTTTCCCATCGGATCCAAGGACCCTGCGGTTGCTGGCGAGTTCGGTCACGATGGCGCGTCCAAAATGCAGCGTGTCCACCCGCTCGAGGCGATTCATAGAGGCGGCTGCCGCCGCCGCGACCGCTTGGCAAGCTGAAAGGCACCATGGACGTTGCATGATGACACCGGGCAACCCTTCCCGGTCGAGGATTTCCTGGGCTTGATCGTCGGGCCATGGCGCCTCGTGACAATGGAGACAATGGACCGTGACGCGTTCGGGCGTGGTTTGGGCGGCCCGGGCCAAAGCCCCTATCCAGCGCAAATGCTCGAGATTACTAAGTTCCGCCCAGTCGAGGACGCACAGGACAACCGGAGGCCCGTCGTCCGGAAAAAGAATGACTCCGTGAGCCGAGAGACGATGGCCGATTGCTGTGGCGGCTGGATACCATCCCCCACAAAGAGGATGCCCGATTGGTGGCGTGATGTCTTCGGAGAAGTGGGTGATCTTCATAGCGACAGAGAAGCCGCTTTTTTCCAATAATTTTGGAGATCTACCGTCTTGCCGGTTTCCATTGCCTCATTGATCGCAAAAGCCGCAACGCAGGAATAAATGCCGTCATCGACACTCGCTAATGGTGGAGTGCCTTCCAGGATCGTCGAACTGAGAGCCTCAGCCATTATTTGATCTCCTCCTCCGTGTCCGCCTCCATTCTTGGTGTCAATGCGTTTAATTTCGGTATCGAATCCAATCCGCATGACTTCGATGATGCCGGTTATGAGGTCACCACGCAGCGTGCCTTCCGTGCCGCAAAGATAAAAGCGCCGTTCTTTAATCGCACAGTTGCAGTTTGTGTGGAATGTCGCCCGCACTTGATTGGCGTATTCGATGATGGCCACCTGATTATCGACCACGTCGGCACCTGGCGAAAACGGTTCCACATGGAAGCCGAGCCAGGTGCTGTAAGCCGGTTGCCCCTGGGCGTTTTTTCCAATTCGTTCGACATGATGTTCGTTTTCCGGAACAAAAAAATTACGCCCGCCAAAACTCGCCACCATTGCTGGCAAACTGCCCACAAGCCAATTTGCAAGATCCAGATCATGACAGCATTTCTCCAAAAGATGAGTGCCAGAATGCTTGCGATAACGACGCCAGTTGTTGAAGATGTGTCCACCGTGGTTGAAGTCCAGCGTGTCGTTGAACTCAAATGAAATCAGTTTTCCGATCCGGCCCTCTACGACCAAGTTGCGGATTTGCTGATAGTACGGGGAATACCGCAAGACCAGTCCGAAGGCGAAGGTCCGGCCGGTCTCCTCCACCGCCCGTTTCACCGCAAGACAATCTTCGAGATTCGTCGCCAAAGGCTTTTCGCAAAAGACGTGCTTGCCAGCCCTCAAAGCCAAAATCGCATGCTCGCTATGCAGGCTGTTGTACGAACCCACGAAAACCCAATCGAGGTCATCCCGCTCAACCAATACCTGCGCTGACTTGCAAACCGGCACTTCGCTTCCATACGCCTCCCGAGAGGCTTGAATGGCCTCTTCATCCGGATCACAGATGGCCCCGACCTCAATTCTTCCTTCAGCGGCCTTGAGCAAGTAATCCACGACATACCGCAGACGGTAACCACTTCCAATCAAACCAATCTTTTTTTGGCAATTCATCTTTTTCAACTCCATAAGGTTAAACGATTAAATAATTGCCCAATGGACATAGTGTCAATTTTTTTTGTCTTTTGTGCGAAAATCGGCTGAGGAACGAGGCGATCCCAACACAAATCCCCGCTGATCTCCTCTCACCACCTGTCCATCGAGCAGAATTTCCGAACGCGTGGATGAGGCTTTCACGCTGAGTTCATGTCCTCGGTGGCGTAGTCCCGTCAACTCGATCTCCATTCCCTTCGGAATCCGGGGAACGACCTGCAAAGCGCCGTCGGGATAAGGCGTGATTCCCATCAGTCCACGCCAAACGCATTCGACTCCCGCCAGAGCGGAAATATTATTTGATGTGCCGCGGGGACTAACCGCAGGGCGGCGGGCAAAGGTCTCTTGCGGGAGGTAAGGAAGCTGGGTTCCCATCCAAAGCACTCGTTTCAGCACGCTCCACGCCATTCCAGCAAAACCCGCTTTCCACAGCGTGAGGGCAAGTTTGGGCATCTCGCCAACAAAAGCGCCATTGCCCGACCAATCGACGTCAACCACCTCGAAATGATTCGAATCTCGCGGCGAGACGCTATGAACGCCGTAAGAGGCGAGAAAGTCCCCCTCGGCAACCCGGGAGGCCAGGCGTCGCCGCTCGGAAAGTGTAAGGATACCGGAGGCGAGCACTTCAAAGACGCGGATGGAATCCACGGATTGCCGGGAACCATCCGGATGGATACAATCAAACCATCCCGTTTGCTCGTTCCACAATTCCCGCCGCACCGCCCGCGCAATACTCGCCGCCAGTCGCCGCGCTGATGCCGACAATTCAATCCCGGTGAGTTCACAGAGATCCGCGAGACGCCGAAAATCGCGAACCCGCAGCGCATTCATGCAGGGGACAAAGTGCTCATAGCCATTGGTTCGCATTTCGAGCAAATGATGATTACCGCCAAAATCCAGCAATCCATCCTGCGACGGAAGGCGGTTCTCCACTTCCATGAGGGTATCGCGGAAGAAGCAGGCCCATTCCTTGCTTGGGCCTTCGACACAAGCCAACCCCCAGACCAGATCGCTCAACGCACTCACATTGGCCGAATACCAGGGACCAGATCCTTCACCGTTCGGGGTAAACGCAAAATGCCGACCCACATCAATGGTCCTAAACCGCCCCAATACGCCCGGCAGGATGTCCGGGAACATGCCGATGGCAACGGACGGGGCATAAGAAAGATCCCAAAGATAGGTGCAAAGAGAGCGTCCATCGAGGCCGCCGGTGGCTAAATGGCGTGGAAGAGAAAATTCCGGAACTTCCCAAAGGCAGGTCAAACCAGTAACCAAGCAGCGGTTGACATACTCATTCAGTGCTTCGTGATTGGAATGGAAGCCGGGCAATCCCGACATAGCATCGTTGATTCGCTTCGTCCAAGCACGTTCTGCGGATTCAACCTCAAGCGGAATTCTTTGTTCGCCAAAGCGAACTGTGACAAGCAGCACTTCTTCGCATTGCGGGGCTACATTCACTTCAACTTTTCCTGGAAGGCAGGTCAGGATGGCATCATTTCTCTCCGGCAGAGGGAGCGACCAATTCCATTGCGAAAGTGGTATGGTGCCGACAACCCCGGGCTCCAGCGTCGGCAGCAATCGCATGCGTAGCGACCGCTCACCGCGATTGCGGACGGTTATTCGCATCGCGAAAGCCGGGGAATCCGGAAGCGGAACCAAATCCGAGCAGACACTCAAACTCGTCCATCCTCCATCGCACCTGTAATGGGCATGCCCACGCCTTTCAATCCGGTCGATCCGCCATTGCCTGCCGCTTAGCAGCAAGGGGCGAGAGGCCGCAGGATGAGCTCCCCGTCCTTCCGGCAGCCGGAACCCGCCGGGTTCATCTTTCAGAGTGATTCCGTCAACCTCCAATTTGAAGGTCAATTTCATGTGAGGCGCGCTGAACGGCGGCGCATGAAATCCGTTCACGCCAAGGACGGTAAGATCAAGCGGACGAACGGTGCACCGGCCGGAATGGACCCAGATCGTTTCGGCGGGAGAAACACAATCTTCCAGATCGATTGCGGTGGAGTCCAACGAAAGCTGATGCATAAGGAAAATCGCTTACCAGGGATCGAATCGGGTCACGGCAATGTACTCAGGTAAGCGGGAAGGAAAAATTTTCCCGGATTGAGCGAAAGAACGAGCGGCGCTGTTTTCGGTGTCGTAAAATATCTCCCGCCCGAAGTGATCAACCACGCTCCGTCTCTTGGAAGCACGCATTGAAAGACCTCATAGTCTCCAACCACCCGTTCTCCGATCACCCTGAACTCCTCGCCGCTCTCTAAGGTGAAGGCGTTCTTATCAGGTGAAATTTCGACTGCGCCATCCTCCCGGTTGGCAGCCCCGATGAAGAAACACTGGGGATCCGCCTGCATCCAATAGGAAGTCACATAGACTTCGTGTTTCAGGCTGCTAATCGGGAGCCGAATCGAATCTTGCTCGGCTTGAAGGAGCGCCGCCACGACATAATCACCCACCATTCCGTCTTTAGGAATCTTCACGGAAAATTTGTTTCCGGCCGGCAAAGGTTCGTCCAGCACGCGGTGGCCGTCCGGCGCGGTGACCGTGACCCGGGCGGTGGCGGATGCAATTTTCCCCTGAAAGGTCAGGGAAAATTCGCCGTCATCCTCCTCGTTTACCACGATGATCGAAGGAATGGTTCCTCCAAGCTCCGAAGCGACCGGCAGCTTCTGCGGCGGCAGGATGTCCTCTCTCCAACCCGGTTTTATCACCGATTTGGAAACCCCCATGATCATAGGCAACTCCAGGAACTCGTCGGCGACCTTGAAGGTTTCCGTCGAAGGATGCTCCCATTCCCAAACCCCCATGGGCGCATGGACCAGTTCCATCCGGCTTGCCGCCCAGAGAGCGTCCTTTTCAAATCCGCGCGCAGGATCTGCCCAGGCCGCGAGCGCATATCTTCTGCCATCAAGGGAATTGAAGGCATTATACAACTTGTTGGTCGAATCAACGCGCCGGAGTTCGGCCGCCTCGACGAGCTGATCCTTAAGCTTGGGAGATCGGCGAAATGCCAGCACGCTCTGCAATTCACGCGACCATTGATACATGTTTTGCTCCATGCTTTGGACGCATGGCTGAATCAAGGCGAGCAGTCGGGGATCGTAGGTGAGCTGATACAAATCCAGCATTTCTCCCAGTCCCTGATTGTTGTCCCGGTTAATCTCGGGGACATTAACCCCCCAGTTCATCCGCGAGGCCTTCGCCCATTCCGGATTGAGGCGGTCTTCGAGCAACGTACGCTGCCATTCTTCGGTCACCACCTCGCGAAAGCGGAGATCGCCCGTGATATAGTACGCCAACATAATGGCCCCGTAGGAAGTCAGGTGGCCCAGGATGGCGTGATCTCCGCCCCAGAGCACAAAGCCGTTGGAGTGCCCCGTGGCACCAACCAATTTCTTCTGCCCGCTGGAAAATTCCCGGTGCTCATAGGCCGGATCGGCGTAATGAGTGATACCAAGATCGGTGAGCTGGCGCATACCCGCCATTCCGATTTCTTCGTAGCGGGGATCGCCGCTGCGGGCAAAATACAACCAAGGCAGATAAGGCTCGTAATGGTGTCCCGCCGAGTAGAGACGATAAGGTTCCCAATAACCATTCCCAACATATTTGCCATGATGCCAGCTCCGATAAAGAAACATTCCATACTCCCCGGTCAGATTTTGCAAATTCCAAACGCCCTGGATCGCGTTTTCCGCCGCCTTCTCGAACTGGCCGAAACGTTCCGGATCGTAAGGATGGATCGGGCCAAGGGTGCCGGAGTCCGCCACCCACTGAGGTGCCGCCGCACCGATGGGATGCGCCTCAAAAGCCGCCATGTCCTGCCGGGCGGCGTCGGTCTGAGTTTCATTGCCAAAATAAACCATGAAATCGGCGGTGATTGCGATTCCCATGGCGCTGGACTGCACGCCACCCATGGCCGTGCCGCCGGGTTTATAGATGCCGAGGGAGGGATTGTCGGTGAAACGCATCACGGCGAACAATGTTTCCCAGGGAAACCGCAAATCCATCAACTGCCCCTGATGCGCGAACCAGAGCTGATGAAAGCGATCCCGGGCGAAGGGATCGATCTCCGGATGGGATTGTCCGTGGGCCGGCCAGAGGTGAAATCGGAGTTCCTCCGGGAGGACTTCCAATTCCTTTGGAAACCGCTGCCACGTATCGCGGTTTGCCAGGGAAAGAAGCTTCCCGCCGGAGGCGAGAGCCTGCACGGTTCCATCGCTTTTGGCTCCCTTCGCCAACACGGTGCCGTCCTCCCGGCGAACTTTAAACTGGTCGGACAGATGTTGTAAAAGATAAACGCCCCCCGGCTCGACCTTGGCATCAACCCGCTTCCCGTCGGTCACTCCAAACGTCGATGTCACGTTTCCCGGTCGCAGCAGAGAAAATCCCACATCCTTGAAAAACACCGAATAGCTGTCCGAGGTGTTGATCCAATTGTGCACAATCCTCACCCACGGCAAACCAGCATAGGCTTCGATGCGTGTGATGAATTTGCATAGGGCCTCCGTCGGCAGCCGAAAGTTTCGAACCGCTCCGGAGGTTCCCTCCTTAACATACCATCCCTCCACGCGGATTACCGCGCGGAGAGGTCCAGATTCCTCCACCGTCAGAGAAGGTTTTCGATCATTCGCCGCCCGATAGACGGTCCCCTCCTGATCGACCACATAAGCACCGCCTCCTCCGCCCTGATCCAGCACCGACGCTCCGTTCAGCGTAACCTTGTCGATCAAATTGAATCCATCGGAGCGAACCAAAAATGCCAGCGGCCCGGTGTCCACCCGGATTCCCTCCACGCCCGATTCCACCTGCAACAAAGACTCTGGCCTGACCTTTGCCTCCTGCTGGCCGTATTCCAGAAAAAGCGGCGTCTCCCGCCGCTCTGGCCACCACGGTGCGGTTTCCGGCATTTGCACATCCACACCCAGCCACCGGATTCCGGCCTTGAGCCTGGAACCCCATTGGGCTCTGACCTGGAACTGCGCTGGAATTTCGCGCCCCCCCGCATCCACCACGCGAAGTTGCGACAAGCCGGGTAAAGCTCCTTTCGGGAAGGGAACTCCGAAGGCCACGGGATAGCCGTTCGCCGTTCCGGGGATGCCAGCGGGCAAAATCAACGGCACCCGCCCTTTTTTCGCAACCGGCGGAGTCGAATCAGCCTGCACCTCGAAGCTTCGTTTCTCCACAGCGACCTCCTGTCCCGCGCGCAGGACTTCCGCCGTCACCTCGTAGGTTCCCGGCGCCAAACCCGCCAGATCAAAATCAACCACCAGCATCCCTTGCGCAAGCGAACCCGATCCTTCGGCTATTTTTTCTTCTTTGTGACGCACAACCCAGCGGCCCTCGAAATCCTCGGGCCGCGCTCCCTGGCCGCATTGCAATGCGACCACAAAACGTCCGGACTGATCAGAGAATTCATACACCTCACGTTCCGTCCCTAACACCACGCCGAGTTTGGGATTCACCTGCTGCCAGAGCGCGCTTGTCTGATGGAATTCAACAGCGGAGAGCGGGGCCATCGGGGTCAGAAGCATCAAAACCAACGCGCAAAGCTTGCCGGGAGTGATCCGGATTTGGAAAAAGTAGGACATATTAAATAATTGAATGGGACTTAGCCAATGAGATCGGCTCAGTCCTGGGTTGTGACAAGGATGTCGTCGAAGAAAATCTTCGAGTTGGGGTGTCCGTTGCTTAACACAACCGCAGTGTAAATCGCGCCGGGCTTCAACTCAGGCAATTGTAGGCTTCCGATTTTTTCGCCCGGCTCCTTCCCCTTGACCTCATACAAGTTGACCACGGGTGATGCGCCAGGCTGCTCGGTGTCAGGCAGGAGAACCTCCAGAAAATACCACCGGTTTGCCACAATTTGCCCGACAGAATCCGTCGTTTCCTGATTCCGCGTGGATACCGTGCCGCCCATTCCGATCTGAATCGAAAAGAACGGCGAGCCGGAGGGCCCATTGACACTCAGCACAGCGCAATGAGCTTCATCGCCATCCACCTGGGTCGCGAGAAACGCGCACTTCAGCGTGAGCGGCTTGGTTAAGGATGCTCCACTCACGTTATCAAACCCCAGAGTCGCCCAGACTTGGGCGACCTCGGCCGGTTCTTCGGGCAGATCACCGGTTTCAATCATCAAGCTCAACGGCTCGGAGAGCGAATTTTCCTCGCTGGTCACAATGGAAATCCCCTCTATCCGGTCAGCATACCATTTTCCATAGGCGATCTGCCCATACCCCAACGGTAAATTGCCGCCCGCCGTATAGTGGGACGAATCATCGAAGGATTCCTCGAAAACGGGCGCCGCCCGCAGGATCACGACTCCGATCAACAAGAAACCGGATACCAACCATTTCATGAGATTTACATTTTTCATAAGCTTTTCAATCATCGGACTCTTTGGGATTTTTTTTGCTCGCCGGCGTCTCTCCCGCGCTGGTCGGAGAATCCGGGCGGCCACTGCCGGTCAATTGCCACCAGGCAATCTTCCCAAGTTTGGCCTCCGGCAAGAAGCTGCGATCCGGGGAAAAGCTCAAGTAAGCACCTGGATCGGCCCGGAAGTAAAATGTCTTTCCCGTGTCCAATCGGTAGAGTTTCCCCGGCTCCAACGGACCGGTCGTCGGCGTCGTCCCATCCAGAATCCGCACTTCGCCGCTATGGCCGGAGAACTTCTGTCCGTCGGGTTCTGCCAGAAACCAAATCGATGCCGGAGGCGGGATCGCAAAGAGTGTGCGCCCGTAAACCTCCAATTGCAGATCGGTCAGCGGGAGATTCAGCCCCCGGCTGTCCGCCTCCTGCCCCACGACAATGATTCGATAATCTTGGGCCTGTCCGTCCTTGGGAATCGTTAGATCGAGCGCGTTGTCGTCGGAGTAGTTGCCATGCGGAACATGCTTCTGCATGACAAGCTTCCCCTCCGAATCATGCACCAGAACATAACATCCGGCGAGGGAAGGCACTTCTCCGCGAATCCGCACCGTCCAGGCCCGATCTTTCGCTTCCCGGACGCACACCTCGCCAAAGAGCAGGTGCGTCTCTTTCGGCCCGGTCTCCCCGGCCTTCGCAAAGCAAAGGGCGGCCAGAAGAAAAAGTCCGCACATCCCCACGCGAAGGCGGCTGGAGAATCGAACGGCGGCGCGTTTTCTTTTAAGGATGATTTTGTCCGCCAGGGTGTCCGCTGCGTCGAGATAGGCGTCAAATACCTCGGCAAGCCATTCTTCCAGAGCCTCCCCGAAGTAGCGCTTCTCCAGAAAGGAGCGGGTTTCGTCCCGCAGTTTCGCAAGCTTGCCGCAGGCGGTTTGAAGTTCCTCCAGCCGTCGGTCCCATTCCGTGGCCGGAAGACGGTTGCCGCAGAGGTAGCGTTCGGCCTGATAAGTCGCCAAATCAATTTCCCGCCGGGCGGCCTGGATGCGGAGCATCCTGATCAAAAGCTCCCACGTGGGCCGCGAAGGGCCGACCGAAAGAAGGCGGGCTTCCAACTCCGCAATGAGGTCCGGTTCGATCCACCAATTTTCCCGGCATCTCCCGAGCCGCAGGAACAAATCCCGCAAGTCGCCGGGATCCCCGTCTTCCTCCCCGCAGCGGTTTTGCAGGGCGTAAAGAAACATCGGCATCTGCAGTTCCGGTAAAATGCCGGGAGGTGCGCAGGTCTGCGAACGCGCCCACGCGGTCACGATCAGCCCATCCAAGCGCCATTCCCGCACGGCTTCCTGCCAGCGTTCCAAATTCGAGATGCGTTTGTGATAAAACGGAATCAGCAAACCGTCCTCGCTGGGCGAAGCCGCTCCAGCGCCCCACACGTGGAAGCCGAGTTTCTTCCACACGGCGGCGGGAAACAACGACCGAAAACCGGATTCCGAAACGCGATGCGGCGCCGCCAGTTCCCGAATCTCCTCCGGCCAGTCCTCGATCCATTCGGCATTCGAACGCAGGCGTGGCGAGCCCTCCTCCTCCGGATGTTCCAGCCAGTACCGGCTGACGCGCCGGCCGGCAAACCGCACCACCGAGTCCGGCTTTGTGGACGCCGCATAATCCCAGCACGCCAGAATCACCCGGTCCCGAAACTCCCGGATGCGCGGAAGATTATCCGGCCGCAGATGATCTTCCAGCATATCGCTCCAGATGACGGGAGTTTTCCCGCGCTCTTCGCAAAACCGGCAAAGTTCGTCCAGATAATCCAGAAAAAGAACCAACGGATCGCAGCCAACGCTTTTCGCATAAGCGTGCAACGCGCGCGCCTCGTCCATGCCGAGGTGGATATGCGACGAATCCGGATGGGCGTCGATCATTTCCTGCAGCAGGCCGAAAAGCCAGGTCTTGGCCTCGGGAGAACCCAGATGCAGGGTGCTGGGATAGCCGCCAGGCATACGGAACTCGGCCAGGGCATCCCAGCGCAGGGCATATTCCAGATGGCCCAGCGTCTGCTGGAGGGGGATCACCTCCAACCCGCAGGCTTGGGCTTTGGCCAGGAATTCTCTGAGAAACTCCGGACTCCAGTTTTCGTCAGCCAGATTGGAAAAACATTCCGATCGATAGGGAAAGACATCCTCATACTCCACCAGAATCGCCCGGTAGCCGTAGCGCGCAAACGCTTCCAGCCGCTCCAGCAAAAGCTGAGGACGCTGCTGCAAGCCTTTTAGATCAAGGTGGGCAATAGTGAGCGGGTTCATTCGCGCAATCCGTGAAATTCTTTATATTCTGGGCTATTCGAAGACTTGCCGTTAAAGACTTTCACTTCGCTCCAGCTCAGGGACTCCACGTGGCCGTCCAAAAATCCAAAATTCTTTCGGTCGCCATCATGCGGCCAGACCAAGGAAGCGACTCCTAGCTTGGGCTCTGTGGCGAGGCTCCCCGGCGTGAGATAGCCAACCGGATCCACGTTCACGCTTCCATCGGACAGGCAGCGGCCGGCCTCGCTAAAAAGGTAAGCTTTTGCGGGCTTCGAGATATTCACCGTCCGCAAGGGCCAGGTGGGAGGTGGCGTGCCCGGTATCATACCGCCGATTTCGTTAATGAAAACGTAGTTGAGTCCGTAGATACCCGAGTTGAATTTACCTCCGCCCAAGGCATTGACGGCCGGACAGGTGACGCCCGATTTCTTGAACAGGGACGGGTTCCACCAACTATCCTTGCGCTCCAAATAGGGCCGGAGGTCTGTGGGATAATCTCGGGAGAAGAGCACGCCATTGTTATCGGCGAAGAATTGCTGCGAGGCTGTCACGAGATTTCTCAGGTTCGCAACGCATTCCGCCTGACGGGCTTTGGCGACCATCCGGATGATTGACGGGGAAAGCAGAACCACCAACAGGGCAATGATAGCGATCACGACAAGCATTTCCACGAGCGAAAAGGCGAGAGTTCCCTTCACATGGGTTCCGAAGCGCCAGGAATGGAAACCAAAAGCCGCCACGTCCGCAGCATCTCCAGGAACGGTTCCGCTGGCCCCAATTGGTCGTTTCCGAAAAGTTGGCACTGGTTTTGCCTGCGTTATCCCATGTGCCAGTCGTAGCGCGCAGGCCCGGCGAGGCCGCAAGAATGATTCCGAATCAGAAAACGCCAGGGGCGCTGAAGGATGGAGTAAATTTTCATGACATGGATGATTGCGAAGATCCTTTTAATTGTTTAAAATCGAAAAGGCAAGCAATTATTTCACTAAATTTTCCCACGATTTCAAAGATTTCCGGGAACACTCCGAAAGACGCATCCGATTCCCGAAAAAATGCCGCCACAATGTGGACATGCTTAATTGGGTGGCCCGAACCGATCCGAGCAAGAATACCCAACAGCGAAACGAATTGAACGGAGTTTTTTTCACGCGCGGGTGTGTTTTTCTGTTGCATTTTTCGTCACGAGATTTAAACGTGTAAATCTTCCCAGAAAAATCGTTATGCCTTGCATGCATCGTTTGAATGACCCCATTCGTGCTGGCAAATCCAAGACAAATCCTTTCATTGCCTCTTTTTTCATCCTAAACTCCTATCCCCATGCATCCTAAAGATACAGAATTAGAGCGGTTTCGCTTTCGTACAGAATTTGATTTGCCGAGCCATTTGCCTGTACTGCACCGGGCTTTAAAAGAATACATTGCGACTTATTGCGAGCCGAAACGCGGCCTCCTCTATCACTCGCCTTTGGGAGATAACGGCTCTTTTCCAACACCTGAAGAAGTGAGGGCGGAGATTCCCAATAGCCAGGGCTGGTTTACGGCCATCGAGGATTGTTCCTTTCTTGGCCCCCTGATGCTCTGGCCACTGAGCCGGACGGCCTGCGGACTGTCTGACGATTATCGCCGTAAGCTCGGCAACCTCATTTTCGATGGCTTGGTGTCGCTTTGGACCATTCCCGGCAACGGATTCATTGCCCGCGGTGTTGGCCCGGGGCAAAGTGATTTTTACCCCAATTCCTCTCCGGATCAGGTGCCAAACTACTTGAGAGGTCTCTGGGCATGGGCGAAGTCAGATCTCGCCTCATCGCATCACAAAAGTGTTGCAGCCAAGATATTCTCTTCCGTGCTCGGCCGACTTGAGAGTTTCAATTGGGACCTGCGTCGCTTTGATGATAAAGTCGGGGTTGGCGGATCATCATCGATGACTCACATTTCCGTGCCGCGCAATGCACCTCAATTTCTTGCGATGTTTGCAATGGCTGCAGATCTCACCGGCGACGAGCGCTGGTTGGGTTTGTTTCGCCATTTCCGGGATGAAGAACAAGCGACCCGGCTGAAACTTATTGCCCACGATGACGTGCCCACCTGGCTGCCGTGGCAGTTGGAACTTTTTATGCAGGGGCTACTGGTACTGAAAGAACTGGATACTGACGCCTCTGCACAAACAGCCTATCGCTCGGGCATCCGTCGTGCTGGAGCGCTTGCTTCAACCTATTTGGCAGGCTACGGCTTGTGGTCGTCTGCGGCACGAGAGTCCGCCGGCCCTTTGGAACTCGCAAATCCTCCTCAAATTTCATGCCGCGCCGACTTCCGGGAGGGCTATCGCAAATGCATCGCAATGGGGATCGATCTCACCCAGCGCTGGGGACAGATTATCCAGGGGCGTATCATCGAAACATTGGAACAGAAAAATGAAAACGCCGTCCCCATTGATGGGCGAACCTGCCTCGTGGATCATTTTTGGGCCCTCTCCGTGATCGGGAAATCTGGAATGCCCCACTCATCGGACGGAGCACGCGTGCAAGGTGATACCAAAGACAACTGGATTCGGGTCGCTGAGGACATTCTTTCCAAATCAGCGCCCGATGTACCTTGGTCGTGGGGCGCCGTTGGCATGCTCAATTTTTTTGCTGCATGGGAGGAACACTACGAAGACCCGGCAGAATGAAAATTCGAACGGGGAACCCGTCTTCGTCGAAAAAAATTAGTCCGATAGTCCGAAGGGGGTAGAGTAGGGAAGGAAGCCACGGAATGAGAGGCACAAGGCCAATGACCGCTGACTTCCTTCCCCCTCATCGAACCGGACGTGCAGATTTGCTGCATCCGGCTCTCGGAGTGCCGTTCTTCGGTTTGCTTCATGAGTTTTGCCATTTGGGGTGCATGGGGAAGCGGATCAAGCCGTAGTGTTCGTGGATGCGTTTGTTACTGTAGGCCTCCTCGTAGCGCGCTTTGGTCTGGTCATGTTTCTTCCACAACCATCACCGAACGCGTTCCCCGAGTTGGTCCTCCATTTTGCTCAATACCCTTGAGCTGTTGGCATGATGAAAGTAACCGATCCATCCCCTGGACCTGTGATTCACACGGGCGATGACTTCCTCAGGTTTCTTCCAATGCGTACTCCGGGTGGTCTCTTCCCGGACTGCCTCCCGCAGCTTGTAACCGCTTTTTGGGCTGGATTCGCAATGCGGATAGTTCTAGCCGCTCTTTCCTTTTCTCCACATCAGCCGAAACCCCAAAAACTCGAAACTCTCTTTCTCAAAGTCCACAGCCGACCGAAGGGAGACAGACTGCGACGAAGGAGCGGCCCCGCAGGGGTGGAGCGCAGCGACATCAATACGCGTCTTCTTTTCATTGAGTTTAAGTTCCCTTCGTCCCAGCTGTTTTTGTAGCCTTCTGTGCATTTCCGCCCCCTGCCCTTTGCGGCAAAGAACGACGAAGTCGTCGGCATACCTCACCATCACCGCTTTCATCTGACTTCCCCCGTCGACGGCTTTATCCAAGCCATCGAGATACAGGTTGCCCCGTTCGCTCCTGACAGCCTTCGCCGATTACACAGCGGCTCGACTTTCCGGTTCTATTCGTTTCGATGCCCATTAGGTGGAGTTCATTTTCATTATGGCCTGTTGGTTCAGAAGATGCCCCGTTTGTGGATTCAGCCTCGCGGCCTCATTCCGGGCATCTCTTTCGGTCGTGAACCGTCTAATTCGACCGGCGGGACTTTCACCGGCGTGGCTTCCGGCTTCCCCGGCGCACGTGCGTCTCCGAAAGTTGCAAAAATGGGGGGCATCCCTTGGGCTCCGATGGTGCCGACTTCTATAGTTCAGCCATCGGGCCACCACCATCGAGTTGAAGGCGAGCTCGGATTCAGTCCGGAAGCGATTGGTGGGATCGCCAGCGGCAAGGTGGAACTTGCCCGGCTTCAGGGTTGGGCGGATTGCAACTTTCGGAAATGCGCCTGTCGCCGAAACCTATTAATTTTGGATTGACAGCCTTTCACATACTTTTTAAGCTTTTAAAGCATTAAACCTGTACTTGAAACAACCTCCGACATCCCCACAAGGGCATCTCTGAAAACCAAGAAAAAAGTTGTCCTCATCGGCACCGGAGGAAGGGCGAATGCCTACCTGATGTATGGCGCGAAGGAAGAATTCGACTTGGTGGCCGTGGCCGATCCCCACGCGGCCAATCGGAAAACCCTCCTCGGATTGAATAACCTCGTCGGGTTGGTGAAGGAGTATGACGACTACCGTACGATGCTCGACGAAAATCCGGATGTGCATGGAGTCGTCATCAGCACGCCAAATCACTTCCATGTCGAACCAACGGTGGAATGCCTGCGGAGGAATCTCGTGATTGCGTTGGAAAAACCAATCGCAGAAACTCCGGAAGGATGTCGGCAGATCCTCGAAGCCAAGCGGTGGCATGGCGGGAGGATTCTGGTCGGTTTTGTTTTACGCTCTTCGCCTTTTTTCCAGCAGGCGAAGCGCTGGATTGACGAAGGACGCATCGGAAGCGTCGTTTCGATCCAGGCGGAGGAGATTCCCCACGTGCTGACTGTGTCCGTGATGTTCCGAAGCGATTGGCGCCGCTTCCGCCAATTCAGCGGCGGCATGATGAATGAAAAGTGCTGCCACGATGTGGACATGCTCAACTGGCTGGCCGGGAGCGATCCGGCTTTCATTTCCTCGATCGGGGGAGTGAAGACGCTCGCGCCCGATCCGTCGCGGCCCGAGCGATGCGCGGACTGCGACATCACCGCAGACTGCGCCTACTACCTTCCCTCCTCCACCTACGACCACCCGGACCAGATCAACAAGGCGAATGACGGATTGCTCTATAAATTTACGAGGGACAACAGCGCGTGCATTTTCAACAACGGCCACGACCTCTACGACCATCAGCAGACGCTGATCGAATACCGGAACGGCGTCACCGCCTCGCTGACCGTGGATTTTTCAGGAAGCGGGAAGACGACAGGTCGGTATTTGAAAGTCTTCGGTACGCACGGAGCCCTCTGGGGAAAGCTCGAAGAGAACGAGATTCGCCTTCACGACAAGCAAACCGACGAGGTGGAAACTGTTGCCGTTACAGATGACGGCTCTGGACATGGCGGAGCGGACCGCAGGCACGCCGATGCCTTTATCCAGATGATGGATGACCCCGCCTACGAACCGGAAGCCACGGTAGAAGCCGCCTACCTGAGCTCCCTCATGTGCTTCCGCGCGGACGAATCCGTGGAATCGAGAAAAATGCTCCCTCTCGATGACGCCGCCGAATTCGCTCACTTGAATCCCTGATCACTCTCCTAATGAAAATAAACCCCGCCTCCACGCTTCCCGTCCTCCTTCTTAGCACCTCGTTGCTTTGCTTTTCCATGAAAACCCACTCCGCATCACCCGAAGACCTCTCAGAGCCCAGCAAGCCTCCTTTCCGAATCGCGAAAGGCGTAATCGACCTAGCCAATTCCCAGGGACTTGGTCTGAAGCAGATCCCCTGCGAGACCGTCGAGAT
>Ga0105052_10003130_pt1 | contig 19445 bp, 19 predicted proteins | sample FRY03_FD_78094 | JGI IMG/M metagenome (GOLD analysis project Ga0105052, IMG submission 78094) | Freshwater microbial communities from Lake Fryxell liftoff mats and glacier meltwater in Antarctica - FRY-03 | ecosystem: Environmental > Aquatic > Freshwater > Ice > Glacier meltwater ... | reverse complement strand
TGGATAGACCACGACGCCGTCATGTTTGAACAATTGATGGCGATAAAGAGAGCTGGCGCGAATATTATTGCAAGCTATTTTGCAAAGGATGCGGTTAGGTTAATGTAATAATTTACCAATGTGAAAATGTGATAATTATTTAATTTGAAGATGTGTTGATTTGAAGATTAAGTTATGCCAACTCTAATTATCAAATAATCCAAAAATCCAAAAATCTAATATTCCCTAAAATGATGAAAAATAGCTTCTTGTTTTTAAGTTTATTGGTTTTTATGAGTACTCAGGCTCAAAATAATTCACTTTCTTATGCTTCGCCAGCGGAAGTTGGTTTGGATTCTGTCTATATTTATACGAAAGTTGATTCCATAATCAATAATGGCATAAAAAACAAGGCTTTCCCTTCTGCTCAAGTTTTAGTGGCGAAAGATTCCAAGATTATTTTTCATAAAGCTTATGGTTTTCATACCTATGATAGTATTCAGCCTGCGCAATTATCCGACCTTTACGATTTAGCTTCGGTGACTAAGATTATGGGGCCTTTACCTGCCATCATGAAGCTAGTGGAGGAAGGTAAATTAGATGTAGACCAACCTTTTAGTAACTATTGGAAACCCTGGAAAAAAAGAAAGGATAAAAAACATCTAACACTTCGAGAAATTTTAGCACACCAAGCAGGACTGCCTCCTTACATTGTTTTTTTAAATGATGTTTTAAAAAAGAACGGTAGAATAAAATCTCGTTTTGTTAAAACCACTTCAAAAAACAGATTTCAAAATCAAGCTTATGATGGCTTGTTTGTAAAAAATAGATTTAACCAAAAAATATACCGAAAAATAAATAGGTCTAAAGTCTCTGACCAAAAAAAATACCGGTATTCAGGCCTTACTTTTTTAATATTTCCCAAATTAATTACGCAACTAACTGGGGATAATTACGAAACCTACCTTCAAAAAACCTTTTACGCTCCAATTGGGGCAAAAACATTAGGTTTCCTGCCAAAAAATAAAAATTTCACCAATAAAATTGTGCCCACTGAAATAGATACTTTATTCAGAAAAGGTTTAACCCAAAATTGGGTTCATGATGAAAATGCTGCGCTTTTAGGAGGAATTTCTGGCAACGCGGGGCTTTTTGGCTCGGCCACGGATCTGGTAAAAATGATGCAATTATATCTAAATTATGGCAATTATAACGGTCAGCAAATCATTTCTGAAAACCTTGTCAAAGAATTTATAAAAGTACAATTCCCTGAAAACAACAATCGACGTGGATTGGGTTTTGATAAACCCTATTTGAATAATCCAGCACTTTCTCTTGCTGATGCCTACCCTGCGCCGGAAGCTAGCACTTCAAGTTTTGGGCATAGTGGTTTTACAGGTACTTTTGTTTGGGCAGATCCTGAAACAAAATTGATTTATATTTTTCTATCCAACAGAGTATATCCCACGCGGGACCAGCAAGCTATTTATAAGCTAAATATTAGGTTAGCGGTTCAACAAGTTTTTTATACAGCTATATTACGAAGTGAATAGGTTAACATGAATCATTAATAATTAGGTATCTTAGTTTTTTCAAATACTACTTTATGGGTATTCTTATTTTTTATGCACTTATTTCTATCTTTTTTTCTTTTTTATGCTCTATACTCGAAGCGGTGCTGTTAAGTATTAATCCAACATTTATCAATATAAAGAAAAAAGAAGGCAAGACTTACGCTTTAATTTTGGAAGAATTAAAAAAAGATGTAGATAAGCCGCTTATTACTATACTTACCATAAATACTATAGCCCATACCGTTGGAGCCATTTTAGTTGGAGTACAAGCAAAAGTAGCCTACGCCGCCCTGTATGGTAGTACACAGCAGACTTTTTTGGGTTTTAATTTTACTGAAGATCTCATGGTAGGTTTAGTTTCGACTATAATGACAATTTTAATTTTAGTAGCCTCTGAAATTATTCCGAAAACCATAGGAGCTACCTATTGGCGACAATTGGCAAATTTTACGGCTAAGACGCTCAAAATATTGATTTTAATTTTGAAATATACCGGACTGCTATGGATACTTCAATTTTTTACCAAATTAGTGGGTAGTAAAGGACATAACGGGAGCGTTTTAAGCAGAGAAGATTTTACGGCAATGACCGACATTGCCCATGAAGAGGGCCTATTTCAACAATCAGAATCGACCATTATCAAAAATTTATTGCGTTTAAACGAAGTTTTAGTCAAAGACATTATGACCCCTAGGGCGGTAGTAAAAGTAGCTTCCCAAGATAAAACAGTGATGGAATTCTTTAAAGATAATCCTAAATTACGTTTTTCTAGAATTCCTATTTATGATAAAAATATTGATAATATTATTGGTTTTGTTTTAAAAGATACTATTTTAGAAGAAATTATCAATGAAAATGGCCATGTGGCTTTGGGTGAAATTAAAAGACCATTAATTGTTACGGAGCGCGATACGCCAATTCCAAAATTATTTGATAGTCTAATTGCCAAAAGAGAACAAATTGCCTTGGTAGTTGATGAATATGGTTCTGTGAGCGGTTTGGTCTCTATGGAGGATGTGATTGAAACACTACTAGGATTAGAAATTATGGATGAGACAGATAGCATAGCCGATTTACAGCTTTTAGCGCGTAAAAACTGGGAAACTAGGACTAAAGAAAGTGGTGTTTTATAACAAAAAATAGAGGAAATTGAAAGAAGTAGCTTATATTAATACGCCTTTAGGAGTCGCCAAAATTGAAGGCGATGCCGACGGTATTTCAGAAATTACAATTTTAGAAACGGATGAAGAAATTACCATTGTAGTGCCTGAGGTGTTAGAAGATACTGTATATCAGCTCAGAGAATATTTTGAAGGAACGCGTGAAAATTTCAATTTAGAATTAAACCCAGGTGGCACCGATTTTCAAAAAAAAGTATGGCACACGCTATCCAAAATTCCGTTTGGCAAAACAGTTTCCTATTTAGAATTATCAAAAAAACTAGGAGATGCTAAGGCCATTCGTGCAGTAGCAGCAGCAAATAGTAAAAATCCGTTGTGGATTGTGATCCCCTGTCATCGGGTTATTAGCAGCGATAATTCTTTGACCGGCTACGCTGGGGGATTACATCGCAAAAAATGGCTTTTGGAACATGAAAGTCCGTTTAAACAAGCCTCCTTATTTTAATTTTTACCGACAGATGCATTTTTTTAGATGCATCAAACTAATAAACAGATAAATTTCTGCAATTCATCGGTTCAAATTCATTGCTTAACTACAAAGAAGACATGCCCTTTTTCTTTGCACTGATTTTAAAAACTATATGAAATGCAATTAAAATCGAAAACTTAATCTTTTCAAACAAAGTTCCTACTGTTGTACTTTCATCATAATTACATTTTGTAGATCTTCTATTTTGAGGCTTTTTCCCTTTAGAAAATTTATCATTTTCACATCTTTTACGCCTATGATCCTCTTTCCATTTTATATTGCTTAAATAAACTAAACAATCAATATCATCTCTAAATCCTTAGTTAAACTTTATTGAATTCACTCCAGTAAATATATTTTTGTCTGCCATTTGGCAAAGCTAATTATTCGCGATATAAACGCCTATACCTATCAATTTAAAACCAGAGTCGAAAAAATTTAGTAAATTGGGTAATAATTTGAACAACATACCCTTTGAAAAACTTATAATCAAAAGAGAAAATAAAGTTTTGTCCTATAAAATTATTTTAAATGAATTCTCGTTTAGAAAGGAACAGGATACTATAACGATTAATTACTTGACGGGCTTTTTATTTTCAAAGAAATACAAACTATGCTACAAAAAATAAACCTAGAACATATTCTATTTTTAGATATTGAAACCGTTCCAGAGCAGCAAAGTTTTAACGATTTAGATGAAGACAAAAAGGCACTTTGGGAGCATAAATCGCAATACCAGCGCAAAGACGATTTTACGGCTGTAGAGTTTTACGAACGTGCCGGTATTTGGGCTGAGTTTGGTAAAATTATCTGCATTTCTGTTGGTTATTTTAAATATAACGGCAACCAAAGAGCTTTTAGAGTAACCACCTTTCATGGTGATGAAATAAAACTTTTGACCGAATTTAAAAGTTTATTAGAAGGTCATTTTGGTGCACCAAAATACTTGCTCTGCGGACACAATGCCAAAGAGTTTGATTTTCCCTATATCGCAAGGCGAATGCTTATTAACCAAATTGATCTCCCTCTAAAATTAAATTTATTTGGCAAAAAGCCTTGGGAAATTGCCCATTTAGACACCATGGAACTTTGGAAATTTGGGGATTACAAGCATTACACTTCTTTAAAATTAATGGCAAATGTGCTCGGAATTCCCTCACCTAAAAGCGATATAGACGGGAGCATGGTGCATAGTGTTTATTATGAAGATAAAGATTTAGATCGTATTATCAAGTATTGCGAATTAGATGTAGTCACCACCGCTCAGGTATTTTTAAGGCTTAGAAATGAAGTGCTTTTAGCAGATGATGAAATAGTCAGTGTGTAAAAGCAAAATCGGGGGGAATCTTACTTTGCAACACTAACCAGAAGAAACTAATTTTTTATAAATATCACAGATTGTTCCTTGCCATCTTCAAAAATGGTTAGAGAATAAAACCCAGAAGATAAATCATCAACATTAATCGACTCAAAATCTGCTTTTCCTTTTTTTAAGGTAGTTCCGTAGCTTGATAAAATACTGTAATAAGCACTATTATTTAATTCGCCTTCAATATTAATGTTTTCATTAGTCGGGTTGTGATAAATATAAAATTTTATAGGTGTGGTTACGTCCCAATCTGATACCTTAGCTCCTGATGTAATTAACGAAAAATTTTGAATCCCATTGGTAATTTTTCCTTTATAAGTTGCGGTTATCGTATAGGGTCCTGTGGGACTACAAATATATTTTAAGTTTAAATATTACGCGATAAAAAGCTTATTTTTTCGATGAAATGCAGTTTTAGAAAATCGATAAGATAGTTTGAACGTTTAATTATTGAATTTCAATTGAATATATACTGGAAAGTGATCGCTGTAGCCGCCCATATATTTTTTACCGACATAGGTTCTAAAAGGATTTCCTTTAAATCTGCCTTGGAGTTCCTTTAGAAAATTCGCATCAAAAATATTGGCGTTATTAAAGCTATGGGTCTTCTTTTCGTAATTCAAAAAACTATGCGAAATCATAATCTGATCAAAAAGCATCCAATTAAAATTATAATTGGCACTACCCCTAAGTGGTGTTAATAATTTTTCTGTAGGATGAAAAAGCTGTTTTTCTTGAATTAATTTATGGATACTTGGCGTTTTAGGCCCATCATTAAAGTCCCCCATAACAATATAATTAGGATGGCTATATTTTTCTTCTATAACTGCCATAAACTTGATAATTGTTTCGGAAGCTTTTATGCGTTTATATTCCGTTTGTACGCCACCATCGCGCCTTGATGGCCAGTGATTGACAAAAATATGGACTTCTTCATCGTTTAATTTTCCATGTACGTACAGAATATCTCTGGTCATATCTTGCTGCCCATCCAAGTTATAAACCTTAAGCGGAATGGGTTCAGAATCTAAAATTTTAAAATAACGTTGATCATAGATAAGAGCAGTATCTATGCCTCGTTCATCAGGGGAATCGTAATGTAAAAAGGCATAGTTTTCTTTTTTTAGCGCATCAACCTCTAATAAATCTCTTAAAACTGTTTTATTTTCGACCTCAGAAACTCCTATAATTACTGGAGGCTTGTCCGAAGCCGGCAACCCAATTTGAGCAATTGTAGTTCCTAGTTTATCTAGTTTCGATTGTAAACGTTCTGGTGTCCATTTTAAAATTCCATTGGGTGTAAAATCCGTATCTAATTTTTCAGGATAATCTTGAGCATCAAAAAGATTTTCTAAATTATAAAATGCAATAGTAAAAAGACCCTTATTTGGCTTTTTTTTAAAATAAGAAAAAAACATGCTTTTAAAAGTTGTTTTTCAAAAATACAAAATAGGTAGCCTAGGATTCCGTAAATTTGTATTTTAATTTACTGTATGATAGAGCAAAAAGAAATAGATTATGAAAGAACGGTGCTTATTGGCGTCATTAATAGGGATCAGAATGAAGAAAAAGTAAAGGAATATTTAGACGAATTAGAATTTCTTACTTATACCGCTGGTGGTGAAGTATATAAGCGCTTTGTTCAAAAAGTGGATTTACCTAATCCGAAAACCTTTATTGGAAGTGGTAAAATGAAAGATGTAGAAGCTTATGTAGAAGAACACGAAATTGGATGTGTTATTTTTGATGATGAATTAAGTCCTGCGCAACAACGCAATATCGAAAAACAATTGAAGTGTAAAATTCTTGATCGCACTCACCTTATATTAGATATATTTTCACAAAGAGCACAAACCAGCTATGCCAGAACACAAGTTGAACTTGCACAGTATGAGTACCTATTACCTAGACTTACTGGTTTGTGGACACACTTAGAGCGTCAAAAAGGAGGAATTGGTATGCGTGGCCCTGGAGAAACAGAGATTGAAACCGATAGACGTATTGTCCGCGATAGAATAGCACTTTTAAAGAAAAAATTACTCAAAATAGACAAGCAAATGGAAACCCAACGCGGTAATCGTGGTGCTTTAGTGCGGGTGGCTTTGGTAGGCTATACCAACGTTGGGAAATCTACCTTAATGAATGTAGTTAGTAAAAGTGAGGTATTTGCCGAAAATAAACTGTTTGCTACTTTAGACACCACTGTTCGTAAAGTGGTTATTGGCAATTTACCCTTCTTGTTAAGTGATACTGTAGGTTTTATTAGAAAATTACCCACCCAATTGATAGAGAGTTTTAAAAGTACTTTAGATGAAGTTCGAGAAGCCGATTTATTGCTTCATGTTGTAGATATTTCGCATCCACAATTTGAAGAACATATTGCCTCTGTAAACAAAACTTTAAGTGAAATTAATATCTCTGAAAAGAAAACAATTATGGTTTTTAATAAAATAGACCAATATAATCATGAAACAATAGACCACGATGATTTAATTACAGAGAAAACAGAAAAACATTTTACGCTTGATGAATGGCGACACACTTGGATGCGAAAAGTAGGTGATAGAGCTTTGTTTATATCAGCCTTAAATAAAGAAAACCTAGACGAATTTAGAAAAAGGTTATATGATGAAGTAAGAGACATTCATATTACGCGTTTCCCATATAATAATTTCTTATATCCGGAGCATTTAGACGAATACTAGTTACATTTTCTTGATGGTTTTAATACTTGGTATTTTAGAAAAATATGAGGGGCAAATGGAATTATTATGCGCAAATCAAAAAAATTTGCACCTTATTTTCTTTTAAATAAAGGGACTGAAGAGCAGGCCTCGCCATACATAACACTTTTTGCTGCGCTTTGTATTTTCAAAGTTGACCACAAATAGGCATTTGCAGGTACGGGTTTGTTACTGCATCCTTTTATGATTACTGACTTACCAATAAATTCTGAAACTGCAAGGTTTTCTATGATGGTTTGGTAAAGTGAAGCTTCTAAATATTCTAAATCACCAATTACAACTTTTTTAGCAAAAAGCTGTAATTTTGTGCTAATGAGCATAAATGCCCAACTGGGAATAATAGCATCAGAACTGCAATGTAGCGCAACAAAGGAATCTTGATATTGTTCCCAGTCATGGTTTTCTAAACTTTCTCTAAAGGGTTTTTCACGAAGAATAAAGCCTTCGTATAACCACTCAACAATATCAATGAGCACGCGTTTACCTGTGGGATAATAATCTTCCAAATCAAAGGTAATAAGCTTACTCTGCGCTACTTTATTTACTATTTCTTCGTATTCTTCCATTAGTAAAATTTGTTGGTTGTTGATGGTTGTCAGTGTGTCTAATTTGAGACATTTTACAAAATTTTAACGTCAGACTATTGAAAAGATTTATTCACATTTCTAATTTAGCAAGCAGTCTTTTTTATTTTTTTTGGTAATCGGTTCGTAATACTGAGAATTTTTATGATTTAAAAACTATCAACTGTCAACCATCAACTTAATCAAAGCATCCCCAATTCTAATTTAGCCTCTTCACTCATTAAATCTTGCGTCCAAGGTGGATCAAAAGTTATTTCTACTTCGGCATCTTTTACGGCGTTTAATGATTTTACCTTTTCTTCTACCTCTGCTGGCAGTGATTCGGCTACTGGGCAGTTGGGAGATGTTAAGGTCATTAGAATTTTAACCTCCATATCTTCATTCACAAATACATCATAAATAAGTCCTAATTCATAAATATCAACCGGAATTTCTGGATCATAAATGGTTTTTAAAACAGTTACTATTTTTTCTCCTAATGCTGCTGTGTCTATTGTTGTTTCTTCGCTCATATTTTATTAGTTTCAATTTTCTAATGTTTAACACTTCTACTGTGTTCAGTGTAAGGTCTTAAAATTGTATTTTCTTTAGATAAGTATATTATTACATGAACAAAATCATAAAATCTTCAAATTGTTACATTAAATAATTATTACATTTTCGCATTAATTACATATTAACTCCCCCTTTGGGGATGGTGGGCGTAAGCTGCGTTTGATAAGCAATAGCATATAATTTCAGTTGTTTTATCATACTTACCAATCCATTTGCTCTTGTGGGTGATAAATGCTCCTTTAATCCTATGTCATCGATAAATTGAGTATCTGCCTCAATTATATCTTGTGGTGTTTGATTGCTGAAAGCACGCACTAAAATAGCAATAATACCCTTTGTGATAATTGCGTCGCTATCGGCTGTGAATACTAACTTTTTATTTTCTAGTTCTGCATGAACCCAAACTTTACTCTGGCAACCTTTGATAACATTATCATCCGTTTTGTATTGCTCATTGATTAAAGGCAATGCTTTTCCGAGTTCAATCATGTACTCGTAGCGCTGCATCCAATCTTCAAACATGGAAAATTCATCAATTATATCTGTTTGTATCTCTTTAATCTTCATTTTTTTATTTCTTTCACTGATTCAAAAAGTAAAAATGCTATTGGTTTATCATGTAAAAATACAATAAGTATTGTATTGATTTATTCTAACATCCCTTTTGCTCTTTTTACTCCAGCGACAAGCACATCAATTTCTTCTTTGGTATTGTAAAAACTAAAACTCGCCCTTACCGTACCGGGAATTTGGTAGAAATCCATAATTGGCTGTGCGCAATGGTGTCCTGTACGCACTGCAATCCCTAATTTATCTAATATAGAACCGATATCATAAGGGTGAATATTCCCAACATTGAAAGATATTACCGCCGTTTTGTTTTCTGCTGTCCCGTATATTTTTAGTCCTGCTATTTCGAGTAATTTTTCTGTAGCATATTCTAAAAGTTCGTGCTCGTAGGCTGCAATAGCTTCAAAACCGATAGCATTCATATAGTCTAAACCTGCACCCATGGCAATTCCACCGCAAATGTTAGGGGTGCCAGCTTCAAATTTATGTGGCAAACCGGCATAGGTTGTTTTTTCGAAAGTAACCTCAGCAATCATTTCTCCACCGCCTTGGTATGGTGGTAATTTGTTTAGCCATGCTTCTTTTCCATATAAAATACCGACCCCTGTTGGTCCACAAATTTTATGGGCTGAAACGGTATAAAAATCCGCATCTAGCGCTTGCAAGTCCGCTTTTATATGCGGCGCTGCTTGAGCACCATCAATTAATACCGAAGCACCTACTGCGTGGGCAGCGTCAATCATTTCCTTTATTGGGTTGATTGTTCCTAAAGCGTTTGACACGTGATTGCAAAACACTAATTTGGTTTTATCAGAAAGCAAGGCATGGTATTCGTCCATCAGCAATTCCCCTTCTAAACTCATAGGAATTACTTTCATCGTGGCGCCTGTACGTTCGCATAGCATTTGCCAAGGCACAATATTTGAATGGTGTTCTAAAGCCGATACCAAAATCTCATCCCCTTTTTTAATGATAGACGAAAATCCGTTTGCCACAATATTTATTGCATGTGTTGTTCCCGAAGTGAAAATAATTTCATGGGATTTAGCAGCATTAAAATGTGTTTGAATTTTTATTCTAGATTCTTCATACTTATCCGTTGCTTCTTGAGATAAAGCATGTACTCCTCTATGAATATTTGCATTATAGTTACTGTAATAATCGACAATAACATCAATAACCTGTTTTGGGGTTTGCGAGGTTGCTGCATTGTCAAAATAGACCAAATCTTTACCATTAACTTTCCTTTTTAAAATAGGAAAATCCTCACGTATATTTAATATATCTATCACCCTTTCAATCATCATAATTTTTTTTACAAAGATACCTACTATCACTCAAATAGAAGATAAATTTGAACGGTTTATCATCGTCAAAAAGTATATCCAGCAAATAATTGAAAAGATAAACTTCTATCATGAAGAACTTCTGATATTTCTCCCCTAATATTATTTGCAATACCGAGATAAACTCGTGGTTGCATAAATAGATTATTGGTTAATTTATAACTGATGCCAGCAGCCAATCCGTAGTCCAATGCAAAATCCCCATTTGTTTTAAATCTTTGTCTTTCAACACCCGCATCAACAAGATCTCTTTCTTTGGTATTACTAATTTGATCGATTAAAAAAGCAAATTGTGGCCCAACTTCTAAGCTCAAACTATTATTTAATTTAAAGCCTACTATTAATGGGATAGACAAGTAGTTTTTTTGGGTGTTTACTTTAATATTTGGGTCTCCTGAAAATTCTGATTCAAAATTTTGTAAGTCTGTATCTATAATAAAACCCTGATTGCTGTAAAGAAGTTCTGGTTGAAAATATAAGTTTTCATTGATCTCAAAAATTACAAAACCCCCAGCCTGAAAACCTAATCTGGGTTGATAGCCTCTTATTTGACCCCCATAAATAGTTGAGTAGTTTGCTCCTGCTTTTAGTCCAAATATAGCCTCTTGGGCCGTTACAAAATTTATAGCAAAAAAAGTTGTCAAAATTGCCCCTAATGCTTTCATATAGTATAATTTCAAAACAAAAACTCCTATTCTGGTCATAGAAAAGGAGTTTTTTTTAGAATGATATCTTCTTAAAAATTATAAATCAAACCCTAAATTAACACCCAACTTATGGGCTATTAACTTATTAATTCTAGCTTTTAATTCTGGAATACGCACACTTGCTAATACGTTATTAGCAAAGGCATACATTAAAAGTGCATTCGCTTCTTTTTTAGGAATTCCGCGAGATTGCAGGTAAAAAAGAGCTTCTTCATCTAACTGACCAATAGTACAGCCATGGGAACATTTTACATCATCTGCAAAAATTTCTAATTGAGGCTTGGTATTAATAGTCGCTTTATCACTAATTAAAATATTATTGTTTTGCTGAAAAGCATTTGTTTTTTGCGCTAATCTTTCAACAATAATTTTACCATTAAAAACGCCTGTAGAGTTTTCATCATAAATTCCCTTATAATCTTGATGACTTTCGCAATTGGGCTCAATATGATGTACTAAAGTGTGGTGATCTACATGCTGTTTTTCACCCAAAATCGTAACTCCTTTCATCGTAGAATCTATATGTTCTCCATTCTGGTAAAAGTTTAGGTTATTGCGAGTTAGTTTTCCTCCAAAACTAAAAGTATGCACATTTACAACGCTTTTATCTTTTTGATTGATGTACGTATTATCAATTAAAGAAGCTTCTGCAGCATCATTTTGAATTTTATAGTAATCAACAATAGCATTTTTTGCAGCAAAAATTTCAGTAACCGAATTGGTCAAGACTTCGTTAGCTGTTAAACTCTGATGCCTTTCCATAATTTGAACTTCAGCATTTTCCTCAACAATAACTAAATTCCGAGGCTGAAGCATAATTGACGCCTCGTTACCTGTTGCAAAATGTAAAATTTCGATAGGCTTTTTAGGCATTTTATTTCTAGGAATATAAATATAGGCCCCTTCTTTACAAAACGCTGTGTTTAAGGTTGTCAAGGATTCATCTTGCGAGGCTATCTTGTTGAAATAAACATCGATAATTTGTTTGTACATCGGTTTATTTAATGCCGAACTCATTAAACAAATATCCACTCCATCATGGGTTGTTTCCGAAAGGTTTGAACTATAAACCCCATCAATAAATACAAGCTTATAGGTGTCTATTTCGTGAATAAAATAATCTTTAACATCTTTATATTCAAGGGTCTTCACTTGTTTCGGAAAAATACTAAAATCTGTTTTCTGCAAAGCACTCAAAGATGTATATTTCCATGCTTCTTCCTTTTTAGAAGGAAAACCTTTCATTTCAAAATTCTTCATAGCTTCTACACGCACATTGTGAACCGGGTTTTCTATATCCACGTTGTTTTCAAATGCCATGAAGGAAGAAATTAATTTGTCTTTTAACATAGTCTAAAAAGTTTCTGGTTTCTGGTTTCAAGTTTAAGGTTAATTCTCCTTAAACTTTGTTCCTTTGAAATCCTTTTTATTTAAATAATTTATAAAATTTGCAATTCTTTTGCTCAATATTTCGTTTTCAGAAGTCAACTCCAACATTTTCTTTTCTTCAATATAATCATCATCAAAAACCCTGAATACCTGAGATCTAGTATCACCTGACGATGCTTTTGCCATAGAAAGAAATTATCTGAATTCTATGTTTCCATCTCTTTCAAAGCCTTCTGCAATATTAGAAGTGATTGAAATTGAAGACCTTCTTATTTGTCTTTTCAAGTCAAAATCTTTTATAAACCTAACATTTTCGGTAATTTGATATATTGATTTATTAAATTCTCTGCCTTCCTAACAAGCATTTATATCTTCAAATGAATTTATTCTAGACATAACAATTTGACTTTAGACATTTGACTTAGTTTTTTATACCGTCAACTCTTGTTTAATCCAATCGTAACCTTTTTCTTCTAGTTCTAATGCTAGTTCTTTACCTCCAGATTTTACTATTTTTCCGTCGTGTATTACGTGTACAAAATCAGGAATAATATAATCTAGTAGTCTTTGGTAATGTGTGATTACAATAACAGCGTTGTCTTTACTTTTTAACTTATTTACACCACTAGCCACAATACGAAGTGCATCGATATCTAAACCTGAATCGGTTTCATCCAAGATGGCCAGTTTTGGTTCTAGCATCGCCATTTGAAAAATTTCATTACGTTTTTTCTCGCCACCAGAAAAGCCTTCGTTGAGCGAACGCGATAGAAATTTACGGTCGATTTCTAGCATTTCGGCTTTTTCACGAATTAATTTCAGCATTACATTTGCTGGCATATCTTCTAAACCACGTGCTTTGCGACTTTCGTTAATCGCCGTTTTCATAAAGTTGGTTACTGAAACCCCCGGAATTTCTATTGGATATTGAAAAGAAAGAAAAATACCTTTGTGAGCACGCTCTTCTGGAGCGCTATCTTCCAAGTTTTCGCCTTCTAAAATAACCTCTCCTTGGGTTACTTCAAATTCTTCTTTACCAGCAATAACCGAAGCCAAAGTACTTTTACCAGAACCGTTTGGTCCCATTATCGCATGTACTTCGCCTGCTTTAACTTCTAAGTTAATTCCCTTTAATATTTCTTTACCATCTACACTAGCGTGTAAGTTGTTGATTTTTAACATATCTAAATACTATTTATCTTATTTTTTAAAATGAACACCCAAAACCATTTTTAATTATTCATTTTATTTTCTTCTTGCTATTAAAATTCCACCTTTTAGGATTAGGGGGCTTTTTAACCTACAGAACCTTCTAAACTTATTTCCAATAATTTCTGAGCTTCCACAGCAAATTCCATTGGTAATTTATTTAGAACCTCTTTACTAAAACCATTGACGATTAAGGCAATGGCCTTCTCGGTCGGGATTCCTCTTTGGTTGCAATAAAACAATTGATCTTCTCCAATTTTACTTGTAGTTGCTTCGTGTTCTATTTGTGCCGTCTTGTTTTTTACTTCTATATATGGAAAAGTATGTGCACCGCATTCGTTACCCATTAAAAGGGAATCGCACTGCGAAAAGTTACGTGCATTGTCAGCTCTACTGCCAATTTGCACTAAACCTCTATAACTATTTTGAGATTTTCCTGCAGAAATGCCTTTCGAAATAATGGTACTCTTGGTATTTTTCCCAAGATGTATCATTTTAGTTCCAGTATCTGCTTGTTGGTAATTATTGGTCACTGCGATAGAGTAAAACTCCCCGATGGAATTATCACCTTTTAAGATACAAGAAGGATATTTCCAAGTTACCGCAGAACCTGTTTCTACTTGAGTCCATGAAATCTTAGCATTTTTCTCGCAAATACCTCTTTTGGTTACGAAATTATAAACGCCACCTTTACCATCTTTTCCACCTGGGAACCAGTTTTGAACCGTTGAATACTTTATTTCCGCATTGTCTAGCGCCACTAATTCTACCACTGCTGCGTGTAATTGATTTTCATCGCGTGATGGAGCCGTGCAGCCTTCTAAGTAACTTACATAACTGCCTTCGTCGGCAATAACAAGTGTACGTTCAAACTGACCTGTACCTGCTTGGTTAATTCTGAAATAGGTTGATAATTCCATAGGGCAACGAACGCCTTTAGGAATATAACAGAAACTACCATCTGAAAATACAGCAGAATTTAAGGCCGCATAATAGTTGTCTCTTTGTGGAATTACGGAACCAATATATTTCTTAATTAATTCTGGATGTTCTTTTATTGCCTCTGAAATAGAGCAAAAAATAATCCCTTTTTCAGCCAATGTCTTTTTAAACGTAGTCGCTACAGAAACAGAGTCCATCACAATATCAACAGCTACATTTTGTAGCTTTTTTTGTTCGTCAACAGAAATGCCCAATTTCTTATACATCTCTAACAACTGAGGATCAACATCATCTAAAGACTTATTAGGATCTACCTTCTTCGGTGCTGAATAATAGGATATTGCTTGAAAATCTGGTTTTGTATAACGTACGTTTGCCCACTTAGGCTCTGTCATTTCTTTCCAGATTTTAAAAGACTCTAAACGCCAAAGCGTCATCCATTCTGGTTCATCTTTCTTCTTAGATATCGCAATAACAATCTCTTCATTTAAACCAATCGGAAATGTTTCTGACTCTATATCTGTATAGAAACCATATTCATATTCTTTAGTTTCTAACTCCTTCTTTAGTTCTTCTTCTGTATATGCCATAATCTTAATTAAAAAGTTAAAAAATTAAAAAGTTAATAAAGTAAAAACACTAAATCCTCTTCTTAACATATTTAATATAATTTGCAAGTTGTTTTGAAATGTTCAAAACTAAAACTCTTTACTCTTTTAATTCATTTTCTTTAAAATATCCTATTTCTTCCATTACATTAAAAAGATTTCTAAGCGCTCCAGCCGAACCTTTTGAAAAATAAAGAAATCGAATAAGCTCCTTGTCAGTTTCTCTTTCAAATCCTTCCGAAATATTATTTGATATTGAAATAGTAGCTCTTCTTAATTGATCTACCATTGCACAATCATTTTTTAAAGGACTTTTGCTAATTAGTTCATATATTTTCCTTGTAAAAAAATCGAAATTTTATATACTTCTAAATCTTCAAAGGAACCATACATTAACTCTTTTGCTTGTTTACTAATTGACTTTTTTATAATGAGAAACTCTCTCCACAACCGCAAGTTCTTTGGGCGTTAGGATTATTAAAAACAAAACCTTTTCCGTTGAGTCCGCCTGAATATTCTAAAACAGTGCCTACTAGATATAAAAAGCTTTTTTTATCTACCAGGATGCGTACCTCGTTATCTTCAAAAATTTTATCTGTTTCTGTTGTTTTATTGTCAAACTTTAATTCGTATGATAGTCCACTACATCCGCCGCTCTTCACGCCAACGCGAACATAATCTTTAGACGAATCAAAGCCATCATCTTCCATCATGGCGATGACTCTTTTTTTTGCCGTTTCTGATACTTGAATCATACTTAATTTGGATTTAATCTAAAATGTTTACAAATATACCACATAAGTCTCTTTTTTCCATGTTTGCTAATATTTTTATAACTTATAAGCAAATAAGTTTTATCAATTTAAAAACGTGTTAATTTTTATATGTGCTGATTTAAAAAATTAGGAGGTATTTTTGATATAATAATCTTCTGAAAATTTTAAATTTTAGCACTAATGATTCAAATATTTTTACTTTTTTACCCATATCACTTAAAAATCAACAATTAACATTTATAACTAAAGACTTCCGCTGTACTTTTGCATTATGATTGAAGATAAAGAACAAAAAAGAACCACCCTGCAAGAGTTAGGCGAATTTGGATTGATAGATCACTTGACTAAAAATTTTAAAATTCAACATAAATCAACCCTCACTGGTATCGGCGATGATGCTGCTGTATTGGATTTTAATGGTAAAAAGACCGTTCTTTCCACTGATTTATTGGTAGAAGGTGTACATTTTGATTTAAGTTATATGCCGCTACGGCACTTAGGATACAAGGCGGTAATGGTAAATTTATCAGATATTTATGCGATGAATGCTATGGCTACTCAAATTACGGTTTCCGTAGCAGTATCAAATAGGTTTCCTTTAGAAGCTTTAGAAGAATTGTATCATGGAATTTCTTTGGCATGTGTAAAATATAATATTGATTTAGTTGGCGGAGATACCACTTCTTCTAAAACCGGATTGTTAATTAGTATTGCCGCTCTTGGTGAGGTTAACGAAGAAGATATTACCTACAGGAGTGGCGCCAAAGCTCAAGATTTATTAGTCGTATCCGGAGATTTAGGTGGTGCTTTTATGGGCTTGCAAGTTTTAGAACGCGAAAAAGAAGTTTTTAAAGTTAACCCAAATAGCCAACCAGATTTAGAACCTTATACCTACATTGTAGAAAGACAATTAAAGCCTGAAGCCCGAAAAGATATTGTAGAGATTTTAAGTATTTTAAACGTAAAACCTACGGCAATGATTGATATCAGCGACGGCCTCTCTTCTGAAATTTTACATTTGTGTAAAAATAGCGGTGTTGGCTGCGATGTCTATGAAGATAAAATACCGTTGGATCCTACCGTAATTTCTTCGTCCGAAGAGTTTCAACTCAATAGCACCATTGCGGCTTTAAGTGGCGGTGAAGACTATGAGTTACTTTTTACAATCGACCAAAAAGATTTTGATAAAATTAAAGGAAACCCCAATTTAACCGTGATTGGTTATATGACGGACGTATCACAGGGCGCAAATTTGGTTGCCAGAGGTGGAGCAAAAATACCATTAACTGCTCAAGGTTGGAATGCGTTTTCGCCTGAGGAATAACTATTTTCCTGGCACACTACCTGCTAGTCAAAATAGCGTTTCATTAAGAAATCCTAAAAAGAAATAAGAATCCTGTAACTTATTACCATAGGGCAAATGATACATCAATTCAAAAGACTATTTGCTTTTTAGGAATAACTATAGAATTTCTAAACCACTCAGTGTTGAAATTCATTGCCAAGCATAATTACGCCACTTGTTCTTGTGACGAACGATGTCTTTTTTGATATAAATTTTGAAGTGTTTCGTTAATATCTTGCATCTCAGGAGTTAGTCTTGATGAATTTCCGTTTGCATCGGTAGTAACTTCTTTAGCGCAATGAATACATTTATATGCTTTAATATGCGAAATAATTTTTTTGGAGTATGAAGATCAACAAAGAAACACTTGTTACTGCATTTGCCCTATTTTCTTTATTTTTTGGCGCAGGCAATCTAATTTTCCCTCCCTTGTTGGGTTTCCAATCTGGGAATATGTGGTGGTTAGTCGCTATTGGGTTTTGTTTATCCGCTGTTTTGATTCCTATTTTTGGAATTTTAGCACATGCAAAATTGCAAGGCACAATTTTCGATTTTGGAAAAAAAGTATCCCCCGCGTTCAGTCTAGTATATTCTATTTTAATATACGCCATCTGTGTAGTGCTGCCTTCTCCAAGAACTGCATCGGTAACGCATGAAATAGCCATACAGCCTTTTTTTGACACGCCTTACATAATTACGAGCATTATTTATTTTATTTTGGTGTTTATTTTTGTAATGAATCGATCTAAAATTTTAGATGTATTAGGTAAACTATTAACGCCCGCCATTATTTTAATTCTATTTGCTATTATCGTCATTACCTTGTTCACCATCGATTTTAATTTTGGAGAAACCTTGTTCCAGAGTCCGTTTACGCATGGTATTCAAGAAGGTTACCAAACTTTTGATGCAATTGCAGCTATAGTCGTCGGCGGAGTTCTCATCGTTTCTATAAATTTAAAGAATAAGCAAACCACTTACGAAGAAAAAAAAGCGCTCATTCGAAAAAGTGCTTGGCTGGCTGGCTTAAGCTTGTTTTTGATATACTTAGGACTAATTTTAACAGGTGCACTTTTTCATAATACTTTTGACTCGAGTATATCAAGAACTGCTCTTTTAAGCGGAATAAGCTTAAGCACCTTAGGAAATTCTGCCAACTTATTATTAAGTATTTTAGTGAGTTTAGCATGTTTTACTACCGCTGTTGGAGTTGTTACTGGAACAGCAGATTTTGCAAAATATCTTTTTAAAGGCTCCAGCAAAGCCTATTTTATTACCGCCATAATTGGTTGCGTTTTGGGTGTACTTATGGGTCAGTTTAATGTGGATACCATTATCAATATTGCCATTCCTTCGCTTATGTTTATCTATCCGATTACTATTGTATTAATTCTATTGAATGTTGTACCCGACAAATATGCTTCGGTTTTAGTCTTTAGAACCGTGGTGGTTACTACCATTATTTTTAGTGTTCCAGACTTTTTAAATTCAGTAGGAAGTCCACTAGGAATAAAAGAAATTCTTGAATGGATTCCTTTACAAAAGTATGGTGTGGGTTGGGTGTTGCCAGGTTTGCTTAGTTTTTTAGTGGTTAATTTTACTGGTGGGTGGAAACAAACTAGTAGATAATTAGTAATATTTATATGTTGCCCAACAATTAAAACCACAATTATGAAATAAAGGCAAAGACTTAGCAAAATGTAACACCGTATGTTTTAAGGTATCGTTTTGCTACCCATTTACTAGAAAGTGGAACTGATTTTAAGATATATTCAAGAACTACTGGGGCATAACAGCAGTAAAACAACCGAAATATATACTCACGTAAGTACGAAAAGTTTGCAACAAGTAAAAAGCCCGTTTGATGATTTGTGGCAAAATAATTATATATTAGTAAAAAATAAAAAAGCACTTTTATGGCACAAAGCCACTCAATTTTGGGTAGATAACAGCCATTTTATGGCTGGTATATACAAGTTGTAAAACATTAAAACGATTTTACAACATTGTATATACGTCAGGTGGGTTGCCAGCTTCTCCAAGCCTAATGCGTTTTTAATTTAATGTCGGTATCCGTCACAACCGATTGCAGTTAATT
>Ga0105052_10003125_pt1 | contig 19457 bp, 19 predicted proteins | sample FRY03_FD_78094 | JGI IMG/M metagenome (GOLD analysis project Ga0105052, IMG submission 78094) | Freshwater microbial communities from Lake Fryxell liftoff mats and glacier meltwater in Antarctica - FRY-03 | ecosystem: Environmental > Aquatic > Freshwater > Ice > Glacier meltwater ... | reverse complement strand
TGGCCTGCGAAATCGACGGGCCCTGACGACTGGGCGATGATCGAACGGGTCTCAGACGCCGTGGCCACGGGCTTCAGCGCACCTGAGATAAAGTTGCTGAGCCAGTGGATTGCCGCGCGCCATGCTCAAAACACCAACGCTTGATGCCCTTGAATGCCGCCCAATGTCGGCGAATGCCCGCGAGTGCGGGCGAATGCCGTTTTTTAGGCGTGGTGTTGATGTGGCGTTGATGTAAAACGCAAAACGCCCTGTGGTATTAAAATACCACAGGTTAAGCGTTTGTTTAATTTGGTATTAATGGTTGCGGGGACAGGATTTGGCCTTTACCGAACCAAAAACGAACTGCAAAAGTCAAAATCAAGGCGACAGAAAAGGCAAAACCTGTGACCTTCAGGTTATGACCCTGATGTGGCGGCTGTGGCCACGGCTGCGGATTACACTGTTTGTCGTTATGCGAAGACGCACCATACGGAATTGGCCAATGTACGCATCTCGTCGACGTGAACGACCCTTTGTCAGCCCGCAGCATACTTCAGCCAGAAAACGCAAGCAGAAGCGTCGCCGACAACTACCACCTGCAACCAGACCGAGAGGGAGAATTGACTCAACGGACGGCAACAGCGGCATGCAGAAGGCCGGCGGACCGCACAGCGGGGTATCGGGCACCGCCGGTCTTTATAAGATCGTCCTGGATGGCAAGACCGGGACTATCACGACTGGAGGGCAAGCTGGGCCAGGGAAAGCTGGTGCTGAACGACCGCGGCGGCGCGAAGACAGCGCTGCTTGAAGGGCGGCACGGCAACCTGACGCGGGGCGGCAACGGCGCGGAAGGTGACATTACGCTGAAGAATGGCGATGATGTCGCCACCATCACTTTGAACGCCGATCAGGCTCATGTGGTCAGCGGGGCGAGCGGCGCTATATCGGCCGCATCATGAATACAGCGGCGGTGTCACTGGTCGCACTCCTCATCGTGGGGGTCTGCACCCTTTTCGCCATCAGCCCCTGCCGCCCCTCAGCGCCCGAACAGGCAGGCCAGCAGGACGATGGCACCCCCAACCCATTGCTGAGCGGTCATCGTTTCGGCCGGTAAAAGCAGGGTGGCGCTGATGACGGCTACCAGCGCCTCGGACATCATAAGAACAGCGGCGCGGCCGGGGAACAGCAGACGGCACGCCCAGAAAATCAGATAGATCGACGGCAAAAGGACGAGGATCGAGGCGAAGAACGACAGCGGAAGGGCGGCGGCGAATTGATCAAAGGACGGCACGGACCCTGACAGCACGATGAATTGCAGTGCAACCCCACCGATTACGGCAAATGCGAACTGAAAGGTGGTCGTGGCGGCGACTGGTGCTGCGGGCCACCGCTTCATCCCCGCAGCACCAAAGGCCCACAGGACGCCAGAGCTTACGGCCATCGCATCGGCCAGGCCCAGTGACGCAGACCCGTCATCCGCTCCGCCCGACAGCAACAACAATAGCCCCACAAGCCCCGCCACCACTGTCAAGACGCGGCGCAGGTCCAGACGTTCGGATAGCCACACCACCCCGATGATCGAGGACCAGACCGAGGTCAGGTAAAACTCCATTGTCATACGGACGACCGACCCCAGCACGATGGAGGTTGAATAAAGCGCAAGGCCCAACCCGGTTGCGGCCCCAATGAACAGGGCAGGTCGCAGATGGCAGAACACGGTCCGGCGTTTCCAGATCAGGAACGGCACCATCACCAGCAGCGGGCAAAAGTTGAAGAAGGCAACGCTCCACCCGCCACTGAGGCCCATCTCGCTGAGGGCGCGCAGCGGCATCCAGTAAAGGCCCCAGATCGATGCGCCAAAGAACAGCGCAAGCGAAGCCAGCCGGGTGGATTGGGTGTCAATCAAGGTTCAGGTTGCTCCAGTCCTGATCGGCATAGATGTCAGGCGTCTTGCGGCGCATCTCGCGGTTCCAGTCGCTTACATCGCCAAGGATGTTTTCACCGCGCAGATAAGCGGCGACCAGTTCGGTCATCCGCGCCTTGCCAAACGATGGGGAGTGACCACCGTGATAGACATCCGCGCCAAGACCCTGCAACCGCGCCAAGGTGCGGCGGAGCGTGGCGGGGTCCGAGTGATAGAGCGTGTCCAGCAGATCGCCGTCATACAGCGCGTCGCCTGAAAAGACGGTGCGCGCCTTTTTGTCCCACAGCGAGATTGACCCCGGCGAGTGGCCGGGCGTGTGCAGGATCTGAAAGGCGCAATCGCCCAGATCCAGCACATCGCCTTCGTCCAGATAACCGGTCAGGGGGGCGGGCGTGATGCGGTAGGTGGCGGGGTCGAAATCGGGGTGGGCGTGCGGATCGACCACCTCGATCCGGGCCCAGGCCCCGGAATAGACCACCGCGTCATTGGTAGGGGCGGCGAGGATATGCGCCTCGGCGGGGTGACCAAGGCGGCAGTCGAATTCATGCAGGCTGCCGGAGTGGTCGAAATGGCAATGGGTGACGACGGCTTTGATGGGCCGGTCGGTTTCGCGCAACAGCCAGTCCTTGAGCGGGCCAAGTCCCATGCCGGTGTCGATCACCAGATCGTGGTCGCGTCCGCGCACATGCCAGATATTGCAGCGCAGGAAACTGGCGACGCCAGTTTCCTGGATCAGCGAAACACGGTCGGACAGTCGCAGCGTCTTGAAGGCCATGGTCGCCGTTCCTTACCAATCTGCGCCAGCGTTGATCTGCACGTCGGCGTTTGTAAATCCGGGGGCCCGGTCCGAACAGAAAAAGTCGATGAGGGCGGCTACTTCGTCCGGTTTGACAATGCGGCCCTGCGGATTGCTGCGGGTGATTTTGGCGCGGGCCTCGGTCAAAGAGATATTTTTCGCGGCTGCGATCTGGTCAAAGGCAAGCGACATCGCAGAAGTTTCCACCCATGTCGGGCTGACGGCGATGCAGGAAATCCCATGGGGAGCGCCTTCGATTGCCGTTGCCTTGGACAGGCCGATAAGACCGGCCTTGGAGGCGCAATAGGCGGCATAGCCCGGCTGCCCTCTGCTGCCGGCGGTCGAGGCGATGTTGGCGATGCGGCCCCAACCGGCTGCTGCCATCCCGGCATAGACGGCGCGGGTCATGCGGAAGGCACCGTTCAGGTTGGTTTCGATCTGATCGGTCCAAGCTGCCTCGTCATGGTCAGCGAGGAAGGCTTCGCGGTAGATCCCGGCGGAATTGACCAGAATGGCGGGCGGGCCAAGGGTTTCGGTCACCCGGGCGACAAAGCCATCGCAAGAAGCACGATCGGCGACGTCCAGACGGTCCAGCAGAACCCCGGTTCCCAGATGCGCATGGACGGCGGCGACCACGGCAGGATCCGCAGCCCCCCTTGCCCCGATGGCGACCCGGTGGCCGCTGTCGATCAACGCCCGCGCCGTGGCCAGACCGATGCCGGTCGTCCCGCCCGTGACGATTGCGATGCGGGTTGTCATGCGCCTGCTGCAGCCAGAGTCGGCAGGCCGGAGCGTGGCAGGAACAGGTCAGGTGCGGCGGCCTCGTATTGCAGGGCGGCACCGATCACGGCGGCATCGTCAAAGGTGCGCCCGATGATCTGGATACCCGTCGGAACACCGTGGCTATCACGACCCGAGGGCACCGAAACGACAGGGCAGTGGTGCAGCATGTTGAACGGATGGGTCAACACCCAGCCATATTCGGCATCTACCGTATGGCCGTCGATCGTGAAATCCTGGGCTAATGGGTCATGGTCGGCCCGCACCGCACCGATCGACAGCGTGGGGCAGATCAGGATGTCGTAGCGATCAAACAGCGCGCCGATGGTCTGATACATCGCGTGTTGCACATCCCAAGACCGCGCCACCTCGTCCGGGGTGACCTTGGCCGCCATATCCGCCGCCGCGCGCGCGTAATCGGTCAAGAGGTCGCGATGGTCGGCTGCCGCCCACAGGGGCTGGCGGCCGAAATGCATGGCGCAGTACCAAGCCATCGAGGCGCGGTCGACCTCTGCGGTCCAGCCGATGGCGACCTCTTCTACCAAGGCCCCATCCTGGATGAACACGTCCAATGCGCGCAATGTGTTGGCGCGCACTTCGGCGCTGACCGGAATATAGCCAAGGTCCATCGACCACCCCACCCGAAGCTTGCGGTGGCTGGCTGTCAGCGGCAGGGTCACACGGTCGCGCAGGCTGTCATGGTCGCGCGGATGGGGGCCCGAAATCAGATTTTGCATCAGCGCGGTGTCAGCCACGTTGCGCGTCAGGACACCGCAGTGGTTGTAACGGTCAAAGTTGGCGGGTGGCCCGTCTGGGTTGCGGCCGTGTGGCGGCTTGAACCCGACCAACCCGCACGAACTCGCCGGGATGCGGATCGAGCCACCGATGTCGGTGCCAGTGGCGATAGGGGTCATGCCAGCCGCCAGCGCCGCCGCCGACCCACCCGACGACCCGCCGGGGCCGAAATCGGGGTTGAACGGGTTGCGCGTGATGCCCCATATCCGCGAATTGCAGGTGCCTGACAGGCAGAACTCGGGTGTCGTGGTGCGGGCGTGCAAGATGGCCCCGGCGGCCTGCAAACGCTCCATCATCGGGTCCGACATGGTGTCGACATGATCCTTCAACACCAGCGAGCCTTGCGTTGTTCGCCGCCCGGCCACGCGCTGTGCATCTTTGACCGCCACTGGCAACCCCTCCAACGGGCGCAAGTCGGCGGAGCGGGCTGCATAGACCGCTTCGGCCGCCTTGGCAGCCGCCCGCGCCTCGTCAAAATAGGTGTCGGCATAAGCGTTGATCACCGGGTTTACCGCATCGGTGCGGGCAAGAAGCGTGTCAAGGTATTCGACCGGCGACAGTTTCTTGTCACGAAACAGGGCCAGCACATCGCGCGCAGGCAGGTAGCACAGGTCTTGGGGTGTCATGGTCGCTCCTATGGCGTCGGCAGTCGCTGGCTCGGTTGGGTTTGTGTCAGAGGCGGCGGGCAGGGCCACGTGTTGCTGGCCAAGGTCGCATCGGACATTATCCATCTAAGGCATCGTCAGGATCACTTTTCCACTTCCGCGTTCGGTTTCCAGCAATTCATGCGCCTTTGCCGCCTCGCGCAGCGCAAAGCGGGCCTGAATGTGGACGAAAACCTTGCCGTCCTCCAGCCACCGCATGGCACAGCGCAGGATGGCCGCCTGACGCAGCAGGTGGCTTTGCAACCCTTTCCACATCGGGGTCAGCATCATCACATTGTGGATGGTCAGGTTGGCGTTATAGGCTGTGCCATCCGCCAGATCGCCGGGCGCGCCCATCAGGGTGACAATATGGCCGTAAGGTTCAATCGTTTTCAGGCTTTGCAAAAACCCGTCGCCACCGATGTTGTCCAGCACGACGCGGACGCCTTGACCCTTGGACCACTCCATCACGGCGGCCACGAAATCCTCATCATGGTAGTTGATGGTATGCTCTGCCCCGGCCTTTTGCGACAGGGCCGCCTTTTCGGGGGAACTGACCGTCGTCACCACATGCGCGCCCAGTCTGGTGGCGATTTGCGTGGTCATCTGGCCAGTCCCGCCAGCCCCGCCGTGGATCAGGACACGGTCGCCCGCAGCCACATTCGCGCGTTCCACCATCGCCTCCCATGCGGTGATGAAGACAAGGGCGATTGCGGCAGCATCCTCAAGACTGACGGCACCGGGCACCTTGACGGCCAGCGCCGCCGGCACCACCGCATGTTCAGCATAGGTGCCCGGCGTGCCACCGACACCGCCATGGCAAAAGCAGACCCGGTCGCCTGCGACAAGATCCTTGACCTGTGCGCCCACCGCCTCGACGACTCCTGCGCCGTCATGGCCCAGCACACAGCCCTCGGCGGTGCCGATATAGGGGCCAAGGGCGCGAAAGAACGTGTCAGCCGGGTTGATGCCCGCGACAGCCATGCGGACGAGCACCTGATCGCCCGCCGGATCCCAGTCGAGCGCGAGGGATCGGTAGTCAAGAACTTCTGGACCGCCCGCTTGACGCATGACCATGGCGTTGGTTTGAAATATCATTTTGTGTCGTCCCTTTCTTCCCGCATGTCGGAAAGTGATAGCACTTCAGGTTTCAAGATACCCGGCCAGGATGTTGGCCACATTCACGCCTAACGCATCAAGGGCATAACCGCCTTCCATCACAAAATGGGTGGGCAGGCCGATGCGGCCGATCGCCTGGCCCACCTTCAGGAAGTCGTCGGTTTGCAGCACGAACCCGCCGACCGGGTCGCCTTCGAACGTATCCACCCCAAGCGAGACGACCAGCATATCGGGCGCATAGGCGCGGATGCGCTGAACGGCGGTATCCAGCGCCACGCCGTAGCCTGCCATGTTGGTCCCTTTGGGCATTGGCAGGTTGACGTTGCACCCCTCACCAGCCCCGGCCCCGGTTTCGTGAGCAAAGCCCAGCAGAAAAGGGTATTCTTCCTCAGGGCGGCCATGTAACGAGACGAATAGCACGTCGCCGCGGTCGTAAAAGATGCGCTGCGTGCCGTTGCCGTGGTGATAGTCGACATCCAGAATGGCGACCCGTCCTACCCCGTGGTCACGGTAAAACTGCGCTGCAATGGCCGCGTTATTCAGATAGCAATAGCCGCCCGCAAGGTCCTGCGAGGCATGATGGCCAGGCGGTCGGCACAGCGAAAGCACCGAAGTCGCGCCCTCCTGCATCGCCACAGCCCCTGACAACGCGACATCTGCGGCAGACCGGATCGCCTTCCAGCTGCCCGCAACAAGCGGTGAGAAGATGTCGAAGGTATAGGCGGCCAACAGGGCGTCGATCGAGGTCTCATCCGGGGTCTGGGCCATACCGCGCATGCCAAAGGTGCGGGCAAAGGCAGCACCGTCTGCCCCGTGCCGCGCCGCCCACATCGGATAGCCGTGTTCCAGAAATCGCACAAAGCCCGCATCGTGGACGCGCAGGATGGCCCCGGTATCGTGTGGCGCAGGCGGATGCACATCGGTCAGGTCCCGCCCGGCAAGGGCGGCCAGGATGATCTGCATCCGTTCGGGGTTTTCGGCCATGCCGACCCAGTCTTGACCACGCAACTCCTTGATCCCGGCATGGCCGACATGGTCTTGCGAATAGATGATCTTCACGCGTGATCTCCTGCAATCGAGGTGGATATGCGCCGCTGCCAGGCGCGGCAGAACCGGTCTGCCAGAATGGCGATCACCGCCATGCCGACCCCGGCGACAAAGCCGATCCCGAAATTACCTTTGCTGAGGCCGATGTAGATGACCTGCCCCAGATCCGACGTGCCGACCAGCGCCGAGATCACCAGCATCGAAATGCCGAACATGATCGCCTGATTGAGCCCAAGCATGATGTTGGGCATGGCAAGCGGTATCTTGGTATAGCGCAGCAGTTGCAACCGCGTGCAGCCCAGGCTGACCGAGGCCTCGACCACCTCTTTGGGCACATTGCGGATGCCGTATTCCGTGTAGCGGATGGGTGCGACGATCGCATAAGAGATGATTGCCAACAGGGCCGAAAACTCGCCAATCTTGAAGATCATTATGATCGGGATCAGCAAGACAAAGGGCGGCATGGTTTGCAGCGTGTCGTTGATGGGCCGCAATATCTGCGAAAACCGGTCGTTTTCGGCAGCGGCAATCCCCAACAACGTCCCCAGCAGGAAAGAGAACGCAACCGCAAGGCCGCAAAGTTGCAGCGACAGCACCGCCTTGTCATAGCTGCCGGTCAGGATGATAAAGGCCATCGCCGCTGCCGCCCCGGCTGCCAGACGCGGACCACCGCTGCGATAGCCGAAATAGATGACCAGCAGGGTAAGCCCAGGCCAGGTCAGGTTGGTCAGGCCGAAAAAGAACACAAGACCCAGCGTCAGGATCAAAACCGCAGCCCCCCGGTGACCGGCCCGCTGCGCCGACCATGCCCCGCCTGCCACCATCACCAGATAGAGCACAACATGCCAGGCTTGCAGCGCAAATCCCCAAGTATAGGGGCTGATGGTATTTGACAGGCCGATCTTGATAGGCAGCACAAAGGCAAAGATGATGAAATTCTTGCACGCGTCCAGCAGTGGTTTCGCCGCAACCACGAACCATGCGATGCCTTCGTTCAGCGGGCCTGCCGGGTCGATGGTCCAATTCCCGGGCCAGGTCTGCAAGGCAGGCGACAGCAAGCTTGCCCCAAAGGTCAGCACAACAGCAGCGGCCAGGGTCAGGACAAAGCGGTGACGGGCCGCAAACCCGCGATCTTCCAGCATTTCAGGCTCGCGCAGTGCCAACCCGTGGGTGATGCGGTCCAAAATCATTGCCAGCAGGGCGATGACAATGCCCGCCACAAGGCTTTCGCCAAACTCTGCCTTGCGCAACGATGACAGCACCCGCCAGCCGATATCAGCCGACCCCCCGATGATCGAGGCGATGATGATCATGCTAAGTGCTGCCATCGTCGTCTGGTTCACACCCAACAGGATCTGGCGCAGACCCGCCGCACAGCGCACCTGAAAGAACAACTGCACCGGCGTCGCCCCCGACATCTGACCGGATTCGATAATGTCGGAGGGCACCTCGCGCAGGCCGACGATGGTGTTCCTGACCATGGGCGGAAAGGCAAAGATGACCCCCGCGATCAGCCCCACCACCGGACCAAAGCCGAACAGGATCAGGATCGGCAGCAGATAGGCAAAGGCCGGAATGGTTTGCGTCACGTCCATCATGGGTTGCAGCACCCGCTCGGCCCGCGCCGAAAAATAGCCCAAAACACCAAGGCCAAAGCCGATACCGATGGCCAGGGGCACTGATACCGCCACCAGGGCCAGCGAATTCATCGTGTCCGGCCACAACCCGACGGCCAGCACATAACCAAGCGCGGCCCCGGTAAACACCGCAAGCCGGGTCTTGCCGGCGCGGTAGGCGATCAGCACCGAGACGGCGCAGATCACGGGCCATGGCAGCCAGTTCAGCAGGCTCATCGTCCAGTTCATCGGATACAGCATGAACGCCGACACCGCGCGAAAGAACGGCTTGGTGTTGTCGACGAACCACGCCATGCCAGCGTTCAGCCAATCGGTCATCGGCAGTTGCCACCCGGCCGGATAGCTGGTCAGCGCGGGATAGCTGCCTTGCAGCGCGACAAGGCCAAGCACGCTGGCCAGAACCAGCAGCCATTTCAGGGTCTCGGGCGGGATGAATGCGGTCACCTTGCCGTCATGCATAATGTGCGCCGTCATATCGGTTCGGTTCTGCCTGCACGGCGGCCAGACTTTGGATCAGCGACGCGGACGTAAGCGTGCCGAGGTAGGCGTCCCCGTCGCCAAACACATCGACACCAGCGGGGCTGGACGCCAGTTGCACCAGCAAATCCTCGACCTTTTCCTGCTGTGCCACCCGGGGAAGCCCGGCGGGCCGGTCACCGACAAGCGCACAGCATTGCCCGGCGCGCAGCACCTTGATCAGCGGCACTTCCGAGGTGAACTGCGCGACGTAGTCATCTGCCGGGGCAAGGATCAATTCCTCTGGCGTCCCGATCTGCACGATCCGGCCATCGCGCATGATTGCCATGCGGTCGGCGATGCGCAACGCCTCAAGGAAATCATGGGTGATGAAGACGATCGACTTGCGCAGCACGCGCTGGATGCGCAGAAATTCATCCTGCATCTGACGCCGGATCAAAGGGTCCAGTGCGCTGAACGGTTCATCGAGGAACCAGACCTGCGGCTCGACCGCCAATGACCGCGCAATGCCGACGCGTTGCTGTTGGCCACCGGACAATTGGCGCGGATAGGCGCTTTCGCGGCCCGTCAGACCGACAAGCTCGATCACACGAGAGGCGCGTTCCAACTGACCGGCCCGCGACATGCCTTGCAGTTTCAGCGGAAAGGCGATGTTTTCCAGCACGCTGAGGTGCGGCAGCAGGCCAAAGCTTTGAAACACCATGCCCATCTTGTGACGCCGGATGTCGATCAGCTCGCGGCCCGATTTGGACAACAAGTCTTCGCCGTCCAGTTCAACGGAACCAAAATCGGGTTCCACCAATCGCGACAGACAGCGCACAACGGTTGATTTCCCCGAGCCCGACAGGCCCATGATGACAAAAGTCTCACCCACATGAACGTCAAAGGACACGTCCATCGCGGCAGGCATGGACCCGGCAGCCCGCATCCTCGCCGCCAGTGCAGACGGGTCATCCACAGCGCCCGTGCCCTTGAAATACGACTTGGGATTTGCGCCGTAAACCTTCCAGACACGGCGGCATGACAGTTTGATGTTGGAAGAAGATGTAGAAACGGCAGAATTTGAAGTCATTATTCATGTCCGTTTGAGATGCACTGTAAAAGACGGTTCGGGCCGCCGATATGGCTGCCCGAACTTTTAGAGTGATGTCAGTTGATCCAGCCGGACACCTTTGCCTCGTTCAATGTCATCCATTCCTGAACGACATCATCGACCGAGCGGCCCTTCTGGTCAACTTCAAGGATCATCCGGTTCTGCTCTTCGTTGGTGATGGTGAACTTTGCCATCATTGCCGCAGCCCCTGGCCACTTGTCCGCGAACTGCCGTCCCTCTAGCTTCAAAGCCTGCGCTTGCGCAAATCCGCAGGCGGTCTCTTTTGTCTGACCTGCCCCTTCGACGCAGATGCTGTCAGGCTGGTTCCATTCAACCCAGTTGAGGTCCAGTTCGGCAAACAGCCAATGCGGCTGCCAGAACATCATCAGGATCGGCTCCTTGGCCGCAATTGCGCCCTTCAACTCGGCCACCATCGCGCCTTCGCTGCCACCCGGGACAACGTTGAACGGCACGCCGATGGCGGCGACCAGATCCTGGGACCGGGTTCCCCAGTCAGCCGGATAGCCGACAACCCGGCCGTTGGGAAAGGTTTCTGCGGTGCCGAATGCCTGAGCACAGTCATAAAGCGCCTTGTAGTCGGGCAGACCGGGGCACAATTCCTCCATGTAGGGCGGATAGACCCAGCCTTCGCGCGGTTCCAGACCAAGCGCCCCGGCCAGCACAAGGTCACCCGATGCAAGACCGTTGGTATAGGCGTCGGTCACGCTGTTGTCCCAGATCTCGGGGTTCAGGTCGAGGTCACCCTCGGCAATCGCTGCAAGCTGCGGCAGCGCGCCTGCGATGACCAGTTCGACATTGTAGCCCATCTTTTTCAGGACCGCGGCAGAGATGTTTGCCGACAGCACCTGACCCGTCCATTCGTTGACGGCGATGCGGATAGGATCGGTCGATTCCACCGTCTGGGCATGAATTGCCGCTGGTACCGCAATGGCCACTATCAAGGATGTGGCCGCCAGAAAGTTCTTCTTTATCGTCCAGGTCATCATAATCTCCCTGCTGCTGTTGGTTATATTTTTTCATGAGCCATGAGAATCTCGCGCAGCTCCGTCCTCCGGCTTGAGTAATCTTCACTAATCATCCCTGTGCGCTGGCAGTTTTGCCAATCGTTGGCCGCCATTAAAGGGGCATAAACAGCATGAGGCAAGACCTTAGCGCGAACCAGGTCCGCGCCGCGTTCGGCGAGCATGATTGTCGGGCCATTCAGGTCACCGGCCGTTGCCTGCGGCATGATCGAGGCATCGATGACCCGCAGATTTTGGATGCCGATGACCCGACACTCGGGGTCGACCACTGCCAAGGGGTCTGTGCCCATCCGACAGGTGCCGCACGGGTGGTAGGCACTTTCGACCTTGTGCCGGATGAAGTCGTCAAGTGCCGCATCGGATTGCGCCTCGGCCCCTGGACCGAGTTCGCGCCCTACAAAGGGCTGCATCGCCTCTTGGGCAAATATTTCGCGGCTGAGGCGGATGCAGGCGCGCATCTCTGTCCAGTCGTCCGCATGGCTCATATAGTTGAAGCGGACACGTGGCAGGCTGTGGGGGTCGGCATCGTGCAGCCGCACCCAGCCGCGGCTTTTGGATCGTTTGGTGCCGACATGCACCTGAAAACCGTGGCCTTCTGCCAGCGATTTGCCGTCGTAAGATATCGCCAGCGGCAGAAAGTGATACTGGATATCGGGATAGACCACACCCGCCCGACTTCGGATATGGCCGCCGGTTTCGAAATGATTGGTGGCCCCCAGCCCTTTGTGCGTGACAAGCCATTGCAGCCCTATTGCTGCCCGCCCCGCCAGCGACATATGGGGATAAAGCGACACGGGCTGGGTGCATTCGTATTGAACATACAGCTCCAGGTGGTCCATCAGGTTCTCGCCCACACCCTCTGATGCGTGAACCAGCGGGATGCCGTGCCGGGCGAGTTCCAGTGCTGGACCGATGCCCGACCGCTTGAGGATGACCGGCGACATGATGGATCCCGCACTCAGGATGACTTCGCGCGAGGCATGGGCCACTTGAGTCTTGCCGCCGCGCTCGTATTCCACGCCGACTGCCATTTTGCCGTCAAAGAGGATGCGCCTGACCAGAGCATGCGTGTGCAGCCGCAGATTGGGGCTTTTGAGGGCGGGCCGCAGATAAGCTGCCGCCGCACCACAGCGCCTCCCCGCGCCAACGGTCATTTCCATCGGGCCGAAACCTTCGTGCTGCACGTCGTTCATATTGTCGCTGCGCGGGTATCCCGCCTGAACGGCCGCATCGACAAAGGCATGATAAAGCGGGTTCTTTTCGGGGCCACGCGTCACCTGAAGCGGGCCTTTGGTGCCGCGCAGACCCCCTGCGCCCATCACATTCTCGGCCTTTTGGAAATAGGGCAGGACATTGGCCCAGTGCCAGCCCTTGGCGCCCTTTGCCTCCCACAACTCATAATCCATCGGGTTGCCACGGACATAGCACATGCCATTGATCGATGACGACCCCCCCAGACCCTTGCCACGCGGCAGATTGATCTGCCGCCCGTTCAGGCCCGGCTCGGGTTCGGTCTGCATGCCCCAGTTGTAACGCCGGGTGTTCATGGGGATGGTCAAAGCGGCGGGCATCGACACGATCACCGACCGCTCGCTGCCGCCCGCCTCAAGCACGAGGACGCGGGTCGCCGGGTCTTCGCACAGACGGCGTGCCAGAACGCAGCCCGCGGACCCCGCACCGATGATGATATAGTCATAGGCATTTGCCGGAGGGGTGAGCATTCTGGTCATTCAAATGCCGGTGCGGTTTGGGGCCTGCCGGGCTTCATTCGACGATCACATAAAATTTGAGCATCGGTTCGGTCTGGCGCCAGAATCCGCTGAACCCCTTGGGCACGAAAAACGCCTCACCCGCGCTGTAAGTTTCGGAAAAATCGTCATTTTCCAAGGTGACCGAGCCTTCAATGACATACATGAACTCGTCAGCGGCATAGCTGTCATACCATTCGGTATAGGCCTGCGACCGCCAGATGCCGGTGCGGAGCCTGGCCTCCGGCCGAGTGAAATAGACGTGGTCGCGTCCCATTGCCAAACCTTCGATGAATTTCGCGGTGTCCTGTGGCACATCGGGTTTCTGCATCCAGCCATCGGGGCCTGTGGGCGAGAATTTTACGGGGTGACGCAAGGCGATCTCCGATGACATATACATATGACCACGCCGTCTGGCTTGGCGCCCAAGGCCAAGCATAGCGGGGCAAAACGGGCTTTGAACACTCACAAAATCTGCTGTAGAGTAACCTGAGGTTACGCAGGAAAGATCAGACGATGCGAAGCAGGCTGCCCCTTACCGCACTGCGCGCCTTGGATGCGGCGGCGCGACTGGGCACCTTTACGGCGGCCGCCGCCGATCTGGGCGTCACGCGGCCCGCCATCAGCAAACAAATCCGGCAGTTGGAACTGGACCTCGGATGCAGGCTGATCGACCGCAGCGGCAACACCATCCGCTTTACCCAAGCGGGGCAGGATCTGAGCCTGAATGTGGGGGCCGCCTTTGACCAGATCGCCAGAACCACCGAACGGATCAAACGCGGGACGGCCGCGCCGAAGTCGCTGCGCATCCTGGTGGACCGCGACTTTGCCTCGTCCTTTCTGGCCGCTCATATCGGCGACTTTCTGGTGGGCAATCCCGGCGTGTCGGTCGAGGTCACAGCCGAGCGCAACGGCCGCTTTCGGCTGGACGAGGATTTCAGCTTTCGCATCTTTTATGGCTACTCGGGTGCACAGCCCAGTGGGGACTTGGGCGAAGAGATGTTGTGCCGCTGGTTTGACATGCCGGTCTGCACGCCAGACTATGCGCGGGCCCATGTCGGCGCGACGGGAGACCTGATCGATGCACAGATTCTGGTCGATGCCAACTACGACGTCTGGGCCGATTGGTTCCGTCTGACCGGGCAGACCAACCCCGGGGCCGCAACCGGGGTCACGAATTTCAACGAAACGTCGCTTTGCCTGTCTGCGGCAATGTCTGGCGGCGGCATCACGATCGGCGATACCTTTCTTGCCTTTCCCGCCATTTGCTCGGGAATCCTGGTTGTGCCCTTTCGCTTTGGTCTGGAAAGCGCCCAAAGCTATGCGATCTTTTCGCGCAAGTCAGACCCTGCGACCCCCGCCGAAACCTCGTTTCGCGGTTGGCTGTTTGAGACGGTCCGGTCCCACCAGAATGACGTAAGGGCCTATCTTCTGCACCACAGGATCACGACGATCCAGCGCACATGACCTGACGCGTTCCCGGTGGCCGCTTTTGTCGGGCACCAATGCGCGAAGATTGTTGCACGGTTGGCCAGCTTGGGCCTACGCTGACGCCAGGCACCTCAGAAAAGGACGCTGCCATGAATGTCATCTCTCGCCACGCCTGCGATCTGGGCCGCTTTGATGGCGACCCCGAAAAGTCTTATACCATCCCCAAAGGCTATTACACCGACCCGGCCATCTATGCGCGTGAGAAGGAAGCGATCTTTTTCAAGTCCTGGAACTATGCCTGCCATGTCAGTCAGGTTGCAGGAAACGGCGACTATTTGACAGTGCAGGTTGCCGATCAGAACATCGTGGTGATGCGCGGCGACGACGGCATCCTGCGTGCCTTTTACAACGTCTGCTCGCACCGGGCGCATGAATTGTTGACGGGTTGCGGCCACGCCAAGATGGTCACCTGCCCCTATCACGCCTGGACCTATCACACCGATGGACGCCTGCGCACCGCCGTCGGCCAGAAACGGGTCGAAGGGTTCGAGGCCGAAGACTTCGCGCTGAAGCAGGTGCGGCTGGAGGCCTATGCCGGGTTCATCTTTGTCAATCTTGATCCAGATGCCCGCCCCCTGAAGGCAGAGGCCGGCACTCTGGCTGATGATATTGCCGGCTTTTGCCCCGACGTGCCCGGGCTGAAATTTGCCCATCGTCTGACGTATGAAATCAAGGCGAACTGGAAGAACGTCGTCGACAACTTTCTGGAATGCTATCACTGCTCGGTAGCCCATCCGGCCTTTGTCGATCTGGTGGATATCAAGAATTACCACACCACGACCTATGGCCTGTATTCCAGCCATATCTCGCCACCCGGCCGGGCCGACAACACCGCCTATCAGGTGCCCGACGGCCCCGTGCAGAACTTTGCCGCCTGGTGGCTGTGGCCTAATGTGACCTTCAACGTGTTTCCCGGATCCGCCAACGTGACTGCGCTGCACATCCAGCCGACCGGACCGGAAACCACGCTGGAGCATTTTGACTTCTTCTTCACCGATGCCACCCCGACCGCAGGCGAACGCCAGGCAATCGATTATATCGACAAGGTGCTGCAACCCGAGGATATCGGCCTTGTGGAAAGCGTGCAGCGTGGCCTGCATTCGCGCGGCTATCATCAGGGTCGTCTGATGGTCGACAAGGACCGCAGCTATAATTCGGAACACGGGCTCCATCATTTCCATCGGTTGGTGCTGAAAAACCTTGGTGATCTTTGAAGCCGTCGGTCGAATATGACTACGTGATAGCGGGCGCAGGGTCGGCCGGGTGCGTGCTGGCCAATCGGCTGACCGAGGATCCGGCGGTGCGGGTCCTGATCCTTGAAGCCGGGCCGCGCGATCTGAACCCGTTCATCCATATGCCCGCCGGCGTCTACAAGGTCTGGAAAGACCCGCGGATCAACTGGAACTATGCCTCAGCCCCACAGGCAGACTTGGCGGACCGGACCATTCCGGTGCCGCGTGGCCGGGTCTTGGGGTGCAGTTCGTCGATCAATTCGATGGTCTATCTGCGCGGCCATCCGATGGACTACGACCGCTGGGCGTCAGATTTCGGGTTGCCCGACTGGGATTATGCCCATTGCCTGCCCTATTTCCGCAAATCGGAACGCAACGAACGTGGGGCCGATGCTTGGCATGGCGATCAGGGGCCACTGGGGGTCAGCATCGGGCGCAGTCCGAACCTTCTGTATGACGCCTTTGTCGAGGCGGGGCCGCAGTCGGGCTTTGGCCGGTCCGACGATCTGAACGGCTTTCAACCCGAGGGACTGGCCCGGCTGGACAGCACCAAATGGAACGGACGGCGCTGCTCGGCGGCGGTGGCCTATCTGCACCCGGCCGCCCGCCGTCCGAACCTGACGATCCGGACCGGCGCGCAGGTGTTGCGCGTCGATATCGCGGGAAACCGTACCTCGGGGCTGACCTATGTCAAGGGCGGTCAGACCGTCTCGGTCCACGCCGCGCGTGAGGTTCTGCTGTGTGGCGGGGCAATCAATTCGCCGCAAATGCTGATGCTGTCGGGCATTGGCCCCGAGGCCGACCTGCGCGCCCAAGGCATCCCGGTGCGCAACGCTCTGCCGGGCGTCGGGCAGAACCTGCAAGACCATGTTGACCTGATGATGCAATGGCATTGCACCCAACCCATCACGCTGGCGCGGCTGGCAAGTCCGCTGGCCAAGCTGGCCGCCGGGGCTCAATGGCTGGTCAACCGCTCCGGCCCCGTCGCGTCGAACATATGGGAAGCGGGGGGGCTGATCCGCACCAACAGCGACGTGCCCTCGCCCAACATCCAGTTTCACTTTGGCCCGGTCGCGGTGGATTACATCGGCGACAAGATCCAGCTGAAACAGGGGTTTCAATTGCACGTCAGCCAGTTGCGCCAAACTTCACGCGGGCGTCTGGCGCTGGTCAGTGCCGACCCGACTGCGGCACCCCGCATCGCCTTTGACTTTTTGTCAACCGACCATGACCGTCGCGAGATGGTCGAGGGCGTCAAGATGGCGCGTCATATCGTGGATCAACCCGCCTTTGCGCCATTCCGGGGGCGCGCGATCTATCCGGACACCAACGTGAAGACTGATGCGCAAATCCTCGATTTTGTGCGCGCTACGTCCGAAACCGAATTTCACCCGTCCTGCACCTGCCGAATGGGCCACGATGCGATGGCGGTAACAGGACCCGACCTCAAGGTTCACGGGATCGAGAACCTGCGCGTCATCGATGCCTCGGTCATGCCTGCCGTCATCAGTGCCAATTTGAACGCAACGGTAATGATGATCGCGGAAAAGGCCGCCGACATCATCCTTGGCCGCACTTCCCTGGCGCCGTCACGACCCAGATTTGCTTTTGACAAGGCGTCGTGATGTCAGACTGTGGGTATTGAGTCAGCAGGCAGATACCCTATTCGGACATGATGCCGACTGAGCCGGACAGCGCGCTGTTCGTGAAGCCAAGGAACCTGCGTTGGAACGCTGCGGATCGCCGTGAACCAGCGACCTCGGTCAGATCAGACGTTCGCTTGACCGGGTTTTCCGCAAACGGTGCAGCAGCCCCGCGGGTCGGGTTTGTTGTAACTTCGGGCGCTCGGGCGACCATTGTTGCGACACTGAGTGCAGAACGCTGGTAGTGTCTCAGTTTGAAATCGGGCGGGGTTGACGCGGGTATCGCACAACGCGCGCAGTTCCTGAATGCTTGGCGTGAAGCATGCGAAGGACGCCATGCCCAAAGGACGGAACGAAAGAAAGAGGCCAGCAGACGCGCTAGGGCTGGCCGTGTTGATAGCCAAGATCGCAACGGGCGAGGTCGAGGACGTCGCGCCGGACGACGCCAACGACAAAGCTTCGCCAGCTATGGGCAAGAAGGGTGGCGCGGCCCGCGCGGCCAGCATGACACCCGAGCGTCGGGCCGAGATCGCGAAGGCAGCGGCGGCCAAGCGGTGGGGAAGCAAGCAAACCTGAGCCGCCGCAAGCATCATGCTTGCTCGTATGCCGTGACATGTGCTGGAGCCTTCTTGCATTGCAAGAGAGTCAAAATTGACCGCTTCGCCGCAAAGCGCAGTTGGCAAAGCTCGCGCCGAAAAAATTTTGGGATATCGCCGTTCTGACATTGCCAGGAATGCCGCCACCGAAAGGTAGGCTTTGCCCGAAAGCAAGGGTGAGGTTCCCGAGGCTGTCTCCCAAGGAGTTTTGCCAATTGGGGTTGTGCGCTGGCCACTGATCGTGAACGCCACGAGCGGGTCATCTTGCGTGAAGGTCGTCGTTTGCGCGGATTTGTCGCCTGAGTTGCGAGGAGCGCGGGTGGATGGATTGGAACGAAGCTGATGCCATGCTTCAGGTTAGCCATGAAGACAGTGATTATCGCCGGATTGAAGTGATCACGGGGAAGCGGCGTCGACGTAACTGGACGGCCAAGGAAAAGGCACGGATCGTTGCGGAGAGCGCCGAGTCTGGTGCCTGCATTGCCGACGTGGCACGACGCTGGGGAGTGAACCGTGGCCTTTTGACGGTCTGGCGGCGGCAGGTTGGCTTCAGCCGGGAGAGCCGGACCCGCGGGGTGGCGACGGGACAGCACTTCGTCCCAATCACGATTTCTGACGATGAGCGCACCGTTGGCGATGGCCTGGATGTGACGGCATCGGTTCCGGCAAGTGGCCCGCCAAGTTCTGCCGACCAAGGACGGATCGAAGTGGAGATCGGCGGTAGCCGGATGGTGGTGACGGGCCGGGTTGATCCTGGCGTTGCGGCTGCGATGGTGACAGCCCTGCGTCGGTCGCGATGATTTCCTTTACGGGTGGGATCAAGGTCGTGGTGGCGACACAGCCGGTCGACTTTCGTCGTGGCATGAACGGTCTGGTCGCATTGATCGCCACCGCACTGGCGGCAGACCCATATTGTGGGGATGTTTTTGTCTTTCGCCCCAAGCGCTGCGACCGGTTGCGTCTCGTCTTCTGGGACGGCAGCGGCATGGTGCTTGCCACGAAATGGCTGGAGAGCGGCCGGTTTACCTGGCCGCCTGTTCGGGATGGCGCGATCAGGCTGACACGGGAGCAGTTCGCTCTTTTGCTGGCCGGTCTCGACTGGACGCGCGTGCAGCGGATTCAAGTGAAAAGACCGATCCGGGCCGCGTGAAGCTGCTGTATTTGCTTGAATATTCAGGTCTTCATGGTATGTTTTACCATGTTGTCACGCACCGGTTCCCTTCCTTCGGATCCCGCACAGTTGAAGCGGATGGTTCTGGCCCTTCAGGCCGAAAACGCTGACCTTCGCGTCTATGCCGACCTCCTGCGGTTGATGATCTTCGGGGCAAAATCGGAGAAGATGGTGGCGCTCGACCCCGCGCAGATCGCGCTCGACTTGGGCGATCTGTCGAATATAGCCACGACTGGTCCGGT
>Ga0105052_10003103_pt1 | contig 19544 bp, 25 predicted proteins | sample FRY03_FD_78094 | JGI IMG/M metagenome (GOLD analysis project Ga0105052, IMG submission 78094) | Freshwater microbial communities from Lake Fryxell liftoff mats and glacier meltwater in Antarctica - FRY-03 | ecosystem: Environmental > Aquatic > Freshwater > Ice > Glacier meltwater ... | reverse complement strand
CAAGCCGCTCTGGCTTTCTATACTGCCGCATCCCTGCCTCCAAGACCCATCAGGCCCATTGTGGAAGAACAGCTTGCAGGCCCGAAATGTGAGTGTCCATGTGGGGTTCGTGCATCGGATACCTTCTCTGGAACGTCTATCCGACTCTTTACCGCCTCGGGGTCGACCCAAAGCTCCTGGCGCGCCTCTATAAGAACGTCCGCTAGCTTTCGCCGCACAAACTCTCTGTCACGAACCGGGCTGCGGAGAGACCGACAGGGCAGGCGCCATCGACGAGGTGCCAACGAGTAGAGTTGCTGATATGCTCCCGCTCCAAACGTTCGTGAGGTCTTCTATGTGCCAGTCCGCCACCATCCGCCACCGAGCCGGCCATCACCAAGTGTTACCGGCCGAGCTATTTGATGGGGGAGCGGTCGGGCTCTGCGATGGGCATTATTGCCCCCCGCAGTTTGAGGGCGCGTCCGTTTCCGGCCTCCTTGACGCGCAGCCATCCGAAATGGCATATTGGCATCTCACCACCGACCTCGAGTTCTGCCATGATTCAGCCGGATATGTGCGCCCCCCCGTGAACTCTCCAATGGCGCGCTGGAAGACGAGATAGCGACCCTCGCGGCCCACATCGCGGCGGCCGAGTATCGCTTCCTGTGCCTCGCGGCCGAGCTTGACCGGCGCCTGGTGTGGGCGGCCCATGGCCTCAAGAGCGCCGCGCTCTTGGTTGGCATGGCGTTGTGGTGTTGGGCTCAACGCGGGGCGCGAGAAGGTGCGGGTGGCGCTGGCCCTTGAGCATGTGCCAATGATCAGCGAGGCCTTCGCCGAGGGCCGTCTTAGTTTTTCGAAGGTCCGGGCCCTGACGCGAATCGCGGCACGATAAACGAGGCGTGGCTGCTCGCGCTGGCCCTCAATGGCACCGCGGTTCACGTGGAGAGGGTCGTGCGCATCGCGCAGCGCTACGGCGAGCAGGAGGCCATCGACCTCGCCCAGCGCGCCGAGCAGCAGCGGCGGGTCGCCTGGCGCTGGGACGCAGACGGCAGCCTCATCATCGAGGGGCGCCTCCCCGCCGAGCTCGGGGCGCTGGTTGTGAAGGCCCTCGAGGCCGCGACGATGGCGCCGTTCAAGACTCCACGGGCGGCCGAGGACGTTACCGCGGTAACGTCTCTACCTGGCGAAACCCTCGTACAACGCAGGGCAGACGCGCTGGTGGCGGTGGCCGAGTCCTTCTTGGCGACGGGCTACCGCGAGGGCCTCGCCGGCGAGAGAAACCAGGTGCAGGTCATTGTTGAGGTTGGCGAAATCGGCGAGGTCGGCGCCGCCTGTGGGTGCGACACGCATGAGGCCCATATAGACACCGGCCCGGCCATCGCTGATGCCACGGCCCGGCGTCTCGCCCGCGATTCCGGCCTCGTCGTGCTGACCGAGGACTCGGCCGGAAATGTGCTCGACGTCGGCCGCCGCACTCGTACACCCCCCCCCTGCCATCGCGCGGGCGCTCCGGCGACGCGACGGCGGCTGCCGCTTCCCTGGGTGTACCTGCGACCGCTTCGTCGACGGACACCACGTCATCCACTGGGCCGACGGGGGCAAGACTAAGCTCGACAACCTCGTGCTGCTGTGTCGCCGCCACCACGGCCTTGTCCACGAAGGCGGCTTCGCCGTCGCGTCCGAGGTTGCAGGCGGGTGGCACTTCGCGCGCCCCGACGGCACGACGATCCCCCGGTTCTTTGCCGCCCAACCGGTCATAAGGGGCCAGCTCGTGGCGTCCCAGGGGGGCATGGCTCTGTCGCGTCTATCACTCCACCCCCGTTGGCGCGGCGAGAGGATGGACGACAATATGGCACTCGGCGCCCTCCAGACCCTCGCGAGACGGGCGCGGCTGGCGGCCTGAATGCCCATCACGTAGCTTGGCCGAGGATCGTGTCAAGAGCCTCAACCAGCTATGGCGACTACACGCGCTCTTCGGGGGTCATGTCGGGTGGGCTTCGGTCCATGACCGAAAGATATCAAAGTTCCCGTTTGCACGAATGAAAAATGTTGGGGTGGACAGCTACAGGACGTGACGGCGGGCCACTCTCCTTTCCTTTCCAGCCTACCCTGCAGACGGGGGCAGGCCGGAAAGCCTGCCGTGACGTCACCCCGGCTGAATGGCGCCGCGCCCTCGTCGAAGCATCTGATTTAACAAGCCATCCAGGGTCCAGCACATCAAGGTCGGAGAGTTCAACGGATGTTTGGGCGTGACAAGGATGGCCGTCGAGCGACGCTCGGCATCGGCCGCAGCGGACCACATCAGCCGTAAACTCGGTTGGTTCTTTCATGTCGTCCAGGCCAATCCCTTCAAACTCAGGATTCCAGTACTTGCCGGCCGCGGCCCCGTGCCGTATGTTTCCTCCGGTAGATTTCTCCACGAGGCCCCCATGAACACCCCCGCCCAACCTGAACTTAAGCCCGGACGCGCCTATCGGACGCGCGATCTGCGGCTGTGGAGCGCCAACTCGACGCGGCTCGCCCGGCGGCTGGTCGATGAGGGCAAGCTGCTGGAAGCCGCGCACGGTCTGTATTACGCGCCGATTCCCACGCGCTTTGGTCCTGCGCCTGCCTCCAGCGAGGAGCTGCTGCGCGCCTTCCTCGGTGGCGACCCCTTCCTGCTGACGGGCCCTCCCTATTGGAACGCCCTCGGCCTCGGCTCGACGGCGATGTTCGCGGTGACGTTGGTCTACAACACTCGGCGGAGCGGCGAGTTCCGGCTCGGCGGGCGTCGGTTCCTGCTGCGGCGGGTGTACTTCCCCCAAAACCCGACCGTCGAGTGGTTCATCGTCGATCTGCTTCAGCACCACGACATGGCCGGCGTGGCGCTCAGTGAGCTGCGCGCGGGACTGGTAGCGACGTTGCGAAGCGGTCGGTGGAACCGGAAACGCCTGCGCGAGATGGCCGAGATCTACGGCACGAAGGCGACGCTCGCGGTGATCGACGAGGCCCTGCGCTCATCTGAGTTCGCAGCATGAGTTTTGTTCACGACGATGCTGACTTCAGGGCGCTGCTCGCGCAGGTCGCCGACCAGACGGGGGGTGGCCCCTGCGCTGGTCGAGAAGCTCACTTTCCCCCTCGTTTTTTGGAGTACCGATGATCTCTTATGACTTGAGGGGGCGCACGACGCGCTTCGCAAAGCTTCCGACCCACAACGCTCACGTGTCCCACCCGAACTACTGGCGCGGTGCGTGGATGGCCGCGATCGCCTTTGGCGTGACGATCGCGTCAGCTGGCTGCGGCGACAGCACAGAAGGGGCGACCAACCCCGACGCGGCGGATACGATGAATACCGAGGACACGAGCCCGCGGTCCTGCGCCACCGAGAGCGACTGCGGCGTCGGCGAGCTCTGCCGTGACAGCGTCTGTCGTCTCGGGTGTGAGACTGGCGAGGACTGTCCCGACAGCCACAGCTGCGAGGATGCGGCCTGCGTGCCCCCAGCCACGGTCTGTGTGGCCGAGTCGACGCGCTGTAGCGGACTTGCCGATGCCGTCCTCACTTGCACCAGCGATGGCTCGGCGGAGACCAGCGAACCCTGCGGCGAGACCCGTGGCTGCCGTGTTGAGGGGGCTGGTGCGGCCTGTGCGGCCGTCGTGTGCGAGGCGAATACGCTTGGCTGCCAGGACAGCGAGAACACTTCGGAGTGCGACCCCAGCGGCACGGTCGAGACCATCACGGCTTGTGGCGAGGCCTCGGTCTGCGCTGGGGGCGTGTGCGTCGCCCAGACCTGCACCCCCGACGAGGTCTTCTGCGCGGGCGCGGGTGTGCGAACCTGCGCCCGTGATGGCCTGTCGGCGCCCTATGCCACCTGCGCCGTCGACACCGAGTGCCAAGACGCCGTCTTTGGGTGTGCGTGTACCAGCAGCGCCTGCGAGCCGCGCCTTTGTACGCCAAGCTCCACGCGATGCGTCGAGGGCGCATTAGAGAGATGCTGGTTAGACGGCAGCGCGTGGCAGCCAGCGGGTCCTTGCACTGACGGCGAGAGCTGCGTCGCTGAGCTTGGCGCCTGTGCCCCCGCGACCTGCACACCGGGCGCAACTAGTTGCTACAACGAGGTCCTCGCGGAATGTGACGTTAACGGCACTGGATGGACGACGATTGATTGCAAGAGCAATGATCAGATCTGCGTGAACTCGGTCGCCGCCGCGGCTTGCGCGGATTATGTGTGCGAGCCCGACTCCTTGACCTGCAACGCGGCCGGGACCTCGGTCGTGGCTTGTGATGTCCGCGGCGCCGCCGTTGACATCTTCCCCTGTTCGGACACGCGGGTCTGCGCAGGGGGCTCCTGCATCTTGCCGGTGGGGGGCTGCCCGACCGCAGTGATTACGGTCGCCGAGGGCCCCGAGGTGGTCCCTGGGACCGTCCTTCATCTCTCGGCATTCGACTCAATCGCCGCCGTGGGCGATATCGGGCGCTGGGAATGGTCCGTGTCCCAGCCCAGTGGTGGCAACTCGATCTTTTTCCCCTCGAACTCGCACAGGTTCGTCACCTTTGAGGTCAACGTGGTAGGCGAGTACATCTTTCGCCTCAAGGTCTGGGACACAAGCGGCAATATTACATGTCAGGTGGCGACCTATCGCGTCCTCGTGGTCTCCGACACGGCGATTCGAGTCGAGCTCACCTGGGATACGCCGGGCGATGCGGACCAAGGGGACACAGGTTTCGACGGCTTCGGCGAGTCCGTCGGGTCCGACCTCGACCTGCACTTCCTGCACCCGTTGGCCGAGGGTGAATACTTCAATGTGCCCTATGACACCTACTGGAAGCCCGTGGAGCCCAACGCAGGCGGGCAAGGCACTGCGGCCACACCGGTGATGCTCCGTGACGACACCGATGGCGCAGGCCCGGAGGTCATCGTCGTGGTTCGGCCAGAGGACGGGGCGACCTATCGTGTCGGTGTTCATTACTGGAATGATTGGGGTTTTGGTGGTTCATTCGCGACCATCCGCGTCTACATCCACGGCGAGCTCCGAGAGGAGTGGGGCGGTGTAGAGCTGGTGACGGCGGACCTCTGGGATGCCCTGACCATCGAGTGGCCGTCCCTCACGATCACGCGGCTCAAGAAGCCAGACGGAAAGGAAATAATAACTCGAGGTTACGAAAACGGCGTCTTCCCCTGACCCGTTGCGCTGGCGCAGGTCGCGCGAGGTTCAGCGTGGGCATCATTCGACACCGCGAGAAGGGCTATAACCGCTAGAAGGCGCCGCCCGCTGCCCGTCTCCCGGCCACGCCCTTTTAGCAACGGCCGTCATTTGCGCCACTTTGCGGTCCTGCGCCGCTGCCTCAGCTTCCCTGCCAATCGTTCCCCAAGCCGCTAAGCGACCGTGGACGGATCTTTCATCGTTTTCCCGCTTCGACTAGGCCTCTTCGGATCGCCCATCCGCCCGCCGCGACCAGCGCGAGGTCGTCACGGGCGGGGGCGCATGCGTCAGGTGCCGAAAGGTTAGGCTGATGCGCGGTCCGGCGCCCGGCTCGGGCTTGATGCAGTGCTTGTGCGTGTGCTGCAGCTCGGCCGTCATGTAGAGCAGCGAGCCGGCGGTTAGTGGCAGATGGGTGTACTCGAAGTCGGGGTCCGCGCCGGCCCGTAGCCGCAAGGTCCGCGTCTCGCCAAGGCTGACGATGGCGATGCCCGTGTCGGGGGCTAGGATCGTCACGTCGTCCGTGTGCCAGCCGATGCTGTGCTCGCCCGTCGGGTAGTAGTTCATGAGGCAGTTGGTCGGCGTGAACCCAAAGCGGGCCTCGACCGCCAGCGCGACCTGCCAGATGGCGGGCAGCCACGGGGCCTCGGGATACGACGCGCCCGCGTAGTTGTAGGGGATCCCAAGGCTGGCCGTCTGGCGCGAGCGCATCTGTTGGGTCCAGGCCACGTCGTCCAGCGCGATACGCATGAGCGAGGCCGGGTCCGCTACAAAATCAGGGTGATAGGTCCAAAGAGGCGGCACTGAGGTCGTCCAAGTTGAGGGCGGGTAGGGGGGCGGTGGCCCGAGTTGGGTCTACAGAAGAAGCGTCTAGAACGCCACCGGAAGGTTCCGAGTCGAGGCTGGGCCACCCGCCGTATCGTGGGCGAGGCCAGCGGCACAGAGAGCGCAGCCCTTGACAACCACGCCCTCGCCACACATACAGCAACATATGACCGATGCTTCGCACACAGCGCCTGACGCGGCCAACTCCGCGCCTGTGGCTAGAAGTCCCCGTATATATCCGGGATCCATGATCCGTCGATCCGTCGTCCGTCGGGTCAGGCACTCTCAGTTTTCATATCTGGCCAATCCAGACGCCCCGGCGCCCGGCCCCCGTCCACAACAGCAGACACGGCCGTCGTGCGGCGGTGGAGTCCTCGACGATCGCAAAGTCCTCACACTTTTCTCACTTTACCCCTTCTCTCATTGTCCGCGTGGTGCAACTTTGATATCTTCCCGCCGTCGAGGTTCCTGCCACCCGGTGCCCCGTCTTCTCCGCTACACATTTTGTCAGAAGGCCGTCTTGACCATGACCACACCCCATCGCGCCGTCCTCGCCCTGATCTGCGGTCTCGCCATCACTAGCGCCTGCAACGACGGGCGCTACCGGGTTGGCAACCTCGGCAGCCTCGAGGCCTCGCCCGAGCTCGTCTCGTTCGTCATCGACACCGTCCCCGTCGGCGAGCGCATGTCGCAGCAGGTCGTCTTGCGCAACGTCGGCCTCGACCCCGTCACCGTCACGGCGATGCACCTCGAAGACGTCACGGTGACAACGGGCACGCGCTTGCCGGTCGTGGTTGCGGTCGACCTGGCCACGACGCCGCCGTTTGAGGTCGCGCCCGGCCAGCTCGGAGTCGTGCCGGTCTCGCTCTCGTATGACCGCACCGACGATCTGCCGCGCAAACTGAACCTCGTCGTCACCTCGACCGACCCGCTGCGGCCTAAACTGACCGTCCGGGTGGAGGTCGTCCGCGCCGCCTCGCAGCTTATCGCGAACCCGTCCCCGGTCGTCTTCACCGCCGCTGACGGCGCGGCGCCCGAGAAGTCCCTGCGCCTCATCAACAACGGCCTCGTCGCGCTGTCGCTCCACAGCATCCGCGTCGCCGATGAGGCGGCCTTCAGCCTCGTCCTCGCCGGCCGCACAATCGAGAGCTCGGTCGACGTCATCGCGCTCGACCCGCCGGTCGTGATCGCCGCAAACAGTGAGATCGTAGCAAAGGTTCGCTTCGCCCCGATTGAGGCGCGCACCTACGAGGGGCGGCTCATCCTCTTCGGCGATGGCCCCAACACCTCCAGCGGGTTCGAGGTCCGCCTCGTCGGAAACGAGGCCGGTCCCTGCATTCAGGCGCACCCGGGGCGCGTCGACTTCGCGCTCAAGGCCCCCGACAGCGTCAGTGTCATTGGTGTTCAACTTGAAAATTGCGGCGACGCTCCGCTCAATATCGATGAGATCCGACTATCCGGCGACTCCGACGCCAATGACACATCCCTCAACGCGTTTGGCGTCTTGGGCGCCAGCTCGGACCGCTTCGCGTTGATCTTCGGTGCCGCCGATCCGGTCATCGCCGCCGCCGACGGTCGGGGCGCGATGGTCTTGGCGCCAGGGGCGACCGTGGATCTCCCTGTCCGGTATGCCGCCGGGCCAGAGGAGCCCGTCTCGGTGGCCGGCGCAGTGACACCGGACCGCGGCCACATCGTCGTGCGGTCCAACGCGCGGGCCGCTGTGCAGGTCATCGCGATCGAGGGGACCACCGAGCGCGGCCCAGAGCCCATCGTCGTGGAGCCTGTATTTCCGGAGATCCCGGGGTGCGAGTACGACGGCGACACCGGGCGCCTCCACGATGTGCAGATCAAGATCGCCGGCGACGACAACTACAACGCTTGGCTAGACGGCGAGGCGCTTCCGGCGCGGGTCGGCAACTCGTGGTACTACGTCGGGACCTATGACCTCCAGATGGCGGCCGGTTGCTACACGCTGGCCATTGAGGCCTGGGACAGCGGTGGGGTCTTGAGCGGCCTCATCGCCAGCGTCAAGGTCGACGGCGTGGTGCGTTGGGTATCGGGCGACAACCTGCCCGAGTGGATAGTCACCGGACCGGCGGCACCGCCAACGGACTGGTTCAGCCTCAACTTCGTGCCGGACCCTGAGACATGGAAGAGCCCCAGCCAGTGCAGCAGCAGCGCGACCACGGCCTGGGGTTCAAGCCCCCCCGATATCCTGGCTGACGGGGCGCGCTGGGTCTGGTGGACCAGCGACTGCAGGACCCTCTCGCGGGGCTTTTTCCGGCTGACCTTTACCGTCGACTGAGGGCAAAGCGGTCGGGGCTTCCTCCGTCTTCGTGCGGACGATGGCCGACCTTAGGCGCGCCTTTGGCATTAAGCCGGCGTGAGTTGTGTTTCAGTAGAAACGATATGCCATTCCTGCATCACCACCCCGTAGACAGGGCCTGGGTCATCCACTACCCTGCGCTGCATGAACCACTTCCAAATCGTCTTCTTCGCATCGCTACTGCTCGCCTGCCGTAGCGAGGATCCTGCGCCCTGGCACCCCTAGCGGTTGAAGAGTCGCAACCTAGTCCGAGTCCTCTGCCGATTCCGACGGCTGATGGCACGCTTGCCACCCATTCTGAGACCTCCGTCTTCCCCGCACCGGGCGAACCAGCCGAGGTCCAACTGCTCGCCGCGGGCGCCGAACCACGCAGCATACTCAGATGGTCTCATCGCCCGGCATACTTCGTTGCAATCCTTGAGTATCGCGAGGACTTCTATGATGGCGACGATTTCAAGTTTGGATTCATCGAACGGGCTACGGTTGATGTCGCCGTCGTGACCGACGATGACGGCTGCACGGCACGTTGCGTCGTGACGGCTCACAGTCGCGTCTCACGCGGCGAGCTACCAAGCTATATGCCCAAAGACGGGTCCGACCTCGCGGGCCGCGTCCTGTCGATCCCGCTCTCACCTCGGGGCTATGACAATACCCTCCCGTCAGCGCTGGAATCGACCCTCACGGACGGCCCGCTGGCCGCACTATACAGCGGGATTGCTGGGCTATGGTCCCCTTTCCCAGAGGACGCTGTCGGTGTGGGTGCTCGGTGGCAGGTGAAATCGGCGAGAACCTATCCGACGTCGGGCGCACAGTCTCAGAGTTCTTACATCTATGAGCTCGCGCAGCGAGATGGGCCCTCGGGTTGCCTCACGGCCACTCTTGAGAATCCGACGAAGTCTCCGAAGGGAGAGCACGGCTTTCACCGCCGGCTCTCTATCCGCCATGATTTCCATCTCGATGACCCGACAAAAAACACTGACTCAGCCAAAGGCACCCAGGTTGAGTTCGGAGCACCAGCCCATCTGTCGGAGAAGGCCTTTCGCAGCGTAATCTCCTACGACCGCCGCGCAGAGGCCAAGTAGGCCCAAGCTAGAAGACCCAAGGGACCGGTACAGCGAGGCTCGGCGGTGTCTGGTCGCTCACCTAGCCCGAGACATTATCGCCCCAGCAGCGAACGCTGCCGTCCGCCATGAGAGCGCACGCGTGGTTCGCGCCCGCGACGAGATCCAAGACGACGGGATCATCTAGGCCGACGACCGCCGTCGGCGTGTCACGGTTGAGGTCCATGATCGTGCCCGCCGCGCCAATGCACGAGATGCCGCTAGCGGTCTGCGCGCAGGCGAAGCCCTCCCCCATCGCGAACCGCGAGATGCCCGCCCAGCCGCTGAACTCGAAGGTGATGTGGTTCAAGTCCGCGAGGCTCGGGTTCACGCTGTAAGGCCGCTGGCCCCAGCAGTGGGCGACGCCGCCGACGAGGGCGCAGGTCGTGTCATTCCGCGCGTCGATGGTGGACGCAGCGTCCTCGGGGCGAACGAAGTTGGGGGTGGGCGTAGGCTCTCGTGACGTCCGATGTGGCCGCTTTGCCGCATTGGTTGGTCCAATTGCTACCCCAGCAACTGACCGCTCCCGCGCTGGTCACCGCGCAAGTGTGCTTTCGCCCGGCGGCGAGCTGAATCCCAGCCCCGCTGAGCGCGTTGTCACCCCAGTCTGCCTTGTTCACCGTCGACGAGTCCCCGAATCCGAGCTGCCCGTTGTCATTTTGGCCCCAGCAGGCCGCCTTGCTGCCGTTCGACACACATGCGTGATTCTGGCCAAGCCCCATTGAGACCACGCCGCTGAGGTCGTGCCAGCGATTCTGGAAGATGGGTCCGCCTGGCTCAACAACGATGGCGCCGCTGTAGTAGCGCTGAATAGACTCGGCGAAAGTAAAGCTCGTCTGAGCTGTGCCGTTTTGCGGCTGGTAGCGGATCGCACCCCAGCAATAGAGCTTCTCGGGCGAGCTCGCGCACGTGTTCCTGGGCCCCGCGAAGATCCGGGTCATGCCTTCGAGCTGCGTGGTGACGTTTCCGACCTTGGTCGCGACGGTTCGGAGGTGGCTGTCGCCCCTGTTGCCCGCCTGCCCCTTGTCGTTCGCACCCCAGCAACGTACTCGGCCTTTCTGGACCAGCGCGCAGGTGTGGGAATCCCCCGCGGCGATCGCCGTCGCGACGGGGATCGTGCACCGACCGTCGATGCACAGCCCGTACACGCATGTGTCGGTCGTCCTCGCACAGCTGAGTCAGGCAAGGGCCGCAGCTCTCGCCCCCGCAGTCGACATCTTCTTTATTGATGATAAATAACTTTTCTCCCATTCAACGTGTCGGCTCGGACCGTGTGCGATAGCCATCGCGCCAGTCGTACGATAGAATCCCTCCAGACGTCGCCAACGGCCGCCACCAGGAGTGATGATGCGAGTAACTAGTTTGATTTCCACTGGTATCTTGATGGGTTCTTCGTTGGGGGCATGCGGCGACGATCAGGCTCCGAGCGACGCGCGTGAGCTCCTCGACCGGGTCCGCGCTGATGACTACGCCTCATGGTCACGCGCCCCCGGCTACGAGACCCGTCGCTCCTCGAACGCCCCACACTCGGACGCGGTCGAGATCTTCATCAACGAGCCCATGGTCGCGGCCCTCGAGGCCTCGCCGCCGGTGACCGAGTGGCCCGTAGGCTCGATCATCGTCAAAGAGGGCTGGGACGGTAACACGCGCGAGCTCACCGCGCTTATGGAAAAGCGCGAGGATGGCTGGTTCTGGGCCGAGTTCTTCGGCTCGGATTCGAAGTTCAGCGGTCGTCCAGAGATCTGCATCGACTGTCACCGTCGCGGGGACGACTTCGTGCGAGCCTTTGATTTCAACGCCCTCGCGCGCTAGACCCCGCCGTATATCTCGCCCTACCGCTGTCGGTATCTCGATGAAGTGGCGGCGCTGGCGACCATCGCGGCACGGATTCGCTATCTCTCGAAGTGGCCAGGTTGTGGCCGCGGAGAGCGAGCCACAGGAGCAAGCGACACCACGCTTGCGCTTAAACGCCGGAGCCTACAGGCTCGGGGTCGAACACGCCCCTCGCGAACCGATGAGCCCGTCCCGATGCCTCCAGAGACTCCACCAGCAACAGCCACCCTCCTTGAACGCGGCCGAGCCACCTGCCTCCGTTGCATGTGGGCGCAACCGCAGTGCTGGTGCGCCCACGTCCGCCCCTTCGAGACCAAGGCCCTCTTTTGCATCCTCATGCACGCGAAAGAGCGCAAGGTCGCAATCGGCACCGGGCGCATGGTCCACCACTCCATCACACCGGCCCGGCGAAGGCTCAAGCCAACGAGCGAAGGTCCAGCGAGAAGGTCGTTTCGTCAAACTTGTTGGTGACAATGAGAGTCTGCCCGTCGAGCACCACGTCCTTGAATCGGTAGGCGAAGATGATCGCGTCCGGCAAGGTCTCGAGAATCGGGGCTTCGTAGACGAGTACTCCTTTTCTTTCGACCTTCAGGGTCAGAACGAACCTATTCGTGTCGAGGCTGCAGGTCAGCCACGCTTGCAGCCCAACGTTCCGAAAGGTCCTCTTCTTGTGGGTCCATTCGTTGCGTTAGCCGCCTGCCCGGAAGTCGTCGAGCGTTGCCCTGAGCTAGGCCATGGGAACGTCGGGTTGGTCGTCGCATTTTCCAAGTCCTTCCAAGAACATTGCGATGAAGAACTCATGGTATTCTGGGTGTTCTAGCGCGTTGTAGCCTTGCACATCGAATATCAGTGGAACCAACAGATGCCCTTCAGAGCTGAGGCTCGGTGCCGGCGCGTCCGCCCTGCGAGCCTGCACGAAGAGTCCTTTGAGATACGACGTTTTCCATCTCAGGGCCCGAATACGTCGGGTCAGGTAGTCGCTGACATAGTAGCTCCTGAATAGAAAATCACTTTGCCCCCAGTCTAGTTCATCTGGATCGAGGTACACACAAATATGTCTCAGTAGCATTGGTGCCTTGGTTGTTTGGCTGTGGCGAGGGTGTGTCTGCCCTTTTGCAGAGGATGGCTCCACGTTCGCGTGGCTTTAAGGGTGGAGAAACCAACGGACCGTTGTGGGTTGTCGTATTCGGGATAGGAGATTGGGCCTAGACCACCCGCCCAACCGCGATGACCGTATAACCGTCCAGAAGCTCGATGAGATTGTCTTTGCGAAGCCACTCCGGAGGAATCAGGGCGTCCGAGATCAAACGGAACCTAGCCGTGCCTCGCAGACACGTGGGGTCGAAGCGTACCCATGTGCACTCCACATCTCGCGCGCAGCTAAGGTGTTCCTGCAGATGTCGTTGCCAGCGGATGGTCGGACGCATACCGCCATAAGGCTCGGCGCGGTGTCCGCCTAGGTCATGCGGGACCCACAAGAAGTTGATTTCGAGTTCGGTGTTCATGCGGCTTTGGTCCAAGAGTCGAATAGAATGTTTAGGGAATCAACGCGGGATGGGCGTCATCGCCGCCGGCATCGCTATCCCGGACCGCCATCCGCGCCTGTGCAAGGTGGGCTTCATAGTCCGGCCGGAAGGGCTCGTGAAGGGTCGTCTCGAGCATCGCCTCCATATCCCAAAGGACCCGTTGTTCGGCTTGGTCCGCGAAAGACGTGTCATCGAGCTTGTTGAAGCGCGTCAACCACTCGAAAAGAACGATGGCTTCGTCGCGCGATAGATTCAGTCGCACTTTGTCGTCAGTCATTGTTCTATAGAGCCTGTTTTATGCGGGCGGTTTTGTGGTTCATCAACCGTTGACGCCAGCGAACTCCTTTTATTAGGCGATTGGCTTGGTATTCGGTTTTGGCCTCTCCGCCAGAATTTCCCGCCCACCCACAAACGGCGGCCCCCCCGAATGTCTCGAGGACACAGTCGCACACAATGATGGCTGGTGTCCAAGGCCACGGGTCAGGCCAGGCCCCAATGCCGGCCCTTGGCTGGACTCCCCTGCCGCTAAAGCCACCCCGGCTCACCCCCCAGAATACTGACGTTTGCGGATAGGTCAACGAGGGTTGACCGAACCCGGGGCTGCTCTATGGTGCCCCCACGCCCGATTCCCCGTTTGACCGTCGCCCACCGAAAGAGTTCGCCATGAAATCAAATAGGTTCGTCATCATCATCGCCGCCCTCGCGCTTGTCGCAGTGGGCGGCGCCCTGTTCCCGTCGTCGGGTGGCATGAGCGGCTACACCCACGGCGTAACCGCACTTCACGGGGGACAGGGCCTCATCACCCTTTAGAGTAACGACGGGGACACGGCCCGTCAGTGGCTGGCGTTGAAGGACGCCGATGGAACCGAGCGTTGGCGTGTCGAGACGACGCCTCTCGCGCCGCCCGTCGTCGACTTCGCGGTCGCGACAGCCGATGCCGAGCAAATCTATCTCTTCGAGAAGTCGAACGGCGGCGACCCTGCCTTTGATATCGTCGCGCGCAAGCGAACCGACGGCGCGGTCATCTGGCGGACGGCGGTGACTCACGGTACGAAGGCGCCCGAGGGCATACCCCTGCAAACATTTTTTTGATTTGTCGACGGACGCCTTCACCTTGGCTACACGTACGATCGGAACGGCAAAGAGAGCTTCGGCGACGAGGCCCTCATCGCGCTGGACGCGGCGACGGGCGAGATCCTCTGGCGCGTCACGAGCGAGGACGTCGACCCAATCGATTCCCGTGGCCACAGCGTCGTGGGCGAGTACCTCGTCTTTTCAGGTCGACGAGGTCCCTCGTGGCGCGGCGCGAAAACGGGCGCCATCGTGGCACGCCATTCCGACAAAATGGCCGGCTGCTGGTCTGGGGACGCGTTCATCTTGCACGACACCGTCGGCGACGCTTTGCGCGTTCAAAAGACGCCCACAATCCCGGCCGAGGTCTTCGGGTAGGCGCCTTCGACCGAAGCGGGGCCTATGGTCGGCACGACTCTCGGCCTCCTAAGCTGCGGCACCTTCGGCAAGGATCTTGTCCTCGTTTACGAGATCGTTGGCAAGGGTCGCGACGGGATCTTGATAGTGTCCCTTGACGCCGATAGGCGCGAGAAGTGGCGCCTTGAGCTGCCGAACCATCGGCTCACGGGTCAAGAGGCACAGCGCGCCACGGCAGATATCCCCATGCACGGAAGCCTCGCCCGCTTTGAGCTGGTCGAGCGCTTTGACGACGAAGGATCGACCGTCGCGGCGGTGCTCATCGACCTGGAGATAGGTGCGGTGGCCGGCGAGCTGCCTGCGCCAAAGATCGCGCCGGTCTTTCGCATAGGCACACGCCACTTCTTACGTTTTGGTGAGGCGAACGAATTCAGCATTATTGTGGTTGTGGATGGGCAAAGCGGCAAGCTACTCGGCGCCCGGCGCTACGCCGTCGGGCCAAGCCGGTTTGACTATTCGCAGGTCAATGGTGATGTCATGTGGCTCAACGCGTTCAGCGTGTATACCGACCTCGAAACCACGGCGTGGGTGACCTTGCGCCTACAAGACGGCCTGCCTGTGATCTACCAGAACGGCGATACCGAGGCCCCGGTGGTGCCCTTGGCGATTGTCCGTTGAGGGGGCTGTCCGGTTTGTCGAGGGGGGAACGCGCCAGAACCGCTCGGTCGAACGATTGTCTTCAAGGCGCCCGTGCGGCCACGTGCCGTGGGTCTCCGGGGCTGATACTCGCGGGTCGAATCCCCGCATATTCCTTTGAAGAAGGGCATTACAGACTGAAGGCGCGGGTAGACGCGGACAGCAGTCTGGATGTCGGCAAAAGGTCTCGTGCGACCGGACGGTGTCGGTAAGGGGGCTGCCGGGAGGCGACCTGACACTTGAGGGTCGGGCCCTGCCGATGGGTCCTGGAAGGGCGCTGGCGGCGTGCTGGAGGGGTCTGGGGCAGCTTTTCTGCGGAGGGGCCCTTCGGTCGCCACGCGGCCGTTGCGATTTCGGGCGAGGGGGCCGAAGCTAGGGCCGGGAGCACATAGCGGGGCGTGGGGTATGATGGCTTGGGGCAACAAATTGACTGGGGCGAGGCGATGGTCGGCGCTTGTGCGGTGGCTTGGCCCTTGGGCTGACGCGCAGACGATGCCGCGGGCGGGCAGAGGCGATGGCGGGTCGGTCCTGCTGGTGCCGGGGATGCACTTCCTTGGGGTGGATGACCCGCGCTTCATGCGGTTTGGGGCGATCCTCGGGGCGGCTGGGGCGCGGGTGGCGGCGGCGGATGTGGATGGGCTGCGCGCGCTTCGTCTGGCCCCGACGATGTTCGAAGACGCGGAGCGCGCTCTCTTGGCGGCCAGCGCGGATGGGCCCGTCGGGGTGATGAGCATCTCGTTTGGGTCCATCGTGGCGCTCCATCTGGCGGCGAAGTATCCCACTCGTGTCAGGCGCTTGGTCCTCTTTGGCGGCTATCGAGACCTCGATTCGACCCTTCGGTTTACCCTTGGAGAGGCGCTGTGTGCAGAGGCGCCAGCGAGGGCGTGCGACCCGCTCAACGCGCCGGCCGTCTTCATTCAGTTGGTCGACGCCCTCTTGCCAAAGGCGGCGCGCGAAGCCTTCATTGAGGCGGCGCGGGCCTTCTGCGTCGCGACCTGGTCCACCGGACAAGGCGGCGCGGCGGACGCAAAACACGACGGGCGGCATCTGCGGGTCGGGGCGCACCTGGCGGCGACGCTGGACGAACCGGCGCGGTCACTCATGCGGGTCGCGTGCCGCCTCGAAGGCGACCTCTTTGCGGTCGCGCTGGACGCGTTGGCGCGGTCGAAAGAGCGGTTCAGTTTTTTGGACCAGGGGCCGCTGCTTGGGCAGATCCAATGCGAGGTCGACTGTATCCATGGGCGCGACGACGACGTCATCCCGTACACCCAGAGCGAGGCGCTGGCGGCCGATTTGCGGGGGCACGGGGTCATCGCGCGCGCCCACATCACTGGCCTCTACGGGCACACCGGCGCGGGTTCGACGGGCGGTCGGCCCGGGCTCTTGGCTTTCGCGCGCGAGGCCGCGACGACACTCGCGGTGCTACAGGCGGTCGAGCGACTCGTCTCAAAGGACTAAATATCATCGGCGATCACCCCGCGTAGAGCTCGACGGATTGGGCCACAGGGCGGTCGCAAAGTCGCGGCAATATAGAACTGAGCGGATATGCGCGACGCCTTAAGAGATGCCGTTGTAGGGGTGGGTCTTGTACCACCCGGTCTTTGTCATGTGTATTCAGTTGATTACAGCCAAGGTCCGAGGGCCGGCACAAGGCCGGCCCGTACAGAGTTCGTACCCCAGACACCGACTCTGCGATCGCCCTGGGTTGGGCCATCGCATGGGATCCCCGCGAACCCACTTGGATGGCCGTCAGGAGGCCGCCGATCTCGGGCTATCCCTGTGGTCCCGATGCCGGCGGGCGACACGACACTCGCGCTTCGGCTGCGAAGCCCTCAGGTTCGGGGCGACCGCGCCCCTCGTGACCCCCAGAGCCAACCCGATGCCTTTAGAGACCCCAGCCCTAGGCCGAGCGACCTGTCTCCGCTGTATGCGGGCTGAGGCCCAGTGCTGGTGCGCCCACGTCCGCCCCTTCGAGACCGAGGCCCTCTTGTGCATCCTCATGCACAAGAGAGAGCGCAAGGTCGCCATCGGCACCGGCCGCATGGTCCACCGCTCCATCACGAACTCAAGCCTGCTCGTGGGCGAGCACTTCGACGACGACCCCCGCCTCGCGCGCCTCCTCGATGACCCAGCCCTCGCGCCGGTCATCCTCTACCCGTCGCCCGCGGCGCTGGACCTCGACACGGCGTCTGCCCCCGAGGCGCGTGCCCTCTTCCCCCACGGCAAGCGCCCCCTCGTCATCGTCCTCGACGGCACCTGGACCAACGCCAAGCAGCTCCTCCGCCACGCGTCGCGCCTCGGCGCCCTGCCAGCCCTTCGCTTCACGCCAACCGAGCCTTCATCCTACGACGCTATCCGCCACGAGCCGCACCTCGACTGCGTGTCCACCCTCGAGGCCGTCCATCAGGTCATCGACCACTTCGCGCGCCTTGGCATCGCCGCCCCCCCGCCCGGACGCGCACACGACGGCATGCTCGACCTCTTAGGCGCCCTAATACACGACGAGCTCGCCTTCATACCCCTCGAGCACCGCCGGCCCTGAGGTCATCACTCGATTCCCCAATCGCGACGCGCCCTCGGGATTGCCTCCTTCGGCGAGGTCATCTAGGCTTCACCTTGCAGATGCTGTATCTGGCGACGAGCACCGACTTCGACCGTGGAGGCAACGATGGGACACGAATCGACTCCAGAGTTGGACCACGCGCGGGCCGCACGCCAGGCCGCGCGGAAGGTGATGCCAATCCAACGGTACGCGCTCGGCGCCGAGCCCGACGAGAACCTCGCGGCGTTCACGACGATGGACGAGCGTCTAGCGATGGACTGGCCCCTCTCGCGCCTCGCGTACGAGCTCGCGGGCCTGCCCATCGAGCCGCCACCCCGCTCAGAGCTTGTCGGCAAGCTCGTCCGCCGGGACGATTTGTGAGCGAGGACATGCGCGACATGCTGGACGCGCTCACCGAGGCCGGCGTGGATTTCCTCGTCGTCGGGGCCTTTGCGCTCGCAGCACATGGGGTACCCCGAGCGACGGGTGATATCGACCTTTGGGTGCGCCCGGATCCGACCAACGCCCGCCGCCTCATCACGGCCCTGCAGCGTTTCGGCGCGCCAATTGCGGCACATCACATCTCGGCACAGGACTTCGAGGTTCCAGGCCTCGTGTATCAGCTCGGCCTCCCGCCGCACCGCATTGACCTGCTGACGTCGATCGACGGGCTCACTTTCACCGAAGCTTGGTCACGCCGGGGAGTCGGCTCGCTGCTCGGGCGTGACGTGCCTATCCTGAGCCGCGACGACCTCATCGCCAACAAGCGTGCGGCCGGGCGCCCCAAGGACTTGCTCGACATCGCGCTCCTCGAGCGCGGCACACGATGACATGTTTAGGCGCCCTAGTCCGCGACGAGCTCGCCTTCATACCCCCCGAACACCGCCGGCCCTGAGGCCATCTTGCTGGCGTGAACGCCGTAAGCATCCCTTGGTCCGGTGGTCATAGGCGCGAAGACTTCGTCAATCGTCTGAGCCCCAAGGATGTTCTCGGCCCAAATCAAGAGAGTCTCGTCATCAGCGCTGTCCATCCGGTCCTGTGCATGGCTCGGATGGACAGCGCCAGGCATGCCCCTCAACGCTCATCCCCGTCTCGTCAACTCAACCTTATCGCGCCGTCGGGACGCCATCCGCCAAGGACGCACCCACAGGCCGGACGCCAAGGGCGCGTATGACGTGCTCGTGGTCTTGATCCACCGCAAGCCAAGCAGACACGTCATCTTCGCTGACAGCGTGCTTCCACGCGATCACGAAGTGGACCTCCAGCACCTCACCGACTTCCAGCCTAGAAAACGGCACGACGAGCCCCGAGTCAGTGTATTCGACGGTCCCATAGTCCAAATCGCCAGCCAGGGCTCGCGGGACGCCATCTCCCCGGCTGGCGCGCTGGCCCAGGAAATCACCGTCCTCCGTGCCCAGTGCCAGCACACTGCCGTCGAGTTCCCATTGGAGACAATCGAGCCCCTCGCCTGAACTGGGTCCGTAGCCTCTCATCTCTGGCGGGTTGGACCACTCACAGCGAACCCGCAGGGCCTCAAGCCGACGCTGCGCCCGGACCGTCCAGCACAACGCGACGCACCCCGATACCTCGACCGTGGCCGGCACCCGGAAAGTCATGGGGCCCACTGCCAGCTCTGCGTCAAAAGCCGACGGTGCGAACCGACGAAGCTCAACACCCGGAGGACCGCCAGCAAACGCAGGCGTCGGCATCCCATCGGTCGTGAGCTGCTCACACTCGACCCACGTGCGAAACAGCGCCGTGAAATCATCGCGAAGGTCGATGGAGATTGTGGTCATGGTTGTCTTGGACACCGAGGCCGAGGGGTTGGAGCCAAAGCCATTTTCGAGGCCGACAGAAATACACCCCTACGAATGCTCTCACTTCAATCACACATTGCCCCTAAGTAGCCATAGAACACTGCGTTTCTGGGTCGCCGGTTCACGTCGCCCCGAACCATGGTCTTCCGCGAACAGACGACCACAATGATGGGAAATATCAATCAGATTGATAGGGTAAGGCGACGACCCTTTACGCAACATCTTGAAACTGAGCCGATCTGGCCGATGGCACGAGACATGCAATCTAACTTTATTGCCAGCCACGAACATCGT
>Ga0105052_10003093_pt1 | contig 19583 bp, 13 predicted proteins | sample FRY03_FD_78094 | JGI IMG/M metagenome (GOLD analysis project Ga0105052, IMG submission 78094) | Freshwater microbial communities from Lake Fryxell liftoff mats and glacier meltwater in Antarctica - FRY-03 | ecosystem: Environmental > Aquatic > Freshwater > Ice > Glacier meltwater ... | reverse complement strand
TTATTCCTGCCGCGTTTTTATAGCGAGCGGGAGAAAGCGGTAGGCGTCAGATGTGGCTACGCCGAAGGAATCCGACCTGGGACAGGTCGGACTACGTAGGCTGACCTGTCCTCAGGTCAGCATCGCCCTGATTCTCCTCTTCAAGCTGCCGAATATATTCTATCGCTTCTTCAGCCGAACACACGACGCGGCCCGGCAGTCGGCCTTCGCGGTCACATTCCGCAAGAGCATCCAGCGCTTCGTGGTCTTCGGAGTTTGTCAACCGACGTTTCGCTCGGACTCCTGCCGTCCCGTCATGCACGCGCTGGGCCAGACCGTGGTTTTCGATCAGCCACTTTGTTCGCTCTGAGATGTAGCCGTCCAGCACCGCCAGTCCGGCTGTGATGTGATCCATAGGATCGATGCCTTTACCGACATCATGCAGCAAAGCGGCCAGCAGCAACTCTTCGTCCCACGGAAATTTCTCGCGAGCCAGTTCAAACACCTGCAGACTATGGTACAGCACATCGCCTTCCGGATGAAAATCGCGGCTCTGGCGGACGCGATCCAGCGGCAACAGCAAAGACAGGAAATAGTGGAAGCGGCGATTGTCGGAGTTCGGATCGGCGTCCGCTTTGATCTCCCCATCGGCCGCGACAAGTTGCTGCAGCGACTGACGGATCTCAAAGTCCGTAGGCAGTGCCTCAGGCGGAATATAACTTCGCGTCAGCGATCGGGCCGCTCGCCATTTGGCCTGCGTGTAGTTTGTTTCTTTGCGATTGCTCATTAGCCGAGCGGCCTCAAAGCAGATCTCGCGACGCAGGCGGTCAAGTTCCATGATAGTGGCTTTGACTCGAAAGATTTTTCGCAGGGATTCAGTCTTCGTCGAGTTTACTCGTAGCGAAAGTCGTCAAGACTTTCGACGATTCAGGGGCGAATCCGAAAGTCTTGACGACTTTCGCTACGAGCTTGATCAGCAAACTCAATTTCGACGCACCACTACGTCAACAAATCCTTTACACAGTCGCGTTCTTCTTTGAGTTCGCCAACGGTCACATCGATTTTCGACTGAGCGAACTCGTTGTGCTTCTGGCCTTGCACGATGGAAACTTTTTTGCCGTCACTGGTCAACGGGAAACCACTGATGAGGCCCGCTTCAACGCCATAGCTGCCATCGCTGCAGATCGCGGCACTGAAGCATGATCCCGCTGCCGTTGGGCGAATCACACCTTTGACAGTGTCCAGAACAGCATTCGCCGCAGACGCCGCGCTGGATGCGCCTCGAGCAGCAATGACAGCAGCTCCTCGCTTTTGAACGGTCGAAATGAAGTCGCCCTTTAGCCATTCGTGATCTGTAATGACTTCGGTGGCGGCCTTGCCGTTGATTTTTGCGTGATAGAAATCCGGATACTGAGTTGCCGAATGATTGCCCCAGATGCCCACGTTTGATACCGCTGCAATCGGCACACCGGCCTTCTGCGCCAACTGAGAAACCGCACGGTTCTGGTCCAGCATCGTCATCGCGAACCAGCGATCCGCAGGAACGCCCTTGGCGTTGTTCATCGCAATCAGACAGTTTGTATTGCATGGATTGCCGACCACCAGAACTCGTACATCCGGCGCGGCCGCAGCAGCTATGGCGCGACCAGTGCTGGTGAAGATCGGACCGTTGATGCGGATCAGGTCACCGCGTTCCATACCCGCTTTGCGCGGTACGCTGCCGACGCACAAAACCCAGTTACAGTCTTTGAAGCCGTCTTCAAGGTGGTCGCTGTCAGCCTTGACGACACCAGCCAGTGTCGGAAACGCACAGTCGTCCAGTTCCATGTGGACACCGTCGAGTGCCTTAAGAACTGGCGGAACTTCAACCAAATGCAGAATCACTGGCTGATCTGGCCCGAAGACCTCGCCAGACGCTATGCGGAAAATCAACGAATAGCCAATTTGACCAGCCGCACCAGTTACAGCAACACGAATCGGGGATGCCATGAACACGTCACCTTTCGAAATTAGAAATTACCCAGCAAATCCAAGTGAAGTATAGGCTGCCGGGGTTTCGGATTTCAAAACAGTTCGCCAGACGCGACCCGGGAACGCAGTATTCGGGAATGCACTCCCTACGGCTGGGGGCTGCGGAATCCACGGCAGCACTGGTGGGTTGAGCAGGTTCTGGTACACCATCAGGAGGCCAATCATGGCAAAGCCGGTCCCATATTTCTCTCGTATCGGCAAGACTGGCCGAATGATATCCCTGGCGGGCACCATGATGCTGCTTGCATCATCCTGAAGCCAAGCCTGGACGAAAAACAGCCAAAAGTGGATTGCTCGAATACTCGATGGCCTACTAGATTCCCGATACAAACCGGCCAGTCCTAACAACCAGCGGACGGCGGTAAGAAGAATCCGGGCCTTCGAGATTCAACATAGATTCGCAAAGGATTGCCAATGTTTCTGAAAAATGCCGCGTTGCTGCTCAGTGCCGGCCTGGTCGCAGCAACCGTCGGATGCACAAATACCTCAACTTCGAACACTGCACGTACAGCAAAAGAACAGATGTTGCTGTCGAATGCCGTGGATCAGTCGCTGGATAAAGTCGATTTTACTCCGCTGTACGGCCAAAACGTCTTTGTCGATGACAAATTTCTGGAATGTGTTGACAAGAGTTATGTGGTGGGATCGCTGCGACACCGTGTCATGCGGGCTGGCGGTACGCTAGCGCCTGCGGCTGACGCCGCCGATGTCATCATGGAAGTCCGCAGTGGTGGCGTGGGGACGGATTCAAATGAACTGTTTTTAGGCGTTCCACAATTGCCGCTTCCAGCAGGAATGCAAACACCAGAGATTCGTCTTAGCGAACGTAAATCACAGTACGGCTATTCCAAGCTTGGTCTCGTGTTGTTCGACGCTAAAACCAAGACTGTGCTTGGTGATGGTGGTATGTCGATGGCACAGTCTGAAGACAGCAACTGGTACGTGATGGGAATGGGGCCATGGCAAAACGGCACGCTTAAAAACGAGGTGGCAACTGCCCGTCGCGTGCCGCACGGTATGAAGATGAATCGACTGCCGACGCAAGTTGCGTTTGAATCACCAAGCCATGCTGGTCCTGGTGCAATTCGCTACGCCAGCGGGGCTGAAGACGCTGCCGAGTAATGAACATAATACCCAAACTATGACGCGGTCAGGCGTCATAGGATGAGTATTTAAATCGGCCGATGGCGTTCATTCGCTGTCGGCCGTTTTTTTCGTTTCCTATTCCAACCAGCGTTTTTGCAGGTCGCCAAACGCATCAATGCGTCGGTCGCGGAAGAATGGCCAGTGAGTCCTGGCGGTGTTGATCAGCGACAAATCGCACGAAACAACGACATTCGCTTCTCCGTCGTGCGTGGCCTGTGAAACGATGTTCCCGTATGGATCGGCCAGAAAACTGCCGCCCCAGAATTGAATTTCTCCCTCGATACCAACGCGATTCGGGGCACCGACAAACAGACCATTGGCAATTGCGTGGCTTCGCATCATTGTCTGCCATGCCGAGTACTGACTTGCCCCGTAAACTTCGCGCTCACCAGGAATCCAGCCGATCGCGGTTGGATAGAAGAGCAGTTCGGCACCTTGCATCGCGGTCAAACGAGCGGCCTCGGGATACCATTGATCCCAGCAGATACAAACGCCGACTTTGGCGTACTTCGTTTTGAAGGCCAGAAACCCCAGGTCACCCGGCGTGAAGTAGAACTTCTCGTAGTACAACGGGTCGTCCGGAATGTGCATTTTGCGGTACATCCCGGCGATGGAACCATCAGCGTCCAGCACGACTGCTGTATTGTGATACAAGCCCGGAGCTCGCTTTTCAAAAAGCGGTACAACGATCACGACACTGCATTCTTTCGCAATTTTCTGCAAGGCCTGCGTGGTTGGTCCGGGGATTGGTTCGGCGAGTTCAAACCGTGCATGTTCTTCGGCCTGACAGGGATATTGTGTATTGAACACTTCCTGCAGGCACACCACCTGAGCACCGTCAGCGGCGGCTTCACGAATCTTGATGATCGAACGTTCCAGGTTCTTGAGCGGATCTGTGCCGCACGACATCTGGATAAGCCCCACCCGCACTTCAGACTTCTTTATCATTACTTTTCAAACCCAATCGCTATGAGATAATTCAGCAACTTCTCGTTCCGGGGCCCCAGCCCTGGAACGAACTGCCCGGAGGCTCCAGCCTCCGCCGCGTGTCCGGGAGGCAGGAGCCTCCAGAGCATAGTGTTCCGAGGCTGGTGCCTCGGAACACTACGCTCTGGTGCCGGATCTCCGAAGTCTCACGAGTCCGCGTGATTCACATCCGGACGGCCTGAGGCAGGCCATCCTACAGCCGTGAAGTGTAGAAGCGATTGGGCGATCAGTAAACGAAGCAAAAAAAAAGCGGCATGACTTGGTCATGCCGCTCAATGAAGTGTCGAGTTCTACTTTTGGGCTACATTAGGTTTGGTCCAGATCGTCAGTTTGACCTTCATGCCTTTTGCGAGCGGCGTGCCAGCAGGCGGATCCTGGGACTTAACGGTGTAGATGTCCGCTGCGTTCTTGGCCGGTGGGCCAGGGTCCAAAACGATGCTGTTCGCTTCAGGATCTTCTTTGATTCGTTTCAGGCCCTGGCGTTCCAATTGAATGACTGCATCCGTGTGTAACATGCCCTTGACATTCACCAGCACTTGCGGCTTTTCTTTCTCCTGTGCGCCTCGCTTGGGAACAGCCATCGCATCTTCATTTTCCGGTCTCAGCTCTGCCGTCTGAGGCTCGCCACCGTCGCTGACGTTGACGGTGAAGCCTCGCAGGTCAGGAGTGAAGCGAGTCTTGGGGTCCTGTTTGTCGAACAGGCTATCGAGGAATTTGTTTTCGTTCACCTTCAAATTTTCAAAGCTATAAACCGTGATCTTTGTTCCAGCCGGGTCAACCAACTGAACTGCTCTCGGCAGAAAAGTTTTCAGATCCAGAATGACATCCGCACTCGCCCAGCTAGCAGCATCCTGAGGTAGTCGAGGCAAAATGTGCAGCGAAGCGGTTCCAGATTTTGGATCGATCGGACGTATCAATGACATTTCAAATCGTCGTTTGGCTTTTTCCGGCGGCATCCCAAACAGGAACGGCAGCGGGCTGTCCATAATGTTCTTGCCCTGCATGTCAGTTGGCAATTGCGCGACCCGTGCTTCCTTCTTTGCCACATCAAGTTCGTAAACTCGCGAACCGTCGCAAGACCAGCATTCTTCCTGATCGGATTTCAGTTCAAAGGGTAAACCATCTTTACGTTTCTTCGTCCGCGCTTCACCGGACTCACGCTGCTGGAGCATCAACTTAGTGATCTCAACGGGCGTGATGTTGATGCGACCTTTGTCCGGAGTCTCGTAGTAGAAGCGGCCCTGTGAGAGCTTTTCAACTTCATACACAAGGTCGTAAACTCGGCGCAAATGATCGCCTTCCAGGCGATGAATTTTTTGGCTGGAAGCAGCCCAGTCGGTCAGCAGGTGTTCAAGCTCCGGCGACAGCGGCTTGACGTTCTGGTTCAGGCGGTCATTTTTGAACTCCATCTGCGCTTGCGCAGGCGGATCCTCAGTTTGCGTCCGGGAAACCGGCGCTACGGAGCGTCTGACAGGCGGCTTCGTTTGCGCCTGTAGTGCAGAGGAATGACAGCAGACAGTAATGACGGTAATGGCAGCGATGAAGCGCACCATCGGACTCCTTCCGATGAGAGTACATTCTGCTTCGATGAGCAGAATCGTTGTCAAACACGCTGACTGAGACTGACTTTAAGGCATCGGCTTCCTGCCGAATGCCTTTCGTCCGGAACTTCACTACCGACAAATCGAAATCTGACTGTGTGAAAATCCGACTCAGCGAGGACGGCCTTATAGCGGTTTCCGCGATACGGCTCCAGACCTGTTTTGTCTAATTTCTCGGGCGACTTGGGAAGACTCAGTATTTTTCTGGTCGCTTCGAGAATCTCAAATCAGCACAAGGCAAAGGATCGATGGCTTTTGCCAATCGTCAACCCCTGTCTGAATTTATTTCATCGATTCATTGACCCGTGAAATACAAGATGCGGCAGATTTCGCCTGAGGCGTGAAAGGCTATCGCACTCGTAGATGATAATTGTAACTGCCATTTCGATGGACGTTCAGGCGGCTGTGCAGACTTCGCCCGTAATAAACAGGGGCAGCATAAACAGGAACCGCATAAACAGGGGCGGTGTACACGGGAGGCGAGTATAGGACCGGTGCCACGGCAACCATCGGAACCAAAGGCGCGTAGTATCCGGTTGAATAAGTCACCGTTGTCACAGGAACATGTGAAACAGCATATGTTGCAATCGGGACAACATACGCAGGCTGATAAGCAACCACCGGTGCATATCCCACCACGGGCTGTGCAAATACTGGGCGTGGGTAATAAAGGTGGAATGGATCAGCAGTTGACGTCCCCATCGTACCTGCGAAGGCCAGCACACAAAAAATCAATTGTCGGACCATGACTTTTTCTTCCTCAAGGTATCTCGTTCAGTGCGATTCAATGTGTCTCACATTGAGACTAAGCAATAGTGAGCGTCTGGGAGATATTCGAAGATTGTACCGCATGGGAGGCTTGGCGGAAGTGTGGGCGGCATTTCAGCACAGTTTTTTCGTGAGTTAACGCCTGGCCTGAGCTGCATCCAATTCAGACGCTCGTCGTGCATGTTCTGCGGCCATCTCGGGATCGGACGTTGCCGTGTACGCCTTTTCGAGCAATCGATGCCATTCTGCCGTTGCCGGGCGGACTTTCATTGCGTCCATCAAGTCCGCAATTCCTTCATGCCAGCGTCCAAGGGCAACGTAGATTTCACCTCGTGTGGAGAGCGCGTCGGGATTATTCGGCAGCGTTTTCAATGTCTGGTTTGCCAATACCAGAGCAGCTTCGGCAGCGTTCGGATCGGTGCGCACTGTTGCAATGGCAAGATTGTTAAGAATCATCGGGTTCACGCCGCGCGAACGAGCATTTGCCAGTTCCAGATAACTTTGTGCTTGTGGATACCGATTCAGCAAGAGCGCGAACATACCGAGCTTGTTGAGAACCTCGGCACCGAAATCCCCTTCCAATTGCAATTGACGAATCATGCCGGCAGCATCGTTTGCTGCGGAATGCTTTGAAAAACTCAGCAGGGCCAGACGATCAATCGCAGATATGATGGTGGCTCTGCATTTCAGAGCGTCCCGAAGTAGTTCCAGCATGGCGATGCGATCAGCCTCGGTCGGGATCTCTGTCGTTAGAAAATCATGTGCGTCCATACCAGAGGATTTTAGTCCCGTCAGGCGATCGAACTCGGCAAGGCAAGATTGACCGTAGAGAGCTTCGAGCTTCGGTTCTTTTGGCACTGAGTTTATGGTTTGGTCTGCGGATAGCGTGAGTAAAAATCCTCGTGCTTCTTCGCTTCGCCCCACCAGCAGCATCGCTTCAGCATGGATAGCAGCAGCGGCTTCGTCAGCGTTGTTCGTCTCTAAAATGGTGAGCGCTTCTTCGCTGAGTGTCTGCAGCGCTGCTATCGCTTCTTCTGTTCGATTTGCCTGCAGCAACATTCGAGCCAACGCCATACGGAGTTCAGGTCGAGACTCTACAACGGGTGTCATAACTTCGACAGCCCGTTCAGCGTTACCAGCGGATAAGTGAAGCTGACTCAGAATGATGCGACTATTCTGATTCGACGAATCATTCGACAGCGCGGTTTCCCAATACGAAATCGCCGGTTGCATGTTCTCTGCAGAAATGATGGCTCCCATACTTTTCAACGTGGTGATCAATTGGCAGGCCGCAACGCTCGATGGATCGAGCTTTAGGGCTGCAATGGCAACGGGAACGCTGGCATCGCGATTCAAGGGCGAGTTTTTCAGGCCACGATCGATCATCATGACGTCAAACTCCGCGAGCGTCTTCTTCAGCAGCGGATCATCAGTCTGTTGCAATCCAGCGACCAGTGTTTCGCGGGCGGCGGTTTCGCGGGCGGCGGTTTCCTGCCCGGCGATGTACATCGCTTCTGCAAGTGCCACTCGAATCGGGGCATTGTTGCGATCGAGTTGCAGTTGTTTCATATAGAATTCGACGGCCTTCTGTCCGCAAGTTCGAACAGAAGCCAGGTCTCGATTGAGCGATTTTTTAAGAACAGCAAGCTTTAAATTCAGTTCTGGCTTTCGCCGAGCGGCCTCAGTCAGATGTCGTTCGGCCAGTTGAAACTCCCGGCGTTCAACATAGATTCGTGAAAGTAATTCGTGTACATCGGCATTATCCGGCTGCTGTTTCAGCACGATCAGCAATTGTCGTTCTATGGCGTCGCGATCCAGTGAGACCGATGGTTGGGGCTGCAAAGCCTGTCGAACAAGCCACAGACGTGCGGGCGAATATCCGTCCGTTTGTTCTGGTGTCAGAGTTCGAATGATGCTGAGTCCTTCTGTGACCTTTCCTTGTTTGATAAGAAACAAGGCCAGTTGAAAGCGGTATTCCGCTTCCTGGCCTCGCAGACCAGAAAGGGCTTTAAGATAAGTTTCCTCACGAATTGGATCCTGGTCCTTTTGTGCCTCGATCAATCCTCGTCGATAATTCTTAGTGATTGAATCGTCGGATTCGTGCCGCAGCCATGGAATCAGAATCATCGCGCTGATCGCGGCCACAATGAAAGGAAAGCCTGCCAGCAGCCGCCTGTATTTTCGAGTGCGGGACCAGGAATCGGCGAAGCCGAACAGAAAATGAAACCAGAAGTGTGGTTTCAACAAGTCGATCCCATGGGGCAATTCTCGACGTTTTTCACCGTAGGCGTCCAGGTTCGATGCTGCGTCGGTCCCTTCATAACCAATCACGAAACAGCGATTCCAGGCCGCGATCAGCGGATTTCGATAAAATGCCACCGTACCCATCCGGCGCACATCTGGAACTCGATCCAGAAGGAATTCCAGAAACGCATCAGCGCTCATCAACAGTGCAGCAGCAGCGATCAGACAGCAATAGCCGAGGAGTTCGTGTGTAAAACCAACAGACCAGTCGTAGTGATACTTTTCCCATGCCACGGCAATCGTCATGACTCGCGCGACATTCATGATACCGGCGAATGCAAACCCGGAGATCAGTAACAAAATGCCATGAGCAATCGAGCGTCGTCGCAGGCTGATCACCAGCGCGGCGAGAAACAAAATCGTAAATAGTGATTGAACTCCGCTGCAGGCTTCGGCTACCAGGAATGACTTGCCGGGAAACTGGATCACATTGCCTTCTCGAAAATGAAGCATTCCCATCTGATCCAGCAACCGACTGGCGATTGATGTCGTAATCCGTTGCAGCCAGTGAATGACTTGCTCGTCAGAGTTCAGTGGCAGACGGAGCGTCATCAATGGAAGCAGGATTAAATATCCAAGACTGCGAGAATGCCCCTCGTCCTTCTGATTGATGCACCACGCGAACAGCCAAGCCATCATGCCGACAGCTACTATCCATGGCGAATTCAGGGCAACGCCAGCAGCCAGGCACAGGATGTCGAAACCGACGAGGAGCGATGACAAGACCGACCAATTTTTAATGGTTCTGGATCTGCGCTTCGCAAAAAGCAACGCAAACGCGCCGAGGGCAAAGGGGAAGAACTGATAGTGCTGCTGATTCCAAAGGCCAAGCCAGTAGATCACTAACCATGGAAGATGAGCTAATGCCAGCAGCATCAAAAGCATTCGCCGTGGCGTTCCGGGGCGGTGACGAGTAGAGAGGTCGTGATCTTGAATTAACTCGTCAACATTCATGACATTCACTCGCTTCGCATTATTGGTCTGCCTAGGCATGACTGCAAAATCAGCCATTAGGGCAGTACTATGACTCTGCGCCGCATCAAATCCAGCAAACTCACATCAAACATCGCAATTTCCCGCGCAATTCTTTGCCTGCCGCACGGATGGATCAGCTCTATGCCGGCACAGCCCAAATCGAATCTCAGGTAGCCAGGCTGCGTGTTCGCCATTGGGGGCGAGCCCGGTGGGGGATGACCGCCAACAGCACCGATCCTGCTGCGGTGTGAAACTGTAGGGATACTATCGATTACGGCGAATCTTCGCGTCGGTTTGGTGCTAGGGGTAACGCCGGTCTGAACGCGCGGCGTAAGTCGATTCTTCTGATGCTGTCGTTTGCAACGGCGGACAAATCAAGCGCAGGCCCGGCGACAGTCGAAGTCGATGTTATCCGTAGAAGACGTTCTCTCGGCAACTCGTGATTTCTGTCTCAATTCGTCGTTGATGGCGTATCAGGCAGCACGAGCAGAATTGGTATCAACGGTAGGGCAATCGCCTAAAGTTGACAGTGCTTCGCAAAGCTCAGCCTGCACTGATTTTTCGCGAAGCGTTCCTGACGTGTTGAGTGAATGACGGCGGATAGCAGGGGAGCGTAACCAGGTCTTAACCGTAGGCCGATTTCTCAGAAATCGGCGCGTGAAACCGTAGGACTGAAAATGCATAGATACATCATCTGCCGCACGTTTTCGATGCGATGGAGTTTGTTTGGTGCAGGTTTCGGAGAAACCTGCCTACGTTTCGTGAACAGCCACAGGGGAGCAGCAGGATGCTGGTGAAATTGATGGAATCAACAATGCGCCGATATGCAACCTGGCTGGCTGTGGCCGTAGCGGCTGTCGTATTGCTACCCGGCTGTTCACGTCAGTTCTGGCGCAAACAGGCCGAACGGGACACCTACGGCGCGATCGGCGAAAAACTGAATGATCCTCGCTGGGAACTGCCACGTGTCAATCTGACCCCCGATCAACGCAGTCGTTTTTTTGACCCATATGATCCGGACAAAGAACCGCTTCCTCCGGACGATCCTGCGGCGCATACATTTATGCATCAGGTCAACGGTCGCAAGGGATACAAGAACTGGCACAAGCTCGGGACCGCGTTTGCGATTGAAAATCCGCAATGGCTGGAACCCTACGGCATAGAGATGAATGGTGTCGATCCTGTTGATGCACATAACCAGGTTAAGCTTGTCAAAGTTGCGTTGCCGGAAATTGTTGATCTGACTTACATCCACAATCGCGAGTATCAGACGAACCTTGAGACGTTGTATCTCAATGCGCTCGCATTGACGCAGCAAAGATACAATTTGGGTGTTCGTTTTCTTGGCCTGGGTCCGGGATTGTCTGGCGGTGAGCCGGGCGCGGGAGTGACTGTTCCACTTTCGAAGCGGGGCCAGACAGGAGCATCGTCGCAATTCTTCGGTGTCAGTCAGTTGCTACCCGCTGGTGGTCAGATCGCAGTGGAAGTTGCCAACACAGTCACTTGGGCATTTGGTCAACCGGGCAGCACGCCAGCCCCATCGATTGGATACAATATCACTCAGCCATTGCTGTTTAACGCGGGACGCAAGATCGCCCTCGAACCATTAACACAGGCCGAACGTCAGGTGCTGTATGATGCTCGCACGCTCGCCCGATTTCGTCAGACCCTGTTTGTACAGGTTTCCACGAGCTACCTTAGCTTGCTGCAACAGCGTCAGACAATTCTGAACCAGATCAACAATATTCGGCAGTTGGAAGAACAGTACGAAAAGCAAAAGGCACTGGACTCTTATATCCCTGGCTATGTCACGGAGAAGCTGGAAGAGTTTCTGCCGCTGTTCGAGATGATTCCGGATGATATGAAATCTCGTTTCAAGTACGACGGCTTGTGGCTGAAGTGGCTGGGGCCTATGACTGACGAAGATGAACAACGCCTGCTGAGTCTTTCCAATGACGAAGTGTATCTGAGTGCCGTTCAACAGTTGATTGCATGGAAGAATCAGGACACAACGAGCCTGACGTCATACCAGCTTCTGAACCAATTGAATCAGGCTCAGGGGCTTCTTGGCAACCTGAATCAGAGTTTGGGCGATCAACAGGATACTCTTAAAATTTTGATCGGCCTGCCACCCAATGTTCAACTTGAAATCGACGAAAATGCCTTGGCGCCGTTTGAACTGATCAGTTGGGATCTTATCGATCTTGAGCGCCGGATGCGGGAAATCCAGAAACGCCTTGGCGAGCAACTGTTTCCAGATCTTGGTGAAAACCAGGCAGATTTACCACCGGACTTCGCGACACTTCAGGAGTACCTGCAGGGACTGGCCGAACTGCGTGACGAATTGCGAGAAACAGGAATGAACGTCGTTGAGAGCGACTTTAAACCCGTCGAAGAATTGCTGGAAATGACACAAGATGACTGGACGGCAACTCAGCCTGGAAAACGTTTTTTCCGCAGTGAGGAAGAGCGAAATCGCCTACAGAAGAATTTCGGAAAAGACAAAGCCACGTTCGAATTGATCCAGCGTGACTTTCAGTTTGGGTCCGACCAGTTAGATATGCTGGCTCAGTTGGCTCAGTTTGAAACACCCGATGACATGCTGAATCGGCTGGATGGCGATGGCAGCGGAGCAATCGAGCTTTCAGAACTGCCGGCCATTTGGAACGATCTGCCCAGAACCGGAACCAAAAGGGCGGCCGACAATTACACGGCGGACGAATTGTTGTCGGAAATACGCAACGGATCCCGAATCCTGCTGGACGACTACATGAAGCGTTTGGCACAACAACTGGAAGTTCTTCAGGCCGGTCTACGCGTCGAGGCGATAGCACTCAATAGATTTAAACTGGATGAGTCAATCGAATTTCCGGAGATTGATCGGGTTGTTGCGATCGGGCTGGAAAGTCGCCATGATCTCATGAACAGTCGTGCGCAGGTCATGGACCTTCGCAGAAGGGTCGAAATCGCAGCTAATGCGCTAGAATCAACCTTGGATATTTCGTTCCAGGGCAGAACAGGGCTCGACGGAAACAATACACAGCCAATCAACTCGGCAACCGCGCAATTTACAACGCCGCTGGACCAGATCGACGAACGAAACGTCTACAACACATCATTGATCACTTATCAGCGTCAGCGACGTGCCTATATGTTGGCGGAAGACACGATTAAGAGGGATATTCGCCAAAACTGGCGTCAGCTCAAAGTTCGCGAATACCGGCTTGAAATCGATCGGACGACTGTCAGAAACGCTGCGTTAGGTTATGACAGTGCCTCTTTGCAGGCCACAGCGGCGGCTCAGGGGAATGCGTTGAACCTGTTGCAGGCTCTGCAAAACGTTGTAAACGCTCAAAACTCACTTGTGGTGGATTGGATCTCTTATGAGACAAATCGGCTTAACATCTTTCAAAACATGGGTATTATGCAGCTTGATCCTCGCGGAGTTTGGGACGATCCCTATTACCTGCAATTCAACGAATTGCAGGATAATGGTGAGTTTGTTCCTCCTGCAATGACTCCCGGTGCCGTTCCTTCCAATTCGCAACCACAGAACTAATTTAGAAGGTCTCTGAGGATGCTCCGATCATTCCCAAAATCACAGCCGGGCCGCGTTTGTCGGTCCGGTAAGTCGCCAATCCTGATCTTGCTGCTGTTAACAGTCGTGGCCGTGGCCGCATTGTTTGCAGTCAAGGGCTCCCGAGACAAGCTGTTCGAGATCATGGGCATGAACAAGCCCACGTTGAACGCTTCGTACATTCTGAAGAAGGCCGAAAAGGGGCCCTTCAGAATTATGATCACCGAAAACGGCACCGTTGACAGCATGCACAATTCTGTGCTGAGCAACAAAGTCGAAGGCAGCACCACGATCATTACGCTGGTACCAGAAGGCAGCCGCGTCAACGCGCCGGCGGTCGCGGAATTCGATGGTGTGATTCAGTTCATCGATTCGGAATCGGAATCTGCAAAAATAATTAAGCTGGTTGGAGCAGACGGCAAAGAAAAAATCTACGACATCACGTTGGGTGAGTTCTCAGAAGTCCTCGTGAAGGATCGTCAGCAAGTGCGGCGATTCGATTACATTTCCGGCGATGTCGTCTGCGAACTGGATTCATCGACACTGGTCGAGAAAGAAAAAGAACAGCAGATCAAAGTCACCACAGCCAAGGCGACTGTTGAAAAGTCCGAGATCAATATCGAGATTCAGGAGACAACAAACTCAAGCGCCGTCGGTACCGCTCGGTCACTCGAAAAGCTCGCCGAGCTGGATTTGATCAAGTACGACGCTGAAGGCGGAGAATACGCTCAGGAAGCGGCTACGATCGAAGGTGACATCAAGACCAACGAAGAACAGTTGTCCATGGACATGGAAGCCTACGAGAAAGTCCGCAGTCAGGCACGTCTTGGATATAAAAACGTCAACGAACTGGAAACAGCGCGTCTCGCCGTCACGAAGTCCATGATCACCAAGGGCGTCAATACAGGTAAGCTCAAGGTCCTGAAAGACTTCATGCACGCACGAAAAATGATCGAACTGACACAGGCGGCTGATGACTCCAAAAACGAAACGCTGCGAGCCCAGAAAGAAGGCGAAGCCACGATGACGCAGCTTCGAGCGGAACTTGAAGCAGCTACGTTGACTTACAGCGTCGAACAGGACAAGTGGGATCTCTTCAAACGGCAGATTGCCGCATGTCGATTGGTTGCACCACAGGCGGGCGAAGTTGTCTATGCCGCTCAGAACAGTTCGCGCGGCAGTGAACCTGTCGTGATTGAAGAAGGTGCGTCCGTGCGTGAGCGTCAGGCAATTATCAATCTGCCGGATGTCGAAAACATGAAGGTCGATGCTCGCATTCATGAATCGAAAATCAGTCGCATCGTGGTCGGACAGCCCGTTGAGATCGAAATTGACGCGCTTCCCGGCCAGCCATTCCGCGGTCGACTCGCGACAGTCTCGTCCGTGCCGACGCCAGGCAGTTGGCCAAATACAGATCTTAAGGAATATGTGACTGCGATCGAGATCACAGATGATCCGGCCCGAGTGCGAAAATTGAAACCCGGTATGACGGCCGACTGCCGTATCATTGTCGAAGACCGCCAGGAACCCGTGCTGCAGATACCCATTCAGGCTGTGATTTCAACCGTCGGACACTATTTCACATTCGTCGCGGTTGGCAGCGAAGCCGAACGACGCGAACTCAAGGTCGGCGACGCCAACGATGAGTACATGGAGATTCTGGACGGTGTCGGTGAAGGCGAGTATGTCATCATGAATCCTCGCACGCATTTTTCCAAAGAACTCAGTGAACTGGAATCTCAGCTCTCATCCGAGGCTGACGCAAGCCGCGAGAAGCTGGACACTCCGGAACGCAAACCTGGCGGGCCAGGTGCTGGCGGCGCAGGTGCTGGCGGTCCGGCTGGTGGAGTACCCGGCGGTGAGGCACGCGGCGCGGGTGGCACAATGCCGGCCGCAGGTGGCGGTGGTCCCCCAGGCGGAATGCCGGATCCCAAAACTCGATTTGAAAGTATGGACGCGAACAAAGATGGCGTCGTTACGAAGGACGAGCATCCGAGACCAGAATTCTTTGATCGCAGCGACAAAGACGGCGACGGTAAAATCACATTGGAAGAAATGCAGAAGGCCGCCCAGGAACGTCCTCAAGGTCAGGGGAAAGGGCCGTAGTGAACATTTCTCACATGGAATTGGCTGCTCACGTCATCGATCTGAAAAAACACTTCCTGCTGGGTACGGTCACGGTCGAAGCCCTGCGAGGAGTGACGATCGAATTTCCCAAAGGCGATTTTGTCGCCATTATGGGATCGTCGGGAAGCGGTAAAAGCACTCTGCTGAATCTGCTGGGAGGGCTTGATCGGCCGACCTTTGGAAAATATATCATCGGAGGAAAAGACGTCTCAGAGCTGTCCGATGACCAGTTGTCGTTGATCCGCAACGAAATGATCGGGTTCATTTTTCAGTCCTACAATCTGATACCACAGTACACCGTTCTGGAGAACATCGAAGTGCCGATGCACTATCGCAACGGCTATCCGTCGATCGGTGCAAAAGAACACAAATGGATTGAGCACCTTGCTGAGATGGTCGGACTCAGTGATCGCATGGATCATCGGCCATTCCAATTGTCCGGCGGTCAGCAGCAACGCGTCGCCATCGCACGCGCTCTCGTCAACAGCCCGGAAATCATTCTTGCCGACGAGCCAACGGGAAATCTGGATTCAAAGACCGAACACGAAATCATGGAAATTCTGCTGAAGCTAAACCGCGAGGGAAGAACCATCATCATGGTGACTCACGAACCGGGCGTCGCTAAATTGGCGAAACGGCAGATCCACATGAAGGACGGTGTTGTCGCGGGTGAAGGCATCTTTCCTGGATAGTCCTCAATATGATGAATCTTCTCCGAACAATCGAACTCGCTCTCAAGAGCCTGATGCTGCACAAGTTGCGGTCCGGGCTGACCATGCTGGGAATCGTCTTCGGCGTGTTCTCCGTGATCGCGATGCTGGCGATCGGCGAAGGTGCCAGCCAGCAGGCTCAGGAACAGGTGCTGAAGCTTGGGGCCACTAACATCATCGTCCGCAGCGTCAAACCGCCACGCGAGAACGCCAGCAATCAGGCATCGAATTCATTCGTGCTGCGTTATGGCCTGCTGCGTTCTGACTTTGAACTGTTGTCGAAAACGATTCCAACTGTGGAGCAGGCGATACCAATTCGCGAGGTCTCAAAGCCCTGCCGTTATCTGCATCGTGAAATGAATTGCCGCATCGTCGGCTGTACGCCGGATTATCGTGACGTCAATCACCTGAATATGGCTCAGGGACGATTCATCAGTGATGAAGACCGCCGTAAGAAGGACAACGTCGCGGTTCTGGCCGCCGGTGCAGCGCAGACGCTGTTTCAGTACGAAGACCCGATCGGCAAGACTGTCAAAGTTTCCGACAAACGCTACATGATCGTGGGCGTCACGGAATCGCGGGAGGCGAGTGCTGCGATTGGCGGCAGTATGTCAGGACAGGATTACAACAACGACATCTATATTCCGCTGGAAACAATGCAGGCTCGCATGGGTGACTTAGACGTCGATCGTCGGACGGGCTCATTCAGTGCGGAACAAGTGGAATTGAACCAGATTACGCTTCGAATCAAAGACAAAGATCAAGTCGTCGCCACAGCGGCCGTGATTCGCGAAAGCCTGGCTCTCAATCACAAGGATACAACACAATACAGCATCGTTGTGCCACAGGAATTGCTGAAACAAGCCGAACAAATCAAAGTCATTTTCAATGTGGTTTTGGGATCGATTGCCGCCATCAGTCTGATTGTGGGCGGTATCGGAATTATGAATATCATGCTCGCGACCGTGACAGAGCGCACGCGAGAAATCGGTATTCGTCGTGCGCTGGGAGCAAAACAGAGTGACATCACAGCGCAGTTTCTGACTGAAACTATGGTGCTGGCGGGAAGCGGTGGCTTGATCGGCGTGGTTCTGGGGCTGTTGACCCCGCTCGCGTTCGAAGGTATGAAAAAACTCGCGGTCAATTTCATGTTTGACGGTGGTGAGGCAACGTCCGAGGTCGGCACAATGTTCCTGAGTCTGTCGCCTCAGATTGTGTGGAGCAGCCTGCCGCTGGCTTTCGGGATTTCCGTTGGCATCGGTATTATTTTCGGACTGTACCCAGCTCGCGCAGCAGCGCGGATGGACCCTATTGAAGCGCTGCGACACGAGTAAGTTGCATCTGACTGCTCGTGCTGTTGCAACTACGCCAGCACGTCTTTCGCCACCGTACCTTCAACATCGGTCAGCCTGCGTTCCAGACCGTTGTAATAGAACGTCAGGCGTTCATGATCAAGACCCAACAGGTGCAAAATCGTGGCATGGAAGTCGTGGACGGTCATGATGTTTTCCACGGCTTTGTAGCCGAAGTCGTCAGTGGCTCCATAACTGAACGGAGCTTTGACCCCCGCACCCGCCATCCAGCACGTGAAGCCTTCGGGATTGTGATCTCGCCCACTGGCCCCTTTTTGAAACGTCGGCATGCGGCCGAATTCCGTACACCAGACGACGAGCGTGTCCTTCAGTAAGCCACGCTGCTTGAGGTCCTTGATGAGCGCTGCGGTGGGCTGATCGAGCACAGGGCCATGGATGCTGTATTGATCCTTGAGCACTTTGTGTCCATCCCAGTTGCTGACACCTTCACCGCCTGTTTGATAAGCTCCATTGAAGAGCTGGACGAACCGGACACCCTGCTCCAGCAACCGCCGCGCGAGAATGCAGTTCTTCGCGTAGGCGGCCTTCAATGTGTTTTGAGCGTCGTCAGCTCCGTAAAGAGCGAGTGTTGACGCTGACTCGGTGGAGAGATCTCGCACTTCGGGAATACTGAGCTGCATCTTGGCCGCAAGTTCATAGCTGGAGATTCTTGCTGCCAATTCCGTGTCGCCGGGGAACCGTTCGAGATGTCGCTCATTGAGCCGCTTCAGGAAGTCGCGAGTCTTCTTGTCTGATGCTTCTGCGATCGACTCCGGTCTGGCCAGATTTCGAATGGGCAGCGATGTGTTGAAGTCAGTTCCTTGAAATGCCGCCGGAAGAAATCCCGGTCCCCAGTTATTGACGGAATTCTGTGGCGTTCCGCGCGGATCGGGAATCGCCACATACGCCGGCAGGTTTTCGTTTTCCGTTCCGAGAGCATACGACGTCCAGGCTCCGATGCTGGGGAATCCATCCAGCGTGAAGCCCGTCGACATGTAGTTCTCACCCGGCCCATGCGTGTTCGTCTTGCCTTTGATCGAATGCAGAAAACACATGTCATCCGCCAGCGCGCCGAGATGCGGGACAAGATCTGAGATCATCTTGCCGCATTCACCACGCGGCTGAAACTTCCACGGGCTTTGAGTCACATTGCCCTGCTCTCCCTGAAACGTAATCAACTTGTCGGCACCCGGCAGCGGCTGTCCATGCCGCGCGATGAGTTCGGGCTTGTAGTCAAACGTGTCCAGATGACTGCAGGCACCCGAACAGAAGATCACAATCACTCGTTTAGCAGCCGCCGGAAAATGTGACTGCCGCGATGCAAACGGATGTGACGGTTTGATCTCTGGTCGAATCGGCGGCTTGCCACCCACGGTGCCTGGTTTTGCGTCATCCGCCGTCAGCAACCCCTGTTCCGCCAGCAGCATCGACAACGCAATGCTGCTGAGTCCAGTGGCTGTGTTGTCAAGGAAGCCTCGGCGATTGAGGAGGTGATGGCTACGAGGACCGTTCAATTGAGTCATGAGTTTTATATCTCGGCAGAAAGTTGAACCACGACAATTTGATCTACAAATTACAAAACCGACCAGCCACAAAGACGGATTTTGTGTCTGACTCGTTCAAGGGTTTACGAAACGTCTTTGCAACGCAATGAGTATTTATCTCCCAATGCGATCACTGTTTTCGATCCCAAACCCAAGTGCGAAACCATTGTGGCATTTGTTCGACCTCAATCTTTAGCTCGCATTGGCCGTCGGGATCAAACTCCGCCAGCCAGATCGGTTCTGGTCCAGAGTTGTCGAAAAAATAGGCACGGTAGGAATTGGCGATCGCCTCACGGGCCAACTGCAGGCAGCGAACGTAACGTTCGCGAATCTTGTCTTCAGGGACCGTGTGCCCACCGCTTCGGACACGTGAACGCACACGAGCCACATTCAGTTCCATTGAGTTCGTACAGACGAAGTAAAGATACGTTTTGTATCCCTGAGCCTTTGCTCGACCGAAGAAATCGACCTTGCTGCCATGA
>Ga0105052_10003054_pt1 | contig 19762 bp, 12 predicted proteins | sample FRY03_FD_78094 | JGI IMG/M metagenome (GOLD analysis project Ga0105052, IMG submission 78094) | Freshwater microbial communities from Lake Fryxell liftoff mats and glacier meltwater in Antarctica - FRY-03 | ecosystem: Environmental > Aquatic > Freshwater > Ice > Glacier meltwater ... | reverse complement strand
TACCAAGTCATGACCATGACAGAGAATGAACTGCAAGACGGCCGGGTCGTCGCCATCGCTGGCCCCGTCATCGACGTCGAGTTTCCCCGTGGCGCACTGCCCGAGCTGAACTCGGCCATCGAGTTCACCATCGAGCTCGAAGGTGAGTCCACAATCGTGCTCGCCGAAGTCGCCCAGCAGCTCGGCAACAGCCGCGTCCGTGCGATTTGCATGAAGCCGACCGACGGCCTCGTTCGCGGCACTGCCGTGCGCAATACCGGTCACGGGATCCAGGTTCCGGTTGGCGATGGCGTCCTCGGCAACGTCTGGAACGTGTGGGGCGAAGCGCTCGACACGCAGCCAGAGGGCCTCGACGAGATGGAACGGTGGGATATCCACCGTCCGGCACCGACCTTCGATTCACTCGAGCCGTCTGCTCGTATGTTCGAAACGGGCATCAAGGTCGTCGACCTTCTCACGCCATACGTCGCAGGCGGAAAAATTGGCCTGTTCGGCGGTGCTGGCGTCGGCAAGACCGTGCTCATCACCGAGATGATCAACCGTGTTGCGTCGCAGCACGGTGGTGTGTCTGTGTTTGCCGGTGTGGGCGAGCGGACACGTGAAGGAACCGACCTCCGCCTGGAGATGATGGAGTCCGGCGTGTATGAGAAGGCCGCTTTGGTCTTCGGTCAGATGGATGAGCCGCCGGGCGTGCGCCTCCGTGTCGCCCTGTCGGCCCTGACAATGGCGGAGTACTTCCGTGACGTCGCCGGTCAGAACGTTCTCCTGTTCGTCGACAACATCTTCCGCTTCGTGCAGGCAGGTTCCGAAGTATCGACGCTGCTCGGACGTATGCCGTCAGCAGTGGGCTACCAGCCCACCCTTGCTGACGAGATGGGTCAGCTTCAGGAACGCATCACTTCGACGAAGGGCCGCTCGATCACCTCGCTGCAGGCCGTTTATGTCCCGGCGGACGATTACACCGACCCGGCACCGTTCACGACCTTCACGCACCTCGATGCCACCACCGAGCTCAGCCGCACGGTTGCCTCGCTCGGCATCTATCCGGCAGTGGATCCGTTGGCTTCAACGTCAACAATCCTCAGCCCCGAGGTCGTTGGCGCCCACCACTACGGCGTTGCTCGCCGTGTGCAGGAAACCCTGCAGCGGTACAAAGAGTTGCAGGACATCATCGCCATCCTCGGTTTGGACGAACTGTCCGAAGAGGATCGCCTCACGGTGTCTCGTGCCCGTAAGGTCGAGCGTTTCCTGTCGCAGCCGTTCTTCGTCGCCAAGGTCTTCACCGGCCTCGACGGTGAATACGTGCCGGTCGCCGAAACGGTCGAGTCCTTCGAAGCCATCATCGACGGTGGGCTCGACGATCTGCCCGAGCAGGCATTCCTCAACGTCGGCAACATCGACCAGGTGCAGGCCAAGGCCAAGCTGCTGGCCGAAAGCTGAGGCGAATCATGACGACGCAACCCGTAAAAGGAGCCTGGTAGTGGCCGAGGCGCTGAAAGTCGAAGTCGTGTCGCCCGAGAAGGTTCTCTACTCGGGTGAGGCTGACATGGTCATCACCCGGACGGCAGGTGGCGGCGAGATCGCATTCCAGGCAGGCCACGCGGCGTTCCTCGGTGTGCTCGTCGAGAACCACACGCGGGTTTTTCAGACTGACGGCAAGGTCATTGACCTTGCGATCCACCGTGGCTTCGTCGAAGTCAGCGGCAACCCGACCAAGGTGTCCATCCTGTCTGACACAGCCGAGATGTCTGAAGACATCGACATTGCTCGTGCCAAGGAAGCACTCGAACGTCACCAGCAGACTCTGAAGGCCGAATCGGTCGACGCAGCCATTGCGAACGCCGTTGCCGGAAAGGCACGTGCCCAGGCACGACTCACGGCAACCGGGACTGGCTTCACCGCCTGATTCCAGACATAGCTCTGCACAAAGTGTGAGTTCCTAGCGCCGTACGTGGTGTCTCGGATCTCGCACTTTGTCGTTTTCGCCCAGGTCTCGCGACCGGCCAAGCGCGCGACTCGGACGGATACGGCGCTCGACGTTGTCTGGCGTGGGTACGGTTCGCTCATGCGCCGCTTTCCCTTTGCATCAGCTCTCGTGACAGGAGCCTCGTCCGGCATCGGTGCCGAAATGGCGAAGCAGTTGGGTGAAGCTGGTGTTCCGACGGTACTGGTGGCACGCCGTGCCGACCGCCTGGAAGAAATCGCTGATCGCTTTGACGGTTTCAGCGTGATAGAGGCCGACCTTGGGACAGGAGTTGGCGTCAATGCGGTCGTGAGTGCTGTCGGAAGCTCCGAGCACCAGATCGACCTGGTGGTCAATAACGCCGGGTTCGGTACGAGTGGACAATTCGCCGATCTCGACCCGGATCGCCTCGGTGACGAGATCGACCTGAACGTCACAGCACTCACCAAGATCAGCAATGCTGCACTGGCTGCAATGCGCGAGCGGGGGAGTGGCTATCTCCTCAACGTATCGAGCGTGGCCAGCTTCCAGCCAGCCCCAGGTTTGGCGGTTTACGCGGCAACGAAAGCATACGTGACGAGTCTGACCGAAGCGCTCCACGAGGAAATGCGGGGAACAGGGGTGCACGTCAGCGCGCTGTGCCCTGGCTTGACAAAAACCGAGTTCCAGGCGCGCAGCAACACCAGCGAGTACGAAGCAACCTTCCCTGACTTTGCGTGGACGTCGGTCCAGTCAGTGGCATCGGCAGGCCTCGATGGCGTGGCCAAGAACCGAGCGATCATCGTTCCCGGGGCGTTGTACAGGGGTCTCGTGGCAACCAGCGGCGTCGTCCCGCGATCGGTGACGCGCCGCCTCAGCGCGCTTGCCTCCAAGATCCGCACCTGAGTTGATCGTCTAGCCGAAGAGGTGCTCCAGCACCCGGTAGTGCTGCAGCGTGAGCGTGCCGGTGAGGTCGACGTCGATCGAATTCCGAATGTAGGGCGTCATGTCGAGGTCGATGCCGATTGCTCCCAGCTCAACCGGGCTCCACCGTTCGATTCGATCGGCGACAGCGGCGAGGTGATCGTCGAGAAACCCGGGCCGGTTGACGTTCGACGTCGCCGCATCGGTCGGAGAACCATCCGAGATCATCACGAGAATCTTGCGGGGCTCCGGCCGCGACACCAGCCGACCGTGGGCCCATGCAAGCGCCTCTCCGTCGAGCCCCTCGCGGAAGTGTTGTGGATCGCTCAATGCAGCAAGCGATGACCGCGAACGCCGCCAGCCGGTGGCGGCGTCCTTATAGACGATATGCATCGCTTCGTTCATCCTGCCGGGTAGGGCGGGCTCGCCAGCGGCCTTCCAACGGGCGAGCGGTCGGCCGCCTGACCATGCCCCTGTCGTGAAGCCGAGTACTTCGTTGGCGATGCCGGCAAGGTCGAGGGCCCGGCTGAACGTATCGACAAGCACGGCGACGGCGCGGAATCGCTGACGTTTCATTGAGCCCGAGTTGTCGATGAGGAACGAGACAGCCGTGTTGCTCGTGCGTTGCACGCGGCGGCGCTTGAACAACTCATGATTGGCCGGATTCGCAACGAGTTGGCCGAGCCGCCGCCCATCGAGCACACCGTCGTCCGTGCCGAACTGCCAGTCGTCTTCTTCGACCGCGCTGAACAAGGCGAGGAGGCGTTGAGCAAGTTGTGGCGCACTGATTGCTTGGGCGCGCTCCATCGCGTCGAGTTCGACGCGGAGACGCCGAAGTTTCTCCAGACGGAAGAGCGCGGCGCCATTGACGTTGGTGTCGTATTCGCGGGTGAACACCGAGTAGTCGCCGATGGTGTCGAACAACGCCGCCTGGTCACCGGACGCCGCGGCAAAATTTGGGAATGCAGCACCGTCAATCTCTGTTGTGTCGGCATCGCCGGTGTCCCAGTTGGCGGGGACGAGGAGGCGGTGCCGTGAGACGGCCTTCGCACCGTTGGTTCTCTTCTCGCCAGCATCGCCGGCGACGTCGCTGACCAAGCGGGCGATTTCTCGCGCGGGCTCAGCAAAGGCTCGTTGATCGCTGACGTATCGAGGGAGCACGCGCAGTGCGTGCCCGATGATTGGACCGAGATGTCCCCGAGTCGATTCGATCAGTTCGTCGACGTCTTCGGGGAGTGTCTGAGCCATTAACCGGGCGCGCGCCATGTATGTCGTGGTGAAGACGAGCATCGCCACGCGATTCTCCGCGACGCGGCTCGCCCGTGCGTCGAGGCTCCATGCGTCGAAGGCCGCGTCGATGTTTAAGCGAACACCGCACAGGGCAGTTGGGACGAGGGCGTCGCAGCGAAGTTGTTCGAGCATGTCGAACACGATCCGCTCCAACACATGACTCGGGCCGAGTTCGAGGTGGAGATCGATGTCGCTGTTGCGAAGCAGAAGCCCGAGCGCGTCAGCAATGCCGCGTGAGCGGGCCGCGTCGGGTTCCTGATCTGCGGTGTTCGTGTCGAGCGTCAGGTACGGCGAGGCCATCGACACGACGCGACCGTCGACACGCAGTCGGTGCCCGCGAAGCTCAGCAGTTGGTCGCCCGGACACCGCCCGAAGCGCTGCTGACCCGTGCCGTTCGTGCGCCCGCCGTTCCACGTCAGGGGTCATCAGCCGCTCAACAGACAAGCCACGCCAAAGTTTTCATGAGCTTGTTGCAGTCACTGACTGCAACAAGCTCATGAAAACTTTGGCGTAGAGAGGGGGAGAGCCGGGCATGTTGAATTCGCATCAGCCGAGGTCAAGGTCGGTGCCGAAGGCTCGCTGGTAGTACTCGGCCACGATTGACACTTCGGAGTCGTCACACTTGTTGAGGAACGACAGCCGGAATGCCCTGGCGACATCGCCGAAGATGTGGAGATTCTCGGCCCAGGACACGATGGTTCGTGGTGACATGACCGTCGAGATGTCGCCGGCGATGAAACCGTTCCGAGTTAATTCGGCGGTGGCAACCATTGCTGCGACGAGTTCGTTTGCATCGCCACGGGCGGCGATGGCAGGAACTTGGCCCAGGACCATGGCGACCTCGTCCACGGCAGGGAGATAGTCGAGGCGGGTGACGATGTTCCAGCGATCGACCTGCGCTTGGTTGAGCACCTGCGTGCCGGCGTACAAGCCGTTGAGGTTGCCGAGACCGACGGTGTTTGCTGTGGCGAAGAGGCGGAAGCTCGGGTGCGGCGTGAGCACGCGGTTCTGGTCGAGCAGGGTCAGCTTGCCATCGCGCTCGAGGACCCGCTGGATGACGAACATGACATCCGGACGGCCCGCATCGAACTCATCGAAGACCAACGCGGTGGGGCGTTGCAGCGACCACGGAAGGATGCCCTCCTGGAACTCGGTGATCTGATGGCCGTCGCGGATCACAATGGCGTCACGGCCAATGAGGTCCATACGTGTGATGTGGCCGTCGAGGTTGACGCGAACCGTTGGCCAGTTGAGCCGTGCGGCAACCTGCTCGATGTGCGTGGTCTTGCCGGTGCCGTGCGCGCCTTGCACCAGGACGCGTCGATCTTGTGCGAAGCCCGCGAGTATCGCCAACGTGACGTCCGGGTCGAAACGGTAGGCAGGATCGATCTCGGGGACGTGTTCGTTCCGCTCGGCGAACGCAAAGACCTTCAGGTCGGTCGAGAACCCGAACGTCGCAAGGATGTCGATGGGCTCAGTCGGCTGCTCGATCATGACGCTGATCGTACGGAAGTTTCAGTTGGGGTCTGACCCCAACTGGAACTCAGACGTAGTCCTTGTACTTGTCGAGGTGGCGTACGGGGGTGGAGAGGGCGTCCTTGCGGAACGGGTCGCCGAGTTCCTTGGTGCACATGATCTCGATGACGGTGGTCTTGCCTTCTTCCATTTGCGCCTTGATCGCGTCGGTGAGTGCTTGACCGACGTTGTCGATGTTGTCGATGCGGACTGCTTCGGCTCCCATGGCCTGCGCGATGAGGCTGTAGTTTTCGCCACCTTCGAGTTCGCCGGCGACGAACCGACGACCGTAGAAGTCGACCTGGTTCTTCTTCTCGGCGCCCCACTGGCGGTTGTGGAAGACGACGGCGGTGACCGGAATGTTGTGACGGGTTGCGGTCATCAGCTCGCTCATGGACATCGCCCAGGCGCCGTCACCTGCGTAGGCGATTGCGGGGCGGTCAGGGGCCGCGGCCTTGGCGCCGATGATGGTCGGCAATGCATAGCCGCAGTTTCCGAAGCTCATCGGCGCGAAGAACGAGCGGGGCTCGTCGAAGCGCAGGTAGCTGTTGGCAACCGAGTTGATGTTGCCGATGTCAGTCGACACCATTGCGCGAGCCGGCATGGCCTTCTCGAGTTCGCGGAGCACTTGGCGGGGGTGCAGCCAGTTCGAGCCGTCTTCGGCACGTTCGGCGTCGGCCTCGGCAATCATGTCGAGGCTGAAGTCGTCTTTCTCGTGGGTCCATTCGTCGAGTTCGGTCTCCCAAGCGTCTTGCTCGGCCTTCATCGTTGCCGCCCGCTCGTCGCGCGTGGCGTCGCAGGCAAGGACCTTGCCGTCGAGGCGGCGGACGAGCGCCGTGGCCGCTGCACCGGCATCGCCATGGATGCCAACGGAGATCTTCTTCACGAGGCCGAGCATCTTGTGATCAGCATCGACCTGGATGATCTTGGCGTCGGCTGGCCAGTAGTCCATGCCGTGCTGCGGGAGGGTGCCGAACGGGCCGAGGCGAGAGCCGAGCGCGACGACGACGTCGGCCTGGGCAATAAGCTTCATCGATGCTTTCGAGCCCTGGTAGCCGAGCGGGCCGCACCACTGGGGGTGGCTCTTCGGGAACGAGTCGTTGTGCAGGTAACTGTTGACGACGGGGCACCCGAGCCGCTCGGCGAGTGCGATGCACTCGGCCATTGCGTTGCCCTGGACCACGCCGCCGCCAGAGAGCAGCACCGGGAACTTGGCGTTGGCGAGGAGTTCAGCTGCTTCGTCCAGCGATTTCTCGCCTCCAGCGCCACGGTCGAGCACCATCGGCTCAGGGATCTCGACGTCGATGTCGCCGTAGAAGCGGTCACGCGGGATGTTGAGCTGTGTGGGGCCCATTTCGGACTGCGCACGATCGAAGCAGCGAGCCGTGATTTCGGCCATGCGGTGCTCGTTGTTGATGTGGCCCTGGTACTTGGTGAACTCTTGGAACATCGGGAGCTGGTTGGCTTCCTGGAAACCTCCGAGGCCGATGCCCATCGTGCCGGTCTCCGGCGTGACGATCACGACGGGCGAGTGAGCCCAGAATGCTGCGGCGATTGCGGTGACGCAGTTGGAGATGCCGGGGCCGTTCTGCCCGATCACGACTCCGTGCTTGCCGGAGACGCGTGCGTAGCCGTCAGCCATGTGCGCGGCACCCTGCTCATGCACGACGGGTATGAGGCGGATGCCGGCGGGGGCGAAAATGTCCATGGCATCCATAAACGCTGAGCCCATGATGCCGAACGTGGTGGTCACACCATTGGCAACCATCGTTTCGACGAAGGCTTCACTGGGGGTCATACGAGTCATGGCGTTCTCCGGGGTCTGGTGGAAATTAGAGACTATAACAATTTCGTGAGACTGTCTTCCTTGGTTGCCGTGGTTCGACGTTCTCGTGTGCACCAGTCTCGCGCAGCCCTGATGTGACAAATGTCAAAGTCGCCGGTGGCTTGCCGACGTCAGACAGTCGAGTGTCATCGGCTTCACTGTGAGAGTGAGTTTCGTTAACGCTCAACGCGGGCCCGATGTGGGAGTGGCAGACGGCGCGCCCGTCATGGCGAACTCGCCATTGGCGCGGAGCATGCAGCGTTCGGGAACCCAAGCAATTTCACGGACCCTCGACATCATCGAGTGTTTCCTCGATGTCCCTGAGCGGGGTGTCAACGAGATCGCTCGTCTCTGTGGACTGAGCCCGAGCACCGCCCACCGGGTGGTCAGGGTGCTGGTCGCTCGGGGATACCTCGAACAGAACGCCAGTCGCAACCGCTATCGGTTGGGGCCCAGCGCCATCCAATTCGGTGATGCTGTTCGACGTCGCGTTCCCGACTGAATTCGCCATCGCAGCCGCTGTGCTCGCCGATGGCCCTGTGAGAGCATGGCGCTGATGAACGTTGCAGGCCTGGAGATGCCACTGAGGTCGGCTGGCTTCCGCGGGAGCGTCGAGCACGATGCCGCCGCTCGCGTCGTCTACGGGACCGACAACTCTGTGTATCAACTGCGGCCGGTCGGCGTCGTCGTTCCGACGTCGATCGACGACCTTGCAGCGATTGCCAGGGTCAACCACGAGCTTGAGACACCGTTCGCCCTGGTCGCACGCGGTGGGGGCACGGGCACCAACGGGCAGTCACTCACCAACGGTTTGGTCGTTGACACGCGGCGCGTCATGAACCGGATCATCTCGATCGATCCCGACGCGCAAGTCGCAGTGGTGCAGCCGGGCGTCGTGCTCGGTCAACTCAATGCTGCACTCAAGCCGCACGGCTTGTTCTTTGCTCCGCACGTTTCGACGGGCTCGCGAGCAACCATCGGCGGCATGGTTTCGACCGATGCCGCCGGCAAGGGTTCGCTCGTCTACGGCCGTACGAACAAGCATGTACTCGGTCTCGAAGCGGTGTTGGCCGACGGCACACCTTGGAGTGTTGGCAGGGTCACCAACGCCGCGGTTGACCGCTTGGTGCAACGGACCGGTCGTCTCGGCGACCTGCATCGTCTGGTCCTCGAGGCGACGACGGGCCTGAATCCCGAAGCCTTCCCCGACGTGCCGCGCGGGTTCTCGGGGTACAACCTTGCCGAGGCGACTGCCGGGCCGGGCGTCGACTTCACAAAGATCCTCACCGGCTCGGAAGGCACGCTGGCGCTGCTTGGTCAGATCACCGTGCACCTCGAACCACTCACTCGACAACCGCATCTTGTGGTGATCGCCTATCCACGTTTCGAGGACGCCGTCCGCGATGCGAACCGGTTGAAGGTGACCGCACCGATCGCCATCGAGTGCCTCGACGGGCGGACTATCTCGTTGGCGACGGCATCACCGGCGTTCCCCAAGTTGGCGTCCCTGCTGGGGGCGTCCTTCGACGCGTCGGGGTCTCTGTTGCTCATGGAGTTCGACGGCCGTGACGGCATCGATGAACTACAGGATCTACTCGCCGCGGTATCGGGTTCGACTGCGGTGGCGACCACGTCTGACGCCGCTGACATTGCGGCGGTCTGGAAGGTCCGTGCCGACGCTGTTGGTTTGCTCGGTCAGGCTGTCGAGGGCAGGCGTTCGGTCGCGTTTGTCGAAGACTGTGCGGTGCCGCCGCACCGCCTTGAAGAGTTCGTTGCTGGTTATCGCAGGCTGCTCGACTCGCACGGCTTGAGCTACGGCATGTTTGGTCATGCCGATGTCGGGTGCATCCACGTCCGACCCGCACTCGACCTCTACGACGAGTCGCACGAGCGGCTGCTGCGAACGATCTCCGACGAGGTGCATGCGCTTGTCGCGAGCTTCGGCGGGGTGCTGTGGGGTGAGCACGGCCGTGGCTTCCGTGGCGAATACCTCGACCTCGATGACGACACCGTCTGGCGGATGCGGCAGGTCAAGACGGCGTTCGATCCACGCAACATCTTGAATCCGGGAAAGCTCTACGCACCATTGGAAGGTGCGCCACCGATCAAGAAGATCGACGAAGTGCCGCTGCGAGTCCACAGCGACCGGTCCGTTCCGGTCGCTGATCGACAGGAGTTCGACAGCGCTTTCGGCTGCAACGGGAACGGCATTTGCCATCACTGGGGCGAGGCCGAAGTGATGTGTCCGTCGTACAAGGTGACGTTGGATCCGCGGCTCTCGCCGAAGGGCCGGGCAGATCTGCTGCGCGGCTGGCTCGCGAACCCCGATGACGGTGACCTGGCCGACGATGTCGCCGACTCGATGCGCCAATGCCTGTCGTGCGGAGCATGCACGGGGCGCTGCCCGGTCCAGGTCGACATTCCGGAAATGAAGTCGCGCTTTCTTGAACGTCACCCGGAGGGCAGCCGGCGGTTGCGAGTCCGAGACGGACTGTTGAGTCGATTCGAGTCACTGTTGCCGAGGTTGCAGGCCGTTGCCCGCGTGGTTGGTCCACTGCAACGACTGACCATGCCGATCTTCGAGAAGGCGCTGGGCATCGTTGATCTGCCTCGTATCCCGACAGGCTCTTTGCGCAAGCGGCTAGCCGCTCTCGATGTACGGGTCGTCGACGGTGTAGACGGTGTAGACGGTGTAGACGGTGTAGACGGTGTTGGCGATGCCACGGTCATCGTGCTGCCTGATGTGTTCACGGCGTATATCGATTCCGACGTGCTTGACGCAACGATCCATGTGCTTCGAGCGGTTGGGGAGCGGCCCGCACTTGCTCCTTTCCTGCCGTCGGGCAAGTTCGATCACGTCAAAGGCAGGCGCCGAAGATTCGCTCAGGCGACTGCACGGCAGCGCGAGCTGATCGAACGGCTGGCACGTCACAACGTGCCACTCGTGATCATCGAACCGGCAGTAGCGCTGCTGGGTGCGCACGAGTACGCCTCAATCGACGCGTCGTTCCCGAGTGGCGCGACGACGTCGCTGGCCGAGTTTCTGGCGCCTCGGCTTGCGGCGTTGCCGGCCGCGGCCGGGCGTAGCAACGAGGGGCCTGTGCAACTGTTCGGTCACTGCACCGAAGTCAGCCTTGCCCCGGAGCGGATGGATGTCTACCGCTCCATGCTCGAAGCAGCGGGCTTCGACGTGCAGATCGAAGCAACGACGTGCTGCGGAATGGCGGGCGTCTTCGGGCATGAAGCCGAGAGCCAAGAGATGTCGACCGCCCTCTTCAACATGGGCTGGCGACCGAAGCTGGAATCTGGGGATCCGGTGTACCGATGCGCCAGCGGTTACTCGTGCCGGAGTCAGGCGAAGCGGTTCGGCCACACGCTGACCCATCCGATTCAGGTGCTCGCCGCCGCACTGTAGAACGTCAACTGTAGAACGTCAGCTGTAAAACGTCAGGAAACGCGTTGCTGGTGGCGAATTCCCGCGCAGAGCAGTTGGAGCATGTGATCGAACGTGTCGTCGATGTCGAGCTTGTGCGGGTGGCCGTCGCACAGTTCGATGTGGGAGAAACCGTGAAACGCTGACCGCAGCGTGCGGGCGGCGTGGACGCGATTCTCGGGGTCGAGGTCGAAACCTGTGAGCGACATCGCAATCACCTCGACAATGCGGTTGACCGCAGCCTGAAGTTCGTCGTCGCCGGTGCAGGGATATCGATCCGTGGCGGCGTACAGGCCGGGGCGCTCAGAGGCCACGCGGCGCCAGGCATGGCCGACTGCCGCCACGGCGTCATCACCAGCGACGCCGATGGCGGCTGCTGCCATCGAGTCAGCAAGGAGCTTGCGACCGCGCAAGCTCAGTGAACGGATGAGGTCCTGGTAGCTCTCGACGTGGCGGTAGAGCGCTGGTTGACGGACCCCGAGTTGTTTGGCGACCGATGTGAGCGTCACTTCGTCGAGACCGTGAATGTCAGCCAACTGCGCCGCAGCATCGACCACCGTGTCGTGGTCGAGGGGAGTGCGTTCGGTTGTGGAAGCAGAAGTCATGATCAGGTTAGAACCTATAACAATTGCGTGAGGCTCTCCACTTAGAGGGATTAAACAAGCGTGAGTCGGGTCACGCTTGGAGGCTCGAGATCACGGCGACATTGACGATGTCGTCGACACTGCAGCCTCGTGACAGGTCATGGAGGACGCCGTCGAGCCCTTGCAGCAGTGGCCCGAAGGCCTGGGCACCGCCAAGGCGTTCGGTAATCTTGTAGGCAATGTTGCCGGCGTCGAGGTCGGGAAAGATAAACGTGTTTACATGCCCAGCCACGGGGGAGTCGGGCGCCTTCTTCGCTGCGATCGCTGGTACCCATGCCGTGTCGAACTGCAGCTCGCCGTCGATGGCAAGGTCGGGTGCGAGCTGTTGAGCCAGTGCTGTTGCAGTTCGAACTTTGTCGACTCGCGGGTGAGCGGCGCTGCCCTTGGTCGAAAACGACAGCATTGCCACGACGGGATCGATGCCTGCGAGCTGCGCGAACGTTCGGGCGCTGGAGATGGCGATCCAGGCCAACTGTTGGGCATCTGGTTCGGGGATGACTCCGCAGTCGCCGTAGACGAGTGGCGTGCCGTCAGGGAGGACGAAGAAGAAACAGCTACTGACCGTGCCCGCACCGCGCTCGACGCCGAGGATGCGGAGCCCGGCACGGATCACATCAGCAGTCGGTCGACTCGCTCCGGCGACGCATCCGTCGGCCTTGCCCGTCTTCACCATGAGCGCGGCAACGTGCAGCGGGTCGGTCAGGTCGACCTGCTCACCGAGCGGTGCAGCAGCATCTCGAATCGCCTCGTCGATGTGGTCGGCCGCGTGCTCGATCACGATGGCGTCGGCGAGACCGTCGGCATTCAGCCGCGCGGCTGCTTCGTGAGCGCGGTGGTCGCCAGCGTCGGCGAGCACGATCCGCTTCCGGTCGGCCCGAGCCTGTCCGTACCAGCGGTCGATGAGTGTCATGAGCAGTCCTGTCCCGAAAAACACAACAGCGATGAGCCGCGTACCGAATGAACCGGTTGGGAACTCATCGCTGTCACGTGGAGATCAGCCCTTGCCGCGCCAGGGGATGAGTTTTGATTCGGCGAAACGCATGATGAGGTCCATCAGCACGCCGATGACGGCGATGACGATGACGCCGACCACGACGACGTCAAGGCGCAGGTTGTTGCGAGCCGTGAAGATCATGGAACCCAGGCCACTGCTGGCGCCGACGAGTTCGGCTGCGACCAGGGTGCCCCAACTCACACCGAGCGCCACGCGGACGCCGGTGAACAATTCCGGGAGTGCATTGGGCAGGATGACTCGTCGGAGAACTTGCGACTTCGACGCGCCGAGTGAGTAGGCGGCGCGCACTTTGGACAGCTTGACCGTTCGCGCTCCAGCGCGAGCGGCGATGATCATGATCCAGACCGACGCGAAGATCAGCAACCTCACTGCAGTGCCGTCACCGATGCCAAACCAGACGATGAAGAGCGGGAGGAGGGCGAGCGGGGGAATTGGTCGGAACAGCTCGACGGGTGTGTCGAAGAGTCCGCGCAGGCGACTCGACAAGCCCATCGCGAAACCGATCGGTACACCGATGAGCGTGCCCCAGAACATCCCGCGGATGACGCGCCACAGGCTGATGCCGGCATGGCCTGCCAGTGTCTCGTTCTGGAATCCGCGTGTGCGGAGCCGGTTGAACGCGACCCACGTATCACCGGGGGAGGGGAACTTGCTCGGGCTCAGAAATTGGCTGTAGTCCGAACTGCTGCACTGGTCATCGGGGGCCTGAGCGCACGCTGCGAGGTAGTCGCGCTGTGTCGGGTCGAGGAACGGAATCTCGATCAGGTTGGGGTTGCCGCTATCGATGCGCTCCTGGTTTCGCACTTCGGCATCGTCGGCAGCGACCTGGAACGTCTCGTCGACGGTCGCTTTGAAGTCGTCGGGAAATCCGAATGGCTGGGTTGCCAGGTACCAAAAAAATACCAAGCCCAACAGCGCGAGCAGGCTGTACATCGGGAGGCTGCGCACCGCAGAGGCGTCGCCGAACGTGACCGTCTTGCGGTCGTTCTGGGAGCCGCCCCGTTTGAACAAGCCGACCAAGCCGCCTTTGGATCCAGCCATGGTCATGCTCCCGTTCCCATGATTTGCTCTTCCATCTCCCAAATCATGTTCAAGATCTCTTCCTTCTTCTCAGCAAATTCAGGTGACAACTTCAGCTCACGGGCGTCAGCAGTGAGGCCCTGCTCGGCGAACGGAAGTGTGTAGTCGCGTTGGATGCGCCCGGGTCGAGGTGCCATCACGAACAGTCGGTCACCCAGGTACAAGGCCTCTTCGACCGAGTGAGTGACGAGGATGATTGTCTTGCCAGTCTCTTTCCAGATATTGAGGATGAGGCCCTGCATCTTTTCGCGGGTCAGCGCGTCGAGGGCGCCGAGGGGCTCGTCCATGAGGATCATGTCGGGGTCGTTCGCAAGGCAGCGGGCCAGTGCAACCCGCTGTTGCATGCCGCCGGACAGCTCGTAGACCTGCTTGTCGGCGAAGCCCCCAAGGCCGACGATCTCAAGCAACTCTTCGACGCGAGGTGCGTACTCGGCCTTCCTTTTCTTGTTCATGCGCGGGCCGAACGAGATGTTGTCGGCGACCGATAACCATTCGAACAGCGCACCCTGTTGGAAGACCATGCCGCGGTCGCGGCCAGGCTTGGTGATTTGCTCGCCCTCCATCAGGACGGTGCCTGTTGTCGGGGCGAGAAAACCGGCCACGATGTTGAGCAGGGTGGTCTTGCCGCAACCCGAAGGGCCGAGCAGGGTGAGGAGGCGACCGGCTTCCAGGTCGAAGGACACGTCTTTGAGTGCCTCGACGGACTCGCCGCCCGGAATGTCGTAGATCATGCCGACGTTCGACACAGACAGTGCTTTCATGATGCCCCCATGGCGATCGGTGTTCAGAGTATTGCTGGTTGTCCGGTGTAGAAAATGCAAACGGGGCGGAGCCTGGCCGAAGAGCCCGACACCACCCCGTGCATCATTGTGTGTTCCGTGTGAACCGAAGCGATTTAGCTCGTTGCGGCTTCGAGGTAGCTCGTGTCGACGGAACCGCTGAAGTCGCCGATCGACGAGTCGATCTGGCCCAGGTCGACGAATGTCTGGATCTGCTCGGTCATGTTCTTGGCGACCGTGCCACCCAGCCAGTCGGGGCCAAGCTGCTCTTCGAGCGTCGGGAAGGAGAACCAGACCGGGCCGGCCAGGAAGTTTCCGACGTCTTCCATACCGGATGCATTGGCAATCGCGCCGTTGTTGCCTTCTGGATCTGACGCCCACGCCTCGTTGAACTGCTCGGTTGCCTTCAAGAAGGCGACCACTGCATCGGCGTGATCTACACCGAACGACGCCGGGATTGAGACGATGTCGTAGGTGTTGATGCCAATGTCGGAGACCTGCTCAGCGCCGGTCATAATCAGCTCACCGCCGCTCTCGAGCATCGACACGAGCGAACCGCCGAACGAGCAGCCGACATCGATCTCGCCGCTCTCGAACGCAGCGAGCGTGGTAGCTCCACCGTCGGTCGGGAGGATGTTCAGCGAGGAAATGTCGACGCCGAGGAAGTCCATCATCGACAGCATCTTGAAGTTGGTGACGTTGCCCGAAGGGGTCATGACCGTGGCGCCGTTGAGTACCTCGGCAGCGTTGTCGCGCGTGACGCCGAGGCTGCCCTGCGCAGCGCAGTTGTCGGCTTCGGCGTAGGCCACGGCGATGCCGACGACTTTCAGGTCGGCACCGTTGTTCACTGTGTTAGCGAATGGGGTGAGGCCCTGGCTATAGGAGATGTCGATGTCGCCAGCCTCCATGGCTTCAGACATTTCACCGCCTCCACCAAACGGGACCCAGTTGATCGTCGCGCCGACCGCAGCGTCGAACGAGTCGTCGTCGAAGCCGATCAGGTTCGGTGTCGGCCATTGCTCGAAGTAGGCCACGTTGATTGTGTCGACCGACAGGCCATCAGCGGGCGCTGCGTCTTCGGCCGGAGCTTCGGCGGGTGCTTCGGCTGACGCTTGGGTGTCGGCTGGGGCCTCGGTGTCGGCGACTACTTTTTCGATGTCGCTCCCGGCGTCGTCGCTCCCGCCGCAGGCTGCGAAGAGCAGACCCGCTGTTGCAGTAATTGCAATGACTCGCTTCATGAATGTCTCCCTAATTATACGGACTTATGTGGGTGGGTATGTTCGAGAGAGGAAAGGTTCAACTGTGTTCACAACTGCTGCGGGAATTCGACGCCGGGGCAATGACCTGCACCGGGGGCTCTGTTCTCGCATCCCCTTTCCCGTTATGTGCCCTGCCGACGATGTCGGTCGGGCGGTGTGTCCCAGCCGGATGGGTGGGACAGTTCATGTGGCAGCGGCCACCGTAGGCGACCCGATTGGGGTCGTGGTCGCAGGTGTGTTCGTCAGTGACTTGTGAGGTATTTGTCGGTCATGGTGAGTGCGTTGCTGACCCGCTCGACGAGATCGTCGAGGACGGTGTTGTCGGCGACAAGTGGCGGCGAGATGGTGAGCATCGTGGCGCCGCGGTCGTCGGGGCGGATCAACACGCGTGCTTGGCGGACAAACTTGCCGAGCAACCCACCCTGGAGGGCAGCCACCTGAGCCTCGTCGAGTTCGCGACCCTTCGCACGGCTGGCCATCAGTTCGATGGCGTAGAAGTAGCCCATGCCGCGAACTTCTTTGACGCAGTCGTGAGCGGCCATCACGCTGTCGAGGCGGTCTCGGAACCCGTCTTCGTGGGCAAGAACGTGACCGTTGATGTCTTCATCGGTCATCGCCTGCATATTCGCGCAGGCGACTGCGGTGGCGACCGGGTGCCCACCGAACGTGGAGCCGTGCATGTAGACGCCCATTTCGGACTCCCAGAGGGCTTCGACGAGTGGCTTGCGAATCGTGACGCCACCCAACGGCAGGTAGGCGCTGGTGACCCCCTTCGCAAAGGTGATCATGTCGGGGACGACACCGAAGCGTTCGCTACCGGTCCAGTGGCCGAGGCGTCCGAAGGCGTTGATGACCTCATCGGCGTGGAGCAGGATGCCGTACTTGTCGGCGAGCTTGCGGACCTCTTGCCAGTACCCGACGGGCGGCACGACGGCTCCACGGCCGTTCTGGACGGGCTCGGCGCTGATCATTGCAACGGTCTCGGGCCCCTCGGCGAGGATCATCGCCTCGATCGCCTTGACCGACTCAAGTTCGCTGGCCGGCGTGCCCTCGGGAACCGAGTCGCCGTAGGTGTTGCGGACGTGGCGGACGCCGTCCCACATCATTGGCTCGAAGTGCTTGCGGAACTTCGGGATGCCCGTGACGCTGAGGGCGCCGAGAGTGGTGCCGTGGTACGCCCAGTTGCGGGAGATGACCTTGTATCGCTCAGTGTCGCCTTGGGATACGTGGTACAAGCGGGCGAACTTGAGCGCCGACTCGACTGCTTCGGAACCCGAGCTGACGAAGAACACTTCGTCGAGGTCGCCAGGGAAGCGGTCGGCGATCATCGTTGCGGCCTGGATCGCCGGCGGGGTGGCCGTGCCCCACGTGGGGTAGAAGGCAAGGCGATCCATCTGCTTCATCGCCGCAGCGGTCAGGTCGGAGCGACCGTGGCCGAGGTTGGTACAGAAGAGGCCGGCCAGCCCATCGAGGTACTCAACGCCGTCGGTGTCCCACACGTAGCAGCCCTCGCCGCGGTCGATGACCGCCAAACTCTCTGCTTGCCAGGCTGCGCCCTTGGTGAAGTGGGGCATCAAGTGGGACTGCGCGGCTGCTTTTTGATCGTGTTGGTGATCGCGGAGGAGCTGGTCGGTCATGGGGATTCACCTTCTCTCGGGTTAATGACGGCAGGTGTGCCGCATGTCATGGCATAAGGTAGCACGGATATGTTAGATGCTCTCACAGCAACGTGAGTGCATCTAACCACGTGTGTCATTCGAGATTGTTTCCACACCGTGACTTGCCGTTGACCTCTCTCTTTCTCTCTCTCTCTCTCCCTCTCCCTCTCGTGAATGTGAAAGCCTTGCCCTCCTCATGCCTGAAGTTCCTGCACGTGCTCAAGTGGTCATCGTTGGAGGCGGCATTGTCGGCTGCTCGATCGCCTATCACCTGACGCTTCGGGGCGTCACCGACGTCGTGTTGCTGGAGCGTCACGAACTCACCAGCGGCACCACCTGGCATGCGGCGGGCCTCGTTGGACAATTGCGTGCCTCGCACAACATGACGCGGCTCGCGGCCTACTCGGGTGACCTCTACGAACAGCTCGATGCCGACGGCTACCCGACGGGTATGAAGCGCACCGGATCGATCGCTGTGGCGAACAACGAAGAGCGGCTTGAAGAACTGATTCGCGGCGCCGACATGGCCGAGTGTTTCGGAATCGAAGTGAATCAGGTGTCGGTCGAGGACCTCGCGGCGCACTGGCCGTTGATGAACGTCGAGGATGTGATCGGTGGCGTGCATGTGCCGCGTGACGCTCAGACCAGCCCGGTCGACACGACCATTGCCCTGTCGAAGGCCGCCAAGGCGAATGGCGCACGGATTTTTCAGGGCGTCGACGTCGCCGACATCGTGACGGCTCCGACTCCAGGCGGTCGTACCGCCACCGGCGTGACGTACCGGGCGCAGGGAAGCACAGGCGAGCTGCAAACTATTGAAGCCGAGCACGTCGTGACCACGGCGGGGCTCTGGTCACGCCACCTCGCACAGCGCGCTGGCGCCTCGATCCCGCTGCACGGCTGCGAGCACTTCTATCTCGTTACCGAACACATCGATGGGCTTGGACGAGACCTGCCGACGCTGCGCGACCCGGGCGGTTCGACTTACATCAAAGAGGAGTCGGGCCGGTTGCTCGTCGGCTTCTTCGAGCCGGTCGCGAAACCGATCGACGCAACCGAGCTGCCCGACACGCCGTTCATCCACCTCCCCGACGACTGGGACCACCTGGCGCCCGTCATCGAGAAGGCGATCCACCGCATGCCCGTGATCGGTGAGACGGGTATCCGGCTGTTCTTCAACGGCCCCGAGTCGTTCACACCCGACGACGCATACATTCTGGGTGAGACCCCCGAGTTGCGGAACCACTTCACCGCATCGGGCTTCAACTCCGTTGGTATCCAGTCGGCCGGTGGTGCTGGCCGTGTGCTCGCCGATTGGATTGTCGACGGGCGTCCGCCGATGGACCTCGCCGACGTCGACGTCCGACGCTTCCATCCGTTCCAAGGCACGCGCCGCTACGTCCGCGACCGTGCCGAAGAGACGCTCGGCCTGCTGTATGAAATGCACTGGCCGTTCCGCCAGAAAGAGACCGCACGCGGCGCTCGGCGTTCACCACTCCACGACCGCCTCGTCGCGGCCGGTGCAGCCATGGGCGAAGCGTCGGGCTGGGAGCGGCCGAACTGGTACGCCAACGAAGGCCAGACGGCCGAGTACCAGTACTCGTACAGGCGTCAGAACTGGTTCGAGAACTCTGCTGCCGAACATGCTGGGTGTCGTGAGCGGGTGGCCCTGTTCGATCAGACGTCATTTGCGAAGTACATGGTCCAGGGGCGCGACGCGACTGCTGTCCTGAACCGAATCTGCGCAAACGACATCGATGTTGCGCCCGGCACCTCGGTGTACGGCGCCTGGCTGAACGACAAGGGCGGCATCGAAGCTGACCTCACCGTCAACCGGATGGGTGAGAACGAGTACATGGTGGTGACCGCCGTGGCGACCCAGATCCGTGACATGGACTGGCTTCAGAAAAACACTCCTGCCGATGCGAACGTCACGTTTACCGATGTCACCTCTGGCCTGTCGTGCCTCGCCGTTCAGGGCCCGAATTCACGTGCGCTGCTTCAGGGGCTGACCGATGCTGACCTCTCGAACGAGGCGTTCCCGTTCGGCGCCGCCCGTGAGATCGACCTCGGTTATGCGAAGGTCGTCGCGCTCCGGATGACCTACGTGGGCGAGCTCGGCTGGGAGCTGTACATCCCGACGGAGTTCACCATCCACGTGTACGACCTGATCGTTGCCGCCGGCGTCGACCACGGTCTCGTGCACGCCGGCTACCACGCCACCAACTCGTTACGGCTCGAAAAAGCGTTCCGTCACTGGGGCCACGACATCACCGACGAAGACACCCCGTTCGAAGCGGGGCTGTCCTTCGCAGTGGCGTTCGACAAACCGGGCGGCTTCATCGGCCGCGAGGCGCTGTTGGCGCAGAAGGCCGCCGGCTTCGGCAAGCGCCTAGTG
>Ga0105052_10003052_pt1 | contig 19769 bp, 18 predicted proteins | sample FRY03_FD_78094 | JGI IMG/M metagenome (GOLD analysis project Ga0105052, IMG submission 78094) | Freshwater microbial communities from Lake Fryxell liftoff mats and glacier meltwater in Antarctica - FRY-03 | ecosystem: Environmental > Aquatic > Freshwater > Ice > Glacier meltwater ... | reverse complement strand
GGCAGGAATGAAGTTTGACGTAGACAGGCACTAGGTCCAAGTTCACACTTGCAGAATTGTAAAAAATGAGATTTCAGATTGATAAAGACGTTTTTCAGGACGCCCTCAACCAGGTGCAGCATGTCGTCAGTACCCGGACGACGCTCCCTATCCTCTCCAATGTCCTCATCGAGGCCGACGAGTTGGGGTTGCAGCTCTCCACGACCGACCTTGACGTCACGATCACGAAGCGGGTCACCGCGAAAGTGGCCGTGACCGGATCGACGACCCTGCCGGCCCGCCGCCTCGCGAGCATCGTCCGCGAGCTGCCGACCACGGAGATCGATTTCGAAGTCAATGCCGACAACGCCGCGACCGTGCGTAGTGGCCCGAGCTTTTTCAAAATCCTCGGTCTTCCGAGTTCCGAGTTCCCCGTGATCGGCGAGTTCGGCGAAGCGAAGGAGTTCACGATCGACCAGAAGCTCCTCCGTGACGCCCTGCGCAAGACATCCTACGCCATCTCCACCGACGAGACCCGCTACGTCCTCAACGGGGTCAACTGCATCATCGGAGAGGGTATGCTCACCCTCGTGGCGACCGACGGCCGCCGTCTCGCCATGGTCGAGCAGGATCTCGAATTCCCCGCCGGTAACGAGTCGAGCGTCATCATCCCGACCAAGGCGGTCAACGAACTGCAGCGTCTTCTCGAAAATTCGGGCGAGCTCAAAGTCGCAATTTCTGACAGCCAGGCGAGATTCGAGCTCAATGGCAGCCTGCTCATCACCAAGCTAATTGAGGGGAATTATCCGAATTTCCGCCAAGTCATTCCCGGTCAGGCGAACTACCGCGTCACCGTCGAGCGCGAGGTGCTCCAGAGCGCGGTGAAGCGGGTCAGCCTGCTCGTGAACGAAAAGACGAACTCGATCAAGTTCGCCTTTGAAGACAACCGCCTCGCCATTTCCGCGAATTCTCCCGAGATCGGGGAAGCCGAAGAGATTATCGATGTGCGCTACGACGGTCCCCGCATCGTCGTGGCTTTCAATCCCGAGTTCGTCATGGCACCGCTGCGCAATCTCGATCAGGATGAGATCTTCATCGACCTCATCGACGAGAGCAGCCCCGGCGTCATCAAGATCGACGAGCCTTTCCTCTACGTCATCATGCCGATGCGCGTGGCGAACTGAGCTCGGCACGCCAGTCGCCCGGCACGCCACCCGCTCAGAGCGGAGTCTCGAGAAAGTTCGCGATCAGCTTCAACCCGGCTTCCTGGCTGCGCTCGGGATGGAACTGCCCGGCAAAAGTCCTCCCGCGCGAGATGCTCGAGGCGAAGTCGTCACCGTAGCTCGTCGTCGAGGCAATGAGCGAGCCATCCTCGGGCTGCGGGTAGTAGGAGTGGACGAAATACAGGTAGAGCGGATCCGGCGTGCCCTGCCAGGCATAGAACGAGGGGGCCGTCGGGGTCACCTCGTTCCATCCCATGTGGGGAACTTTCATGCCCGGTCGCGCGGGAAAATGGACCACTTCACCGGCAAAGACCCCGAGACCCCTCGCGTCGGGCGTCTCGTGGCTTTTCTCGAAGAGGACCTGGTAGCCGAGGCAGATGCCGAAGTAGGGCCGGTCGGCGGCGATCCATTCGACGATGGGATCGCGCAGCTTTTTGCGGTCGAGTTCGCCGACGCAGTCGCCAAAGGAGCCGACGCCGGGGAAGAGGAGCCGGTCAACCGACCCGAGATCGGCGGGGGACGAGACGAGCGAACCCTCGTGTCCGAGGAATTTTAGCACATTGAGGACGTTACGGAGATTACCGCCTCCGTAATCGATGACGCCGACGCGATTGGACATGCTGATCTGTAGACCCGACGGGGAGGGATTTAAAGCACGTCTTTTGTACTCGGGATATCACCGGCGATGCGTGCATCGATCTGCGTCGCCGAGTCGAGGGAGCGGGCCAGTCCTTTGAAAATCGCCTCGGCCATGTGGTGCGGGTCACGACCGTAGACGATCTCGACGTGCAGATTGATGAGCGAGTTAAAGGCGAAGGCGCGCAGGAATTCCTCCACGAGGGTGAAGTTGAACTTCTCGCCGACGTGGGGCACACCATCCGGCCCGCGATAGTCGAGGAAGGGGCGTCCGCTCACGTCGAGAGCGACGCGCACGAGAGTCTCGTCCATCGGGAAATGCCCCGAGCCGTAGCGGAAGATGCCGCGCTTTTCCCCGAGCGCCTCGCGGAAGGCCTGACCGAGAACGATGCCGGTGTCTTCGACGGTGTGGTGAAAGTCGATCTCGATGTCGCCGAGCGCTTTCACAGTAAGGTCAAAACGCCCGTGCTTCGCGAAGAGCGTCAGCATGTGGTCGAAAAAGGGAACCCCGGTCGAGATCGTGGAGAGACCGGTGCCGTCGATGCCGAGGTCCAATTGGATATCGGTCTCGCCGGTGCGACGTGTTATACTGCTGCGCCTTTCTTGCGACATGATAGGATGCGGTTTGGGAATGACTTCCGCCGCGGAAACATCTACCTTCCACGACACGTCCTCAACCGCTTATTAAAAATATTATAAACGCCCTTTCCGGAGCGTCTCCCGCCTCTCCCCCTCTCGTTTTACCGCGATGAAAATTCCCTCGATTACCGAGTTCGCCCAATACAGCTTCGTCCGGGACGCGCGGGGAAATGTGATCACCCTGCCCTCGCAGGGCATGGACGAGAAAATCCTCCTCGTGCTCGACTGCGAGCGATGGGGGCTCGCGAGGCTGCACATCTTCGAAGGCGCCGCCGCCCGGGCCGACAAGCTCGAAGCCTTTCAGGCGGATCTTGGGCTCGTCGCGGGGATCCGCAATCACCATCTCTCGCGACTCATCTCGTGGGGGCGTGATGCCGAGGAACTCTTCTACGCTGACGAGATGCAGGATGGCGAGCCTCTCCCCGCCTATCTGGGCCGCGCCGGCGGAGTGCCCGTCACGGTGGCCTGCGAGTGGGTCGCGCAGTTCCTCGACTTCTTCGAATCGATCGGGCCTCTGCCGCCCTCGCTAGTACGTTTTTCGACCTTGAACTTCGAGGTCGTGATGAATCGTCACGGGAGCATTTCCCCCGTCTTTTCCGAGTTCTATGGCTGGACCAAGCCCGGGGCTCAGGTGCGTGAACATGCGGTCGACTGGGGTTTCGCCCAGGTCTTCTGTTCCCTGATCGCCGGGGTGCCGATCCGCACCTTTCACCGTGACTCCCTTCCCCGCAATTTCGACGAACTCGATCCTGCGCTCCGCGAGGTCATCCTGCGAACGCTCGAGGAAGGGGGAGGGGACACCTACGCGGCCTTCAAACTGGCTATGGAATCCGGCGCGGCCGGCGCGGCGGAAGACCGGGCGAGAGTCGCGCGGCCTCTCATGCCGGTGCGCGAATGGCTGCGTCGGGATCTGGAAAATTCCTACGAGGGCTCCCCCGACTATACCCTCGACCCGACCTCTGACGCGAGCGGCGAGCGCTACGCCATCGCCGCCCATCTGCGCGGCACGGCGACCCACATGCAGCTGATCCCCGGGCCCGGGGCGATCCCCCGCGAGGGCTGGCTCAATCAGCATCACGACGCGACCAAGCGCCCCGGCCGCGGCATGATGCACCAGCTCCAGGTCAACTACATCGAGGACCGCGAGTCGATCACCCTCATCGGCGAGGAGCGCGTCGAGGGAGTCGCGCTCGGCGACCTCATTGTCAAAGCCGGCCCTCTCGCGCTTGAGAACGCGCAGGCGATGGCTGCGGCGATCAACCGCTCTCTCGATGCCCTCGAGAAACAGGCCGGAGCCTGCGCCGTCTGGTGGCTCCCGGCGGAGAACATCCTGCTCCTCACGGGGACCCGCTCGCTCAGCGGCTCGGCCGGTCTCATCGAGAGAAAAGGCAGCGGAGCGTGGGCCTCGTTCCCGCTGAAGTTCCGCCTGCACCAGACGCTGCCGACCTTGAAAGAGGGGGTCAATCTTCCTTCGCGCGTGCGCCACCTCTCGCGACTCCCGGGGAAGCAGTATGAGTCCGTGCGCCGCTCTGCGATCGCCCTGCCGCTGCTGTCGCAACTCCTCACCGGGACACGATTCCGCTGGAGTCGGCCGGTGACCGCGAGCGACGAAGTGCCCGCCGCGCTCGCGGAGATCTTCGAGCGCTTTCGTGAGCAATTGCGCGCCGAGCCCTCCGAGGTGACTGACAACCTTTTCCTCACCTTTTCCAAATTTGTGATGCCAGCCGGGGCGACGGCTGATGAAGCCGCTCCTGTCGACGAAGAGGCCGGAGGCGCTGAGGAAAAAGAAAACAGTCTCGACGAAGTCCTCAAATCGACCCTCTATGAAGGCGATCTCGACATCGCCCGGGCGCAGCCCGGGGTAGTCAGGGCCGAAGCCATGCCGGAGATGGATGCGACCACGGACGGAGCTGACCCGGTTGTCGCCGACGTTCCCTACGACGGGAATCTCGACCCCGCCCGGAAACGCTCCGCCGCTGCCGTCTGGTTCTGGGCTCTCGTCCTCGGCGTCGTTCTCGCCTGTGTCGTGGGATATTCCCTTTCGGGCTGGAGCTTTACACGCGGGCTTTTCCGCGAGGCCGAGCCCGCTGCCTTCACCATCCCCGAGTTCCGCTTTCTCGAAGGCGACAGCAGCGAGGTGGCCCGGGCCCAGCTCGAAAATCTACTCGTAGCCGCCGGGGAACCAGAGTCGCTCGCGCTACTTCCCACTCTCGCACACCTCGACATCGAGACGAATCGGGAGCAGATCCAGACCTGGTTGGAGGCTCGCGCCGAATCGGGGAACGGGGAAGCGCTTCGCGTCCTCGGACTTCTTGCGGAGTCCCGCGGCGAGTCGCTCGAGATCTCGGGCGCTTACTTCCTCGAAGGGGCGAAAAAAGGCGATCTCGAATCCCAGCTCCGCTATGCCGCCTCAAAGTGGTCCGACGAGACCGGTCTCGCCGACGCAACCGGGGCGCTCCCGCTCCTCGAGATGGCGGCGAGTCGCGGGGACGATGCCTCGCAGGAGCTGCTCGCCCGGGTGAAACTCTCGATGAATGACGCCGCCGGGGCCTACAAATGGGCCGAGTCGGCCGCCCGTCAGGGACGGGCCCCGGCCGTGCATCTGCTCGGCCTCTTTTATCTCAACGGCACCGGTTGCGAGGCCGATTCCACTGAGGCGGTCGTCCATTTCCGCTCTGCCGCCGAGCTCGGTGACGAACGCGCCATGTATGACTACGGGCGCTGCCTCAGCGAAGGCACGGGAGTCGCGGTGTCTTTTCCCGAAGCGCTGCGCTGGATGCGGATCGCCTCGTCCCGCGGCCACGGACCCGCCCTGCGCTGGTGCCTCGACCGCGGCATCGAGCTCGACGATGAGACCGCCCCATGACGTCGATGGGGGTTGCGTAGGCCGGGTGGTTTGGATGTCCAAGCGGTCGCTCGGGCCGAGCGCGAGCTCTCCATCCTCTCACCTCACATCCCGATAAAGCTCGGCAAGCGGCATGCTGATACCGGCTTCGGGGAGTCCCAGAACGGCGTCCCGGCCGGTGAGGGTTTCGCGGCGGAAGCCCGCGCCGTCCCTGCGATGGAGAGTGAGGAAAGGCGAGTCGGTTTCCGCGAGGAGGTAGGTAACGAGGCTTGGGACAGTGATGTAGTCGCGGAATTTCTGGACTTCGTCGATGCGGCGGGTGGTCGGGCTGAGGACTTCGAGGATCACGCTCGGGGAGTCGGTGAAGAGCGAGTCGCCCGACACCGGCACAAGGAGAGCGCGAAGGGACACGAAGGGACACGAAGGGACAGGCCCCTGCGGATACCGGGGGGCTGGGACTTCAACTGCTAGGAATTTCCAATTTAAACCCCTCGGCTCCCTTCCCGCCGAAGGCCCGGGGCCGGAGGGGGTTCGCCACCTCGGTGGCTGGCGGCATTATCCTCCGCCAGATCCATTTTACCACGGGGCGGAGCGACCCGGGTTAGGCTCTTTCCTGGCACTGTCCGGGCAGAGCTTCCACCCCGCACGGAATCCCGCCGATTCTTGGCACGGGCACCGGTTGGCAACCGCTGGCTTCCGAGCCTTGCCCCGCGACGACACCAGCACGACCCGAAACCCGTTGTTGTTGTTCCGATTGTCGGGTGTATTACGATTGCACTGCCCAACTCAACGGCAAGCCGCTACGGCTTGGAATATCGCAGATCCCGGCTCGCCGGGATAATTCGACGAGAGCAGATTGCGGCTTGCGCCGCTATGCGAACTTCGCTTCGCATTTTGGAAGCGCTATCGCGCCGGGCATTGCCACGCTCGTTGTTGTTCCACACTGCCCCGACGCGGCGCGTTCGCTACCGGGCGGAGCCTGATTGCAGGTCGGCAAAGCCGACAAACCGCCACGCAAGACACGGTGCCGTCCTACCGGACCGCTCCTTTCGCAGGTGTCTATTCCGTGATTTCTCACGTTCTCAACCTCCCCGCAAAATTGTGAATTTCGATTTTCATCAAAAAAAATTCGCTGCTTCGCTGCAAAGAGTAAAAAGAGACTGCCTTGCCGCGATCAGCGGCATTAAAATCGGGCGAAGCCACTCCGCAGAGCCTGCCTCAGGCAGGATAAAAGGGTAAAGACCGCCATGCCGCGGCAGTGGCCAGCCAAATGCAAAGCGTCACTGCGGAGCCTGAGGAACGAAGGCAACCTGGCCCCGCGACGACACCAGCACGACACGGAACCCGTTGCCGTTGCCCCGACCGTCGGGAGTAGAGCGACTGCGATACGACGAGAGCAGACCACCACGCTCGCCGTAGTTCCAAGAACCGCCATGCAAGACACGCTCTTTTTGTTCACCTGAATACCAATCCTCACACCACTCCCACACATTGCCGCCCAAGTCGAAGAGGCCGAGCTTGTTTGCCTCGAAGCTCATCACCGGCGCGGTCGTGGGAAAGCCGTCGTCGTAGCCGCCCTCGACATACTTCGCATCGTCTCTCGGCGCCTTAGCCAGCCGGCTCGCGTCGCTGTAGTTCCCCGATCCAGCAGGCGGAGGCCAGTCTTTGCCCCAGGGGAAGGCATCCGTAATTCGGAGGGACAGGTTATTTAGTTGACTGCAAATCCTTTATTTTCATATTTTTCGTGCCTGAAGGATTAAACTGACAATACTGAACCGGATTATTTACCGTCCCTTCTTATTCACCGGGAAACGGGGTCAGGGTACGGGGGAAACGACTTCCGCATCATCAGGTAGGGCGAGGCGTCACCGCCGAGCCGCGAGCGACGTTTGACGTCCGCACGCCCAACCGGCTCACCGGGACGGTTCGCCCTACCGCGCGGATCGTGACCTTCTCGCATTTTGAAAAAGGTCTCTCAAAAAGGTCTCGCCGCACCCGATCTCCGCGCCTAATCTCGCGACGATATTTTCTAACGTTAGACGAAACCTCAGATCAAAATGGACGATGTCAAAATCCTCGGAAGCCTTCTCAGCAACAATGCGCTCGGTTCGTCGAAGGGCGGCAGCATTCTCGACAGCCTCCTCGGGGGAGCGTCGGGCGGAAAGGGTGGCGGCGCCGGTGACATCCTCGAAGTGCTCCTCGGCGGGCAAAAGCGCGGCAGCGGCGGCGGCATGGGCGCGCTCGGGGCGATCCTCGCGGCAGCGGCGGCTTCCCGGATGAAAGGCTCGAAAGCCGGGGGTGGTTCCGGCGGCGCGATGGACATGCTCGGCTCGCTCCTCGACAGCGCGGCCTCGAGCGGCAAACTGGGCGGGCTCGGCAGTCTCCCCGGTGGGGCGGCTCCGGCGCAGCGCGAGAACGGCGGCAGCGGCGGCATGCTAGGCGATCTTGTCGGCTCCTTTCTTGGAGGCGAGAGCAAGAAAAGCGGCGGCGGCGGAGGTCTTGGCGGATTGGTTGGTTCCCTGCTCGGCGGTTCGGGCGGTTCGGGCGGTTCGGGCGGAGGGGGACTTTCCTCGATTCTCGGAGCGGTCAGTTCCCGGGCGGGCGGGGGCGAGTTCCTCGGTCTGCTCGTGGGCCGAGGACAGCCTGCCGCCGCCCCTGAGGAGGCTCAGGAGGAAGCCGCGATCCTCATCGAGGCGATGTGCAACGCCGCCAAGTGCGACGGCACCGTCGATGAAGCGGAGCGCACCGCCATCCTCGGGAAAATGGGCGAGCTCGAGCAGGAGGAAATCGACTACCTGCGCGATCAGCTCGCCTCACCCCTCGACCTCAAAGGTTTCCTCGCCAAGGTCTCCGACGACATGGATGAGCAGGTCTACGCATTTTCCCTGATGGCGGTGCGTCTCGACACGCAGAAAGAGGCCGAGTATTTTGGTCAGCTCGCCCGGGTCCTCGGACTGGATAGTGCCGGTGCCCATGCCATTCACGAACGTCTTGGACAGCCGGAGATTTTTGCCTGATGGTAAACGCCCATGTCCCGACCTCGTCGTCCGAAAACTCCCGGTAACCGTCCCCGCGAAGCCCGTGCCAACGTGCACTCGAGCACCTCGACGGGAATCGCCCGCCTCACCGAGGACGATCTCTTTGACCGGATCGCTGAAGTGCAGGATGTCCTCCTCCTCGTCCTCGACGGGGTGCAGGATCCCCACAACCTCGGGGCCTGCCTGCGCTCGGCCGAGGGCGCGGGAGTCCTCGCGGTGATCGTGCCGCGTCACAAGGCTTCGCCCGTGACCGAGACGGCGGTGCGGGTCTCGTGCGGGGGGGCGATGTATGTGCCGGTGGTCTCGGTCGGGAACATGGCCCGCTTCCTCGAACGCATCCGCGAAGAATGCGGCATACGCGTCGTCGGGACGGCCGATGAATCGGATTGCGACCTCTTCGCGTGCGACCTCACCGGCCCCCTCGCCATCGTCCTCGGAGCCGAGGGGGAGGGGATGCGCCGTCTCACGAAGGAAAACTGCGACACCCTCATCCGCATTCCCATGCTCGGGCAGGTGGAATGTTTGAACGTTTCCAACGCTGCCGCGGTCTGTCTCTACGAGTCGATCCGGCAGCGGGAGTTCAGTTAAATTTTTTTGTCATTCGTGATTGCCTCAACGCCTTCCCTGCCATTATCCTGACAAGATTCCGATTTCCCACAAAATGAACACTGGTTACGCCAATCCCTTCACCGTAGCGGGCGCTGCCCCGGCAGAACGCACCGCCTTCATCCGCCAGACCTACCTCCACCTCGGTTTTGCCATCCTCGGCTTCATCGCGGTCGAGTGGTTCCTCCTCGACCAGAGTTGGGCCCCCGGGTTGATTCAGAAGATGACCGGCGGCATGGGTTGGCTCGTCGTCCTCGGGGCCTTCATGGGGGTCTCCTACCTCGCGGAGCGATTGGCCGCCTCTGAGGCGTCAAAAGCCACCCAGTATGCGGGACTCGCCATTTTCGTGGTTGCCCAGGCGATCATTTTCATGCCTTTGCTTTACGTGGCCCGGAATTTGTCCGGTGACGAACAGGTCATCCTCAAAGCGGGCATGACGACGGGCTTTGTCTTCGGGGGACTTACGTTTGCCGCCTTCGCGACGGGGAAAGATTTCTCCTTCCTCCGCGGATTCCTCATGGTCGGCGGATTTGTCGCGATGGGCATCATCATCGTCTCGATCCTCTTCGGGTTTAATCTCGGCACGATCTTCGCCGGCGCCATGGCGCTCTTCGCCTCGGTCGCGATCCTCTACAACACTTCGAACATCATCCACCACTACCGCACCGATCAGTATGTCGGGGCCGCGCTCTCGCTCTTCGCCAGTGTCGCGCTGCTCTTCTGGTATATTCTCCGGATCTTCATGAACCGCGACTGAGGTGGGTTCGCAGTAACTGGTCAGAGACGTTAGGAAAATGCCGCTACGGTTGGGATGGCTTGAATGGAGCCTTGACCTCATAATTTCCATACCGTAAAGTAGGGGGCATGAGTCAGCCGGTTCCCCGTCTCCTTTCTCGATCTTTTGGCGCCGCAGAGAAAAAGCTCACGCTGGCGATTCTCTCACTCCTCGTCTCGACTGGCGCTCTTCACGCGCAGAACGAAACTCTCGCGCCTACCGCCGTGCCGGTTGACACCGCCGCGTTGGCTGCCCTGGCCGAGATGGCGGCTGCGGGAACTGGGACTGCGACTCTATCGCCTCCATCACCGCTCTCTCCCAATTCCTTCGCTCGGGAAGCCCTCAAAAAGCTCGAGGGTGAAATGCAACTGCGCAACGAGGATCTTAAAGCGGTCGCGGTCGCCGAGGAGCGCACCGTCGAGCCACTGTCTGCCGGCGTTCGCGGCGGGACGCACGAGACGACGGTGAACGGCTTGATGGACGCGATTTTTCTCAAGAAAGGCAAATCCTGGTTCACCCAGACGGTGCGAGATGCCCATCCCGTGCCCTACGAGATGAAAGACCTCCAGCTCACCGGTCCCACCCGACTCCTCGTGACCGAGGCGGACAAGGCCAATGGCGTAGATCAGCGGATCTCTTACGGGTTTGCCGCCAGTTCCCATCGTAAGTATGCCAAAGCGACCGGATGGCAGGTTTGGGAAAAGGGCAGGCCCGTCCTCCTCACCGGGATCATTATGAGCCGGGTGAAGGGCATCTGGGTCATAGACAGATCGCCGCGGGAGAGCTTCTCCCTGAAGTAGCGGGCGAGACTGCCCTTGCCAATCCCCGCGGCATTGCGTATCGCTATTGTCGGCCCATGCACATCGAAACCTTTCAGGTCTTTTGCGATCTGGTGGAGACCACCAGCTTCTCCGAGGCGGCGGCGCGCAACGGCATCAGCCAGAGCGCCGTGAGTCAGCAGATCCGAACCCTCGAGGAAAAGTTCAAGGTCATCCTTCTCGAGCGGGGGCGACGTAACTTCGCCGTGACCCCCGAGGGGGAGGTTTTTCTCAAGGCGGCCCAAAGCATTCTCGAGGCCTACAACAGCATCGGGCAGGATCTCGGGACGATGCGTGATGTCGTGGCCGGTCCGCTCACCATCGCGACGGTTTACAGCATCGGCTTCCACGAGCTGCCGCCCTATCTCGAGACCTTTCGTGAGCAATTTCCCGAGGTCGACTTGCGGGTGCATTACCGGCGCTCGAATCAGGTCTACGCCGACGTCTCGGAGAATCTCGCCGACCTCGGCCTCGTCGCCTACCCGCAGGAGCGAAAAGGCGTCGAGATCGAGCCCGCCTGGAAGGATCGACTCGTCGTCATCTGCCCGCCGAATCATCCCCTCGCGAAACGCGACTCGCTCGATCTCAAAGCCATCGACGGGCAGCGTTTTATCTCCTTCGAGCCCGACCTGCCGACCCGCAAGGCCATCGACGGCATGTTCACCCAGGCCGGCATTCAGGTGAAAGAGGTCGTCGAGTTCGACAACATCGAGACCGTGAAGCGCGGCGTCCTCATCGAGAATGCGATCTCCATCGTGCCGAGCGAGAGCGTGCGTTCCGAGGTGAAGTCCGGAACCCTCGCCCAAATCATGATCAATGGGAAATTCGTCTGGCGCCCGCTCGGCATCGTCCGCCGCCGCACCAAAGCGATCACCCCGCCGATGCGCGAAATGATCCGGATTTTGAAACAAAAAGAGACGGGAGGGTAGCTCACATTTCTCACTCCCTTTTTAATCCCGCTTCTCCCGTGCATCAGAGAATTGACCTCCGTGCTGCATTGATGCACTTTTACCGTATGAAGCCCACCTACGATGAGGCACAGTCTCTGGTATCCTCGCTCGCCCGGCAGGACCGTGCGCGTTTGTTTGAGTGGATGGCGGCTGACATGGCCGACCGAAACATCGGGATAGATTTCGATCCTCGCGTCTGCGGTGGTTCCGCCCGTATCGCGGGAACCCGCATCCCGGTATGGTCACTCGTTTCCTGGCGGAGTGAGGGATTAACCGATTTGGAGATTCTTGAGAATTTTCCCTCTCTTGAACTTTCCGATCTCGTCAATGCATGGGGATATGCTGAACGGCATTCCCGGGAGATTGATCAGGAGATCGAAGAGAACGATCAGGAGGAATGAGATGGCGAAACTCTACGCAAATGAGAATTTTCCAATCGCTGTGGTGAGGGAACTCCTCCGGCTCGGCCATGATATCGTCACGACTCACGACGTGGGAAAGTCGAGGCAGGGTATCGATGACGATGCGGTTCTGAGGTATGCGATTGAATCAGGGCGGTGCGTTATCACGCTTAATCGCAGAGATTTCATGCGACTTCATCGAAGCGTGCCGACCCATAAGGGAATCATTGTCTGCTCCGAGAACAGGGACTTTACGGCCTTTGCGAGACGGGTTCATGAGGCAGTAGAGGCTGCTGGAACGCTCGACAACTCCCTCATTCGGGTTTCACGCGGGGCTTGAAACAAAAAGAAACGGGAGGGTAGCATGGGCATCCTGCCGATGCAGAGGCACTGTTCTCCGAAGCTCTCACGAGTTTCGCTACCTCACAACTCGCGCAAAAATCTTCGGCAGTATCTTCTGTGGCTGGCCTCTGTGGCTGGCCTCTGTGAGGCCGGTGAGCGTTCCCGGATCACGAGGCGCATCCACGGGCGATCAATGATGCCGTGAATCCAAATCGGCCTCGCAGAGGCCGACTACAGGAAGAATTGGGAGCGGAAGGCGGCCCCGGCAGGATGCCCATGCACCTTTTTCCTTTGCTTCAGCTCACTGGGCAAAGGGGCTCTCGGTGAACTTTAGGAAAGCGTCGCCCATCGCTTCGACCGACTTGGTCGGGCCGGTCAGTTTCAGGAAGACGTCGCCCTGGTCGCTCGGGAGGATCGCTGCGAGCATGGTGTAGTCAGACTTGGGCGTCTTGTTGCCCGAGAAGGGTCCGCCCATGGACTCGAGGTAGGTGCCTTTGGCGGTGAGCAGGATGACTTTTTTGCCGCCCATTTCCTTTTCTTCGGTCTTCGACTCCGGAGTGCCTTCGAACTGGCCGACCCAGCGATCGATATTCGCCTGGGTTCCACCGCCCTGGCCGGCACCGAAAAAGAAAATGACGAGTTCGACGTCGGCGAGATTTTCATCCTCGTGATCGTAGGTGAACTGGCCCGCCCGCATCGCGCTGACGACCTGCTGGCGCACCCACGGTTTGCTGAAGGTGAAGATGAATTCGCTCACTTTTAGGCTGTCGGCCTCTTCGGCGCGGAGCGGTGTGGACGGTGTCAGGAGCAGGGCGGCGGCGAGGATGATAAAGAGGTTTTTCATGGGAGTGATTAGGGTTCGGTCGTAGTGTTCGAAAAAGATACGACTGAAGAGGGTTAACCCGATCCCTCCACCCTGTCTACTCCGTGATGATGCGGGCCTCCATTTTCCGCGAGAGGCCGGGAGCGTTTTTTCCGGAGTGCCAGACCCGCCGCGACGAGGGCGGAGAGGCCCATGCCCACCGAAAAGGCGTCGCCATAGCGGGCATAGAAACTCGTCGGCGGGTCCAGGTCGACCGCGATCGTCGCCGGCAGGCTGCCGCGGATGTAGGTGGAGCCGCTCACGGCGTCCCGCAGGATGCGGGGCTCGCGCGAGCGTCCCTCGCGATCGTAGAGGCTGCCCCATTCGTCGATGAACCCGCTCACTCCGGTGTTCGCGGCGCGGATCATGGGACGGCGCAGTTCGATGCAGCGGAAGAGGGCGTTGTAAAAATGGTGGGTCGATTCGGCGCTGTCATAGAACCAGCCGTCGTTGGTGACATTGACCATGATCTGCGGTCCACTCCGGATAAACTTCCGGGCATGGCGCGGCACGGTGTCCTCGAAGCAGATCAGGGGGATGATCCCGATGGAGTGGCCGTCTTTTTCGATCACGAGGGGATCGTGCGAGTCGCCGGCGGTGAAATCGTTCTCAATGATCCCGCCCGCGATCCATTCGAAGAGCGGGAAGCTCTCGCGAAAGGGGATGAACTCACCGAGCGGCACGAGGTGGATTTTTTTATACATCTGATAGGACTTCGTATCGCCCTTCATGATCGTGATCGTGTTGTAGATCTCTTTGTTGTCGAGAGCGTTGTCCTCGAGTCCGGTGATGAGATAGAAATCGTCGCCCTTGAGGACGTGGTCATTAAAATACTCCTGCACCCAGGGCGAGCTGAACTGGCCGGGGATCGCGGTCTCGGGCCAGATCACGAGGTCGAGCGGAGCAGCCTCGACAAAGGTGCGGGTGAGATCGCGGTATTCGAAAATGATCTTCTGCCGCAGGCTGAGATCGTCGGACCATTTGTCTTCGAGCGAGACATTAAGTTGCATGACGCGGGCGCGCAGATCGACCGTCTCCGCGGGACGGCGGTGCATCGCGGCATTGCCGTAGAGAAAGAGGCCCATCAGCACGATCACTCCGACCGCGAAATCGAAATGGGGACGCAGCCGACGGCGGCCCCGCAGCTCGCCGCCGAGCCTCACGACGGTGCCGTAGGCGATGATTCCCACGAACATCAGGACAAAACTGTAGCCCGTGATCCCGATGGTATCGGCGAACTGGACGAGGAGCAGCTGATTCTTCAAGGCGACGCCGAGCCCGTTCCACCCGTAACCGGTGAAGAGGAATCCGCGCACCCACTCCAGTCCGCACCAGGCTGCGCCATTGAGGAAAGCGACCCTGAGGACGGAGAGCGAAGGGCCGAAGAGATTTGTCTTTCCCTCCTCGTGCGGCACCGGGGTCCAGCGTCCGACCGTCGCGGCGAAGGCACCGAAGACCGCGAAGTAGAGTGCTAGATAACAGGCGAAGGCGACGAGCGCGGCGAGCCCGGCAAAGACCGTCCCGGCGACGTGTGAGATCTCTGTGATGAAACTGACATTGATGAAAAAGAACGCGAGCCCGGCGAGGTAGCCGAGGTAAAAGCCATGTCTCCAGGCGGATCGGCCCGGTTTTCGCGGGGTGGAAAACCAGAGCGCGGTGAGGAGCGGGGCCGACCAAATCCAGATGAGCCCGCCGATATCCCACCACGGGTAGCAGAGCGCGAGGAGCACGCCGCTGAGCAGGGCCGCTGCCTCCGGCCAGTAGCGGGCGGGGGAGAAGGGGATTTTAGGCGAGGCCTTCGGAGCGGATGTCTTTCCTTTCCCGGCCTTGCGCGACGGTTTCACGGGCATACCCCACTCAAGCGGTTTTTCCCGCGCCGTCGATTGATCTTTTCGTGACGCGCAAGGCGGTCGCGACTTAGATCAATCCCCGGATCGGCATGGGTGAGGTCATCGCGGTGAGGAGCTCGTTGGAGAGACCCTCCATCACCCGCACCTCGTTGATGTCGAGGAGCGAGTGCAGGATCGTCGCGGTGAGGTTTTCCATGAAGATCGGTGAGGAATCCGGTTCGCCGCCGCGGCGGTCGCTCTGGCCGATGACCTGGCCGGTCTTCAGCCCTCCGCCGTAGAGCAGTAATGGGGCGAGACTGCCCCAGTGATCGCGCCCGCCTTTGGCATTGATGACGGGATTTCGCCCCATCTCGCCACAGCAGACGAGGAGGATTTTTTCACTGAGACCGCGATTCTCGACATCTTCGATGAAGGCGCTGACAGCGTGGTCGAAGGGCGCGCCGACATACTCCATGCCCTCGGTCACGGTCGCGTTGTTCGCATCGGCGTGCATGTCCCAGACGAAGTTCGTCGTCACCGTGACAAAGCCCGCGCCGCGTTCGCAGAGGCGGCGCGCGAGGAGCATGAGCTTGCCGATCGTCTGGCCGTGGTCCCGGTAGCGGTCGTGATTTTTCCAGACCTGTCGGATCGAGTTGGGATTCACGAGCGAGGCAGTGTCGTAGCGGGCGAGGGTGCGGGGATCTTCTTTGGAAACGTCGAAGGCTTCGGCGATGCCGCCGAGGATCATGTCAAAGGCCTGGCCCTGGAAGCCGCTCATCCCGGACGCGCCGGTCTCGTCGAGACGACGGCGCGCGCTGTCGAGATCATCGAGGAGGAGTCGCCTCTCGTCGAAGCGATCGCGCGCCATTTTCAGAGTCATGTCGGCCTGCATCGTCGCGCCCTCGCCGGGCTCGTAGGGCGCGTAGGCGGAGCCGAGTGGACCCGGAGAGGCGAAATCGCCGAAGGTCTTGATCATGTTCATCGCCTCGGGATCGACGGCCTTCGGGTAGAGGGCGATATTGCGCGGGATGCCGCTGACGGGATCGTTCATACCCGCGACCCGGGCGTAAAGGGAGCCGATGTTCGCTCCGAGGGAATTTTTCCCGACGATGGGTTTGATGTCGTGCGCCCCGGTCCCGGTGGTGAAGGATCGCACGATCGCGAGCTTGTGCGCGAGAGCGGCGAGTCGGGGAAAGGTCGCGCCGAAGGTGACGCCGGGCAGAGAGGTGCGCACCTCGCCGGTGGCGGACCGTATCCCCGAGGGCTGGTCCATCTTCGGGTCAAAGGTCTCCGTCTGCGACGGTCCCCCGTGCATGAAGAGAAACACGACGGAGCGGTCTTTGACCAAGGCTGGATGGAGAGCCTTCGCCGCGAGGAATTGGGGCAACGAGAGCGCCGCGCTTCCCATCCCGAGTGTGCCCACCCGCAGGAAAGAGCGCCGCGATTTATCTCCGAATTCGATCATGGTCCGAGAGGGGAGTATTCCGATTTTGCGAAAGGAAGACAATCACTTGATCGCGGGAGTGAGGGGGGCGAGGAGGTTCGAGCGTCTTGTCTGTAGCGGAACATGCCAATGTTCCCATTCAATGTTCCCCTTCGCGATCATTCCCCTCACGCCTCCAATCGCTCCCGCATGTCGGCGACGACGGCGGCTTTGAGGGAGTCGAAGGCCAATTGCGCGATCTCTTTGGCAGACCCGAGTTCTTCGGGCAGGTCGATGCCGCCGTGTCCGGGACGGGGGCGCTGATACAGATAAAATTTGATCTTCGGCTCGGTCCCGGAAGGCCGCACCGCAAAGGCGCGGCCGTCCTCGAGATCGACGAAGACCATTTTCTCTTTCGGGATCTCGTCGCCCTCATCATCGACAAAATCCTCGTTCGCGAAGTCGCGGATCCGCACCACGGGCGAGCCGTCGATCTCCGTCGGGGGCGACTCGACGTAGCTGAGAGCGAGCTTTTGGATCTGCGCGGCACCGTCGGCTCCGGCGAGGGTCTCGGCGTGCTGTCCTTCGAGGTAGACCCCGTGGCGGGTGAAAAGCTCGTCGAGCAGCTCGACGCAGGTCATCCCTTTTGACCGGGCGAAGGCGGCGACTTCGGCAAACATGACGACGGCACCGTTGGCGTCTTTGTCCCGCAGGAAGTCCGCCCCGAGATAGCCGTAGCTCTCTTCGCCGCCGAAGACAAAAAAGCGCGAGTAAGTGAGACGCAGGTCGCGGGTCTCGGCATCGGAGAGCTGGCGGTAGTTCGCCCGCAGCTCGGCGGGGATCTGGCTCTCGTATTTCCTCAACTTGCCACCGATGTATTTGAAGCCCGTCAGGGTATTGACCACCCCGACACCGAAGTGAGCGGCGACTGCTGTCTGCAGTTCCGTCGTCACGAAGGTCTTGATGATGACGGCATGGTCGCGGTTTGACTCGTTGATGATGCCCTGCTCGGTGAAGGCGAGGAGCCGGTAGTAGGCCATGAGCGATCCGATCTGGTTGCCGGTGAGGAGAGTCATTTTCCCCTCCTTGTTCCGCACCACCACGCCCATTCGGTCCGCATCGGGATCGGTTCCCATGACGATGTCGGCTTCGCTCGCCTCGGCCTGGTCGACGGCCATCTGCAGGGCCTCGGCGTTCTCGGGGTTGGGCGATTTCACGGTGGGAAAAGCGCCGTCCTCTATGTCCTGAGCGGCGACGGTGTCGCAGGTGAAGCCGAGACGACGCAGGATCTTCGGCGAGATCGTTCCCCCGGTGCCGTGGATGTTTGTGAAGACGATCCTGAGATCGCGCTGCCCTTTCACCATTGCGGGATCGAGGAGGAGCGTCTCGAGCCGGGCGAGGTAGACCTCGTCCATTTCCTCCCCGAGCGGGTAGACCTGACCGCGCTGGTCTTCCGGAACGACTTCATAGGTTTCCCCCGAGACCGCCTCGACTTCGGCGATGATCGCGCTGGCCTCGGGCTCGACGATCTGGGCACCGTCGCTGCCGTAGACCTTGTAGCCGTTGTCATGAGGCGGGTTGTGGCTCGCGGTGAGGACGATGCCCGCGGTCGTGTTGAGGTGGCGGACCGCAAAACTCAGGTGCGGGGTAGAGCGGGGCTCGGTGAAAATGTAGACATCGACCCCGTTCTCGACCGCGACTTTGGTGACGCAGTCGGCGAACTCCTGTCCGAAGTAGCGGGTGTCGCGGGCTACCGCGAGGGAGGGACGGCCCTCGCCGGTGTGGGCTTTGAGGAGGTGTCGCACGAGGCCGAGAGTGGCGCGGGTGATGTTGTAGTAATTGACATTGCCCGTGCCGACGCAGGGGAACTCGGGGCGCTCGCTCGCGGGGGCGCTGCCGCGCTCGGCCGGAGTCACGATCTCACCGATGGAGCGACCGCGAAGACCACCGGTGCCGAAGGCGAGCTTTTTGAAAAAGCGATTGTTCAGTTCCTTCCAGTCTCCCTCATTCGCGAGCCAGGCGACGGAGGCTTCGTAAAGCGGGTTGCCGGAACTGCCGAGTAGCTCGACAATATTGTCGAGGCTGCTCTGGAGGAGGTCTCCGGAGGCGAGGGCGGCGTCGAGCGTGGCGGACAGTTCGGAATTCATGGTTTCGCAAGGTAGGAAGAGATGGCAGGATTGCAACTTACCGTCACGTTGAAAAGGCTATTCCCCGCTCCATCACCCGATACGACCGCGTGGCGCATCTACCACGACGCGGCTGCCGGCGTGTGGGTCGATCACTTCGACGGGCGCTGGCTCGTGCAGACGCAGGATCCCGTTTTCCCTGATTTCCTGAGATTACTCGGCGAAGGAGTGGCGAGATCGATCTACTGGCGTCCGCGCGACAAGGCCGCCGCAACGGCTCCGGCGCATGTCTCGGGGGAGGTCGTCACGGAGCGCTTTCTGGTGCGGGAAAACGGGGCCTCGTTCCTGATCGACTTTAGCGCGGGATATTCGAGCGGCATTTTCCTCGATCAGCGCCTCAATCGCCGCCACGTCGGGGAAATCGTGAAGCCCGGCGAGCGCATTCTCAACACCTTCGCCTACACCGGCGGGTTTTCAGTGATGGCGGCGCTGGCGGGGGCGGAGACGACGACGGCGGACCTTTCCAAAACCTATCTCAACTGGACCTGGGACAATTTCACCGTCAACGGGCTCGACCCGGCCGCCCATCACGGGGTCAAAGGCGACGTCTTCGAGTGGCTGCGGACCTTTGCCCGTCAGGGGCGCACCTTTCACGGCATCGTCCTCGACCCGCCGACCTTTTCGCGGAACGCGAAGGCGACCTTCCGCACCGACCGCGACTACGCCGATCTCGCGGGCCTCGCTGCCGCCCTCGTCGAGCCGGGCGGGTGGATGCTCTGCTGTGCGAACACCCACGGACTGACGGCGGCCCAGTTCGAGCGGGACGTGATTCAGGGCATCAAGTCGCGGCGGCGGCGCGTAGTCTCCTGCGAGCACCCGGGCATGCCACCCGAATTCGGCGGCGACGAGTATTTGAAATCGCTCAGGGTTGTTGTTGATTAGCCCTTTCCCGCCCGAGGCGGACGCCCCCCACTCCCTCTCTCCCCCATGCGCATCATTCGGTACACGGACAAAAATTTCTCCTCGGTGATTAAAAAGCTCGATCGCCGCTCCGCTCCGCCCGCCGGAGTCGAGGAGATCGTCAAGGGCATCGTCGCCGATGTCAAAAAGCGGGGCGACGCCGCGCTCATCGAGCTCTCGAACCGTTTTGACAAGGCTGATTTCAAAACCGGCAAAGAGCTGCGCGTCACCGAGGCCGAGCTCGCCGCCGCTGACGATGCCGTCGATGCGACGACGAAAAAGGCCATCGCGGCCTCGCGGAAGAACGTCATCGATTT
>Ga0105052_10003047_pt1 | contig 19798 bp, 13 predicted proteins | sample FRY03_FD_78094 | JGI IMG/M metagenome (GOLD analysis project Ga0105052, IMG submission 78094) | Freshwater microbial communities from Lake Fryxell liftoff mats and glacier meltwater in Antarctica - FRY-03 | ecosystem: Environmental > Aquatic > Freshwater > Ice > Glacier meltwater ... | reverse complement strand
CGACGATGCCGAGCTTCCCGAGTCTGATTTCCTCGAACGAATGGCACATTTGCTGGTGGCCCGCCCCGAGATCGGACTCGTCCAACCACGGGTCGTCGATCCAACGGGAGGAGTGGCACCAGGGCGTTGGGTTCCCCGATTGCGGGTGGGGGATCCGGCAATGCCAGGGCCGGCAACGTCGTTGTGGGAGGGCGCGACCGTCATTCGCCGTTCGGTATTTGATGCGTGCGGTGGCTGGCCCGAAGAATTTTTCTATGCCCACGAAGGAATTGACCTGGTGTGGCGGGTGTGGGATACCGGTTTCATTCCGTGGTACGCCGGCGACATCGAGGTCTACCACCCGGTAATCAACCCCCTGCGGCACGAGGAGTTTTATCGCATGAATGCCCGCAACCGCGTATGGCTAGCGCGCCGCAACTTGCCCCTCATTTTAGAACCGCTCTATGTTGGTAGTTGGGTGGGATTGACCATGCTGCGAGTTCACGATTCCTCGGCTCGAAAAGCGTGGCTCGCGGGCATGCGTGAAGGAATGTCCGTGCGACCGCGCGGGCGCAAGAGCATGAAGTGGAAGACAGTTTGGGCCATGACCAAGGCCGGCCGACCACCCATTATTTGAACGAAAGTTGATTTAACTAGCGCAGTAACTTTCGTCAGCGGTATTGATATTGGCGGTCTTGTCCTTGAGCGCCTCACTGATTTGTACGGGTTTGGTGCCGGTGAAATCTGGACCAATGACAAGTTGGAGTGTTGACCCGGTGCCCGATGCAGGTTCCTGCACCGTCGCACTCGCGGAGTAGGCCAATGTTTTTGCCGAGTTATCCCACTCGGGGTCATAGATAAGCGTGGTTGCGGCGACCGGGTCACCATTTTTCACGTTAACCACGATGAAACCCTGTTCGCGCAGTGCTTTCTTCGCGCTTTTTCCGGTGCCCTTAACACCGGTTCCATTAATTACCTCAACTCGAATATTCTCAGGAACGGTTCGCAACAGTGGTTGATCATTGGAAGCCTTGGGCGGCCACGGGGTGTCATTTTTCAGGGCGTTAAGTAGCGGCCTGGCCTTCTTTTTATTCATGAGAACATTGGCTCCGTCGCCAGCGGGGTACCACGGCATCGTGGTGAACGTGATGTTTGACGGTCGCAAATCTTTCATGCTGATCGCGAGTTCGCGAAGGTTGTCAATATTGGCCAACTGCGGGTCTGCGGTCAGGGACTCGGTTGCCGCATTAAGCACTCCGAGGAGCGCCACCGGGTTAAGCAGGGTTCCGCTGGAAATAACTTTGTTGGCCATTGACGACAGGAATGCCTGCTGGCGCCTGATTCGAGAAGTGTCGGAGCCGTCACCCAATGTTTTGCGAGCTCGCACGAAGGCAAGAGCTTCTTCACCCGAAATCGTATGCTTGCCCGCGCTGAGTTTGAGACCGCTCAGGGGATCGTTGACCGGCTCGCTGAGACAAATTTCCACGCCCCCAACGGCCTCGGTGATTGCCTTGAAACCACCGAAGTCAACGACCATGAAGTTGTCAATAGCCATGCCCGTCATGTTTTCGACAGCTTTGATGGTGCAGCCGGGACCACCACGGGACATCGCTTCGTTGAATTTTCCGCTACCGCCCTCGACGCTGTCGCCATTCGCATTTTTGCAGGTTGGCAGGTCGATCAAGGTGTCGCGAGGAATGCTGACGGCAACCGCTTGGCTTCGATCTGCGCTGACGTGCAAAAGAATTGTGGTGTCAGAGCGCTCGGCCGAACCAAATTTCGCGATGCTCCCGTAGCCCTTATTGCCCTTGCCGGTGCGTGAATCGCTGCCCATGAGTAAGACGTTAAATGGTGCGGTTTCACCCGTCGTTTCGTCAACCACCACCGAATCGGTGCTGGTCACCGCGTTTCCGGTCTGGTCGGACACGTCCAGGGCGGTGATATTGCCTTCGAGCTGTCCCAGAACCGAGGTAACCCCTGCGCCGACAGCGGTCACGGCCAAAATCGCACCCGATGCGACGGCGGCAATAACCCTTGGCCAACGTCGGTTTGTCACAGGGATCCTCACTGGTGGGAAGCGTTTTGGGTCGGTTCACCGTGTTCCATTAACCCGAACCACCCACCATAGTAAGCCGGAAGGCCGTTAACAGTGGCTAGGACGCACCCAAACACCCACTTGGTTCCCCATGATCGGATTCGATGAAGGCAATTCACCGACACGGGGGGCGGGGTGGAGTTTGGCGCAGGCGGTGGGTGTGTGTGACACTACTGAAAGTTAATTTTTGGGGCCGGTGTGACGGGTGAGGCGTTTAATCGCCATCAGGAGGGTGTGGGACGTTGTTGAACGCGAAGAGTGGCGCACCTGCTCTGTGGGGTGTTCTGGTCCTCTGCGCGGTCCTTTCTGCCAGTTTGATCGTGCCGGTTTTAGGTTCAAACCAAGTGGGTTCACCATCAACGTACGCAGCCGACGACCCGGCTCAAACGTTCGAGGGATTGAGCGCTCCACCACTCATCGAGCAACACATTGTTCTTTCCGGACTGGACCCGGCAATTATCGCCGCATCACAGTCGGCTTTACAAGCATCTTTTCGCGAAGAGTCAGACGCGGAACATGCCGTGGATCTTTTGCCATTGGCCCCGACTTTGGATCAACATCAGAGGACCCGGGTTGATCAAGTCACCGACCTTGAGCCGGTCCTGGCAACCCGAAATACAAACACGAAACCATTCACTCTGGTGGGGATCACGTCAGCGCAACCGTTCGCCGAAGGTGCACGTGTTCTGGTTCGGGTACAGGAAGAGTCGGGCTGGAGCTCGTGGACACCACTTGACATTTCAATTGACCAACCCGATGGGGTGGAGGCGGAAAATATCCTGTTCGGCACTCAACCATTAATGACCGATTCGGCGACCGGCATTGACGTGCGCATTGACACACCCGACGGAGTGGAAGTCTTTGAACCAGCAATGGTTTTACTCGACTCACCAATGATTAAATCCGATGCCGCAATCCCCGAACCCGATCTGGATTCAACATACTCGGGACCAATAACCTCGGTAGCCGCCAGCACAATTAGTGCACCAATGCCGGTCATCATCTCGCGATCCGAGTGGGGCGCCGACGAAAACCTGCGTCGAAGTGGACCTAAATTTGCACCCACCATTAAAGCCGCCATCATTCATCACACGGCTAGCAAGAGCAACTACACGCCGGAAGAAGCACCTTCTCAAATGCGGAATCTCTATACGTATTTCACCAAGGGTCTGAAGTATTCCGATATGGCGTACAACTTCATGGTTGACCGGTTCGGTCGACTCTACGAAGGCCGCGGTGGTGGAATGGACAAAGCGGTAGTTGGTGGGCACACGGCAGGTTTTAATGACCAAACTTTTGCCATCTCTGCTCTTGGAAACTTTCAAACATTTAATCCAAGCGACGCTGAAATGGTCGCGATAGTTGACTCGGTGTCTTCCTTACTTGCCTGGAAATTATCGATGAACCACCGGGATCCCAACGGGCAAACAACACTTGTCTCGGATTCGGACGCCGGAACTTCAAACTACAAACCTGGTGTGACCGCTACCGCACTTGTTGTCGGTGGTCACGGTGACATCGGCTCTACCTCGTGTCCGGGTAAGTTCTTAGAAGCCCAACTTCCGGCAATTCGCGCGGCCACCGGCGCCAAAATGGGCGCCAGCATGATCAACCCGGCTGCGGCACCCGCCACATGGGGTCAAGCCCAACCGGTGCGCATCGCAGCCATCACGAATGCGCCACTGCAATGGAATATGTCCATTCGCTCGCAGTGCGGGGATGTTGTTCGCTCGCTCAGCGGCGGACAAGGTGAACCAGGAGCGCTCGGCATCGATTGGGATAAGAACAACGACGCGGGTCAGCCCGTCCCACCGGGGACCTACACCGTGACCATGAATTCAACGGGAAATGGCGAAGCCCTCTACCCGTGGGTTGGTCAAGCTCGAGTATTAGCCAGTGCAGACTCGCCACCGGACCCGTGTGCTCCGCCAGCATCATTTGCATTGACCGGTTCGGGCTTCGGGCACGGAGTTGGGCTGTCCCAATGGGGAGCGCGAGCAATGGCCAAGGCCGGCATGGACGCAACGTCAATCGTTACGTACTACTACCAAGGAACCCAAGTTTCATCGGTGCAAGACGATATGGAGATCTCCGCCAACGTTGAGTTTCAAAAGACTCGGGTGGACATGCAAAGTCAAGCACTCGATCCAAGTGGCGGTGCCCTCGAAGTTTCCGTTGGTGGTCTTGTGACGCAAGGCACCCCGGCAGATATTTTCCAGTTTCAACCATCGGGTGGGCAAGTCCAAGTGGTCAAGATTTCCGGCGGTACGACGAGCGTTATTGGAGTCGGTCCATCTGCAACTGCTCGGCCGTTAGGCGCCACCCTTGTCCATGTAACAAATAAGGCCCGCCCACTATCGCAGCCGGGCAGTCGATTCCGGTACGGCTACATCGAGGTCACCCCGATCACGGCCGGAGGAAGTGTCAAGCTCAATGCGGTCAATCGACTGCGCCTGCACGACGAATATCTTTATGGGGTCTCCGAGGTTCCCAGCTCGTGGCCCAACGCCGCCCTGCAGGCACAGGTGCTCGCCGCTCGGACCTACGCACTTTCCAAGATCGACGCTGGCTTGCGCAAGAGTTGTAGTTGTCACCTCGACGATGGTTTCGGACCATTCTCGGATCAAGCCTTTACCGGCTGGACCAAGCAATCAAGTGCCCAAGGGGAGCGCTGGGTCGCAGCCGTCAACGCAACCCACACATCACCCACCACCGGCCTTGCGATTCTCAAAGACGGTAAAGCGATCAAAGCGTTTTACTCCTCATCCAACGGCGGCGCGTCACAAGCTGTTTCTGAAGTGTGGGGCGGGGAGAAGTTCCCTTATTTGATTTCGATGCCCGATCCCTATTCACTCGATTCATCGAATCCGGATGCCTCGTGGACCAAAGTGATCACTCAAGCTCAGAGCGCCCAGGCATTTGGCGTTGCCGGGGTGTGGCAACTCGCCGTGATCGAACGGACGACGGCTGGCGCGGTAAGGACTCTCGCCGCAACGTTGTCAGATGGCAGTGTCGTTACCAAAACGGGTAATGAAATGCGGAGTTTGTTCGGTCTTAAGTCGAACTTCGTCACAGCAATTGATGGCAATGCGGGCATCCCCGTCGCCCAGCCGGTTGCACCGGGAGTGATCGCACCTGCGGTTCCGGTTCCCGCCAGCGAAAGATCCGTCGCCCTTCTCACTGCGCCCAAAGTCGATCAACCAGCCGGTAAGCCTTTCGCGATCAAGGCCAAAGTCGATCCGGCCCAAAAGGGCTTGCGCGTGTGGTTGCAACAACGCGCCGGTGAAGAGTGGACAACAATTGTGAAAAAGAAGACCAAGGTCAAAGGCAAGGTGACCTTCACCGTTAAGGATCCGTGGCCACCGTCGACAACCCAGACGTACCGGGTCGTCACCACGAAAAAAGATGTCATTGTCGGCGCGAGCGCGGAGTTAGCCATCGGTGTTGTGCCCAGCGTTAAGCAACGGACCGTTGCTCTGATCAGTTCTGTGACCGTGAGCAAAAAAGACGGAAAGTCCTTCGTTATCAAGGCGAAGATGCGCCCGGGCAAGATCGGACTCACGGTGTGGCGACAGGTGCTCGTAAGTGGTGATCCTCAGACGGGGGAGTGGCGAACTGTCGGTAAAACTAAAACACGGGCCGGCGGCAAGATTGCGTTCACCGTGAAGAAAGCAACACCCGCTGGCACGACCTACCAGTATCGGCTTGTTGTTGTTGCTAACCGTCAAGCAGCGGGCGTGAGTCCCGTCATCACGGTGAGCGTCACTTAATTCACAAGTGCAGTATGTGGGTAATCTGTTCCTGCTTGATCAGGTTTTCATCGAGTGTGTCGCTCAAGACAATTGATCCAGCAAAAATCAATGGCAGCAGAAACGGAATAAAAACGTTTTGTTCGGTGCGCCCGGTGTCAATTCCTATCCGCGCACCCGCACCGACCCCGCGCTCAAGACCCCATTGGTGCACGTGTCGAATCATGTCTAACTGTGACTCAAAAAACTCCGGGTACATCCACCCATCAGGTTGGCCTTGTACTTCAGCGGTAATTTCGCCCTCGCAACCCTGCGGTCGACCCCAGCCATCCGTCGAAATACCGAAAACTCCAACCGAGTCCATCTGGTTAGGTTGACCGGCCGCAACGATCAGCACCTCTGGGCCTTGGGTCACCAACTCATTGCCAGAGATCAACGCACCGGCCTGCCAGACCGCCTGCTGCCAGGTCCAACCCAGATCAACCTGCACGCGAGTACCGGGTTCTGCATCGATCACGTCACGCAGAGCGTTTGCGGACTTCGCCGCGCCGTTAACAAAAGTGGTGACCGAAAGTTCGATGCGACCCGTATCGGTGAAATTAGTCGTGATGAAAGGCCGTTGCGGATCGGCAAAACTGTTGAGTAATTGCCATATGTCCTTCTTGCCGGTTGCTTGCACGAGCCCGAGCGTACGTGCAACCTGATGTGTCGCGTCACCGCTATGGCAGGCTGCCCCCATGCGCGAAGCAATCCTCCTTGTCGGCGGTCAGGGAACTCGACTGCGTCCACTCACAATCAACACACCGAAGCCGATGCTGCCCGTTGCCGGTGTTCCATTTACCGTGCACCAGATTGTGCGGGCACGCGACGCCGGAATCAGCCGAATCGTGCTGGCAACGAGTTACCGAACCGAGGTTTTCGCCAGTTTCATCGCTGATGCCGACCTCGGAATCGACGTTGTCATTGCAACCGAGGTAGTGCCATTGGGTACCGGGGGTGCGATTCGATTCGCCTCAAGTTTCCTGCAAGGTGGCCCGAATGATCCGGTCGTGATTTTCAACGGGGATGTACTCACCGGTCTTGACATCGACGCACTCATCAATACGCATCACGACAGTGCAGCAGATGTCACGTTGTATCTGACTCGTGTTGCAGATCCACGAGCCTACGGCCTGGTGCCAACCTCGGGTGACGGTCGAGTACTGCAATTCCTGGAGAAACCACAAACCCCTGAAGAAATCGTCACCGACCAAATCAACGCGGGCTGTTACGTTTTCACCCGCTCGGTTATTGAATCAATTCCCGAAGGCAGACCTGTCTCCGTCGAACGCGAAATCTTCCCAGCACTGCTAGCCGCTGATCGCCTAGTGATGGGTGTTGTTGACCCCGGCTACTGGCTTGACCTTGGCCAGCCCATGGATTTTGTGTCAGGTTCGGTTGATCTCGTTCTGGGCAACGCCCCATCACCCGCGGTGATTGCGCCAGGGGAGTCACTCATCCTGGCCGGTGCACAGGTTTCTGAATCAGCCCGCGTCTACGGCGGCACCACCATCGGCGCTGGAGCAACGGTTGGATCAAACACCGCCATCGACGCCAGTGTGATTTTTGATTCAGCCGTAATCGGCGCCGATGTCACGATTACCAACAGCATTATTGGTCAGGGGGCCGTGATAGGTGACTCATGCGTGATCGTGGACAGTGTGGTCGGTGACTTTGCCACCATCGGCGCACACAACGAACTGCGCGACGGAGCCCGCGTCTGGGTAAATGCGAAGCTCGATGACCTAGCAATTCGGTTCTCTTGCGATAAGTGAACCACTAGTCAATAAGGAAGTCTTGAGCCGTTCTGCTTGGGCGTTCACTCGAACGTGTTGCCGGCACCCCAATTGCAATTGCTCCCAATGGCATGAATGATTCTGGAAGTGAAAGTTGCGTTCGAACGGTGTCGGCACAAAACAGCGTTGAGGAAATCCAAGCGGATCCATAACCTTGGCCGCTGATACTGATCAAAAAGTTTTCTACGGCGGCGCCTCCTGCCACCAAAAACATGTCGCGTTCACTGTCATTACGGCCATCAACTTCGGGGTAGGTGTGTGCACCTCCGGCAAGGTCCATGAATGGGATAACGACGCACGGCGCGGTGCGCAGGATGTTTCCGCGCGCAATGCGCTTGGTCACTTCATTTTCTGATTTACCTTCGGCGTGCAGGTCGCGCTGCCAGGTGTGTGCCATGGCGTCAAGGAGCGCGATGCGTCTGTGTTGTTGCTGTTCATCGTGCGCATCGAGCACGAGAAATCTCCACGGCGTGCTGTGATGCGGTGCGGGCGCGGTGATCGCAGCCTGGATCGCTTTATCAATGACCGTGCTGGGAACCTGCTCTGGCTCAAAGTTACGAACCGTTCGCCGGTCGGTAACCGCCTGTTGCTTACCAAGTGCAATTGATTCAGCGGTACCGAGGGAAAAAAGGTCCTCTTCCGTTGGCCGAACAATTGCTCGTGCTCCGGGTCCGTGCTCTTGAGTGACCAGGTGCGCCAACCCTCGAATGAGAGCGAACGGCGTGAGAGAGTCTTTCGGTCGGACCAGTTCACTTGCCGCGGCGATTTCATCAGCGACTGCGACAACGGTCATTTCTAGTGTGCGATTAAACGCATCGGGTTTGCCGGTGAGGTCATCTAGCACCGTGATTCCTGCGGCACCGATGGCGTGGTCGGTGACACCGAGTCGCCACGCGCGACCGAGGGTGTCGGTGATGACAACTCCAACGTTGATCCCCGTTACCACCGTGATCCGTTCACGAATTGCTCGCGCACTGTGATCGGGATCAACCGGTAGCAACACCAGTGTTCCCGGTTCGGTATTGCTTGCATCGATGCCGGCAGCCGCCAGAATTAATCCCGTGTGAGTTTCAACGATCGTGGTCACGCCACGAGCGTGAGTTTTCGTTGCAACTACCCGTTTTGCTTCACCCATAATGGCATCTTCTCGATCGTGAGCTCCAGTGACCACGCGACCTTCACACTTAGCCACAACCTTGCTCGTGATCACGATGATGTCGCCGTCCTGCAAGCTTTTCTCCGGTGCTAACGCCTCGAGAAATGCTGCAACAAGGTCATCACCCGAAGTGAATTGATGGTCGGTGGGTAGCCCGTAAACCTGAACGCCAACGTCTATGTGCATCGTGAATTAAACTTCGTTGCCAAGGACCAAATCAAGGGCTGAGTTCGCCATGGCGCCGGCGGCATCAATGTCGGTCATTAAAAGTGGGATGGCGCGTGCGGTGATTCCAAGGTCTTCAATTTCACCCAGCGAATCCGAATCACGCTGATCAATTAACCAGTAGTCCAAAATCCCCCCGTCGGATCGACTGCCGTAATGCCGCGCAACCGCTGCGGCACTTGTCTCCACGTTGATTGCGCGCAGACACGCATCAGCCATTCCGCGCACGGGTGCGTTATCAATAATGGGGGACAGGCCAAGGACCGGTGCCGACGTGTGGCGGATGGCATCTTTAATTCCAGGGATGGCCAAGATCGTGCCGATGGAAACGACCGGGTTACTCGGGGGGAGCAGGATGAGGTCGGCATTATTGATCGCATCGATGACCCCCGGCGCCGGTTGGGCCGTGTCCAGACCGACTTGCACAAATTCATGGGCGGGCAACTTGGCGCCGTATCGAATCCACCATTCTTGGAAATGCATGGCGACCCGAGCGCCCGTTTCAGGGTGGTCAACGACAACATGGGTTTCACAGCGCTGATCGGTCATGGGGATTAAATTCACTCCCGGTTTCCATCGGTCACAGAGGGCTTGCGTCACTTCACTGAGCGGGTAACCCGCATTGAGCGAGGTGGTGCGGATCAGATGGGTTGCCAGATCTTTATCGCCCAGGCCAAACCAAGTGGGTTCCACGCCATAGATCGCGAGCTCTTCTTTGGCGGTAAAAGTCTCGCCCTCGCGACCCCAACCCCGCTCGGCACTGATGCCACCGCCGAGGGTGTACATCACGGTGTCGAGGTCAGGGCAGACGCGGACGCCGTGGACCCAAATGTCATCACCCGTATTGGCAATCACGGTGACCTCGGTGTCCCGGGTGACCTTGCCGCATTGAGTGAGGCCACGCAAAAATCGAGCGCCGCCGATTCCGCCGGCCAGTGCAGTGATTTTCACGACGATATCTTTGCATGTTTTTGTAAACCGCGGGCTTACCATGGTTCGTCCCCCCGGATGGGGACAGGAAAATGCCGACACACCGAAATGACGAACTTTTATTAATAAATTTAAGAAATTTGACTGAAATGTCCGGTTTCGGCTTGACGTTTGTGAATCACACCTCTGTAATACAGCGTAGTCATTAAAAAAAAGGGTGAACCAATGAAGGGTCGAGGAGGAATATCCGTGGTTGAAACAGATCGGCCTCAAGGTGCGGTACTGGGACTGGTACCACTATCCGATGTTGAGGAGCTCGCGTGGCAGGAACGGGCGCTGTGCGCTCAGACCGACCCCGAGGCCTTTTTCCCCGAAAAAGGTGGCAGCACCCGCGAGGCGAAGAAAGTATGCCTCTCCTGCGAGGTGCGCGTTGATTGCCTGGAGTACGCACTCGAGCAGGACGAGCGCTTTGGCATCTGGGGTGGGCTCTCCGAACGTGAACGCCGCCGACTCAAAAAACTTGCCGTCTCCTAACCGGCAGACTGCGGGCCCCAATCGGCGGGCCCCAATCGGCGGGTCGCCGTCGTAATCGGTGATGCGACATAGGGTGTACTGGTGAGTGAAACCCTGCTGGAGCCGGAAGCAACGAATGGTTCGGACTCCCCGTGGTTTGACCAAGATGTAAGTTTCGAATTCGAGGAAATCGCACCGGGTGAGGAGACCATCACCCGGCCTCATTTTGTTACCACCGTTCTCGTTACCCACAACGGGGCGACCTGGTTGCCGGCGGTGTTGACGCAGTTGGCTCGAACCAGCCGTCCCCCTGAGGTCATTGTTGGCGTTGATGTCGATTCGGCGGATACGTCCCGAGAAATCCTCACCCAGAGTTTGGGTCAGGATCGGGTAGTAGGGCTCACGGAGAACCCGGGTTTCGGCGCCAGCGTTAATGCCGGACTCGCTTTGGTGCCACGCCCGGATTTTGTGGCAGATGCTCGTCCCGACGACACAATCGAGTGGATCTGGCTGTTGCACGATGACAGCGCGCCGGATTCAACGGCACTTGAGCAGCTTCTCCTAGCGGCGGATCGACAACCCAGTGTTGCGGTGCTCGGCCCTAAAATTCTGGGCTGGCATGACCGCAGGCTCCTCCTTGAAGTGGGAGTTGGCATCACCTCTGACGGGCGGCGGGTAACCGGTCTCGAGCGAGGTGAGCACGATCAGGGTCAACACGATGGAGATCGCGATGTATTGGCGGTCAGTTCCGCCGGAATGCTGATCAGGCGGGATATTTTCGATGCCCTGGGCGGCTTTGACCCAGAACTCCCGCTCTTTCGCGACGATCTAGACCTGTGTTGGCGGGCACACCGCATGGGTGAACGGGTGATCGTGGCAGCCAATGCCAGGATCCACCATCGCGAAGCTTCCGCGCACGGACGACGGTTGGACACGCGCGATTCAGATGGAAAAAGTTCAGAAGGTAGTTCCCGGTTACTTCGCGCGGACCGCGAGGCCGCTGTGCACGTGCTGTTGGCGCACTCCAGTGGTGTCGGCGTGGTTTTTCTTGGGCTGCGCTTATTTCTGGGTAGTGCTATTCGTTCACTCGTTTATCTATTGGGAAAAGATGTTAACGCTGCCAAAGCAGAATTCGGGGCGATCTTTTCGGTCATCGCGCACCCATCACGGTTACGGCGATCGCGAGCTCTGGTCGCAGCGACCTCGACCGAATCTGCCGCAGTCGTTCGGCATCTGCGACCCAGCACGTGGGAGCAAGTCCGTGCGCTAGGGGAGGCTGCGGCCGGACTTGCCACAACAAGTGGGTCAACGACCAACACCCTCAGCGCCCTTGATTCGGGTCCCGTTGATGAAGAAGCCTCATACCTTGCCGAATCGTCACCGGGTTTGCTCAAGCGGGTGCTGCGTAAGCCCAGCGTCCTGCTCATTGTTCTGTTAACCGTGGTGGCCATTGCGACATCTCGATCACTGTGGCTCGGTGAGGGGGTAATCCAAGGCGGGGCGCTGCTGCCCAGCCCGTGGGGGGCGTCGGATCTGTGGAACTTTTATGTTCAAGGGTGGCACAACGTTGGTCCAGGTTCGGTGCGTGATTCCCCGCCCTACCTAGCACTGATCGCGATGCTGTCAACTCTGATGCTGGGCAAGGCCACCGCGGCAGTAACGCTCATCCTGCTGTTTGCAATTCCACTTGCCGGCTGGGCCGCCTACTTCACCTCCCGGGATCTGATCCCGAGTAAAGCCATTCGTTTTTGGGGAGCAGCCACCTACGCACTGCTGCCGGCCATGACGGGCGCACTTGCCCAGGGTCGACTCGGAACGAGTTTCGCAGCATTTCTTTTGCCGTTCACCCTGCGATCGGGTGTTCGCTTATTCACACCCGGTTCAACGAAACGACGGGCAGCCGGAACGGCATTACTCCTTGCGCTGCTTCTTGCGTTTGCCCCGGCGCTGTGGCTCATCCTGTTGATCTGTGCAATCTTGGCAGTCGCCTTTATTCGCCGCACCAAGGAAACAGTGATCAAAGCATCCATTGCATTTGGGGCATCCTTTGCCGCCCTTGTCCCATGGAGTATCAGTCTTGTACTCAATCCGGTGCAATTCTTTTTCGAGCCAGGTGTGAACTCTGCGGCGCTCACCGACCCCGATATTTCCATGATTGATATTTTCCTGTTACACCCGGGCGGTCCCGGAATGTCTCCGATCGTGATCAGCATCGGGCTCCTTGTTGCAGGGGTGCTCGCACTGCTGCGTACCGATCGACGTTTTGTTGTCATTCTTGTGTTCGTTGCTGCCTGGGTTGCCATCCTGTTTGCCCTCGTTCAGGTTGTTTTCCTTTTCACCCCTCCCGGCTCAACCACGCCCATTCGCACCTGGCCCGGACCGGCCACATTGTTCATCGGCTTGATGCTGATCGCTGCGGCAGCACTGGGTGCACAGGGGTTGCGTACCCGATTCATCGGGCAAAGTTTCAGTTTCGGTCAACCCCTTGCAGTTGTCGCTGTGTTAACGGCGCTTGCCGCACCACTGCTCTCCCTCATCTGGCTCGTTCCAGCGAACACCAGTGTGCTTTCGCGAACGGCAGCGTCAGCGGTGCCAGCTTTCGTGGCGGCCGACGCATTCGGACCTCAAGCTCCCCGAACACTTTTGCTCACGCAACTACCAGCTGGAAATGTTGAGTACACGTTCATCAATGGTGACGGCTTAAATCTGGGTGATGCGGATACGCCGCCGGATGCCAGCGTCTGGCGCGCAATTGATCCATTTGTTGCTGCAATGGCATCGGGTCGCGGCGGTGAGGAAATCGCGGTGCTGGGTAGTTATGGGGTTCGTTATGTTCTGCTGGCCCCCGGGTCATCAAGGGAGATTGTTCCGATCCTCGATGGGGAACCCGGTTTGCGCCGGCTAGCCAGTTCCGAGGGTGAAGTTCTTTGGCGGGTTTCTGGAGTCACCTCACGGGCGCGCATCACCGATGGAGCCACCCAATCACCGGTGGGGATCGCCGCACCGGAAAACCTGGGCACGGATCCCTACATCGAACAGACCTTGCCCGAGGGCTCCGGCACGCGGGTACTTTATGTGGGCGCGAGTGCTGACTCGCGGTGGAAGGCCGGGGATTTTGCGTCGGTAACAACCGATGGTGCGCTGAGTTGGTCGGCGACATTTGAAATCCCGGTCGGAAGTCCCAACGTTCGGGTTGTCTTTGACAACCCGTCACGGCAATTATGGTTGCTCGCACAACTTTTCATCGTGTTTTCACTCGTTGTGATCGCGCTGCCTGCGCGCACTAAAACCGAGGTGGATCCCGATCTTGATATTTCACCCGATATCGCACACATGCACGAGGTAGCGCACCCAATGGAAGGGCGTGATCCACGTGTCTAACGTCGATTCATCATTGTTGCGTTCGCGCTTTTTCGCACCCGTGGCCATCGTGGCTGCCGCTGCACTTGTTGTCGGGATCTCCGGATTGATCCAAGTCGAAACACCAAAGGCCTCCCAAGGCGCCGTCACCATCGAACCCATTGGCTCGTCCGTGCTGCTGTGTCCAGAACCCGGCACCGGCGGCAACCTCGGGGTGCGAGTCACCGCTGCGGTCGTCCCGGGTCAACCGGGACAAGACACCGGCTCAGGTTCAGCCGGAATTGAAACCCTTCCCGGCAAAGAGTCGGCGAGTTCGCGGATAACGGCGCCGGGGGAGCAGGGACAAATCGAGGCCTTCGGCGGCCGACTGCCCGCCATTCGCGCATACGGTGAAGGTTCCCTCGCACCAGGACTCGTTGCCAATCAATGGGGGCGTGACCCAAGTGGACAAGGGCGTGGCATGGCGAGTACCGCGTGTGCCCCTGCTGCCTCCGAGTTCTGGTTCGTGGGCGGTGGCGCTATCGCCGGCCGCAAGACTCGGGTGCTTTTGGTTAATCCCGACGAAACCGCCGCAGTCGTTGACGTCATCATTCACGGACCCGAAGGGATTATCGATGCTCCGGCGGGTCGAGGACTGGTGGTCCCGCCCCTTGATCGAATTACCGTGCAACTTGACGTTCTCGCCCCTGGCGTTCCCGCGACCGCTTTTCACGTCCTCGCGCGCACCGGTCGAATTGGCGCATCAGTTGATGATGAGCAACGTTCAGGTTTGCAATCTATTGGAACAGACTGGATACCGCCAGCCGCCCTACCCGCAAAAAAGGTTTATGTTCCTGGCGTAATCAACGGACTGGGTCCTCGCGTCCTGTCCATCGTTTCCACAACTGAGAATGATGCAAATGTAACGCTGCGTGTCATTTCACCCGAGGGAACTTTTGAACCAGCTCAAAGCAATGCATTCACGGTCACAGCGGGCGCAGTTGTTACGACCGACATGACTCCTGCACTACCGCAAACCCCCGACGGTTCACTGCCGGTAACTCTGGAATTGACGTCGGACCAACCCATTGTCGCTGGGATGCGGCAGTTTTTTGGCGGTAATCGCGTGCAAGACGAAACAGCGTTCAGTGCGGGTGCGCAGCCAATTTACGGACCGGCAGCAGTTTCTGGATTACCGGTGCGGGCGGTAACCGATGTTCGATTAGCCATCAGCGCACCCGAGGGCGACGTTGAAGTCGACATTGCCTTACTCCCCTTCCTCGGCGGGAAAAGTGTCGCTGAACTCACTGCTCCTCGGCGAATCAAGGTTGCAGCCGGTCAGCTCCGCAATATCAAATTGGAACCACCAACCGGAATTGATTGGTACACCGCCATCGTCACACCGGTTGAAGGATCAGGTCCGGTTTTACTCGCGCACCGGATTCGTGAGAAATCGCGTTTCGGTGATTTGATTACCGGCTACCCGTGGAGCGCATTGCGCATCGAGGTGCCCATTCCCGGCGTCGCGCAGAATGAAGCGATCGCTGTGCGGCGCGCCACCACGAGTTAGCCCTGATCTGCTACTAACGTCCGTTGGGTGAGTAGACGCCGGTGCTCGAAGCCATCATGTAATGGCTCTGCGGTATCCACGTTGACCTACGTGTACGCCGATTCGACCGCGGTCCTTGGTCCGCTGGCCACCTACGCCGAGCCGCACTGCTACGACATGTGTCTGATGCATAGCGAGCGTCTCACCGCACCCCGCGGTTGGGAAATTGTGCGAATAGCCCCGGACGCCGACGCCCTCAAGCCCTCATCCGATGATCTTGAAGCATTAGCCAATGCCGTGCGTGAAGCAGCTAGGCCCCGCTACCTTGATCGGGAAGCTGCAGCCACCGCGTCGGGCAGTGCGGTTGAGGTTGCCAGACGCGGGCATTTGCGGGTTCTCATCACACCCGAGCAATAAGTTCTTATCCACTGAGGGCTAACCGATAGGTTTACCCGGTGACTTCACTCCGCGGGCGCGATCTCAGTGCGATCATTAAGGCCTATGACGTTCGAGGCACCTATCCCGATCAGTTAGATGAGGATCTCGCCCACGCCGTCGGTGCCGCATTCGTGGAGGTACTCGGCATCCGAGCATCAGAGGGTGGCGCCGGCGCGGTTGTTGTCGGCCACGACATGCGTCCATCGGGTCCCTCCCTGGTGGCATCATTTGCCCAAGGTGTCCGCGAAGCCGGCTGCGATGTCATCGAAATTGGGTTAGCCAGCACCGACGGTTTGTATTTTGCCTCGGGAAGCCTCAATCTTCCCGGCGCCATGTTTACGGCAAGTCATAATCCAGCGGAGTACAACGGGATCAAATTGTGTCGCGCGGGCGCTGCACCTGTCGGACAAGATTCTGGCTTGCGTGACATCTCGGAATTGATTACCGGTGGGAAACTCGACGCGAGCGGCGCAAACGTCCCCCCTTACCCGCCCGGAAATATCTCCGCGCGAGACATCCTGCCCGAATACGCGCGCTACCTGCGCGAGCTCGTCCCCATCGAAACTGGTCGCCACCTCACGATCGTGGTCGATGCGGGCAACGGCATGGGTGGTTTCACCGTCCCGGCCGTGTTGGGTACAGAAGTCGGGTTGCCCGAACTTCCCCTGCGCATCATCCCCATGTATTTTGAACTCGACGGAAACTTCCCCAACCACGAAGCCAATCCGATTGAACCGGCAAACCTGGTCGACCTGCAAAAAGCCGTGATCAAACACCGAGCCGATTTGGGCTTGGCCTTTGATGGAGATGCTGACCGATGCTTTGTCATCGACCAAAACGGTGACGCTGTTACCCCCTCCGCGATCACCGCCCTGATTGCAACGCGTGAATTGGCCCGCCATCCCGGTAGCAACGTGATCCATAATCTGATCACCTCGCGGACGGTTCCAGAAGTCATTGCCGAACATGGCGGGATCGCGATTCGCACTCGCGTTGGTCACTCATTTATCAAAGCAACCATGGCCGAAACAAACGCGGTATTTGGGGGAGAGCATTCAGGCCACTTTTATTTTCGTGACTTCTGGCGGGCCGACTCCGGCATGCTCGCGGCGCTACATTGCCTTGCGGCATTGGGTGAGACGGCTGCGGGAACAACGTTCTCGAGTCTGATGACCCCCTTTAATCGCTATGCCGCAAGTGGTGAAATAAACACAACGGTCGACAATCAAACAAATGTGATCGCTGCGATCACGTCACACTATGCGGACCATGATCTCGATAAACTCGACGGACTGACGGTCTCTGCCGACACGTGGTGGTTCAACGTCCGCGCCAGTAATACCGAGCCACTTCTACGTCTCAACGTCGAAGCAGGTGACGTTGCACAAATGCAGCAACTGCGTGACACGGTTTTGGAACTTATGCGCACACCAGTTGCCTCCGCAGCACCAGCCGCGTCCGCAGCACCAGCCGCGTCCGCAGCACCATTTGGGATTGCGGCCGAATTGTGGAGGGTGCTTGCCTGCCCATGCCCTGCCCACGGCGCGCTCAGTCCAGCGCCCACCCTCGCGACCCCCGAACTTGTCTGCACGGTGTGCAGCGCCCATTTCCCCGTACGCGACGGTATCCCGATCATGTTGCTAAAGTAAATGACTAAAGCGAACAGGGCGCATGCAGGTCATTAACGGCACCCTCAAAAATTACGCCTGGGGCATTCCCGGCGGACTGCTTTCATGGCTACCTACGGCACAAGCCGAATCAACACCAGCGGGCGAATCAATACCTCAAGCCGAACTGTGGTTTGGCGCGCACCCCAATGGGGCATCGAAAATAGTTGATTCTGATCTGACACTTGGACAGGTACTGGATCGAACCGAAGTTCCGCTTCTGGTAAAGATTTTGGCCGTGGCAAAACCCCTTTCGGTTCAAGTACACCCCAACCTCGAACTTGCGCGGGAAGGTTTTAACCGGCTCAACAACACGGAGCGGTTTGTTGCCGCGTTTGCTGATCCAGATGAAAAAATCGAATTGCTTTATGCGCTAACTCCTTTCACCGCATTCTGTGGCTGGCGTCCCCTTGAACAAGTTCTGCACATCCTTCGTGCGCTCTCACTCGATCTCCCCGAGGGTTTATCCGCCAGCGCTGGTCATTCGCGCCGGGTCTTGTTTGAACACTTCGTCGGTCACAGTGTCACCCCTGAAACGCTCCGTGCGATTCCATCGGCTATTCGTGATGCCGGATTTTCGGCGCTCGACATCCACGCTTACGAAACCGTTGCTGCTGACTATCCCGAAGATCAAGGTGCACTACTCGCCGTATTTCTGCAACCAATTGCATTGGAGCCGGGAGGCAGTGTTTATATTCCGGCGGGCATACCGCACAGTTACATTTCGGGTACCGGCATTGAGGTGATGACTTCATCTGACAATGTTTTGCGGCTCGGGCTTACTCCTAAACCCGTTTATGCAGAACTCGCGTTGCGCGCACTGGATTTTGAGTCTGAACTGCCGTCGTCGACATTAGCGCCGTTTAGCGTGGAGGTACTTGTAACCGGGCCAGCGCTGACTGCCGAAGCGGATTTACCCACCGGACAATTCCGTTTAATTCTGTGTCTTGAAGGCACCGTGAAAATTCGTGATACCACCCTCGCACCGGGTCAGGCCGCTGTGCTCACCGTGACTGACCCGTCCGTCTCGATTTCCACGAACGGCCGTTGCGCTGTCGTCCGGACACGATTATGACGAGTGAGCATTAACGAGTGAGCACCGACAAGTGAGCACCGACGAGTGAGCACCGACGAGTGAGCACCGAGGGTGGCATCAAGGCGATCATCGCGGCATTGGTGGCAAATATTGGAATTGCGATTAGTAAATTTGTTGCGTTCGCTTTCACCGGTTCATCGTCAATGCTTTCCGAAGCGATTCACAGTGTTGCTGATTCGGGAAATCAAATCCTGTTGTTAATCGGAAATAAACGTGCGAAGAAAAAGGCGGATGAAAAACATCCATTTGGTTACGGCAGACGACGCTATGTGTACGGATTTATCGTTGCGATCGTTCTGTTTCTCATTGGTGGACTTTTCTCACTTTATGAGGGTTTTCATAAGTGGCAGCAACCCGAACCACTTAACGATTGGTGGATCGCCATTGTTGTTTTGGTGATCGCAATCGGACTTGAGAGTTTTTCATTTCGCACCGCATTGCGTGAAACAAATAAATCGCGTGGGAAGCGCTCACTGTTTAATTTCGTCAAGGCCGCTCGTCAACCTGAGCTTCCGGTCATTTTGCTGGAAGACGCTGGCGCTTTGACCGGTTTGGTGCTGGCGTTACTGGGTGTCGGTGCGGCGGTGATCACCGGTGATGGTCGATTTGATGCCGCCGGCGCGATGGGCGTAGGCACGTTATTGATTATCATTGCAATTTTCCTAGCAATTGAAATGACGACAATGCTGGTCGGTGAAAGCGCCTTACCCGAGGAGGTCGCGGCGATTCGTAAAGCACTCGAGGATTCTGATGGCGTAGCGAGAGTTATTCACCTAAGAACAATGCATGTTGGGCCCGATGAACTGCTGGTTGCCGCCAAAATCGCAATTCATGATTGCGATACCGGCGCTGCGATTGTGCAAGCAATCAACAATGCCGAAATCTCTGTGCGTGCCGCCGTCCCAACCGCAACGTATGTTTTTTTGGAACCGGATATTGATCGTGGTCGGCAGGCCGATTCCTTGGTCCCAGGCCTTCGTGTTGAAGGCCCCGATAGTTGATGTAATTGCTCGCCCGACTGACTCACTCCATGAGTTAAAATGCACCATCTGTCACTCTGGTAACAGGTGTGACGGATTCTTGACCGCAGCGACACGGTTGCCGGATTTGTTTGGGTATACGAATCAGGGTCCGAATCTGCGCTGAAATCTGGGCGGCGTCAAATGTCAGACCCCCCATGTTTACTGGTGCCATGTACGAAAACAATCGCGAACGCAAAGTGGCATT
>Ga0105052_10003029_pt1 | contig 19862 bp, 10 predicted proteins | sample FRY03_FD_78094 | JGI IMG/M metagenome (GOLD analysis project Ga0105052, IMG submission 78094) | Freshwater microbial communities from Lake Fryxell liftoff mats and glacier meltwater in Antarctica - FRY-03 | ecosystem: Environmental > Aquatic > Freshwater > Ice > Glacier meltwater ... | reverse complement strand
TGGCGACGACTCAACGCGCATCACCAGATCGTTCTTGTTCTCGAAGGAAGAATCTTCACCGACGGAGTCCTACAGAACGCCGCCTGATTCAAACCCTCAAAACACAACTCTTGACAATAGCTCCTCATCAAGCGGCCAGAGCGAAGTTGGGTGAGTTCATCACGCGAGGCGACATGTTATTGGCAGCGGCATAGTGGCAAGCGGGCATCTCCTCGATCATGACGACGAATCCGAACGACTTCACGGTCTTTGGATGTTTTCAGTGCGTTACTCATTAGGGTCTTCCGTCATTTTAGTGGGCGGGCGCGCATCACGGTGAGCGTCCACGACCGCCTCTTGGGGTCCTATCATCTTGTAGTTCTCCATGTCCTGTCCTCCGGGCCCTCTAGTCTAATAGGAGAAAGGCAGGTGTCTCACCTATCTATCATTGGCACAGAAGGTCTGCACTCCGGCATAGTGTGGGGATGGTCATTTTTTGTGGTCAAAACAGTTGGCACTCCTAAGATTCCGTGTTTTTTCGCGATCCCATGGCCCCCCCTTGGCGCCGTCACTTTGTGAGGATACTGTTTTTTGAGTTAGGCGTGGTTCACTGAAGCTTTACCGCAAGGTTTTAAAGGCTGGAGCTGAATTCATAGCCTGCATTAGGCTCGATGGCTCCGGGAGGCTTTACGCCTTCTTACATGCTTGCCCAAAACCTCACCAAACGCTTGATCTTGGCCGCCTCGGCTCTCTTGGCGTGTTTTGCCTCGTTTTCGGTTTTGCGGGCCGAATCAAAGTGGGAGATCACGGCCGACAGTCAACTTTCATTGGAACGAGGCCTTGAGCACCTAGCCAAAACCCAAAACTCCGATGGCAATTGGGGCACAAAAGATCTGGGTGTTGTCAGCATGGGCGTGCTGGCGTTTATGGCTGACGGCCATGCCCCGGGTCGAGGCAAATACGGCTCTGTTTTGGAGCGGTCTCTCGACTACGTCCTCACCAACGCCAAGCCCTCGGGATTGCTCAATATCAACGGCGAAGGCCGGGATATGTATAACCACGGCCTTTCGACGTTTGTGCTCGGCCAAGCCTACGGCATGACCAACAACGATCGTGTCGGTCCCGTGCTTGACCGAGCCCTGACGCTGATCATCAAGTGCCAAGGTCCCGACGGTGGCTGGGACTACAAAGCTGCCCCCATTGGGGGTCACGATCTCAGCTTGGCCGTTATGCAGGCCAAAGCCCTCCGCAGCGCTGTCGATAGCGGATTCAGCGTGCCCCCGGCTGTTACAGATCTCGCTATCAAGCACGTGCGTCGCTACTACGCTCCCGCCGAGGGCGACCGCAATCTGCCTGAAGAAGAGCAGAAAAAAAGGCCTGGTCAATTCACCTACGACGGCAATTACGGCCGCAAAACACTCGCCATGGCTGCTGCCGGGGTTGTCTGTTTGCAGGAGTTTGCACAATACGACGACTGGCGGATTCCCAAAAATATTGAGGTCATCGAGGCTGCTATTCTTGAAGCCTCCAACAATCCGGGTGGTGGCATTGGAATGGATGCCTACACGCTCTACTACGTGGCCCAGGCTCTCTATCAAGTCGGCGGCGAACCGTGGCAGCGATCGTACCCGCTGCTTCGCGAAAAAATCATCCGAGCCCAAAGCCAAGCGACAGGCACTCCCGCTTATGGGGGTTGGGGCGACCTCTACCAAACTTCGGTCTGTTGTTTTGTGTTGGCTATTCCCAATCGCTATTTGCCCATCCTTCAAGAAGGTAAGATTGACAGCTTGCGAAAACAGTTTGAGAAGTGATCCTTTGAGGTGAGTTCCCAAACGAGCCCGCTAGCCCCGAAAGACATGCTTCCGCTTTTCTTCCCCTTGGTGTTTGATCACCTGTTTCTCTCCCCTTGATTCACACAACCGCCGCTCCCCTCGGCTGACTTGTCTCGGCCGACCCGCCTCCATCAGGTTTATGTCCTGTGACAGCCCTCCAATTTCCTTGGTTTGCCATTGCCGGTGCGGCCGCAGCCTCGATTCCACTGATCGTCCATCTTCTGAATCGTCGCCGCTATCAGGTGATCGAGTGGGGCGCAATGGACTTTCTGCTCGAGGCAGTTTCTCGCAGCCGCCGCATTTTTGAACTCCGCGATCTGCTGCTGCTCTTGCTGCGACTCCTCTGCCTGATCCTATTTGGCTTGGCGCTGGCCCGTCCGTTTTGGAATCGTGCAGCGAAGACCACGGTCGATCCCAACCGTCCCGTTCACGCCGTCTTGTTGATCGATAACAGCCTCAGCACCAGCTACCAAAAGTTTGATGGCAGTGTTTTGGCCGAGTGCAAAACAAAGGCTCGTCAACTGATTGAAGGCTTGCCGCGAGGCAGCATGGTCTCGCTGATTCCTATCAGTGGTGCCGCCGGTGGCATCAACTACGAGGCCTACGCCAGCACCGACGAGGCACTGGAAGCCTTGGCGGCAATCAAGCCGGTCGATCGCTCGGCCAGAGCCACATCGACCGTTGATTTGGCGACCGAAGCCTGCCGCCGTAATACCAAGCTCACAAGCAAGCGCATCGTGCTGATTGCCGATCAACAGATCAGCGGTTGGTCGACTGACCCAGAAAACCAGCAACTCAAGAGCCTGCCCGCCCCGATTCAGGTGATTGAAGTGCTCAGCGACGACATATCCAACGCTTGGGTGGCGGATGTCCAACTTCAAGACGGCGTGGCCGATGCTCAGTCGCCGGGGATCGTTTTGGCCACGATCGGCTATCAGGGCAAAGTGGCTCGCGACAATGTGCAAATGACGCTCAAGATCGACGGTGTCGCCGTCTCCTCGCAGACCGTTTCTCTCCAGCCGGATCAGCGCAGCGAAGTGCAATTTCCTGAATACCGATTTTCGGTGCCGAATGAAGCGGGCAAAACAAATTATTCAACCGTCGAAGTTTCTTTGGCTCCCGATCAATTGCCCGAAGACGATAAGCGGTCGATCGTGGTGCCGGTTGTTGCAAGTCTGCCGGTTGTCTTTGTCGACGATCTCGGCGAGGAAGAAAATCCCTCGCAGGGCCTCTACGGCGACACCTTCTGGCTGCGTCGGCTGCTGGCCCCTCAGTTGAGTACGCCGGGACAGCCGCAGCCGCTGATTCAGATTCGTCGTCTGAAGCTGGAGCAGCTCTCTTCAGAGACGCTCGACGATGTGCGGTTGGTTGTGGTGGCCGGTGTGACAGCGCCCTCCACTGCGGCTATTGTTGTGCTGGGTCAGTATGTTGAGCAGGGTGGCAATCTGATCGTGGCCGGCGGTGGTGGATTTGATCCAGTGGCTTGGAATAAAGTTGGATGGAACGACGGCCATGGGATTCTACCGGCAGCGCTCGAGCCTGCGTGCATCGGAAAGCTCCGCGAAGATCGGGCCGGCCAGATCGATCCTTTTGTCTTTGATTTCGACAGCCTTGTGCATGAATATTTTCGGCCCGAGGGGGTCAGTGAAGAAGAGCTCAAGGGGCTTTATGGTCCGCCGACGCTATTCTTTAAATCTCTCGTGCCTGTGGCCAGCGAACAAGTCGACACGCAGGCCGTTGCCGCCGCCACTGAATATTTTGGTCAGCAGGCCGAGCAGCTTGCCGCACTCGACAAGCAACTCACTGCCCTGCAGGCTGGAGGCCGTGGCACGGCCGCGGCTGGCAATGCTCAATCCCTGCAGCAGCAAACTGATCTCATCCAAAAAATCGACGCCGTGAAGCCGGCGTGGCTGCTCTGGAGAAATCAGGCTGGCCGCAGTGCCGAAGAACAGCGCACCGTTGAGGAAATCTCGCGACGAGCCAGGCCAACCGTCTTGGCCCGGCTCAACAATGGCACGCCGCTCTTGGTGCGACGGTATTGGGGCCGTGGAGTGACGCTGTTGTTTTCTGCCAGTTTGTCGCCGCAGTGGACCACCATGCCAGATGTTGGTCAGTCGTGGTGGCTGATGGACCGCATCGTGCGCAGCTTACTGACAGACACACTGCCGGTGCGAAATCTGAGCACCGAGGGTGGCTTTGTCCTGCCGGTGGCACCCAACGAACGCTCTGCTCGCTACATGCTGACAGGCCCCGACGGCGAGGCGGAGGCCCTGACGGTCGACGCGTTGGGCAATGACCGCTACGGCATCAATCTTGGCAATTGGACGCAACGAGGCATCTACCGCGTCACGGCCGCCCGGGCCAATGACTCCGCCGATGGCGCTGCGGGAGAAGAAGCCAAACTCTGGGAACTGCCGCTGGCGGTCAACGGCCCTGCCGACGAATCGGAGCTGATTGTTTCCCAACTCGGCAAGGCCGCAGGGGGTCGCAACTTTATTGCCGTGGCCAGTGCCGGCGCAACCGTGAAGACAACTGCGAACGAGGATGTTGATATTTGGAAATGGCTGATTGGACTGGTTCTCTGCCTGTTGCTGGCAGAGTTGTACGTCGCCGCCAAATCGACCCCCCGTACGGAGCCCGCACTATGAGCATGACGCTACAACAGCAGTTTTACGATCTGCTTGGACGCCTACTCGGCATGGAGCAGATGCAGAGCATCTCTTCCTGCAAGCTCGGCTTCGCCGCCGGATGGGCGCAGCGAGCCTCGATGTGGCTGCTGTTTGGCTGCGTGGCGCTCTTTATTGTGGCCGGTGTTTTTTATCTGCGCAACCAAACCAATCGCAGCCATCGCACTCGCTTGGCATTGCTGGTGATTCGCGGACTCTTGTTGAGCCTTGTGTTTTTACTTCTGGCTGAACCAATCTTGCTGCTTTCGCTGCAAAGTAAAAAGCGACCGTCGCTCTGGCTCTTATTTGACGGCACAGACAGCATGGGCATTGCCGATGATCTTCCCGAAGAAGAGCGAGCGGCCACAGCCAAGGCTGTCGGCCTTGAGAAACAATCGCCAGCTTCTCCCGGCGATGCCGCACAAATTCAGTCAGCGCAGCGCGAGCCCTCCCGAATCGACTACCTCCGGGCAATGGTTCAAAAGAAGGATGACGGCATCCTCGAGCGGTTGAGCAAGGATTTTCGGCTGCAGGCTTTTGTCTTTGATTCTCCGCAAGGCGTGCGGGCCATTCCGCTGACAGAAGAGACCAAGGGCAAGCCCAACGGCAAGCTTTTGGCGGAGCAACTCACAACCACCGGCAAGGTCACAGCCATCAGCACGGCCCTCACCGATCTGGCTCGTCGACAGACTACAGCCAATGTCAGCGGCCTGATTATCTTTAGCGATTTCAACCAAAATGCCGGGCCGCCCGCGGTGCCTGTGGCCAAACAACTCGGCATCGAGGTTTACACCGTCGGCGTCGGAGCCACGCGGGCAGTGGATGCTGCTGCTGAAGTGCTGGCCGAACCGTTTGCCCACAAAGACGAACAGACCACCGTGATCGTCGTCGTCAAGCAGACGGGCCTCGACGGCCAAACAGCCACCGTGCGACTCCTCAGCGAATCGCTCGGCAGCGTTGGCAGCAACGCTGGCTCAAGTTCCACGATTGGGGAAAAAACAGTCGTGCTCAGTGGTGCATCGCAGGCGGTCGAATTTCCCTATGTGCCGCTGCGGGCCGGTCGCTTCAACATGGTGGCCGAAGTCGAGCCTCTCCCCGGCGAAGCCGTCGAAGACAACAACCGCGCCAGTCGCGAGATCACGGTCCTTGAAGATTTTTTGCGACTGATGTTTGTCGAATACGAGCCGACATGGGAATGGCGGTTTATCAAGGAAGTGTTTCATCGCGATCGCCTTGTTGGCATGAAGGGTTTTCGCACATTCCTCTATTCCTCCGACCCGAAGGTCCGCAAGCAAAATGAACTCTTCCTGCCCACGATGGCCCCGCCGCGAAGCGAGTTTTTTGCCAACGACTTAATTTTCATCGGTGACATGCCCGCCGCCCCGCCGCTCTCGGCGCTGAGTACGCGGTTTTGCGAAATGGTGAAAGAGTTTGTCGGTGAACTTGGCGGCGGCGTTGTGTTTCTCTCTGGCCCACGGTTTGGCCCCCAGCAGTTGGTGGGAACGCCCTTGGCCGACATGCTGCCGGTGATTGTCGATCCTGCCGCTCGGCTCAGAGATGAGATGCCCTTTACGATGCGTCTGACGCCCAGGGCAGCCGAATATAAATTTATGCAACTCGGCAAGGGCTCGACGCTGAAAGACCTTCAGGAAGGCTGGGACAATCTCGGCGAACTGCCCTGGTATCAGCCTGTGCTGCGCAAGCATCCCCAGGCCACCGTTCTGGCGGAGCATCCCACGGCCACCTGCATCGACGGCAAGGACAAGCAACCCCTGATTGCCGTTCGCTCCTACGGACGCGGTGAGGTGGTCTACCTTGGCTTCAATGAAACATTCCGACTTCGCCGCACGATGGGCGAGCCGTTGTTTCGCCAGTTTTGGGGGCAGGTGATGGAACGCCTTGCGCTCAACCACACGCTCGGTGCCGACAAACGATTTGTCGTGCGGACCGATCGTCGCAACTACCAAATCGACGATCCCGTTACAGTCACAGTCGACGCCCGAAATGCCGATTACCAGCCCCTTTCCGATGCCGATCTGGTCGGCAGCAAACTGACCGGCGAGTTGGTGCTGCCCAACGACGGCGGCCGGGAGTCACCCCCCCAACCCATCAATCTGACGCAGGTGAAAAAAGGCTCTTTTGAAGCGCGTTTTCCTGCGGCAATGTCGGGCGAGCACCGCGTGCGGGTCACAGACCCTGTCAGCAATAAACCGATTGAATGGACGTTCAATGTCGTCAGCATGCCAGTCGAAAGGCAGCGGGCCATTCGGAATGTTGTCTTGCAGGAGTCGCTGGCCTCCGAGACGGGCGGCCGCAGCGTCGACCTTAAAGATATCGATTCGCTCGTCAAGGCAATCAAGCCCGTTGCCAAAACAGAAACCAGCATTGAAGCAATCTCTCTCGTCAACACCTGGCTCTGCTTCTGCCTATTCGCCGGCTTATTGCTGATCGAATGGTTTCTCCGTAAGTGGATCAACCTGCCATGAAACAACTCGACTATTTTCGCTCACAACTCGTCGATCTTTGCCGGCAGGCACAGCGGGTTCGCATTGCCACCGCAGCCAGCGGCATGGCCATCGCCTTGCTCTTGGTGCTGGCCGGCATTTTTGCCCTCGACTGGTCGTTCCGAAAAAGCGAAGACACCTTCCAGCGACTGTTTGTCCTGGGGCTAGGACTGACCGCTTTGGGCTGGGCCTTTTTGCGATACGCCAAACCGTGGCTGAAGCCTCGCGAGGAACCAATGGAGATGGCTCTGCGAGTGCAGCGTCATGCTGGCATCGACAGTGATTTAGTGGCGGCCCTCCAATTTGAATCTTCTGCCAATGTCGACTGGGGCTCCCCTGCCCTGACAACCGCGCTGATCGACAATGTCTCGTCGCGACAGCGTCAAGTCGATGTGACGGGTGTTATCCGTCGCGATCAACTCTTCAAGCGAATGAAAATGCTGGGAATCGTGGCTGCTGTCTGGCTGCTGGTCACCTGCTTGATCCCAGGCTATGTGGGCGTCTTTTTCAATCGCCTTCTGCTGGGTGCCCAGCAATACCCAACCCTGACTCAGATCAAGTCCATCGCTGTCAACGGCCGCACCATCGATCTTTCCAAGCGGGGCGATGCAGTCATTCGCGTGGCCTACGGTCGCCCCGTGAAGTTTGACATCCGGGCCACAGGCCCGGAAATCAGCGGTGGCCGCATCGAGCTCTCCGGTGCGAAGGGCGGGCAGTCTGCCGTCGTATCACTGGAACCAGTCGCCCAAGCTACTGCTTCGACCGATCCAGCAGTTCCCCCTGCTAAGCCAACCCCAACACCTCCATCACCCGACGATGCCCCAGCCTTCAAGGGGCTCTATCCGCGACTTCTGGAAGACGCTCGCTGCCAGATTTATTTGGGCGACGCTTGGACTGAGCCCTTAAAACTTACGATTATTCCCTCGCCAACCGTTGAAGTTGAGCCCGAAGTCGTGCCGCCCCTCTACGCCCGCTCGGGCGGCCAAGAATTATTGACTTTTCCCAGAGGCACTCGACAGTTTTCCGTTGTCGAAGGATCAGAGGTACGACTCAATGTTTCGTCCGATCGACCGCTCAAGCAAGTCACGCTGACGGCTGGACAAAAAACAATTGCATTTGATCGCAACGCCTCAGCCTCGACCAAAGAACTGGAAATCTGGTCGCCTCAATTGGCTAACACTCAGCTCACCGCAATCGCTGAGCCGCTGCGCTATTCGATCGACGTGATCGACAATGAAGATCAGACTCTGGAACGCCCCCTGGAGGGTTTCATCCGGATTGAGCCCGATCTGCCTCCCCGCATTGTGGCCGCCACCAGAACGCCGTTTATTCTGCCTGGTGCGCAGCCCACATCGTATTACGGCGTCACAGACGATCATGCCGTGGGTCGGATTTGGTTTACCTGGGAAGTGCTGCGAAGCGGCAGTGCGGAGACTGCCGGCACAAAGGCCGTGGCCGTCACGGCCAATGACCTGCTTGGCAATGTGCCTGCTGCCAGCGTGGCCGCTGCCGCTGCGGAAAATGTTGCCAATCAATACACGATTGAGCTCTACCAGATCGAGGGCAACGAAGTCCCGGAGCCGGTTCTCGAGGGGGCCTATTCCTTTGATCTTAAAAAGATTCCTCTCACCCGTGGCGATGCGCTCAAGATCATATTCCACGCCACCGACTACCGTGGCAAGAATCCTGGAAAAACGACAAATGCCGAGCCACTCGTTTTTCAGGTGACAGACGAACAGGGAATAATGGCCAGCCTGTTAGAAGGCGATCAAAAATCGGCTCGTGAGCTAGAGATGTTTATCAAGCAACTCCTAGGACTGGGGGATACGCCATGAAATTCGCTAAACGATTCTCGCCCGTAGCGTGGAGCCTCGCGCTCTTTTTAATGACTCTCTCTGGCGTTGTGCGGTCTGAAGCCTTGCCCACAGACAAGCTCCGCCAGCAACAGCGAGTGCAGCAACAGGTGCACGACATGGCCGAGCGGCTCGCCGCCGAGGTGCTGGATCTACAACTGCAACAACTGCGGGAAAATAATCTTGTCTCCCACCCCTACTATGTGGAAATCGCCCGGATGCGAGACCACCTCGATGAACTCGTCACCAACGAGATGTCGGATGTGATTGCCTTGCTTGAAAAAGCCGATGTCGATGACGAAGCAGCCCGCGTGAAGATTTTTCAGGATGCTCGCGAAAAGAGCCGTCTGATTGTCACTCAGTTATTGGCTGAGCAGCAGATTTTGCTGCGTCGGCTCAAGATTGCCGAACTGGCCCGGCAGGTGCAGCAACTCATTGTCCAGCAAACAAAGACGATGACCTCAACACAGAATCTCTTCAAGCAGCCCGAGTCGAGCCGTGCGGACTTAAATCTTGCGACCCTTGAAGACCAGCGCGATGTGGGACTCACATGCGGTCAGTTCGAAAAAAATCTGCGCGATGCGGTGCAACTCTCTGGCACGATTGGCCAAGACGCGGCGGAGGCACTCAAGATCTACGAACAGGAGCGACTTACCAATCGGCTCGTTGATGCCGAAGCAGCCCTCCGGTCGGCTGATTTTCAGCCAGCCATTCTCCAGCAAAAAGGTGTGATTGAGGTTTTGCAGTCGATGCTGGCAAAAATTCAACGCCTACAAAAAACAATCGACGGTTCGGCCAGCGAACTGGAAAATAAGATCGCCGCGGCACTGGCGCAACAGGAAGAGATTTTGTCTGAAAGCGAGAAGAAAGATTTCGATGCCAATGCCGCCGACAAGAATGCCGCCGAACAAAATAAAATCGCCAAAGACATAGCTGTCATGAAAGCGATGACGCCGAGCTCACCAGAACTCAAAGCGGCCCTCGGCAAGGCGCAGCAAGCTGCGGAAAAAGTTGCAGAAAAACTTTTTGAGCAAAAAACTCCAGAGGCCCAGGCCGAAGCCAAAAAAGCGATTGAAAACCTGCAGGACGCACTGAAAGAAGCCCAAAAGACTCAGTTGGCTCAAAACAGCCCTCCCCCCCCGCCTCAAGATCCACAGGCCCCGCAGGACCCACCAAAACCTGGCGAAACACCGCCTGCGCCTCCCACGCCCCCAACTCCTCCCTCTGCACAGGCCAATTCACCTCCAAAAAATGACAAACCGGCGCCTCCCAAGGCCGATTCAAAACAGACTGCTGGCAAGCCAGGCGCTCCCAAGCCAGGTGCTGGTAAGCCAGGGGCTCCCAAGCCAGGTGCTGGTAAGCCCGGGGCTCCTAAACCAGGGGCTGGAAAAATGGCTGGCAAGGGCAAAGGCCCTCCTGGTCCTCCTGGTCCTCCTGGTCCTCCTGGTCCTCCTGGTCCTCCTGGTCCGCCTGGTCCGCCTGGTCCGCCTGGTCCGCCAGGCCCTCCGGGCCCACCGGGCCCACCGGGCCCACCGGCGCCTCCGAGTGAAAGCATGGCCATGAAACAAACAGAGGGCAAAAGCCTTGCTTACAACAAATCCAAAGCGGGTGCGCCCGGCAAGGCAATGCCCAATCAGCCCAATGGGGCTGACGGTCCTGATGCAGTATTAACCGAAGGGCCACTGTTTGGTGAAGAACCTTGGTTTGCCGACCTCCCGCCCGATGTGCGTGAATCGATTCGTACCAATTCCAGACTCAACCCGCCGACCGGTTACGACCGGCGGATTCAAGAATATTTTCAGAACGTAGCTCCTTAGTAGAGTAGTGGCTCGCAAACATTGACCCGTCCTTTTTTTAACGATAATTGAGGAATTTCATGACTGATGACAAGTCGATATCGAATCCGGAAGACGTTGCCGCCGTGGCTCGCTGCAAGGAATCGTACACCCGCATCTGCACCGAACTTTCCGAAGTGATCGTCGGACAGGAAGATGTTATTGAGCAAGTGCTGATCGCTATCTTTGCCCGAGGCCATGCCTTGCTCGAAGGCGTACCAGGCTTGGCAAAAACGCTCTTAATCAGTTCTATCGCTCAAGCAATGCACTTGAGCTTCAAGCGAATTCAATTTACTCCCGACTTGATGCCCAGTGACATCACAGGCACGCAGATCATTCAGGAAGATCCTGAGACTCGTCGTCGCCAGTATCAATTCTTACCCGGCCCACTCTTCACCAACATGCTCTTGGCTGACGAAATCAATCGTACGCCCCCCAAGACGCAGGCGGCGATGCTGGAAGCCATGCAGGAACGACAGATCAGCTCCGGTGGCACAATCATGCCGCTGCCCGATCCGTTCTTCGTGCTGGCCACGCAGAATCCACTGGAGCAGGAAGGCACCTATCCGCTGCCCGAAGCCCAGCTCGATCGTTTTCTGCTTTACATTAAAGTCGGCTATCCGCTGCCGGCTGAAGAATGGGAAATCGCTCGTCGAATTACGTCCGGCAAGCGGGGCAAAATTGCTCCCTCGCTGACGGGAGAAGATATTGTCAAGCTGCAAAAGCTTGTGGAACGCGTTCCTGTCAGCGATCAGGTGCTGGGCTATGCCTGGGCTGCCGTGCTCGCCACGCGTCCGCAAACCGCTGCGGCCCCTGAGTTTGTCAACAAGTGGGTGGCATGGGGCTCTGGTCCCCGTGGTCTTTTGACGCTGATCACCTGCGCCAAAGCCCGCGCCGTCTTGCACGGTCGCGTGCATGCCACCATCGGAGATGTCCAGTGGCTGATCAAGCCAAGCCTGCGGCATCGCATCGCTCCCAACTACGCTGCTCAGGCGTCTGGCATGAACAGCGACAGCATCATCGACTTGCTGCTGAAACATGTTTCCCCCGATAAGAAATATGAGAAACCAGCTGCCTGATCGACGTGCGTGTAGTGACCAACTCGAAGTGAACATGGCTCTATTGATTCATGCCTCACGAGTACCGCTTCCTGCTCCATTCGATAGCTCGGGCCGATTTTTTGTTCTCCCTTTATTCCGCTTCGTTCCCCTGACGTGATTCCTTATGTCTCAATCGACGCTTGCACGGTATCTCAATCCTGAAGTCCTCAACCGACTCACCGGCCGGCAGATCGACCCTCGCGGTCTGGTGTTGGGAAATCTGGCCGGCGCTCACAAGTCGCCGCTGTCGGGCTTTGCCGTCGAATTTGCCGGGCATCGGGAATACGCGCCAGGGGATGATCCCAAGCACATCGACTGGCGGGTGTTTTTCAACCGCGACCAGTTGATGATCAAGCAGTATGAAATGGAGACAAACTATGTCTGCCATTTCCTGCTCGACTGCAGTGCCTCGATGCGATATGGCAAGGAAGAGCAGCAGAAACTCGACTACGCAGCACAGATGATTGCTGCCCTAGGCCATACGATCGTACGCCAGGGCGACAAAGTCTCGCTGGCTATTTTTGACGAGGAAGTGCGCGATGTTGTGGCCCCCAGCAATGCGATGGCCCAGATCATTCGCATGTCGGAGTCGTTTGATCGCATGGAGCCTGTCAAGAAAACGCATATGGCCGACTGCTTGAACGAGCTTTGCGGACGAATGAAGCGGCGGGAAATCGTGATGATCTTCAGCGACTTCTTCACCGATCTGCCGTCGCTGGAACTGGCGCTGCAGCAGATGCGTTACAGGCTGCACGAGGTGGTGCTGTTTCAAACCATGCACCACGACGAACTGGTCTTCAATTTTGATCGGATGACAAAATTCGTCGGACTGGAAGTTTCCCGCGAATTATTAGCCCAGCCAGAAGCCATCCGCAACAACTACCTGCGTGTCATGGAATCGTTTAACAAACGACTGGATGAAATCTGCGAGCGAAATCGCATCGAACGGGTGCTGGTTGACACAAGTCGCGATAAAGCCGAAGTGCTGATCGACTATCTCAATCAGCGCAGCCAGATGCACCGTGGACGCTAGTCGCGTGTATACTCAGAATGTGTAAACGAGCCCTATGCAGCGCTCGCAACCAATCGGCAGAAGGCAGTCGGCAGAAGGCGATCGTCAGACGGATACCACGATACCATGCTGAAATTGAATAATTGGGTGATCGCGACATGCCTCGTGTGCCTGCCAGGTTTTTGCTGGGCCGCTGAGACTGATGTCGATAGAGTCAGCGACGGCCTGCGGCCCTTTGCGGAAGTGCTGCTCGAAGGCCCTGGGTTTCTTCACTTTCCCACGCAGGCCGATATACAGCCACTGCTTGAGCCGGTCAGCAAGCCCTTCATGCTTTCTTCGAATGTCAACCAGCCGGCCCGCTTTCAAGGACTGGCGAGAATACGCAATTGGACCCCAGACTCGCTTTTACGGCTGAGCTGCTTTGAGCAGGGAGAGCACCTGAGGGTCCATTTCTGGGGCGCAAAAAAGGGGGTCACTCTCCGCTTTTATCCGCTCAACACAACGGTGGCAGCCTACCAAACCTTTGATGTGCCAGGCCAAGGGGCGTCGGCCACGCAACCGTCAGTGCCGTACGGAACGCTCCTCGCCACTGACGACGGCCGCAACGTGCGACTTCCCACCGGCACTAGCCACATCAGCTACCAAAATGGATCGGTTGTCGTCTACCGGGGAGACATTCGCATTTTGTCGGTGCCGCTCGACGGGCCCGTGCAGGCAGTTTTTATCGAGGCCCCCACCGAGATCGATGTTCGAGACTTAGCCCATGTCACTGCCCAGCCGGCGATTGCCGAAACGATCTCTCAACACCGGCTTATTCTCGATGGCTCACGGCCGGCCGACCTCACATGGAAGGAAGAACTTCCGGAAGGCAGTTTGTTTACACGCACCTTGTCGGGGGCCGTCGAACTCTCCGCCGAGAAAACCGCAACTGTGTCGCGAGTCTCATTTCCCTTAAAGACCAAGGGCGTTTACGAAGTGATCTTTCAGGTCGAAGAGGCGACTCCGGGCACGGGGGTTGTCTTGCTCAACGATGCGGGCGAACCGCTTGAGGGAATCGAGTTTTTTCGCAACCGCCAAGGACGGCTGATCTTCAGCAATGGGGTGCCTGCCGAAAATCCCAACCCCGACCAATGGCCTGAGGAAAACAGGCCCATGCCCTACTTCGGTCCCGGTCAGTGGGTGCGGTTGATTGTGACCGGCGGCACCTCCCGCTACTGGGTAAGCGGCGACGGCTTGCACTGGGGCCGTGTTTTTGATCCTCGTAGCAAAGCCGGCGACTGGCGATCGATCGGCCTCTTTGTTCGCGAAACCAACGACCCGCAAAAGCCCGATGGGGCCGTGCGTAAGATTCGTTTGGGAAAAGTGATCGTGCGTGAACTCGACGGCTTGACGGGTGCCGTCAACGCCAAGGTGCTCAGCCAAGCTGCCACGAGCAGTGCTTCGATGCTGCCTGCCGAAACGCCCGCAATCTGGCTGGACCGCGTCATGAAGCTCAAGCCGGCTGGCTGCGAAACGGCCGACTGGCACTACGCCTGTGTCATGCAGGCTCTTGCAAACGCCATCACTGTCGAATATTCACAAGTCCTTTTAGACACTGTTTTAGATGCCCGATTAGCCAGCCTGCCGGGACTGTCGGAGCAGATCAAACTGCTCGACGATGCCGCTCTCATCAATCGTAACCGTCCTGATGATGCCCTCCATCAGGTCGATCTCTGGGAACGGCTGGGTCGCAAGGTGATCTACGACGGCAACTCGGCCGATCTCTCCCGTTTTATGCAGGCTTATATGGAGGCCTCTATCGTCGGCGCACTGCCGCGATCTGGTCCAGTCTCCCGCATCTTTGCCAGCGATGTGATGCTCCTCTTGCACGCTGAGAATCGCACCGCCGAACTCGACAGCTTTATTCACTGGTTTTCTTTCTGGATTTCTGGTGAGCCGTTGATGCGCGGATGGCTGACCAACGACCGTCGCATTGCCCTCTATGACATCTTCCATGCCCAGGCCCTGAGCCGCGCAGCCGGCCAGTCGAACGCCTCTGGCAACATTGCACAACCCGTTTCCGTCGCCGTCAGCCGCAGTGCGGAAAATTTCTACATCGACCTGCTTTCGGCCTTACAGGAACGGCAGTATCAAGATGTGGTTCGCCTGTTCCGCTCCAATAGCTTGCAAGACTACAACGCCCTGGTGCCCAGCCCTAGCGACGGCCACTTGTATGTGTCGCTGCCGCTGGCCTTGCGTTCGATCCAGCAGCGTCAGCCCGATTTTGCCGAGGCTGTTCAACAAGATCTGTCGCCTGCCCAGCAGCTACACGCTGAGCAGGTGCTGGCACAAACCGATTCAGCCGCGATCGAACGGCTGGCGATCCAAGCCACAGGAACTCCAACGGCTGCCGCCGCCTGTCAGGCGCTGGGAGATCGGGCACTGGCCAATGTCGACTTTGTCGCCGCCATGAACTGGTACGAAGAAGGCCTTTCGGCCGCCAGCCCTGAACAGCAACCCGACCTCAAGGCCCGCTTACGATTGGCCTCAGCGGCTCTAGGCAAGCCGGTCGGCGAGCCTCCAGTCCAGCCAGTTACCTTTGGAACTGTCCGTATTCCAGCCGATCGCTTTGAGCAACGCGTTGGCGTTCTGGCTGCCCAGTCAACCGGCTCTTTGATAACGTCCCTGACCCTGACCGGATCGCTGGCCGTCTCTGACTTTGCAGCCGCACCGCTGCGGGCTGTGCCATGGGGAGATTTTTCCGAGGGTGTGGCCGAGCCCAATGCCATGGCCGAAATTCTCCGTGCCCGTGTCTGGCCCTTGGGCAACACCTCGGCTGTCATCAGCGATGATCTCATGATCGTGACCAACCGCCGCCGCATAACAGCCATTGAATTGGCCACGAGAAAGCCGCGCTGGAGCAGCGAACTGGGCAACTCCCTGCTGCCTGGCCCGCTGCGGCCGGTCATTGCCAGCGGCCGGGTTTTTCTCCGTGGCACCCCATCGGCTCTTAAGTATGGCGTGGTCTGTCTGGATCTAAAAACGGGCCGGGCACTTTGGCGCACCGACTGCGGTCAAAATGTTGTGGCTGATCCGTTTCTGGTGCACGGTCGACTCTTTACGCTGATGGTGCGGGCCTCGCTTGAGCAGAGTGGGCTCTTCTCGTCTCTTTTGTCGCTGGTGGAATTGAATCCGGAAACTGGCGAAGTGCTCGAGAGCGGATCGCTGTGTCTGCTGTCGGAGAGGCTGAACATGCCGCACGAATGCCTGACGGCGTGGATAGGCAATCGCTTGGTGATAACGATCTCGGGCGCCGTGATCTGCTGCGATCTGCAGGGCACGATTCAATGGCAACGCTCCAGTCGCTCACTGCCGCTGGATGTCGATCCCAATTTTGATCAGCAGGAAATTTTGCCGCCGATTGCAGCCAATGGCCGCCTCTTTCTCCAGCAACCTGGCAACGGCGCGGTGGAGTGCCTCGCGCCCGAGGCTGGTGCGGTGGTCTGGAGACGGGGCGTTATCGGCTTGCAACGCATCGTTGCTGTCGTCGGCGACCGCGTGATCGTGAAAGCGTTGCAGGGAGTCCTCGCCCTTGATGCGGCCACCGGGAAGATTCTCTGGAGGCGCGATCTCTCGGCCATGCTGTCGGCGATTGCCATTGCCAGCGGTGACGGTAAGGCGGGCGACTCAAGTTTCCTGCTCTGCTCCCGGCAAGTCACGCTGCCAGACAAAATGCTCGTTGAGTTTTCGTGGATCGATCTGGCAACAGGCGAGATAAAGAGCCAAACGAGTCTCACACAAACCACCCGCGAGGCGATCGTCTTGGGGCCAATGGTGGCCGCCGGCAATCGCCTCTGGTGCTTCAGCAATCGTGGCATCGAGGGCGACCTATCGCCGCCAGCGAATGACAAACGCATCTACGAATTGCAGACTGCCATTCCTACTGCGGTGGCTTGGCCTGGGGCCGGTCAGTGATCGCGGTCCCTTGTGTCTCAATCTGTTTCCAGAGATTTTTATGCCATTTTTTACGCATTTTTTAAAGTGCTATTCATAACATCCACCGCCCCAGCCTCGGCCTCTGAGGCTCAAAGAGAACACCCATGAACGCCTGCCGGAATGAGCCTTCTGCCAGTCATCGCGCTGGGTATCAATTCGCCTTGGCCTTCTTGATCGTTTTCGGTGTGGTTCCAGCGATCGGCCCGCAGGCTCACTCCCTGCGAGCAGAAACACTCCTGCCGACTGGCGAGCCAGACCCCAACAGCCCCGATTTACGACTCTGGCTGCGGGCCGATTCCGGCATCAAGGACGGCAAGGGGCTCAGCACAGACGACCCGGCTTTTTCTGGCGCCGTGATGGAGTGGAACGATCGTTCGGCCCACAAATACAATCTCATCGCCATGCAGCCAGAGCGGGCGCCATTGTTTGTTGCCCGACAGGCTGCCGCTGGCAATCAGCCGGTTGTTTCGTTTGCAGGCCGACAGATTCTCACTCGGGCCAAAGACCTCATGCACGACCGGGCCGAATCGACAACAATCGTCGTGCTCCAACAGCAGGCCGGTTCAGGAAACACCGTCTACGCGGTTGGCCAAGGGGGCAACACCCGCGAGTACTTAAATCTCCCCCCCGCCAATGCCCTCGTCTCCTGTCCAACGGTGCAGAGCTGGCTGATGTGCAGCGCCATGGGCGAACGCGAAATAGGGGTTGGCCTGCCGGTGGCTGGCGGCCCGATGCTCTATCGAAAAACGCCGCGAGTGGCTCGCGCTTTTAAAAATAAGGACCTGATTCCTGGTCAAACCCTGCCTGGAGACGGCGGCGGCGAAGGGCGTTTGCGTATCTGCTGGCTCAACTGCGGCGACAGAATATCTGCCGAGCATCACGACGGCTCGGGAGAGTTTCTCGGCGGCTTGACCGCGCAAGCTCCAATCGAGATGAAGCCCAGCAGTCTCAAGTGTCTGCCAGAATTTACTCTGGGAGGTCTGAGTCCCACCGAACCGAATTTTAGCGGGCAGATTGCCGAGGTGCTGATCTTCAACAAGAGCCTTTCGTTCTCGGAAAAACGCAGTCTGCTGGGCTACCTTCGCGGTCGCTACGGCCTGAATGCAATCGATCCATTCTTCCCGACCGACGCCCTGCTGTTGTCGCTTGGCGATTTTGCTGGGCCGTGGCCCGTGAGTGCCGGAGGCATCACTGGACGACTCGCCGCTGCTGCGGCACCGATCGCACTGGAGCCGATGAAAATGACCGTCGAGATTCCGCACGACGGCGCTTATTTTGTCTGGGTTCGCGCGATGGAAAATCCCCGTGGTCAGCAGGGGAATTTCACCGCCTTGCAGACCACCGTTCAGGGCACAGAACTGGATGTCACGCACACCATTGGCCCTGGTGGAGTCTGCTGGCGATTGGCCGGCAAGCCCTTGCTCAAAAAGGGAGCGGCAGAGATTCTGATCCGGGGCGTGGGGCCTGGCAATAAGAATTGCGAGGCGGTCTTTATCAGCCCCTACGCAGAAACCTCTGACGGCGTTGAAGATCAATTTTCACTGGCCCAGCGACTGCGGCAGATGGGGGGCACGACCAATTTTGTGGCCCGCTTTGCCAATGGCTTTCGACTGGAGGGAAACCCGCTGCAGGGCTGGCGGTGGAGCGATGCTTCCGGCAAGGTGGCCTATCCCGATCCTGCCAAGCTCTCTGAACTCTTGTGTGTTCAATTTGATTCGCCGCAAGGAGAGGCCGACAGCAGCACCGATATGGCGATTGAGTTTCACAACGGTGACAGTCTGCGGGGCCGGATCATCGACTATCAGACGGCCGCCTCTCAGCCTGTTCAGCCTTCTGCAGCACAACTGATTGTGCGCACCCAGTCGATGTATATCTCGAAGCCAGAGGAGACATTTTCTCTCGATCTGAGCTGGGTGCGACGGATCGTTCTCGACAAGTCGCGGGCCCGCAACTGCCCTCCTCAATCGCTCGCCTGTCGCGATGGCCGGTTTGTCTCGTTTCAGAGCATTCGCTGGGGTACCGACAGCGTGAGCATTCTCACAGACGAGGGTGTGGAGCGATTGTCGCTGCGGGATGTGGCCGAAATCTGTTTGTCTGGGGCTGACCCATGGGAAACCTACTACCGCGAATTGGCTGCTCTGAATCCGACTGGCTTGAGCACAGTGGTTCAAGTGGAGACTCTCGACGGCATGCGGTTGACCTCCTCGGCCAATCGTCTTTCTCTCGATATTCCCACGGGCCGTCGCTCGATCCAACCTGTCTGGTGTCGCACCGCGATCACGCTGCCGCCGCAGACGATGCGCTTGGTCTGGCAGGCAGCAGCACACATTGTGCCTCTCACGCGACTAGCGCCGCAAACGGTCGTGCAGCGAAGTTCGCTGGGCAATAGCTGGAAATGGAAACTCAACCGCAATGTCACGGGCGATATTCTCCGCAGCGGCGGCAGTGAGTTTCTCTGGGGCTATGGCGTTCACGCCCCCAATGAGCTGACATTTCTACTGCCTGAGTGTGCCCAGAGCTTTCGTTCGACGATTGGCATCGACTCAACCACTGGCTCGCGGGGTGCGGCAGCGGCGCGGGTTTACATGGACGATCTCAAAGGGAAGCCGCTCTACCAGAGCAGCCTTTTTGTGGGTGGCAGCTATCCGCTGGACACGGGGCTAATCGCTTTGCCCGCAGCCAACGGCCAGCCCCGTCGATTGGTGCTGGTGGCCGACACAACCCACGACGCTCTCCGAAAACCCGAAGACATTCTGGACATCGGAGCCCATGTTGACTGGCTGGAACCGATCCTATTCCTCGATCCTGTGTTGCTCCAGGCGGAAGTGGTCAAGCAGGCCGCTGTAGGTCAAAAGCTGCCGTAGGGCCCGTTGCACAATGCACCGTGGCATCCAAAACCGTCAACGCGACTTGTCTTGAGAAGCCCGTGACGAACGGCCACCCCGACCAGACTTTAGCCCCGCCCTCCACTCACCCCCCCCCACAGCAATTCCCGGTCACTGAACCGGGACGCATCGTATTTGGCCCAGCTTAACGTGCAGCCGCTGGAAGTCGACGATTGTTGAGCGTCAATGGGTTCCAAGGGGTGGCAAGGGGTTGAATTCGT
>Ga0105052_10003027_pt1 | contig 19873 bp, 19 predicted proteins | sample FRY03_FD_78094 | JGI IMG/M metagenome (GOLD analysis project Ga0105052, IMG submission 78094) | Freshwater microbial communities from Lake Fryxell liftoff mats and glacier meltwater in Antarctica - FRY-03 | ecosystem: Environmental > Aquatic > Freshwater > Ice > Glacier meltwater ... | reverse complement strand
TTCGTGGATCATTCGTCACCTCCTATCACAGCTCTAAGTTCGTTGACAGTACTTCTATGGAGAGGGAACCCGGCTGCACAAGGGTGTCCCCCACCACCGAACTTCTTCACAAGGGCGGTACAATCGTGTTTCGGATTCCTGCTTCTCACTGACCCACTGTTTCTCAGAAGATTGATGATTATCGCGAAGTCGACCTCCTGATGTCTGGTCAGTAGCTCGCACATGATGTCGTTGCAGTGATCGTCCGCGATCACCATGATGACCCGCTCTCCCCAAAAATATGAACCTCGAAATGCCTGGTCACAAGCTTTATTGACGTAACGCTGTTTCGCAGATGCGAACGCTCTAACCAGATTCAGTTCGTCGTCATCAAGTATGGACAGAGGGATCTGCCATCCTTTCTTCAACATCTTCTGGACGAACTGTTCCTGTCCCACAAGCTGATGAAAATCTGCAAGCCTGTCTGACTCTGGACTTCCTGGTCCGTTCAGATCGTAGTGGTTCACAACAGAACAGAGCTGCGTTAATTCGTTGAACCTTAAGCTGTCCTTCCAGATGGCTGACAATGTCTCATGTAGAAGAAGACAGCCACACTTCTTTGTGTTGAGGACGGCGCCCTCTGGCTCCTTTCCCTTCAACTTGTCGATGTTGCTAGCGTGATGGTCAACCACTGTTTCGTCGACCAGGAAGTAACTGGGACAAACGTCTGCAAAGATCGTCATGGTCCCGTCGCCTCGACCTGGAAATGTGTCCGCCTCGTGCGGATTGACGAACACAACCTCCCCGTCGGGAAAGAGTGTGAGAAAAACGATGGCACAGGTGGAACCATCCATACAGTCACGATGAGTGACCAATCTACGTTTCATTTCTTCCATCTATTCTTTCATCTATTCTTCAGATCCGAGGACAGCTATCTCCTCTTTGTATGACTCAATTTTATCACAAGCTGCAATATCTTTTGCAGTCAGCTTTTTAGGTACAGGAATCCATCAGATATCGCACGCGCCGCTCTTACAGCTGTCCTTCCCGTCGACACCGGTCGAGGCGGTACCCACGAACTCGATGGCTTCGGCCAGAGACAGCGGGGTGAGCGGCTGGTTCTCACGGCTGCCGTCCGGATAGATGGTGACACCCTTGAGCTCAGGTAGGTACTCCATGTAGAGGGCCGACAGTTCCTCCTTGGACACATCGGACTTGATGTTTATGGTCTTGCTGACCGCATTGTCGGTGTGTCGTTGGCAGATCCGCTGCATCTCGAAGTGGTCGCGCATGCTGAGATCGTACGTTCCTTGGAAGTGGGAAACGTCCTTTCCGTCCTTTACGAACTTCTCCAGCAACGGGTGGACGACCACCTCCATGGCCCTGGTATCACCGACCCACCAGCGGCGCTCATAGGCTGGGGCGAACATCGGCTCGACACCAGAGGTGACACCGCATACGATTGCTGTGGTGCCGGTCGGGGCGATTGTGTTCGTGGCACAGTTACGCATACCAAACTCAGCGATCGCCTTGCGGATGGTGGGCTTCAGTGTCTTCACGAACGCCGATTTGAGGAACTTATCCTTGTCGAATACCGGGAAAGCACCGCGCTCCTTAGCGAGCTCGACCGACGCCAGGTAAGAGTTGTCCTTGACAAACTCCATGATCTTGTCCACAAACTCCAGACTCTCTGGCGAATTGTAGGACAGGCCCATCATGAGCAACGTGTCATGTAGCCCCATGATACCCAGGCCGATGCGGCGGAGGTTGTTGCAGGTGCCAGCGATCTCCGGCAGCGGGTAGTTGTTGACCGTGAGGACGTTGTCAAGGAACCTTATCGACGAGAAGATGGAGTCCTTGAGCATCTTCCAGTCGATCATGGGGGATACACCCTGGACGAACCTCGGAAGGACCACGGCACCGAGCCAGCAGCAGTCGTACGGGGACATCCAGATCTCCCCACAGGGGTTGGTACTCACCAGCTTCGCATAATAATGAATGTTCGACATCTTGTTGGCATAGTAGCCGTTCAAGATGCCAGGTTCTCCACCCTTGAGAGCGTTGGTGATGATCCGATCCCAGAGCTCTGCGGCGGGGATGGTGCCGACCACACGACCCTTGAAAAGTAGGTCAAACGGCTTGCCGTTCCTCACCTTTTCAAAGAAGTCCTCCGGATCCTCGTTGAAGACGACCGATACGTTGGCGTTGTTCAACTCCTTAAGGTCCAGCTTCTTGTCCAGGAACTCGGTGATATCGCCGTGGTTGACATCCAGACAGAGCATGAGGGCGGTCCGGCGACCACCTCCAGCCTTGATGACGTTACCAGCCGCGTTGACGATCTCCATCAGGCTGACGGCACCAGTCGCCGTACCTCCTGTACCGGTCACCGGATGTCCACGGGGGCGGACCGGCGAACAGTTGATCCCAACACCGCCACCGGTGCCGGAGATGACGATCGAGTCACTTACCGTACGCCCCCAGCCTTCACGACTGTCGTGGGTTGGGATGACAAAGCAATTCAGGAGCTGTCCCTTCGCCTTGCCGGACCCGTACCAGATACGCCCACCAGGCATGAACCTGTTGTGGGCGAGCTGCTCGAAGAACTCCTCCTCGACCTTGACGCGGTTGGAGCCGCTTTCGGCGGTGGCCACGTGCCGGGCGACACGGCGACAGGCCTCCAACCACTTCTCACCCTCATATGCCGTGTAACGCTGACTGAAGATGTCTGCACCGAAACCAACCGGCTCGAAATACGGGATATCTTTCTTCACTGCAGTGGCTCCTTCATCAGTACGGTTCCAGAACTCATCATGTCCTTGACGCGGTTACGCATGTATTCCTGTCGCTTCGAGTCGATGTTCATCAAGTACCCTGTTGCGTCCTGGCCATGCTCAAGCATCTGCACCTTGATGTGCTTGCTCGTGTCCATCAGGAAGTCGAACACTTGTCCGTCCGGGCCGAGCCGTGACTTGGCGTTGTAGAGCTTCCCGATACCGTTCGACTTCATCTCCTGCGTCCTGGTGATCGTCATGATCAGATCACAGACGGTCGCCTTGGCGTATGCCTCACCGATCTGGGCGATGGTGACGAGCTCACACTCGAGACCCTCACGGTTGGTCTGATCCGCGGTGAGCACCACCACGTTCAGTTCAGCGGCCATAGCACGAAGTTCCTCGTAGTTGGCCTCGAGCTCATGGCGTTTCTCCCCGTAACGACCCATAGGCTTCAGGAGGTCGGCGTAGTCAACCACGATGGCGTCCGGAATGAAGTTCTTGGTCTGCTTGAGACGTTGGACGTGGTTACGGATGTGATCGATCGTGGCCTTCTTGGTGGGCCACTGCTTGATGATGAGACGGCCGGTCGCCTTCTCCAACATCGACTTTTCGACATGCTCCTTGTTCTCTGCGACCAGGTCGATCGGGATCTCCGCGAACCAGGAGTCGGCGCGGAGGCCCAGCTTCCAGTCCTGCATCTCCAGGGTGACGTACAGGACGCTGAGTCCCTGTGCCACCAAGGCACATGCGGCATTCACCAGGAACATAGACTTACCGACGCCGGTGGCGGCGATAAAGGTCGAGATCGTACCACGCTCCCAACCTCCGCCGAGGACCTTGTCGAGGGGTGTCCATCCGGTGCTGATCGGGGCCCGGACGACCTTCTGAACACGGATGTCAATGTCTGTCCCATATTCGTGTCCGTGGTCCTTGGGTGAACCCCGCTCGAGGGCTTCACGCATACACCGACTGATGTCGTCGTATTTGGAGTTCTCGACCTGCTCAAGCACAGATCCCATGGCCGCGAGCACCGCCTGCTTCTTGCAGAAGTCAAGAGCACTCTCCTGGATCCAGGCACGGTCACCTGCCAGTGGGATCTCGACGACCTTCTTCAGGTACTCGGTCACCATGACCTGTATAAGCGGATCGGCCTTCAGTTTCTCGTCATGCTTCAAGAGCGTAGGGATGAGCTCTACCGATGGGAATTCCTTGTATTTTCCCCTGTAGGCATAGAGCGCTTTTGTGATCGACTCAAGATGGACGAACGTGAAGTAGCTTGCCTCCAACACATCCGACATCTGGTCAGCGAAATCATTATCAGTGATGATGGCCTGGACCACCTTCTCCTGATATCCGCGACCCATCTTCTCGAACGTTTCAGCTTGGCTCATTTGTCTCCGTATCCATCTGATCAGTTGCCTTCTTGCTTTTGGCCCACATGCTTGTCCTGGTAGCCAACATTATAAACGGCTTATCAAAATCCTCCTTCAGCTGGATACCATCCTTCATGGCCTCCATCCTGATACTGGAGGTCTTGTACTGAGGTGGTGAGAGCACCTTAGAACGTGCAGCCCTGGCCGCACCTGCGTCGATGAGTGGCGTGTGCAATGACACCAGGGAGAGGTTCTCCACGATGTGCTCACGTTTCTCCACGATCTTAGTGGCCTGTCTGGCGGTGGCGGTTGGCCGCTCCTTCTTGTCTACCTGTTTGGAGAGCTCTATCAGTCTGTCAAACACCTGTGGCAGGCTCATGTCGTCGCCCGCGAGGGTCGGCACAAGTTTCATCAGCGTCTTGGGACCGATGCCGTCGACACCTGAGACGTCGTCGCCCTTGTCCCCACACACAGACTTCATCAGGACGTAGTTGGCCGCGGTACAGCCGACGTCCTCCATGACCTCCTTGGGGGTGTAGAGGCGTTCCTTGACGGGATTGTAGACGTTCACGTCTTTGGTCACCAGTTGGAGGAAGTCACGATCAGTCGAGATGATGACCTTCCTACCGTCCAACACGGTCGTGAGGTAAGAGATCATGTCATCCGCCTCACATCCGTCGGGAACGATCTGCTGAATGCCGAGGATCTCCACATATTTCTTGGCAAGCACCATCTGGTCGTCCATGTTGTGGAGGTCCTCCTTGGCGGTCTCGCTAAAGTCAGCGTCTCCGTCCTGCCCACGGTTCAGTCTAACCCGACGGCCAGACTTGTACTCGGCACGGATCGAACGCCTCTTGGCGGACCCACCGCGACCGTCCCACACCACAATGATAGCTGTTGGCTTGAGACGCTCCGCGAGGTTGCGTAGGCCCCTTATCATACCCACTACGCCTCCGTTACGCTCCCCGTTGGTGTCCAAGCTAGGGTTGGCTGCGTAGTGACGTATGAAAAAATTGTGCCCGTCAACGATGAGAAATGAAGACTGGAAGGCGATGATCATCAGATCTTCTCCAAGATTTCTTTTGCCAGTGACTCGATGTCGGTACCAGTCGCGAATGCGAACCTGCCAGCGATCTCCGGATCGATGACGTAGAAGTCATGCTCCGAGAGATAACCGACCCCTGAGAACGATCCGTCTCGTCCGAGGGCCAAGATGCTACGCAGCTTGTCCATGCGGATCGCACAGAAACTCTGTCTCTTCGGGCAGCCGAGGATGGCCACAGCCTTCGCTGGAGGCTGTGGATAGAAGTTCTGCAACTTCGATGCTGTCCATGAGTATCTGTCATTGTGGTCTCTGGCGACCTGCAGTTCGAAAGCGTACACCTCGCCTTTGATAATGGCGGTCACGTCGCCTTCGGTCTTACAGTCCCTCACATGTACCTTCTGTGCCGTGACCAGGTGGTCGCTCAGTAGGGCCATGATCAGCTGCATCTCCCAACCCTCCCCATACGCAATGTTCTTTTTCTTTTCCACGTCTCTCCTTTCGGACTGTTTTTGAGCATAGCACAGCTATTCTGGCTGTGCTATGCAGTGTGTTAGAAGCTCACCTAAACAGTGGCTTCGGGTTAATCTGTTTGCCTTCCATCGCGGACTTCTGCATCACCTGAACGCCTCCCACAAATGGAAGCTTGTATCGTCGGTAGCAGTCCTTGTCCCTGATGAAAGGCTTCACGAACTTTTGATAGAACGAGACCGGGTTCTTGATCTCATCCGCCGGATCCATGCGCCTCAGGATGTCGTTGACCAGCGGGTACGGATGGGTACCCTCTGCCTTGGTCTTCGGATCCATGATCGCCTCAAGCACCTTCCTCTCAGCTGGTGTGATCCTCTTGAGGTCGATCGCATGCATCTCCCCGTTCCAACCTGCATGAAGAACGAGGACCTCTTTGTAGCGGTCCTCGGTACTCATTCCTCCGTATGTGAATCTGATAAATGAACCGGGCTGTGCTACGGGTCCGAACGGCATGGGTTCATGATTATCAAACGCTAGACTGATTAGTCCTCAAGAAAAAGTTGTTCGTTGTCCTGCCTGACTTTCTTCTCCCGTGTGAGCTCCCAGAGGGCATCATCGACCAGATCACTCGGAAGACCTGTTGCCTTTGCGATATCAGTCTTGTCCGATGACCCGTGACGGATCGCTTCCAGCACCTGCTGTTTCACGAAGTAGTCTACCGACATTTATTCCTCTCCCTCAAAGCTCTCGACCTCTATCTCACCTTCGTGGTCGACTGGTGTCGCCTTGTCATACTTGACGACGAAGTGTTTCTCCAGAAGATCAAGGATGTGTCCACGGAAGTGTGAACGTGTCTCGACCAACTCCCGCCAAGCGCTCTCCCTGAACCTTAGCTCTTCCACGATCGGAGCGGTGACTTCGCCGGTCTTCTCGTCGATCACGTCAGGTCCGGGAACGTTGTTCATGATCATGAAGCCGTTCGCTTTGGCGATCTCCTTGACCTCATGTAATGCATCCCTCCATGAGCCGATGTCGTCGATACCGGTGGCGAACTGGATCTGAAACTTGCACGAACGGTGTGGGGGTCCCAACCTTGTCTTGTACGCTTTTCCAGAGGTCTGGATGGCGTACACTTGGCCGGTCTTAGGGTCCTTCAGCTTGGTGCTGCTAGTGAGGCGGATGCGCACCGAGGAGTGATACGGGACGGCCTTTCCGCCCGGTGTGGTCCATGGGTCTCCGTACATGACACCGATCTTAACCTTCAGGTGGTTGGTAAAAACTAGGGCTACACGGTCCTTGCCAAGGACATCGGTCAGCTTACGCATGCCTTTCGCCATCGCCTTGGCCATCAGACCGATCCGACTGTTCGGGTCATAGTCGCCCTCGATCTCCGCCTGACACGGTGTGGCTGCGATCGAGTCCCAGATGATGAGGAACATCGCTTTAGTGTTCTTGCCACGGATGCTGAGGATTGACTGTTCCAGTGCCTCAAAACAGTTCTCGATAGTACCAGGCTGCATGTAGAGTACACGGCGGTTGTCAACGCCGATACGCTGTGCGAAATCCGGGTTATATGCGTTCTCAGTGTCGATGTAGACCACGAAGCCGCCATGTTTCTGGACGTTGGCTGCCAGGTGGGCACAGATCAGTGACTTACCACTGGACTCCTCACCGGCGATCTCGGTGATCTTTCCGACCGGGACGCCGCCGTTGCGCCGGTTGCTGATGGTATAGTCCAGCAGTGTACTTCCGGTGGAGATGAACTCCTTGCACTCGGTGGGGTTGTCACCGTCGATAGCGAGATTCCAGGCGATCGCATCGCCGTCCCCCTTGTCTTTGTTGAACTTGTTCTTCAGGTCTCGAAGGATCCTGTCGACGTCACCCTGTGTAGGGTCACCCAACTCGTCCACCTTTCTAGGCGTCTTGGGCGCCTTCTCTTCTTTCTTTGCCATGTTTAGATTTCCTTGATCTCAAACGCGAAGTCAAGAGGCTCGTGGTCAGGCTGGAGTTGGCTGTTCTTGAAAGTGTCCCATGCGACATCAGCCTTCCCGCCCCAGAAAACCTGGTCAACTAGCGTCCTGTTGTTACGAGTATTCTTGATATTGATGTGTGTGGCGTGTAGGTAACGTGTGGCATGAACGATGCCCTCACTGTCTGCCCACGTGTCTGTCTCGATGAATGAGCCGAACGGGTTATCTAGCCCCAGTTCCTCCTCAGGAACATCGACGAGATGTTCAAGATAAGAGGCATGGATCCACATACCTTCCGTGATAGGCGCGCCAGAGAATCTAACGATCTGGAGCAAGGCATCACCGTCGCCTTGTTCCTCGATGGCCTCCACCCGAATACCGTCCAGTACAGGGCACAGTCCAGCAATCCTAGCGAAGAATGTCTTCACTGTCATTTAGTCCTTTCAGAAACAGAAGAGGGAGGGAGACCCTACACCGTCTTTACGGTTCTGTAGGGTTCCCTCCCTGTGTTGTTAGATCAGCCCAACAGCTTGGTGATGGCGTCGTCGACCGACTGCTTGCCGGTGACGGGCATCTCCGCGTTGTTGCTCGGGGTCTTATCGAGACCATCGGTCACGACATCAACAGGACCGCCTGCGGCCAGGTAGTCCTCCCAGATCTTGCGGACCTCATCGGAGGTCTTCGGCCCGATTGCATCCTCGAACTTCGGAATCGACTCCAGCAGCTTTGCGACCTCATCGGCGCTCTTGAGAAGTGGAACGAAGCGGATCGTGTTCTCGATGTCCGTGATCGGGAAGCTCTTCTTGTTCCCCTTGTTGTCCTTGTTCTCGGCCTTCTTGAGGTCGACGGTCAGGTCGAGACCGAGCTTCGTGTTGACGATGATGTCCCATGCCCCGCCCGCCTCACCGACCTGCTCCTGGTGCATCTCATTAAGCTCAGGCTTGCAGACCATCTCGATCATACGCTTGAAGTTAGACTCGCTGATCGAGAGCCAGGCCGGTGCGCCCAGCTTACCGGTGATCTTGCCGAAGCCACCCTTCTCCAGCTTCTCCCTCTCTCGCTCGACGATCGCGAAGTAGTACTTCGTGCCCGCCTGGATCTTCCTGAATACCTCAAAGTCCGCCTTTCGAACCTCGTCCGGCTTCTGTGCGCCTTCACTGTCGGTCCACGCTCTGAACTTCTCAGCCGCGGCGCAGATGTCACATTGGTCACCACTAGTCTGCGGGCAGTAGACCGGCTTGTTGTTCAGGTAGTGGAACTGCGCTACCTTGTAGGGCTCCTCCTGTCCAGCTAGTGGCAACACGCGGATGAGGTGGTTGTCCTGCGCCTTCCAGGTGCTCTTATTTCCGCCACCACCCTTGGTGTTCAGCGATTCGAGCTTAGCGCGGAGCTTATCAACTGTGAGTGCCATTTTCTTTTTCCTTGTCTGTCTCTGCTGTTTTACTTTGTCTTGAGGCAGGTTAGCCTCTCGATATCTCTTATCTTATCACTTCTTCTGCTTGGCTGTTTCGCGTGGAAAATCTTTTTTCGTTGTTTGGATGTTGCGCCGGAACACGTGAACTTCGGTCGCCCGTTCCATGTGTCCCCTCGAAAAATAAGTAATTTGTCGATATCTTGTTTGCCCACCAGCGTGTAACCCTCCTCACACACCAGTGCGACCACATCGGCCCTGATAGCCTCGCTGGCGAATGCGGCGCAGCAGGCGTCGGCCTCGAACAGGAAGGGATCTGCGATCCACTCGTGCAGCTCTGCCAGCAGCTCAGGATCCTCGCTAAACATAATGTTGAGTAGCGACGTCATCTGGGCAAAGTCCTCCCAGAAGGTGATGGATGTCGTCTTGGACTCCAACCTGCTGCCGATCTCTGCCAGCTGCTCGGTGAAAGGGGGGCTCACGGCGTCAGGTTTACCGAGGTAACGCTGTCCCAACTTATAGACCCACTGGCACTCGCTGAAGATCCACGACATGGATATGTGTCCCTGTTTAGCGGTGACGACCTTTCCTGCGGTGTCCGGCTGTTTCACCTGGACCGTTCCGAACGACGTTGTGATGTCATGGCCGGCGCCGGTGATCAACTCTACATCGTACCCTAGGATGGCGAACTCTTCCGCGAGACACTCTTCACCGTGTCCCTCCTTCATCTTCTTCTTGAAGGGAACGTAGTTCTCAGGGTCCCAGCGGTGCCATGCAAGCGATGGCTGGCTCGCAGTTACTACAAGCTGTTGTTCTGGTTTCTCCGCACTCAAGGTCACTTTCCTGCAAGGTCGTCAATGACCCGCTTTACCATTGTATCAACCTTTTCGCCCACCGTTTTGTCGAGGTCACTGTCAGGGCCAGAAGAACCTGCCTGGTCGATCGTCATGTCGTCATCTGGTCTAGTACCAGGTGGCAGTCCCTCAGCTCCCTTACCCGTGCTCCACGGTGACGACTGCGACCTCTTCATTAGGTTGCCACCGGATGCTAGGCCTCCACCTTGGAAGCCCTCCTGTGACACTGTGGGGCTGACGTTCGCGCCATCTAGCAGCGGCGGCTTCTGTCCGGCCTCCGAGTTGGTACCGATGTCCAGGAGGACGTACTGGTTGCCCCTCTTACCGAGGTTGTCACCCTTATAGTCAGCGAAGGCCACGCCAGCTGTGGACAGCTCATCGATCATCTTGTCGATGGCGTACTTACGCATGACGTCCCAGAGCTCACTGGCATACGCCTCGACGTCTGTGTTGATCTTAGAGATCAAGTTCTTGTACTTGTTCGTCTGCGGTGATCCCTGGATCTCCTCCATCTTGTCCTCACGAACAGACTGGCGGAACACGTTGAAGAACTCCTCGAGCTTGTTGGCCGACAGGAGCGTGAACAGTTCCTCCGACTTGCCGGTCTCCCGGACGAGCATGAAGGCCCGCGTGATCTCCGCGGACTCCTCCCCGTTCCCATCAAGTGCCTCGACCTTCTCGGCGATAACACCGAATACCTCATGGCCATCCAGTTCGGGAGGTGACTCCAACTTGAACGTTTCGTAGATCTTAATGACGTGCGGTAGGGACTTGCCCTTAAGCTTGTAAGCCGCGGTAGCGTCCTTGACGTCGGCGGTGATCTTTAGGATCTTGTTGGCCCCCGCATCGTATACCATCGAGTACTGTCCGCTACCCAGGAAATCTAGGGTCCCGTCTGTTTTAAACGTGACATGGGCCTTTAGCTTCTCCAGGTTATGCTGGATGACCTTCTCGGCGTTGAGCTTCCCGCTCCAATCCTCCAGCGTCTTCTCGATCAGAGAACCGAGGATACTCTCGACCATACTCTTGACCTGCAACGCAGCCTTTAGCTTCATCTCCACGTCCCTCGCCCTGGTATGATCAGAGAACACGTGAGGATCCATAACGTTCTTGATCGAGCTGCCACCGCGCAGCGCGGTCATGCTCACCTTGTCGATGGTCAGCTTGGGGTCCAGTGGACGAACGATCACAGGTGAATCGCCGAAGAGTCCTGAGGATGCTACGGTCTGCTGAAGCTGCTGTTTGTCTCCGACCGCATATAGCTCGAAGGCTGCACCTGGACGGAGTCCTTGGCTGCCCACCTGCTCTGCCCTATCAAGAGCCTGTGCCAGATCCTGGCCGGAGGCGTCGTAGACCTCGACCTTTCCTTCCATGTCCGGAAGGGAGGACTTGATCACATCATGCATCGTCTCGAAATCTATGAGGCCTCTCTGGAGCAGCAAGATGACCTTGGCACCCTTGCCCAGCCTTCTTACCAGTTCTGCCTGGGGCTTGGAGAAAGGCTGTAGCGGGGCGAATATCACAGCCAGACGGTCAGCCAGGCTCTCCGTGATGGCGGACTCCAACACTGGCGGCGGTAGGCCACCAGGTACCTCAGATGCACCGAGGTCGGTGATGACGAACTCGTCCTTACTGGCCCGCTTCATGATGTTCCCGACGTGGTAGTCGTAGAACCTGATGCCAGCAGCGCTGAGGCCATCCATCATGTTGTTCAGACCGAAGCGCTTGTAGATCTTGAGGGCCTTGACGATCTCTGCCCAGTCCTTGCTGTCCTCGGCGATGTCTTTCTCGTCGACTGCTTGGTGCACATCGGATATGAAGTTCTTCCAGCCATCCGTGTAGCACAGCATATTATTGTCGAACAAGGCCTCTATCCTCTCGTTCGCCCAGTGTAGGATGGCCTTGTCTTTCGAGGCAAGGGGTTCAAGACGCTCCTGCAAGATGCCCCAGGTGGGAGGGAAGTTCTTCTTGTCCTCTGGAAATGAGAAGACCTTATACACCTCAATGACGTGTGGAATCTTCTTGCCTTGGATCTTGAACGATGCGATTGCTTCGTCCTTGTCTATGGTGACCTTGAGGACCTTTCCGTCCGCTGTCTCGAAGGCAACACCGCGTGATCCTTTGCCGATATCATTGATTGGTCGGATATTGTTCTTTATGAGCAGGTTCTTGCTTGCTAGTAGGATGTCTTCTGCGTCAGACACGGCGTCTCCGGTCTGTGACAGATCCTCAAGCATCGGAGGAGGTACACCACCGACCACCTCTGAAACCCCGAGATCGTTGATGACGTACTTTCCGGCGGAGTTCTTCATGAGATTTCCGCCGTGGTAGTCGTGGAACCCGATTCCGTTGACGAACAGCTCCTCCATCATGAAGTGTAGTCCGAATCCGCGGGTCAGTGTTGTCAGTGCCTTCTTGAGATAGTCAGTGGGACGGTCGTAGGTCTCACCGGCCTCGATGACGGCCCTTGCGAAGTGATCCCAGCCCCTGTGGAGTTCCTTCCACTTGTGGTCTAGTACTCGCAAGCAGGCGCCCATGCTCTTGTCAAATATGATCTTTTCACCAGCTGTCAGCGGCGTGAGTTTATCTTGGACGATCCCGAAGATCGCGGCAGCACCCGGAATCCTGAAGACTCTGTGGATCCTGTTCACGTGCTTTAAAGGTTTTCCTTCGATCTTGAACGAGGCGAGGGCCTCCCGTTTATCGGTAGTGACCTTGAGGACCTTTCCGTCCTGGAGGTTGAAGGCGATGCCCATCTGTCCTGCCCCGAGTTTTCCGGTGATGACCATCCCTCGCAACTTCAACAATTCAGAATTGTCTTCGACGGCCTGTTCAACGGTGGTCATCCGTACGACACGACCGCTGACGCGGGTGCTACCGGTCTTGTCGTCGTTGGGGATATCAATGATTTCGGGGGACCTGATGACACCGGCCTCATACATTGGGTCGTCATCCATGCCACCAGCGCCAGGATAGGGTCTGGCCCCGTGTCGGTCTACCGGAGTCTTACCACCGTGTGCGAGAGCAGGTGTAAGCGCCTGCTCGATCAGCTCGTCGATCTTTTTTGTCATTACTCATCTCTCATGAGTCTCTTGACGTCATCCTTGATATCCCTGAGATCCTCATGGATAGATCGAAGCATGACGTCCTGCCTCTCAACGAACACCCGGAGATCAAGGACCTCTTTGAACTTATGATCGATCCTCTCGAAAGAAGATTCGATCATGCTTTCCAGACTGCTATTACGTGTCTGAAGCATTTGGACCTCACGTTCCAGCGCGGTGACCCTTCCCTCAAGTAGCTCAACACGGCCGTTGAACTTTCGTGCCACCGCCCATATGGCTCCGATGATAGATACGATGATGGTAAGAATCTTCTCCCAGCCTTGGGTGAGCCACTCAGGGTAGTTCATGAGCGGTCTCCTCAGATCAGATTGTGAAGTCCGCCTCTAAAGAAGAACCTGACCTCTCCGCTCTTCGTGATGATGATCTTCAACGGATCAGCGATCTCGCTAAACGTTATCACCAATTCCTGTGCTCCCGCCACCAGCTTCGACTTCGGCTCCATGGTAATGCTTTGGATGGTTTTGCCGACCATCTCATTACCTAGCTTCGCCTCGCTGGAACCCTTGTCATCAGCGATCTCATCGTCGGCCGGATCCTCCTCATTAGGGACCTCTTGGTCGTCGTCGTCCATCTTGTCCGGCTCGCCTCTGCGCGGCTCAGGTGTGGCGACCGGGTCAGGGCGCGCCCTCGATCCGGCAGGGAGTCCCTTTGAACCCCTGTCACCGACCTTACCGTTCTTGCTGGCATCAACCACACCCGGTTGACTCTTGCCTTTCGGTTTATCGGCAGGGTCCTCGTCGTCTGCGAGCTCGTCGAGTGCAAGCCCAAGCTCCTCATATACTATCGACTCAAGGTACATCCTGTTGACCTTGAGGTGCTTTCTTCCGTCCTTCGACTCGATCAATGTATATAGAGACTTAGACGACGCCATACGATAGTTATGCCAGCGGCCCTACTCTGAGCCGCTCTTGCACGAGATGGTGGTATTAGTCTCGTTGAGTGCTTCCGAAAGCAGATGTCCCTGACAAGGGCACTTGTCTGACTGCTTCACTTCTCCTGCTTCGTGGACCACATGTCTGCCCAGTGGATGATCAAGGCCAGGTCGGGCTCTTTCATCTTGTAGTATTTGTTCTCATCCACGTACTGTCCGTCGTTCAGGCGGATAGCCAGATACTCGTCCGATGAGACCGTGACACCCCAGAGCTGCATGATGTACAGGCCACGCTCTGAGGTCGGCATCGCGATACACTTTTGGTTGATGTCGTAGTACTCCCCTTTGTCCTTCTTCCAGTTCATGACAGTGGGAACGTAGTACTCCTGTACACCGTCGCCGACCTTTCCGAAGTCATGAAACAGCCCACAGAAAGCCAAGGTCTCCTGGGCCCAGCGACCGGGGGCGAGGGCCTCCGCCATCTTGATGGCGTTCCTCACAACACCAAGAGAGTGTTCGACGAGTCCGCCTGGATAACACGAGTGGAAGGCCGTACGACTAGAGGCTGGGGCGGTGAAGTACGAGTCTCCGACATCGGACTCTAGCATCGTGGTGATACTACCACAGCGTGTTTCCTTGAACGTGCTCACAATCTTCATCACCTTGTCACGGTTTGCAAGAATCTTGTCTTTATCAGATTTCATTCATCTCTCCGTAGTTCTTTCCGAATTTTTGTTTCGTCTTGTACCGTACACCGGTACGCTTCATCGCACCTTGTTCTATGAGTTCGGCCACGTTCACGATGTCGTCTGTCGCGCTGTCCTGATTCACCTCCAGGACCAGCTCATCGTGGATAGGGAAGAGCGCCTTAAACTTGTCGGTGAAGGGTGCGAGCCCCGCCAGACCAGCCCTGAACGCCATCGACGATGTCTCCTGGACTAGTCTCGCCAGGTCAGGTCCAATCGGCAACATGTTCAGCAGGGGAGAGAAAGCCTGTCTCAGCATCACGACCGTGGATAGACTGCAGTTGAGTGTCTCAGCCACCACGTCGTTTGATGCCCCATATGTCATGGGGAGGAAACAGGACTTGACGATCTTCCTAGCAGACTCGTTGCTTTGTGAGCCGAAAACAGCGGCCGCCATCGCGGCGTAGTGGTCATCTGTGTCGCCGACCGCAGCCCTAAAGTCTTTGTTCAGGACCATCAGTGATGTTACGTCCATAGCCACCACATCGATGGCCCCGAGGACCTTACCGGTGCCTGCGACCAGTGCATGCCTACATCCATGAGGCCAGGACATTACGTTGTAGCCTCCACGGATGCCCATGCGCCCCGTCCTGTCTTTGGGGATAACGTCGATCTGCGGATAGATCCTATTATCGATCACGTGCTTACTGAAGGTAGATGTGAAGTACGACGTCAGACCAGGTACACTTGCATCTACGCTGATCCCGTTCCACTCTGCTTTGTAGAACAAGTCACCAACAGCTGTGATCTCTTCGTAGTCGTCCCAACTCTGGACCGGCATGGTCACGTCGTCAGCCATCTCAAGTGCCTCTTGAACAAGTTTCAGGTGACCTCTACGCACGATATCCTCAAGTGAACCCGACCTCCTCCATTTGGTACCAGTGTCCCTGAGACTACGCATCTGTGCCTGAAACGGAGCCACCAGCTTTCTGAACTCCCTCATCTCTACGTCGTGAAGTCTCATGCCAATCTCCGTCAGGCCGTCTTCCTCGCGTACACGCAGAAGTATCCTAAGGTCATTGGTAGCCAGGTTTGGTAGGTCACCGCTGCAGGTAACCGTCTGGACTTTCTTCATTATACTAGATTATAACAAGATTGAAGTCGCCTATCTCAACGACTTTACTTCTTATTTCATCTAGATTTCTTAGGTTTCTTTATTATACTAGACTATAACAAAGTTTAGGTCGCCTATCTCAACGACTTTACTTCTTATTACGTCTGGATTTCTTAGACGACGGAGGCTTACTTTTCTTGTTACGCTTGATCTCGTTAGCACTCAGCTCGTCACGTGTGAGTCTGGCCCTCGTGTTGAACGGATCAAGACCTGCGCTCACAAATCCTACGGTGGTGGTGAAGTTACCAGCCTCGATCCTGTCTATACGCTCGCGCATGTTGTAAACACCGCTGATGGGGTACGCACCATAGAACTCTATCCAGACATAAGAGAACATCTGAAAGATGAAGTTACCGATGAACCCAATTGAACCCTGCATAATAGAAAGTGGTATTATGTTCTTAGGGCTCGAACGACCTGCAGCTCCACGGGGATCAGGTTGCTCAGTCAACTGGATCGCATCCTTACGATGAGAAAGCGCCCTCTCAGCAAAGATCGAGCGCTGCAGAGGTTCAGGGTTGATCTCAAAGTCAAAGGTCTTGATGATGGAGGTGATGCGTCCGAGCTCGATCACAGGTACGGCTCGCTCCTTCAGTTTGTTGAAGATCTCCTGCTTGGTGTACCCACCGGACGCAACGTCAGCTGGTTCCTCGAAGGCGTCAGATCCATCAAAACCATCGATAATAGAATAAAAGAAGCCCACACCATCTCCGTCAGGGATCTCCCTTGACAATGGAAATAATGCGGGAGGAAAGGAACCAACAGCCCACTTTGATGCTCCCCTGGTAAGATTCAGGATGGTGTCGATGAAGCTCTCCACACGTAGGAGTTTGCCACGGAGTTGTAGTCCGGCGAGTGACTCAGCCAGGACCTTGACAGGGATTGGAAAATCACCGATCGATTTGGAGGAGAGCTCGACAGAACCATAATCCTCAGATGTGCGACCGGCGCGTTTGTTGAAGTTTCCAAAGGAGAACTCCGAACTCTTGTATCCGATCTTTGCACACATCCGCTTCAGGACCGGCTCGACGAACGTATCAAGGACGTCACCGAGGGTGACGAATCTACGCCTATTCCTAGTGACTCCTTTTGTCTCGTCCAGGTTGTTGAGCTTACTTTGGAGGATCTTCCTGACGGCGTCCTCTAGGGTGATGTCAATCGTGTTCTGGATCTTTTTCAACTCACGCATGTAACTAACGCTCGTGGCCTCTGCCGTGAGAAACGAGTTCACAAGCTCGTCTCCCAAGGACACCTGCCTCAGGCCCAGGTTGCCCATGCTACGACCCTCCATCACAAACTTGATGGAGCCATTGGCATCCAATGACAGTGTGTAGCTGACGATACTGATGAGAGAGGAGGTGCGTGCGGCCACGACACTCTGAGAGTCCGGATCGTAGAATCCAATGCCGTTCAGAAGGTCGTTTTTGACCGCCCCAGGGTTTGCGACCCAGCCGTACTCCAGTAGGAATGCGCTCCCCTCGACCAGGAGCTGCCTCCACGAGCTGTACTCATCGGCGGAGAACACGACGTCCGGACGGTGGACCGTGAACTCCATTGTAATAACGTTGTTATACGGGTATCCATACTTCTGCTCCGTCTTGACCTCGAGATTGTCGAAGGAGACCTGTGGTCTCTCGAGGAAGAACAAGCCCTGTGGGTTGCTGAACTGTGGTGTGGCCAACAGTTCCTTCATTATATTCTCGCCGATCCGTTCGGCGGTAAACGGATCGACCTGTGTTATGTTGATGTAGGGAACAGCTCCAGCGATGTCGACGGCGGTTGCAGACTCCAACTCGTCAAGTGCCGAGATCGCCGCCCGAAGGACCGACTTATGACCCTGTCTCTTAAACGGCATCGATCACCTGAGTATCTTGTCAAGGATCTTTCTGACATCCTTAGGAATTTTAAGTACGGTTCCAGGTGCGATGCCGAGCGGCCAGGTGATGTCATTCACCAGGGCGATCACCCAGTAGTAGCGGTCGTCTCCGAGGTAGATCGCAGCAAGACCGTCCAGTCTCTCTCCGACAGCGAGTGTATGGTCGAACGTTTCGATGCCATCAAGGATATTCTCCTCGTCCAGTCTCTCAGCACTGGGGTTACGCCATGAGCCGTAGTAGTACCCGTCAAGGATCTTCGTGTTTGAGTATCTTGAGCGGGCCATCAGATCTTCTTCCTTGGGGGCGTGATTTTAGCGAACATGGTGTCATCCGGCTCCACCTTGATTCCCTCGTTCCTGGAGGAGTCGTCGTTCCTCCGCTGCGGGATAGTGGCACGCATGGTGGTGAAGTGTCCTTCGTGGATTCCCGGGGTTCCCTCATGCAGCACCTGGAATGTGAAGCTCACGCTGAACCCCCGTGGCACCTTGAAACCCTTCTTGAGTTCCCAGACCTGTTCGGAGTCGTCGAAGCTCAGGTCCTTGAGGACACCTGGCAGTCCACCCTGTGCGTTGTTATAGAGGTCTCCGACTCGCATCCTGCAGACCGGACCGCTCCTCATCAGGAGGTCCGAGCTGATCTCGGGGTAGACCATCGACGTGAGCCAGTGCCTCTTCTTGTAGATGACAGAGAGGTCCTCTGGGGCAAACGCATGACAGTAGAAGCTGACGCTCATCGTTCGGCCTGTACTTCGATATCCCATGACGGGATCGACACGACCCCAGCCCTCCTCCTCCGACCAGTTCGGTGTGAACTGTTCGCTAGTGTTCAGGTTGAAGGCCCGAAAATAGACGTGCCTCCTCTTACCCTGCGGATCGGGACGGAGGTCCTGTACCATGAACGGCATGTAGACCATGTCGTCTCCGAGTGGCTCGGTCACGTAGCCGTACTCGTCGTCATATACGTCCATACTGGCAGGTACAGCACCCCTGGAGCCCTTCCAGTTGAAGGACGACTTTGCGAGGATCTCGTTCTCCCGCTTGACTTGCCGGTCAGGGGAGTCCGCAGAGTACTTCGGCAACAGTTTTCCAGAGCCGTCGAACATCTTGGTGTGATCGATGTGTCTCCTGTAGAGGCCGTTTCCGTATAACACCTGTGTCGTGGGAACGGCGGCCGCCAGACGCTGCAATTGCGTGCCGAGTGTGATGTCCACAAAGTCCGTGTGGTTCAGCACGGATCCTTCGTCGTAGGGGTTTGTCTCGTTATATGAGTTCATCGTGAGTGTGGGCTTCATGATGCCGGAGGGCCGGTTGGCCTCCAGGTACGCCGCCTGCTCACCTACTGTCTGGGCGAACTCTGTGTGGACCTTCTCGTTCTGATCTAGGGTGACAGGTGTCAGACCGGGCATGAGCGGTGTGCTCAGGTAGAACGGGTTGAACACACGTCCGTACTTCTTGTTCATCGCATGGAGCACGGTCTGGAGTGCCGTGAATGTCGCCACACCCGAGGGTCCAACCATGTTCAGATAGTTCATGTAGATCTTGGCATGCAGGAGAGGGTCACTGGCACGTGCACCTGATCCGATACCGGGCCCTGGCGCAAACTCATTACTGTTACTGAAGAGATGTCCGGCAAGTTTTGCGTCAATACTAAGCAGGTCAGCGAAGATCTCGTCGGCACTCCTGGGTACATGGGTCCCGCCCTCTCGCTGCTCGATGTTGTCGGGTGGAATGAGGTTGGATCGATCACGGTGGTCTCTGACGGGGGTACCACTCCACGGCGGGAGCGGGTCTTGTACGACGTCACTAGGATTGTGGTGATCGGGCTCCTCGAAAGGATCGGGATCGTCCGGAGCCTCGTACGGATCAGGCGTTATGACCGCGTCTGGTTCGTCCGGCACCGGCATCAGCGTTTCCGCGAAAGGATCGGGAGGTGGGATGACGGCCGGCACGGAGAGCGGAGGGGGCTGCTGTACCTCGTCTATTGTGTCGCCAATGACCAAGGCCGGTACATGGTGAGTGGGCTCCACGAAGGGACTGGTGTGCTCGTAGGGCTGGAGGTTCGGTCCCTGGACGAACAGGCTGTCCGGCGGGTCCGGCTCATACCTCTGTGGCTGTTGAAACGGAGTCACGACCTCGTCGATCGTGTCTCCGACGACGTTTTCTGGCGAGTAGTTCGCCGGCTGCTTGAACTCAGGGGGCTCGGCCATCTATCATGCCTCCGACGTAGAGATCGCGATCTTGGTGATGGCCCGGCCGACCTTCACACT
>Ga0105052_10003013_pt1 | contig 19928 bp, 15 predicted proteins | sample FRY03_FD_78094 | JGI IMG/M metagenome (GOLD analysis project Ga0105052, IMG submission 78094) | Freshwater microbial communities from Lake Fryxell liftoff mats and glacier meltwater in Antarctica - FRY-03 | ecosystem: Environmental > Aquatic > Freshwater > Ice > Glacier meltwater ... | reverse complement strand
TGGCACTACATTTGGATTCTCAAAAGGTGAATTCCTTTACTCCCAACGATTTCGGGGACTCGCCGGCTCAAAAAAAGTGGTTTTTCGGTGGTTTGGGACCCTGGAATGTTAAACTTGGGTTAAGCAAGGAGGAATCGCAATTCTTGCTCAATTGATTCATCATGCGAAGGTAACCAAGAACGATGGACACCCTGCAAGACATTACCCGCGAATTTGAGAAAGTCGATCGACGCTCGCGCGAGCTTTTGGCTGACTTGAGCGACGAACAACTGAGAGTCCCCTACGAGCGCGGCATTAACCCGCCCATCTGGGAATTGGGCCACTCGGCATTCTTCTACGAATACTTTCTGTTGCGGAAACAGGGTGACCAGTCGGCACGAATGCCCGGATACGATGATGTCTGGGACTCCTTCGAAATCATGCACAAGCATCGTTGGACTCCCGGCGTGGTCCCCGACAAGGTCACGATGCTCGACTACTATTCCCGGGTCATGGACGAAACACGCGAACGTCTCGACTCGCTCGAACCCGGCTCGTATGAGCACTACCTATTTCGCTACGTCATCCATCACCAACAGATGCACATCGAGTCGCTCATCTGGGCACGGCAAACCTTGGGCTATCCAGCACCGGTCTTTTCCGATCAAGAGTCCCTTGGTTCAGGATCGATCGGAGAGGGTGGGGATGCCTTGATTCCCGGTGGCAAATACTTTGTCGGGATGCCCGCCGGAATCCCCGGTGAGACAGATCAAGCTTTTAGTTTCGACAACGAACGCCCTGGTTTTCGTGTTGAGCTGGAACCGTTCAGAATCTCGAAAACCCTCGTCACCAATCGTGAGTTGCTTGAGTTCATCGAAGACGGTGGTTACCAAAAAGAGTCACTCTGGAACTTCGGCGGACGCTGTTGGTTGCTCGAAGGAAAAAGCGGTTCGCGCAACCTCCCTGCCTATTGGCGACGCCAGCCAGATGGCCGTCCGCAATTACGGAAATTCGACACTTGGATGGATCTCCCGCTCAATGCGCCCGCGCTGCATCTCAGCGTTTGGGAGGCCGAGGCGTTCTGTCGTTGGGCAGGTCGACGCCTTCCCACCGAGCCGGAATGGGAAGCGGCGGCGCGCGGACCAGAAGCCCTGTCCTTCCCCTGGGGCGAAACGATGGATCGCTCGCGGGTCGACATGGATGGCAATTTCTACGGAACGGCACCGGCCGCAGCCTTTGCAGAAGGAGCGAGCTCTTCGGGGTGCCTCCAAATGCTCGGCACCGCTTGGGAGTGGACCTCCAGCCAGTTTCTCCCCTACGATGGTTTCAAGATCGATATGTATCACTACATGTCCGTCCTTCAGTTTGGAGATCATCGCGTCACCAAGGGGGGCTCGTGTGCCACTTGTTCAAGCCTGATTCGCACCACCTACCGCCAGGCCTATTTCCCCTCCAGAACGGATGCTTTCACGAGCTTCCGAACCTGCGCACGCTAGGATTCTTCTGATCAGGGGGCTCGCCAGTTGGGTCAGACAAGACTTCCAGGATTGATTTTTTTTGTCTCTTTCACAAAACGCATGGGACCAGCAGCCGTTCAAGGGCCCACATGCATCAACGGAGCGCTTTGTAATGCACAAAAAACCGAACGCCCTTGCAGACGTTCGGCTTGAAAAATAGACTTTACGATCAGTCCTAGCGACGACGACGAAGGGCCAGCCCGAGAAGTCCGGCAAAGGAAAGAAGAGCCGTGCCGGGTTCGGGGATCGAGACATTACGCACCTGCACCCCGGAAATCCCGGGGTCGCTGCTGACTCCGCTGCCAACGAGCACATTGATCGTCTGAAACGGGCCATCAGCAATGAAGCTTCCGACCACCGATGAGGGATCTCCACGACGGAGATCGTCACTGATACCTGTGCCGCCACCAAACTGCTGGTTACGGTCTAAACAACAGCCACGGGTATCGCCAACGGCGATGATTTGGATCTGATAGCTATCACCAACGGTCAGCCCCGTAATGTCGAAGCTGCCTCCTCCAGGAGCGTAACTGTGGCTGTTTAACAGGGTATCCAAGGCAAGATCGCCTGTGGTATTCACCCCGCCACCAGTCGTATAGAAAGTCCCGTTTGCGTTGGAGGGGAGAGGTCCAGCCTCAGCAACGAAGGTCACGCCATTGATTGTCTGATCCGTAGAACCTGCTGAGTTTGACGAATAATGAAGAGCTCCTGCTGTGATGATGTCGGACGCAGTCGTGTTGACCACAACGGGATCCCACGAGATGGTCGCGGCAGAAGCGGAGCCAGCCGTGAGGAGGACGATCGCTAGATTTTTGGTAGTTTTTTTATAATCAATATTTTGGTTTCTAAAAGCTCGTGAGATCGAAAGCCGATTTCTCCTCACTCGCTTAATAGACAGGACATAACAAATCGCGCCATTGAAAGTCAACAAGTAATCCCAAAGATTGGACTTATAAAAAAACCCACTCACCACCTCTGCGCGCAGATCAGGAACCGTTGCCAACGGTCTCTCAACGGTCTCTTTTTTCCATTTGGCAAAATTTAGAGATTTCCAGCCGACATTCCCCACTTCAATAGATGATTAGAGAATGACGCAGCCACTCCGGCTCCCCCAGCTCAACTTCGAATCCATCCTCAAATAACTCCCAATATGGAGCGTGGGTGCAATGCCCTCGGGTGCTTCCAGCCCTATGTCCCCCTCAACCAGGTCAGCGGTCGAAACCTCTCTCAAACTTTAAAGGAGCAGCTCCTTGATGACGTGTCCGTGAATATCGGTCAGGCGGAAGTCACGACCTTGGTATCGATAGGTCAGCTTGCGGTGATCGATCCCAAGCAGGTGGAGGATGGTCGCATTGAGATCGTGAATGTGCACCGAGCCGGGCGTCCATTCGTCTTTGGACGGTTGCGGCATGATCGGTGAACCATCGGGCTTGACGATGTTGTAGCCATAGTCGTCGGTCTTCCCGTAGGTGATGCCCGGCTTCACTCCCCCTCCCGCCATCCAAGTGGTGAAACAACGTGGGTGGTGATCGCGTCCATAGTTCTGCTCGGTCAACTTACCCTGACAATAGGCGGTTCGCCCAAATTCCCCGCCCCAAATAACAAGGGTGTCTTCAAGCATGCCCCGCTCCTTCAAATCGGTAATCAAAGCGGCGCAAGCTTGGTCGATGTCTTTGCACTGGGACTCGTGCTCTTGCGGAAGGTTCCCGTGAGCATCCCATCCCCGGTGGAAAATCTGGATGTTGCGCACCCCTCGCTCGGCCAGCCGACGGGCATTGAGACAACAGGCCGCAAAGGTGCCGGCTTCGCGGGCCTCCTCTCCGTAAAGAGCAAAGGTGGCCTCAGTCTCTTCTGAGAGATCCATCAATTCAGGAACGGAGGTCTGCATCCGATAGGCCATCTCGTGTTGCTTGATGCGGGCAAGAATCTCGGGATCGCCAAAGCGCTCGTGCTGGGCCTCACTGAGCGCAGCGAGAGTATCGAGCTGGGCACGACGGTCATTTCGAGTGACCCCTTTGGGATTGTTCAGATAAAGAACGGGATCTCCCTGGCTCCGAAGGAGGACTCCTTGATGCTCGGACGGAAGAAAACCAGGACCCCAGAGCCGGTTAAACAAACTCTGCTCACCAAAATTCGTCTTGGCGTGCATCACGACATATCCCGGGAGATCTTCATTCATGCGGCCCAAACCATAGCTCAACCATGAGCCAAAACTCGGACGCCCGGGAATCTGACTCCCGGTCTGAATATAGGTCACGGCGGGATCGTGATTGATGGCTTCGGTAAAAGTGCTGTGAATGACACACAACTCCTTCGCAACCTTGGCGGTGTAAGGGAGAAGTTCACTCACCCACACTCCTTGATCGTTATTATCGTGCTTCGTAAACTCGTATTTTGAAGGGCAAAGTGGCAGGTTTTTTTGGCCTGAAGTCATCCCCGTGATTCGTTGACCGTCGCGAACGTGCTCTGGAAGATCCTGCCCGGCCATCTCCTTCATTTTGGGTTTGTAGTCCCACATGTCGTGCTGACTGGGGCCGCCGCTCATGAAGAGGTAAATGACCCGCTTGGCCTTGGCATGATGATGAAGTCCCTCGGAAGAATTTGGGGTTTCAGCGAGGAGATCGGCCCCGAGCAATTGTGCCATCGTGGCTGTCCCGAGACCTAGGGCGGCGCTACCAAACAGTTGACGGCGGGTCTGGCTGAGCTGGAAATCGTGGAGTGGATTCATGGCATTCAATTAGAAAAGACTGAGAGCAACATCGCTCGCAAGGATGGTCACTGCGACCTGCGTCCAAGAAGCGAGTTCGACAGGATCGAGCGAAGCGTCGGAGGGCGCATCACCAGTTGTGAGAAGAGCGCGGGCATCTTCAAGAGACGTGGCGTAACGTTGCTTCATGACGTCGAGCAACTTCAAGCAGGCTTCGCTTTCACGATCATCAGGAGGGCGGCAAGCCAAGAGTTTGTAGAGACGATCAAGTCGTTGTTGATCATCGGAGGCTGACCGCATCAAACGTTCGGCAAGCTTTCGAGCCATCTCGATCCGTTGAGTTTCATTGAGCAGGCCGAGCGATTGCAAGGCCGTGCTGGTGCGGGATCGTTTCACGCAGCTCGTCTCCCGATTTGGGGCATCAAAAAGAGTCATCATGGGATGCGGACTGGTGCGCTTCCAGTAAACGTAGATACTGCGACGATAGAGACGTTCTCCTTTGTCCCGTTCGTATTTCTTGGTGTTACTGCCCGGGTGCATTAAGGCACTCCAAAGCCCGGCAGGCTGGTAGGGCTTCACCCCTTCACCTCCCTGGGTGGGGTCAAGAAGATCACTCGACCAAAGGGCAACGTCGCGGATGACCTCGGCATCGAGACGAAAACCAGGCCCCCGGGCATAGAGGCGGTTCTCGGGATCCTCGAGATCAGCGGAGCGCTTCGAGCTTTGTTTAAAGGTGTCACTCGTCACCATCAGCCGGAGCATCTGCTTGAGATCCCAATTCTGCTCATGCAGTTCAACCGCCAGCCAATCGAGCAATTCAGGATGGGTGGCCTGTTCACCTTGCAGCCCAAAATCTTCCGGCGTCCGAACAAGACCGTAGCCAAAAACACTCTGCCACATCCGGTTTATAAGCACGCGGGCTACCAAGGGATGCCCGGGAGCCGTCAGCCATTGTGCCAGACCGAGCCGATTGCGGGGAGCGCCTTCCGGGAAGGGACTCATGACCGCCGGCACATCCGGCTGCAGAGCATCTCCGCCCGGGCTGTGATACTCGCCTCTCCTGAGCGTTTTTGTTTCGCGCGGCTTGGGAAGTTCTTGGGCCACAAGAGTGGTAGTCGTGAATTTCTTCTCAAGCTCGCTAAACCGAACAACAAGCGCGACAGCTTCTTTTTGGATTTCGTGTTTTGCCAATGTCCCTTCGAAGCTCGCAAGCGCAGTCAGTTGATGGGAAGGAGATCCATCCTCCGGAAGTGCGTTTTTAGAGAGCGTTTTCGCCCGACTCAAAAGCTTTTCACGCTCACGGTTGAGATCCTCTAACAATTGCCACTCGGCAGGATTTGCCGGAGCTTTGATAACCGGCTCGGGATCATACTTGTTGCCATCCATCGGGCTCTCAGCCGTGCTATTGAAGAAGGCAAAGAGGCTGAAGTAGTCGTCATGGGTAATCGGGTCATACTTGTGGGTGTGACATCGGGCACAGGTCAAGGTCATCCCAAGAAGCACCGTCCCCAAAGTCTCAGTCCGATCGAAGTTATTCTTCGCCTGGAACTCTTCGGGAATGGCCCCGCCCTCAGAAGTCGTGGGATTCATGCGGACAAATCCAGTCGCAATCTTTTGGGAAATGGTGGGCGACGGCAGCAGGTCGCCTGCGATTTGCCAGGTAATGAAGTCATCGAGCGGGAGGTTCTTGTTGAAGGCCCGGACCACCCAATCGCGGTATGGGAAAATCCCGCGACGGTTGTCGAGGTGAAGTCCGTGGGTGTCGCCATAACGAACGGCATCGAGCCAATAGCGGGCTTGATGCTCACCGTAATGCGGTGACCCGAGGAGTTGGTCGACGAACTTTTCGTAAGCATCGGCGGACTCATCAGCCAAAAAGCGCTCCAAGACCTCGGGCTCAGGCGGAAGTCCGGTGAGGACGAGCGCCGCACGACGGGCGAGAGTCGGTCGGTCAGACTCAGGCGCAAAGGAGATCGATGGCTTATGGGACTTGTGCCCTGCCGCAATGTAGGCGTCGATGACACCGGACTGAGGGGCTCCTTCCTTCTTCGGCGGGATAAAAGCCCAATGGGAAGCGTAGGCTCCCCCACCCTTCACCCAGCGCGTCAGAAGCTCGCGCTCGGCCTCGGTCAGTTGCTTTTCCTCCTCCGGAGGCATGGAGTCATCCCTGTCGTGAATGCGGAAAATGAGTTCACTGTCTTCCAAAGATTCCGGGTCAATGGCACGCGTTCCCTTGCGGTCCTTGATCGCTGCCCCATAGCTATCCAGCCGGAGATCCTTGGCCTTTTTGGTATCCGGACCGTGACAGGCGAAACACTTGTCTGAAAGAATCGGAAGGATCTCACGCGCGAAATCAACGGGCTCGGCAGCGCCAAGATTCCTCGCTGAAAAAACGATCACTGAAATAAGGGCTCGGGAAGGAAATGGGCTCATACGAATACAGGAAGGTGGACTTTCACCACGGTTCTACATTTTCAATACGCAACGCCAAGCATTGCCTATCAGATCGATCCTCCCAATCAGTGGGTAAGTTCTCCAATCCCCGCCTCTTGGAGGTTCCAGCCCCTATTTCCCGTCCTTCTTCTTTTCCGACATTCCAACGATCCAACCAATTCCCCGTCACTTCTTTCTCTTTCTTCGCGAGCTTCCACTACTTTTTCGCAGGCGTGGAAATCTTGAAACTGGCCTCCCGTTTTTCATCCACCTTCGCAGGAGGAAGCTTTTTCCAATCCTCAACCTTGGGAAGTTTGAGACGGCCGTTCTTGTTCCCGTAGTCATCCAAATTCGCATTGAGATCATCTTCGGTAAGTGAGCTCGACTTCACACCGCCCTCCGGCACCTTGATTCCGGCTGCCCAAACGATCGCGTTCAACGCCACCGTGCGGAAACCGTCGAGCGCCCAACCATGATGATAGTGCCCACCGGTGAAGCCCACTCCGCGACCTCCACCCGGCCGCTCATATCCCCACATCAGGGTTTGTTCTTTATTTAAGCCCGCCACTCCATGTTCATTCCAAAGATTGATGTAGCGAGCCATGTTCTCGCGCGTCGGCGTTGCCGTGACGAAGTTGTGCACCGTGTCGCGATCTTCCACGAAACGCATGTTGTAGTAAAACTCATCGAGGCAAGTGACCGTCTCCGGCACCCCATTTGAGATCTCGTGCCCCTGCATCACCTTCATGTCGGCAACCCAATGCGGATTCACCGACCACCCCGATTCCATGGCCCCACCGATCCACGGCTGGTAATAGTTCTTCCCCTGATCCGGATCGGGATGCACCGCATAATGCATGAAGGTGAATCCCACCCCCTTCTTCGCCAGTCCGTCGAGATATTCCCACTCCCCGGCAATTCCGCTCGTGCCATCGGCAAAGATCACGATGGCGTCGGCGTCATCGAGAACGGACTTGTCCTTCTTCCAATCTGCGCCGACCACGACCGCCTTCACATTAAGCCCACTCTGCTCGTTCAGCGCCTTGGCCAGCAGCATCGAACCGGCCCGGAATTCATGCTCGCCGGACCCGTGACTCCGGTTGCCGGCAATAAAGACAATCTTCTTCGTTTTCTCGGGCTTCTCTTTCTTCGCCGAAAGAAAAAGAGGGCACAGCAATGCCAAAATGAACGGGAACAGGAGGGATAATCGTTTCATGGTTGAAAGAACTATACGCGACCCGGGCCGTCCCCTTCCAGAAAGAACGACACTAACCCCTTGATTTGGAGATCCTCTCCTCTACCATCGTTGGATGGTTAAACATCTTCGAGCCCTCGCGCTCTCATCCGCTCTTCTCGGTTTCACGGCAGCTCCCGCCTTCGCCCAAGAAGAAACCCCGATCTTTTCCAACGCCTCGGCTGATATCGGCATCGTGGTCAAGGATCTCGAAAAATCCGCCAAGTTCTACACCGAGACACTCGGCATGACCGAAGTCAAAGGCTTCAGCGTTCCCGCCGAAAAAGCCGCAGACATCGGCCTCACCGACAATCAACCCGCGACCATCCGCGTCTTCGTCTTGGATCAAGATGCCAAAGACCCCAAGACGAAATTCAAGCTCATGTCCTTCCCCGAGGCTCCAGGCAAGATGCAGGACCAAAAATTCATCCACTCCTCCATTGGCGTTTCCTATCTCACGCTCTTCGTCACCGACATGAACAAGTCCGTGGCCAAGCTCAAGGAAGCCAAGGTGGAGCTACTCGGCAAAACCCCCTCGGACCTTGGTGGCGGCAACTTCATCACCGTCTTCCGCGATCCTGATGGCAACTTCATCGAGCTGATCGGACCCAAGAAATAGTCCCACTATTCCTTGTCAGACACGACGACAGCAGCCTGCTCCGGGGTCGTAATCCTCGGCGGCAGGTCCATAATCTGGATATTACGCTTCTTCGATCCCCTACTTCAACCAACATCGACCTGGGTCAAAATCACCTTCTCGGGCCAGTCATTCTAGAATCGGGGTGCCCGCCCACGAAAACATTTCGCGACAATGAGCTGGTTATGATAGTAGGAAGGCTAATGAAAGCCCCAACCCTCTCTCTCCTGCTAATTATTCCTGCCTTTGCCTTGGAACCTGCGGCCTTGGAACCTGCGCCTCCGGCAATCTTCAAAGCGCAGATCATCGACTCTCAAATCACGGTGGGATACGGCCTCGCAATTGCCGACGTGGATGGCGATGGCAAAGACGACATCCTCCTCGCCGACTCCGGCCAGACCGTTTGCTACCAGAACCCAGGGTGGACGAAACACGTCATCACCGAAAAGCTCACGCCCAAGGATCACGTTTGCCTTTGCGCCGCCGATATCACCGGCGATGGCAAAGCGGAAATCGTGGTGGGTGCCGCATGGAATCCCAGCGATACCAAGAACAGCGGGGCCGTCTTCCACTTGGAATCGCAACCCGATTGCTTCCAGCCCCGCAAGGCTCACCCACTTCATCGCGAACCCACTGTTCACCGCATGCACTGGGTCGCCGAAGAGCATGGAAAACACTTCCTCGCCGTCCTCCCTCTCCATGGCCCCGGCAATGTCCAAGGCAAGGGCGAAGGGATCAACTTCCTCGGCTACCGTCCCGAGGTCGACCCCAAGAAAGACTGGCAAACCTTCCTCATCCACAAAGGCTTTCACCTCGCCCACAACTTCGATCCCATTCCCTGGGGGACCTCCAACAATGAAAGTCTCCTCGTCGCCTGCCAGGAAGGTGTTCATCTCCTCAGTCCCACCGAAAAGGAATGGTCCGCCACCCCCATGACCGAAAAAGGCGCAGGCGAAGTGCGCCTGGGTAAGCTCCCCAACGGAAAACGTTTCATCGTCACCGTCGAACCCATGCACGGGAACGAAGTCGTGATCAATCCCGAGACCGCGAAGGGACTCTGGTCCCAAAACCGGATCGTCATTGATGACACTCTCAACCAAGGCCACGCCTTAGTGGCCGGAGACTTCCTCGGCCTGGGCTACGACCAGGTCGTGGCCGGTTGGCGGGAGCCCTCGCAGGACAGCAAAAAAGTAGGCCTTCGGCTCTATCTTCCCGAATCCGAGGATGGCTCAAAGTGGAAACTCCACTCCCTCATCGATGACAACCAAATGGCTTGTGAAGACCTACAAGCGGCTGACTTGGACCAAGATGGCGACATCGATCTTGTCGCATCGGGACGCTCTACCAAAAATGTCATCATCTATTGGAATCAATCTCCTAAAAAATAATAAGTCCACAAGGGTTTCCCATTTTCGGAAACACGATGACAACGTCCGTAAGCTTCTCAAATTTTAACCCGTATCAAACAAACAATGAATCGACGCCACCTCCTCCGCTCCTCCGCCTTCGCCGGGACCTACTCCCTCCTTTCGCCTTTCGCCCACGCTGCTGGAGCCAACGGGGAACTCCGCGTCGTCGTCATCGGCGTCAAGGGACGCGGAGCCAGCCACATCAATGCGGTCCTCTCGCACAAAAAGGCCCGTCTCGTCGGCTTGTGTGACATCGACTCCGATCAGCTTGACCGTAAAGTCGCCGAGCTCTCAAAACTCTCAAAGTTGACCGGTCTCAAGACCTACAGCGACTATCGTAAGGTCTGCGAAGATCCCGATGTCGATGCCGTTTGTATCGCCACCTGCAACCACACCCACACCGTCATCGCCCTCACTGCGGCTGCCGCTGGTAAGCACGCTTACACCGAGAAGCCCGTCTCCCACAACGTCTGGGAAGGGCAAAAACTCGCCGACGGACAGGCCAAATACGGAACCGTCATCGCCCACGGATTCCAACGCCGCTCCGAAACCTCCTGGGCCGAAGCCTTCGAATGGCTCAAGGCTGGCAACCTCGGCAAGCTCACTCTCGCGCGCGGATTCTGCTACAAACCGCGCCAATCCATTGGCAAAGTCAACTCGCCGGTCAAGGCCCCCAAAACCGTCAACTACGACCTCTGGTCCGGCCCGCGCGAAATGCTCCCCATCCGACGCAACCAGTTCCACTACGACTGGCATTGGCAATCACCCTACGGCAATGGCGACCTCGGCAACCAGGGACCTCACCAACTCGACGTCTGCCGCTGGGCTCTCGGCGATCCCATGTCCCTTCCGCCCGCCATCATCAGCATTGGCGGACGTTATGGCTACATCGACGACGGCGACACCGCCAACACCCAAATTCTTTACGTCGATCACAAACCTGCCCCCATCCTCTTCGAAGTCCGCGGACTTCCCAAAAAGGGACTCGATTGGAAGAACGGCATGCCCGACTACAAGGGAGTTACGATTGGCAACGTCATCGAATATGAAGGAGGCTCCCTCCTCGGTGGTCACAATTCTGGCTGCAAAATCGTCGACAAAGACGGCAAGACCCTCAAGGAATTCAAAGGCGGTAAGGATCACATTCACAACTTCTTCGACGCCTGCCACAGCGGAAAACAGGACCCCATGCACGGTGCCGAAAACGGCCACCACTCGGCCGCCCTCGCCCATATCGGGGCCCACGCGCTCCGACTCGGTAAGGAACTTCCTGCCGACCAAATCAAGGCCTCGTTGACCAAGACCCCAGCCGTCGCAGAAGCGGTCGATCGCATGATGGCGCACTTCGAAGCCAATGGCATCGGAGCGACCCGCCCGGGCCTCGGCGCACCGCTCACGACCGATGGCAAAGCCTTCAACGGAGAATTCGCTGCCGCGGCCAACCAACTCGACCGCGAACACTACCGCGCCGGACACACCCTGCCCAACGCGTAGCCCGATGCTCGCCGAGGCCCTCAGCTTCATCATCGAATCCGAGAAGCTGAAAAATATCCTCCGACGGTCCAATCCCGTCGGACTCACGCGCAACGAGAACTCTGGGACTACACCGAACAGATGATCCTCAATGCCAAGGCTCGTGGCAGTCTCCCATCGTCAAACTGACCTTGGGAGATTCCGATTCCCCGCCTCAGAAATCATGAAACTCCTTCTCACCTTCCTCCTCATCGCAGTCACCCACGCCGGTGATCGGCCCAATATCCTCTTCTGCATCGCAGATGACTGGGGGGCGCCCCATGCTTCGATTTACGGAAACGATCCCGTCGTGCAGACGCCTGCCTTTGACCGGATCGCCAAGGAGGGAGCCCTCTTCTACAACGCCTACGTTTCATCGCCCTCCTGCACCCCTTGCCGGAACTCTCTCATGACGGGACAATGGCATTGGCGTCTTGAAGGCGGTGCCAGCCTCTACGGCACCCTCCCGCAATCCGTGGAAACCTACGCCCGCTTGCTCATGAACGCCGGCGGCTACCACACCGGTTCGTGGCGGAAGTCCTTTGGCCCCGGCCAGCTAGAAGGAAAATTCCTCGAGGCACATCCTGCCGGAAAGGTTTACCCGAAAGGATTCGCGCAGTTTTTAGAAGCCCGCTCCGATCAAAAAACACCGTTCTGCTTCTGGCTGGGAGCTTCCGATCCCCACCGCGAATACGTGAAAGGATCGGGCAAAAAATCGGGAATGAATGTCGATCAAATCAAACCCTTCAAGTTCTTCCCCGACACCGAAGAAGTCCGCAACGATATCGCCGACTACTATTTTGAAGTGCAGCGATTTGACCGCGACGTCGCCCAGGCCATCGCCTTACTCGAAAAAGCAGGTGAGTTGGACAACACGATCATCGTCATCACGGGCGATCACGGGATGCCCTTCCCCCGTTGTAAATCCAACCTCTACGATTCTGGCACCAAGGTCCCTCTCGCAATCCGTTGGGGAAAGAAGATCAAAGCCGGACAGACCTATCAGAATTTTGTGTCGCTCATCGATCTCGCCCCGACCTTTCTAACAGCCGCTGGAGTCGAGATCCCGGAAGCCATGACCGGTCACAACCTCCTCCCCGCGCTCACCGAAGGAGATGACGGGAAGCTCCGCCCCTTTATCATCGCCGGCAAGGAACGCCACGTCCCAAGCCAGGAAGCCCCCGACATGGGAGGATACCCTTCGCGAATGTATCGCGATCATCAATATCTCTACATCCGTAACTATTCGCCGAAACGATGGCCCAACGGCACACCCCATTGGGAGAAAGCGGAGATCAAGGACACTTGGTATGGCGACACCGACAACGGCCCCACCAAATCCTTCATCATCGACAACAAGGACCGCTTTCAAAAATCCTATGAGCAGTGCTTTGCCAAGCGCCCCGCCGAGGAACTCTACGACTTGCGCGAAGATCCCGAACAGATGAGCAATCTTGCTTCGGCCATGCCCGAAATCACGAAGAAGTATGCCACCCTCCTCACCGCCGAACTGGAGAAATCCGCCGACCCCCGCCACGGTGGTGCCCCCTTCGATTTCGACGTCCAAAAGTATGGCGGCGGCGGACCGAAGTTCCCGAAGAAGAAATAAAAAATCGGCCTCCGGAAATCCCGAAGACCGCTTTGAAAAATTCAGGGGGGCTTAGCAGCTGAGAGCGCTGACAAGGCTGGCCGCATTGATGCCGAGCTCGTCCATGACCATGTCGCCAGGAGCGGAAATCCCGAAGCGGTCGATGCCGATGACAGCGCCTTCCAGACCGACATATTTATACCAAAGTCCCGTCACCCCCGCTTCGATGGCAGCGCGCTTGGTGCAGGAAGCAGGAAGAATCTCCTCTTTGTATTCAGCGGACTGACGGTCGAAGCGCTCAAGGCAAGGAGCAGAAACGACGCGGCATCCGGCACCCAGTTCCTTGGCCGCATTGAGAGCGTGCTCCACTTCGGACCCAGTCGCGAGGATGATGCAGCAAAGGGCGCCTTCTTCCTTCTTGAGGATGTAAGCACCTTTGGCAACGCCCTCGCGGCGAGTCTCGACCGACGCATAGTCGTTCAGTGAGAGAACTTTCTGACGGCTCAAAATGAGGGCCGTCGGGCCGTCGGTGCGCGCCATGGCCGCGATCCACGATCCGGCCGTTTCTTCCTGATCGGCGGGACGAATGACATCGACGTTCGGGATGACGCGGAGTCCGGAAACAGTCTCGACCGGCTGGTGGGTCGGGCCGTCCTCACCCACGCCCACGGAGTCGTGCGTGAAGATATAAGTGACAGGCAGCTTGGCCAAGCCCGCGATCCGGATGGCAGGACGAAGGTAGTCCGCAAAGACACAGAAGGTCGCGCCGCTGATGCGGAAGAGACCATCGTAAGCAACGCCGTTGCAGATCGCACCCATTCCGTGCTCACGAATTCCGAACCAAATATTACGTCCGGTAGGATTGGAGGCGGAGTAGTCGCCTTCTCCCTTGAGGTAGTTTTTGGTCGAGCCGTAAAGGTCGGCAGAGCCCGTGATGACCTGGGGCATGGCCTTGGCCACCGCATTGATGACCACTCCGCCGGCACCACGGGTGGCGTCTGCGTAGTCGTCAGCGAACGCAGGGATCTGCTCGGAAAGATCAGTCGGAACCGCCTTGGAAACGCCATTCTGCAGCTCGGTTGCGAGCTCGGGATTGGCGTCGGACCAAGCCTCGTAGGTGGCTTCCCAGGTCGCGAAGTCGGCAGCCTTTTTCTCAGCCTGTGCGGCGAAGTAAGCCTTGGTTTCATCGGAGACGAAGAAGAGTTCGTCCGGAAGGCCCAGTCCCTTGCGGGCGGCTTCGGCGAACTTGGCACCCCCTTCACCGTGGCCACCAGCCGTTCCGGCAACTTCGGGGATTCCTTTCGCGATGGTGGTCTTGGCGATGATGACGGTGGGCTTGCCATTGTCGCTGGCCTTGGCCGCATTGAAGGCTTCAAAGAAAGCGGCCTGATCGTGACCATCAACAGTCACCGCGTCCCAGTTGAGACTCTGGAAGTATTTCTCGGCGTCCCATCGCTGGGTCACCTTGGCCATGGCATCGAGCGTGACGTCATTGGAATCATAAATGAGAATGAGGTTATCGAGCTCATTCTGACCGGCGAAAGCTATCGCTTCTTGGGCCACCCCTTCCTGAAGGCAGCCGTCACCCGCAAGTGCGACGATGTGATGGTCGAAGAGGGTGTGCTCGGAAGTATTGAAGCGGGCCGCAGCGCGCTTTCCGGAAAGAGCATAACCCACGGCGTTACCCACGCCCTGGCCGAGAGGCCCGGTGGTCGCTTCAACCCCTTCGGTCTCATCATACTCAGGGTGTCCCGGAGTGATGGAGTGAAGCTTGCGGAAAGAAGCAACGTCATTCTTGCTCACCTTGTATCCAGCGAGGTGAAGCCAGCTGTAGATAAACATGGAGCCATGACCGGCCGAGAGGATGAAGCGGTCGCGGTTCAGCCACTTGGGAGCGGCAGGATTAAAACGAAGACCTTCGCCAAAAAGAACGGCCCCGAGATCGGCACATCCGAGAGGAAGACCAAGGTGGCCGGAGGAACAGGCGTGAACGGCATCGATGGCAAGTCCGCGGGCTTCTGCAGCGGCCCGGGTGAGTGCTTCTGTATTCATGTGGCGCGAACCTCACTAAACTCAGGGACTTCAATCAAGCCATAATACAGAAGGAAACACCCTTTCCCAACGGTTTTTGATGGGAAAGATGAATAAAACTCATCAAGACTTAAGCTTTCTTGACCAATCACGTTCCAGCCACGAACGTAATCCCGTGAACCCCCACCCCCCCATCCCCGAGCTTGTCGGCAAGCTCCTTTTAGCCGATCCGTCTCTCCGGGATGGCACTTTTAACAAGGCCGTCCTCCTCCTTGGCGAATATTCCGCCGAAGAGGGAGCCTTTGGCCTGATCCTCAACCAACCGACCGGCCAAACGGTGGGGAATCTTCTCAATAAAAAGGATTTCTCGGCCCTCGCTTCGGTCGCGGTCCACCATGGCGGCCCCGTCGCACGCGAACATCTAACCTTTGCGGCATTTTGGGAAAAGGACGACGCCTTCGACTTTGCAATCAGAATCTCAGCCGAGGAAGCGGCCGCCTATGTTCGCCTTCCGGGAACGATCGTTAGGGCCTTCGTGGGCTATTCCGGATGGGAAAAGGACCAACTCGAAGGCGAAATGGATCGCGAATCATGGGCCACTCTCGACCCCAACCCGCAACTCCTCACCGCGGTCCATGATATCACCCTTTGGAAAAAGCTCATGAGCAATATTTCGCCCTACCACCGCCTGCTCGCTAATGCCCCGGCCGAAGTCATGGCCAACTAGCCCAACGACGGTTTCAGAATCACCTTGAGGAGCCCTTCTTTTCCTTCGCGGGAACGGCGGAAATAATCCGCCCCTTCTTCCAATGGAACAATCGCCGAGATCAACGGCTTGACCTGAATCTCACCACTCGCGATGGCTTCAAGCGCCTCGGTGCATTCGCCCGCCGCCGCGCAGGATCCAATCAACGAAATCTCGCGCGTCACGACCCACTGCAGGGCAAGTGGCACCACGGCCACAACGTTTCCGATGAGACCCACGCGCCCGCCTTTGCGAACAGACTTCACCGCTTTTTCCAAAGTGGGGGCTGCCCCGACCACTTCCATCGAAAGATCAAACTCCGCACCGCAATCCTGATCGGGAAGGAAAGCCCCAGTCGCCCCGAGGGTCATCGCCAAATCAAGGCGACGTTGGTCGGTATCAATCGCGACGACCTCCGAACATCCAGCCCGCTTCAACGCCTGGATGACCAACAAGCCAATCAGACCCGAGCCCACCACCAGAGCCCGCTCACCGGGCTTCACCTTCACCAAATTCACGGCGTGCAAAGCCACCGCCAGCGGCTCGGTAAACGCGGCCTCTTCAAAGGACAATCCTTCCGGAATGCGCTCCAGAATCCGCGCAGGCACCACAACCCACTCCGCAAAAGCACCATCACGTTTAAACTCATCGCACGACACCCCCATGACCTGACGCTCGCGGCAAAGGTTGGTTTCACCACGTTCGCAATAATCGCATTCCCCGCAAAAAACCATGGAGTCGAAGGAGACCTGGTCACCCGCATTCCAGTCAGCGACTTCCGCCCCGACTTCTTCAATCACCCCGCTCGCCTCATGTCCCATGATCATGGGCGGAATGCGACGACCACTGCTGTTGTCCATCCCGTGCACATCACTTCCACAAATCCCACAGCAAGCGACCTTGATGAGAACCTCATCGGCTTTGGGCTGGGGCTTGGGCTTTTCGGTAACCGCGAATTGGGACGGAGCAATGAGCTCAAGGACTTTCATGGCGAAACAATGCCCACCGACTTCATCGACAGGCAAATCTTTACCTCTGAAACTTTTGCTGGGGACGGGATTAGGAAAAACCCCTTCGGACGCTCCCGCATCCGATTGGCCGGATGACGAAAAAGACCATTCAGCGGGTAAGCGAGCATTTTCCCAAGATCCGCTTCGGTGGAATCCACGATCCAACTACTCCAAACCTCTTCGAAAAACAGAAAAACATCCCAGCATTTTTCACTGTCAAATGGCCATGGTTGCAGGAGACGTGACAGCCGGCCCGCTCTGACCTTTCGACCGACCAAAGGGAAGCTAGTCCGTTCACCGAAACGCTTTGAAGTAGGACGACGATGAACACCAGAGCAGATCTTGGCGGAAGGCTTTCATTACAGGTTCAACACCTTGCGCACATTGTCTGACAACGCAGCTTGTGCCAGCAGCCAACTCCGCACCCGTCGCTGGAACGTCCGTAACAAGCCCGGCTTCAGCTCTCCCGGATGGCACTGCGAGAGATGCTCAAAAAGGGCCTTCGCCTCCAGCTCCGGAGCCTCGCGCAACATTTTCAACGCCTCCGGCCAGATCCGCTCCAGCGGATCCTTACGCGTCCTCCAAGTATTGGGGGATTTTTCCTGATTTAGGACATCATTCTGACGTAAATGCTTACGCGCAGTATTGCGCGACATCCCTGACTTTTGTGCACTCATAATAATCGATCTTCCTTGGTTGCGCTCATAAACGAGCTTGGTGAGTTGGGCTCTAGTGACCACAACCCAAGGAAGCACTCGCCACCCCGCTCGGCGTCAAACCGCAAAGCGCGATCCACCCCGCCCCCCCCCCCACCCAAAGGGTCAGTTTTAATTGTCGTCAGGGGGCAGTTATAGTTGTCGTTCTACAGCAGTGTCACTGCTGGCACCACTCAAAGGTAAAAACCCCGTAATCACTTGGATTACAGGGCTTTAGAAAAATGGCGGACCCGGAGGGATTCGAACCCTCGATACCCGCAAGGGTATACTCCCTTAGCAGGGGAGCGCTTTCGACCACTCAGCCACAGGTCCCGTGGTTCGTCGAACGGGGCGGATATGATCACCTTCTTGTGATTTCGTCAATGGGAAGAATCTCTTTATTTCCGCTTTTTTTGGCAAAGAAATAAGAATTGCGCTGTTCAACAAGTCGTCCGCTCAAAGAATTCAATCCACAAAAAAAGCCACTCATGCGAGACAGCCTTTAAAAAGAATTCCAAAACGAAATTACCAATCCACATTCGATCCCCGTGTATCGATGTGAGTGAAGGAATCGTATCGACCAATTCCCCCTTTAAAAAGTCCGCGGCTCCGAAGCTGCCGTGCAACCGATGCCACGGTGCTTGGTGAAGCAACGAACTTTAAATCAAGCGCGAAATTCTGCAGGTGCCAGGAATTGCTTTTTGCGCCCGGGCAACATCGGTTGTAAGAAGGGCTACGATAGGCAGAAGCCACCTCTTTAATGGGTTGCCCGAGAGTTGCGGCAACATGGTCGGCAGCCTGCAAGGTCCCGACCATCGCGCGCCACATTGATTTCGGAGGAAGAGTATTCCAAAGGCTCTCTTTCGTTTTGGCGTGAGCCTTGATGACTTGAAGTGGCGTGACAAACTTGAGCCTCAATCCAGCGAGGTAATCCGCGTAGTTTTGAATCTTCTGAGCCCCCTCGTTCTTCACCCATACGCTGGGGAGCCGCCCCAGATCCATCGGAACTGAATGGCGAAAGAGAAAACCTTGACTAACCTTGGTAGTTGCCAAGAGGCCGCCGGCAGAGGCAGTAGCCGTAGCGAGAAAGATACGGCGGTTGGATAGAATAGAACGATTACTTGAGTCAGGGCTCGTCATCGAGAGCGACTATGCACGCCCACACGATGGAATCCAGCCCTAATTTTATAACGGCGCCCAACGATCTAATCTTACGTAAATCTTAAATTATTTTTTTAAAACCTGGCCACGTTCTTCACAAAATCGCGCGAAACCCGGCTAATTTATCGCTGGCACCCGCCAGCCTCCCATCTCCCAATGATTCGTGAACATACCTTCAACCGAAGTTTAAGATTTTGCAGTTTGACTTGATCAATAGCCTGACTAAATTCCTCGCAGCGTTCAGGGCCTGTAGTTCAATGGATAGAACAATGGTTTCCGGTACCATAGATCTGGGTTCGATTCCCGGTGGGCCTGCTCGCTTAAAACCCTTGTATAATAAGGGGTTACGAGTAATAAGAGACGCTTCAACCGCTCCCCTCGGGGGGCGCATTTCGCCCCAATTCGGGGCGTTTCGGCTCAGAATTTCGTTACAAAGCAGTTACACCTTTACTCATGTTGTTCCGAACTGGATCAACAGACTAGAGTCGCTGAAGCACCAAATTACTAGCGAGTCACTTCGATTTTGACATTTTGTCTTCTTCCCTCTCCCAAAGCCTAGGAAGAGACTTCGTCCAAGGGGACCGCAAACGGAGGATGAGATGATAACGGTTAGCGACCGCTAACGACTCACGATTTCCCTGTAGCCTCTGCGAACGCTACTTGCCCAGAGAAAATTTCGGGTGGGATGCACGCGCCACCCTCGTGATCTGGGGTGGCGAATTAGGCTGCACCCCGACGGGTGAGAATAGAAAGACCTTGCCAGCAGTGACCGCCACATCGTGACCTTCACAAGGCGGATGGCAGGCGCCGGCGGTCAATGCCGACCCTCTCCGAATTAAAGAACCATCTACAACCTCTCTGCGAATGGCACTTTCGATTTCATCATCACGCAGCATCCGGTCCCGAAGAACTCCGTGAGCCAGCTCGATGGGCAGGCACTCGTTGAACTTCAAGTTGTCGAGGTAGTCGTCAGAAATCTTGAAGGCCTCTCGGATTTCGCCGACCCCTTGGGATCGGCCAGCCTCGATCATCCCACGGGCATTGGTCGTGTCCGTCGCTCGAATCCAGAAATCGCTCACCGAGGTGTCCTTCCAGCCCGCGGCGTTCAGGGTATCGGCAAAAGCCGTATTCACGAGTCCGCCGGCAAAGAGCGGAAAAGCGACCCTACAACTCAACGATCGTTATGTCATCCAGCGCACCCCGGAGTCAGAACTCAGCCTCCAGATCCTCGACCGCTACCAGGCCGACGCGATCCGCCCCACCCTTTCGC
>Ga0105052_10003011_pt1 | contig 19930 bp, 30 predicted proteins | sample FRY03_FD_78094 | JGI IMG/M metagenome (GOLD analysis project Ga0105052, IMG submission 78094) | Freshwater microbial communities from Lake Fryxell liftoff mats and glacier meltwater in Antarctica - FRY-03 | ecosystem: Environmental > Aquatic > Freshwater > Ice > Glacier meltwater ... | reverse complement strand
CCAGGAGACTTCAACTATCTCAAGAGAGTAGACAGTCAGAGTCGGGTCTAGCCGCCCTCGGTGGACAGATAAAGGACCAACTATTTGATCGGCAGTTGAAATTTGAAAGAGCAGAAGATGGACGTACTCTATTCAATACCACACAATTAAATGACTGGGCAATTAAAAAGGCCACCAATGGTGAGGACTATAAGAATAAAGTACAGAAGATGACCCAGATTCACCAGAAGAAAATGCAGGTCATGCAGGTTGCCACTAATAAAATAGCGGAGCAATTGACCTTTGAGATGAATAAGAAGTTGCAGGATAGGGATCAGGACTTCATAATGAAACTCCAGGAGGCCAAGGCAGCAGCCGAGGCTCGTTACCAAAAGGCCGTGAACAAGTATAAAAATGGACAGGCTCAATGGTCCTCGGGTGGTATGATTGTTGGCGCTGTAGTTGGTGCTTATTTTGGACCAGCTGGATCAGCTGCCGGTGCTAAGATTGGCGAGGGAGCTGGTTCCATGGCACATGGGGCTACGAACAAAGAACCTGAGAGGGAGCAGGTGTAATTACACCCATCCAATTATCTAGAATTCTCCACATACCGATATTATCCAATGGGTACTTCACACTACCCACATTATCCAGAAGCATGACCCCCAGTAGACCAGCATATACCACTCATTAACCAACATAGGTAGACACATGGCAGACATTACAAAACCAGTCAAGAGAAAACTACTAGAGATCATGGCAGATGAGTCACAAGATCCTGTAGTGGTGAGGGAGGCAGAGGACCTCATGGAGAAGTTCTTCCCTACCAGTAAGAATAAGACTGTGGAGTTCTTCGAGTCCTATAAGCCTAGGGATGCTGGGGATGAGATGTCGGCACCCCTATCGGATATTGTCCTCAGTCCCTCTTCCGGGGAACTAAGGGCACCCTCTTCCAAGCTAAGTGCACCCCCCTCGAAATTGAGTGCACCCCCGGCCAGTAATAAGTTGACTCCCGCTGCCCCGAGTGATACAATGGATATAGATGTACCACCCGATTTAAAGGAGGTCCCCGTGAGAGGAACCGCACTCAAGAAGGCAGGACTAGCAGGCGCCCTAGCAGCAGGGACACTACTGGGAGTAAAGGCAGTTTCCCCAGACAAGGCAGCAATTCCATTAGTTGAGACCATTACTACAGAAGAAGTTAAACCGGAGAAGGTAGCAGCCTCTGAGAAGGAAGATCCAGATAACGGCATGGCTGCCCTCAAGGATTTTATCAAGAAGGAAGAGGGTCTAGAACTTCAACTCTACCCCGACCTCTCACGTCAGGCCATTGGGTATGGACATAACTTCACCTCTGATGCAGAGGCCGCGAAGTATAAGGACGGGATCACAGCTGAGGATGCTGAGAAACTTTTAGAGGCAGATATCAAATCCCATCAAGTGGGCCTCCGCCGACTCAAGGTGCCAATTACTCAGAACCAGAGGACAGCAATGACCTCACTCGCATACAATGCAGGCCCCTCCTCCATTAATTCTATTGTCGATAAACTAAATGAAGGGGATGAAAAGGGTGCCGCCGAACTATTCACTCAGTACAATAAGGCTGATGAGATGGTGGACGATCCAGAAAATCCAGGCAAGAAGATTAGATCAGGCAATAAGATAGTTCTCCCCGGCCTAGTAAGTCGGAGAAAAAAGGAGAAGGAGTTATTCTTAACTGACGGACCCATGGCCGCACCCCTCTCTACAATAGAACGATCCTCCAGAAGTGAATCGAAAGCAGCTGCCGTTGCCGCAGATAGAGCCTCCACCTCCTCCGGCTTTGATGAGTTAATCTCTCAGGTGGACGGGGAGAAGCCTGCGGGCGGATATAAGGTTGATTGGACTGATGCAGATAAACAGAAGTATTCCTCCAATCGCCAGGAACTTATTAAGTTATATAAAGAAGCCAAGGAGCAGAGACGTTATGCTGAGTTGGCGGAACTCCTTGGACATGCCATGGTTCAATTCTTCGCTGCATCAAATGGCCTCAAGACCGGTCAGGATATGTCTGGTCTGCAATTCAATAAAGTGGACTGGTTCAAGAAGAATGACCAGGCTATGGACGAATTGAAAATGGAACTGGGAGTATCCCGTGAGGATGAGGACGGGGAGCGTAAGGATGTCATCTCCAATAGGGCGGCCCTAGAGAAGTGGAGAGCCCGTCGGGATGCTGCACGTGAATTGAAGGCCAAGGAGGAGGGAACTAATGAGAGAGCACGCTATAGGTCTGATCAGGATCTAGCAAATGCAACTACAAAGGCTGAGTTGGAAGCTTATAAGAGAGAGCAGCAGCAGGATAAGATAAGCAGAGATGCCGCAGAGAAAAGGAAAAAGGATAAGGAGGAAGCCCTTGCAGGCGCCGCCCTCATCTCCGGTGCGGCTAGTGGATCGAAGGGTCGTTCTGCTATTACTCAAGGGAGGAAGTTACTTGGCCAGGCAGGCTTCAGTCCTGTTGAAATTAAACAGATGGAGGAGGATGCCGATAGGGAGAACAGCGGAATCGGTTCCTACTTCGATGGAATGTCCTCTAAGGAGCATTTCGGTGCAGTTGCCAGTAGAAGAATAGAGGAGAAGTTCTCCACTCCTGCGGCGGCGGCTCCCCTAGCCCCAACCTCCAGCACTGAAGATCCTGAGGTGGGCATATCCCGCGTGATGAAGGCTAATCCAGATGCCTCACGTTCGCAGGTAATTTCAGGATTAATCAAGGCTAAGCAACTACCAGCTGATTACAAATAATTTAAGGGGATAGAATGGAATTAGATCTTAGTGGGTTCGACTCCCCGGAAGTTAAGGAAGAGGAGTTGGATCTCTCTCCCTTCGCTGCATCCCCAGAGGTGGAATTGGACCTCACGAATTTCGGGGCTACCCCAGCTGCGGTAGTCGAGCCGGTTGCATCTGATACACTGCCAGATAGAGGGCAGGGGGATATCATTACCCGCGCAGACCTGGAAGCCTTATCGGACAAGTATAAGGTCTCTGTAGACAAACTGAGATCAGCTGTAGGTTGGTTTAGTGGTGTCCTCGATCCTCGTGATCGGGTGGGTACCGAACATCTCACAGAGGGTCTGAAGAGTACAGTCGGTTCCGTAGGGGAAATGCTACCATTCATTCCAGGCTTACCTCAAAAGGAATATATCGCAGCCCAGAGTGCTCCTGAGGAGAGAGCGGCACTGGATGAGTTACGTTCTACTATTGAGTCCCGTAAGAGTAAGAGTGCAGTAATGAGCGAGCTGATAGGCTCAATCGCCCTCCCAGCCGGTTCCATAGCCAAGCTAGTAAAAGGGGCACCCCTATTAGTTAAGGGCTCTGCAATGGCCTCCGAGGCCCTTATAACAGGTGCTGTCTCCGGCTATGCCCACTCCAAGGAAGGGGAGGAAATGGAGCAGTCTATGTGGGGAGCCGGTATCGGCCTAGCCTTCATTGCCGCTCTCGGTACCGCAGGTGCTATTATAGCGCGGAAGGGCGCGAAGGCCGAGCAAGTGGCCGCATCCAAACTAGGGGGGGTCCTGCCTCCGGATAATACTGTATCAACTAAATTAGCCGCTGAGATAGAGGACACAGGTGAGGTGGTTCGTGACACTGTCGGGGAGGCCACGAAGAAGTATGTAGCTGCCGCCGCCCCAGAGTCAATCCTACAGAAGATTATTGTCCACAATGATGAAGCCCGTAGAGGTGCCCGTTCTGATGACATCTATAAGTTCCTCAAAGAAGTGGAACCTGAGGATGTACGTAAGTTATCTGAGCTGGGATCAGAGAAGATTAAGGTTCCCCGCCGACTGGCTAAGGGTGGAATCACTGAAGATCAATACAACGCCTACCTATTAACCCGTGCAGAGACTGAGCGTTTCGATAGATTCATTGGTGCGAGTGCCCAGCGGGGTGGAGTTGCCTCCGCACGTACACGTGAGGGTGCCCCCTTCCTAGAGAAGCAATTTGAGAACCTGAGGAAGGGTTCATACATCCAGAGGGAACTTGAGGAATTCGGAACCAAATTCACAGAAACTCCCGGCATTCTCTCTAAGGGTGCCATGTGGTTTTCCGATCTACGCTTCGTAACTGATATGATTGACAGGAGACTAGGTACACGTATTACTCCCCTCGCCGAGAGGATGAGTAGTGCCTACAATAAATTCACATCAGACATAACTGAGATATCAGCGGCACAGAAGTACTTACAGAAAATGTACAAGAAGGCAGGGACATTCGACCTCTATGCCGCACTGGAGCAACTGGGTTCTGAGACCAGTAAGAAGTATACCCCAGCACAACAGGATGCCATTGCGGCCTGGCGTAGTGGATTCGATTCCCTGCGTAAACGGGCAAATAAACTCGGCCTGAATATTACTCACCTCGCAGATGAGGCCGGTAGTAAATTGGGGTATGTACCCCACATGACTCTGGACACGCAGGAGTTCTACAAGAAGATGTATGCCGCCTCTAAGAAGGTGGGCGTGGATATGAAAACTGGATCTGGACTGGAGAAGTTGATAGACTCCGGGGATACCTTCCATAAGGAGTACATCAAGGGATTAGAACTGGCTAGTGGGGAGCCAATCAAGGATATTGCAGGAGCCATCGCTGCTCTCAATAAACTAGAAGATACCGGACGTGCCGGGGCACGACTAGATACCCTAGCAGGTTCCGCACTGGAGAGAACAGGCTCAATCCCCCCCTGGTTACTGGAGCGGGACCCAAGTAAATTGATGCAAAAGTGGGCTCAGTCTGTATTCCGTCATGTTAGATTAAGGGAAACAATCAGTGAAGCCAGGATGTATGCTGAGTCCATCCAAGTGAATCACCCGCAAGGGGCTGAGTACGTAAAGAACTGGATCATGGACGTGACCAGTGTTAGGGAGGGGACTGTTGAGGCCGTCCGCGGTAGGTGGAATAGAGACGCAACTCGCAAATTGTGGGTGAAGGCGCAAGAGGTTGGACCCACATCAGCAGAGGGCCGGGTGTACCGAACACTAGGCTCGTCACTGGATCAACTTCCAAAACTATCTAATAACGTTTACTCCTTCTCTTTAGGTGGACGGGTGGATAAGGTGATCGAGAACTTTACATCCCCCTTCCTATTAGGTTTACCAAGTATTGGGTATCAGAATTCCAAGCATGTAGTTCTGGCTACCCTGGATATGGTTAAGCACTTTTTCGATGGTCGTCTACAGGGCTCCCATGAATCATTATCTAAGTTCCTCACTACCAAGGGCCTCGCACCGGCCGATCAGCCATTCGAGGCGCATAGGTGGATGAGGGAGGGTCTCAATCAATCTAAATTGGCGGAGCTAGGTTCTGACGCACTAAATAAATTTAACCAAATATTCATGAAGGCATTCCAGAAGACTGACGAGATCACCCGTGGTATCACCTACTATACAGCGAAGAGATTGGCAGCTGAGATTGCAGATAAGGGAACTGGGAAACAGCAGCAGGTGATGAGGGAGATGAGCCCTGGCTATAAGTTTCTATTTAAGGAAGCCCTGGAGCGGGGGGAAGATACTACTGACCTCTTATCCCACTGGCTGAATGGATATACACAGTTCAATTACAACAGAGTTACAATGAGTGCATATGGGCGGGAGATGGGTAGCCTATTCTCCACCTTTTCCAAGTGGCCTACGGCAATCGCAGGGGATGTAATCAACCGTATCGACCGTAAGATGGTATCGAAGACCTCCGGGGCAGCTGAGACGAAACAATTCTTCTTGAAATATGTAGCCCCATACGCCCTACTTATGGGAGCGCAGAAGGTTTTTTATGAGGATTATGTTGCAGATTCCCCGAGAGCCAAGCAGATCCTGGGAACTGACCTAGCCAAGCCCGCCCCCCTCTCCTCCCTCGTTGGGTTCAGGAACCCCCTCCAGGGTGGACCAGCCCTCCGTGGTGCCATTGGTGTGGGACTACCCCTAGCTCAAGGGGATGTCAAAAAAGCTACGGGTGCGGCAGTTGATTCTGTCACTATGTTCATGCCATTCGGCGCCGCCGCTCGTTTCCTATACAAGGATTGGCCGGAGTGGACGGGGGAGGACAATAAGTCAGAGTCCTTGAGCAAGCAATTCCTGGAGGAGGCAGACCTATTTGAGGACTGATATCACAGGGTAATTACACTATTGGGAATTTTTTATCAAAGGGTGACAGTTTATAGTTGACAGTCAACCCTAAACATGAGACTATATTAATAGGAGGTATTTATATGCCATTAGTATTTGGACAATTAGCCGCATTAGCTGGCGGAGTATTCATGACCATGATCGGTCAATTACTCACAGCGAAATTCATGAAGGCACTCCTGATCCACGGACTTGAGATTCTCGTTAAGAGAACTGAGACTACCGAGGATGACCGGCTACTCGCGGAAGCGAAGAAGGCTTGGGATATGTAAGATAATAGTCTATCCCGGCTGGAGAGTCAGGGAATAGAGGGGTCATGCTGACGGATAATGCCGAGGTGGACTGGAAGGTGAGATGGGGGTGAGATCCTGTCTCACCTTTCTCATTTTTTATGGGCAGAAAAAAAGACAAAAAAAAGAACTAGGCACCCCCGAAGGGATGCCCAGCTGTTCACTTGTTCATTCGGTATCTTCTAGGTTGTGGTGGTAGATCCCCGTCCACTTGCCTACGGAGATTGGCTACCTCCTGAATCAGGAAGGCACGTCCCTTCTCTAGGTTGGCCACCCGGTGTACCAGTTCATCCAGCATATCAATGATAACTGTAATATCCCGCTCCTCCGGTGTCCGCTTCTTCTCTTCCCTGTGATGCGCAATGGAATGTACATTGCTGCTGACCAAGGTTAATTTTTTCTTATCCACGTAATTCCTCCTTTTCTTCTTCTTTATTTAACTTAATTAAGATTTCCTGTAGTATGGACGACTTGCCTCTGAGGTAGTACAGCCGATTAACAGCCCAGGTAATCTCCTCAAATAAACGATCCTTCTGCTGCATGTAATCACTTACCTCAGATAACTCAGAGTGAACCCGCTCCAACATCCCCTTAATCATACTCACCCCAGTATATGAATGGTTGCGAGGAATCTAAAATCCGATAGGTCAAGATTACCGAGAGCCCGTATGTGCATCACCGGAGTCAGTAACTCGCCGGGCAACACAACACTAGGGAATGTAACCTCTGCCTTACCGAGGAGGGCAGCATTAACTGCGAGGAGCATATAGTAAGAGGCGTTTCCCTGGAACCCACGGATGGGAGTCTCCATTGGAATACTCACCCTCTCATTATACTTCATCTCGGTCTTATCTGGGAGTATACCCCTAAGCAGGATACCCCTATACTCGTCTGTGAATTCAATAGCGAAGTCGGGATCAAGTCCCATCTTACCCCTAGCGAATGCCACATCCAATTTCATCAGTGCACTCATGTTGTCTCCTTCTCGTCCAATTCGGGACGGAATAAAAGGTCCATTAATATAGGTAGCAGCTCTGCTATTCCTGGAGGGTAAAAACTCGCAGAATGATTTTTATATACATTCTTCCACGCCGCAGCATATGAAGCTAGGAATTCCTCCTCAGTCATTTGTATGGATTGACTCACGACTTATCCCCTCTCAACTTCTTTATCTCGTCATTGAAGCCACCCCTCTCGTCCACTGGTAGATCGAAGGAGGCCGCCTCTAGGTTAGATGCCTCAACTCCATCCTTGAAACCAGAACGCCTCACTCCATCATGGAAGGAGACGCGCAGATTACGGGGGACGCTGAATACCGGAACAGCCTCCTCGCCGCACTTCTCGCAGGGGATTGGCTGCTCCTTATCTGCTCTCAATATAACGGCATTGAATCTATGTGCAGCTGCACACATGAAGTCCTGTGACCACCACTGACTCATAGTACCTCATTTCCCCGAGAGACCGGAAAAACCCTCGCATCTACATTAGATCTAATGTCCACCAGGCTTGCCTTCAACTCCATACGGAGGGTTTTAATTTCCTTTTTCCGATGAATGAGGTAGTGGGCATGCTTGTTACTTACATGAATACTCCCATCATAGGAGGCAGGCAGGAAGCCCCTCTGGTACATGAATAAATAAACCATCTGCTTAATGTAAATCATTTTTTCTCCTTTATTGTTTTTGCTTTTTCTTCTTTATCTGCTACAAATTTAATATGCTTTTGTAGCAGGGTTGTCCAGTATAGGCCCTTGAGGCGTAGGTAGACTGACTGATCATTTACATACTGTAGTTCCCCGTTCGGGAGTTCTCTGCACCAGTTGTCCTCAGAGCCTACGTAATAATCACCCTTGTGTTCAAAGCGCATTATATTCATATTACCAGTTCCCCTTCCCCGACCAATTACCTTTGAATGTTACACCGGGAATTCCAATTACCCGGCCCCATTCATGGGTACATTTCTCTTCCCCATCCTTAGTAGGAAACTCCTCCTCGGTGGGAACCACCTCATACTCAACGAAGGAACGGATAACCTCCGTGCCCCCGCCGCACTTCTCGCACTTGTATTTATACATTGGCATTTAAACAATCCTCTTCCTGACGTTTTTTCTATCGGCACTTGAGAGTAAATTAGTTGCATCATGTGTTTCTGTATTACACTCAGTGCACTTAAACCGCTGATACTTCCCTCTGTTAGTATAATAGAAGCCATTACGTACGAAGGAGGTACTGCCACAATTACATACATTATCGAATTTATCTGAGTAGGTATTGAATTGGATCGTGTTATCCCATTGCTTCAACCTACCATACAGCTTTTCTAATACAACAACATCCATCTTATTGTACTTTTCCATTTCCTTCCATGCCCGAATATTCCCCTTCAGACACTCACTCCACAACTCAAAGCCAGCGAACTCCCTCTTGGTCATCTTCTTGGAGCCGGTAAACTTATCTGCCATGTATTCTAGTTTATTGGAAGTGAAGCCGAACTTCTTCTTCGCAATCTCGCAGGTGTCAATCTGCCTGTATGAGGACGGAGGTGGCATGTGCCAGTAGAGGAAGCGTGAGTTTAGTTTCTTGATGTCGAACTTCTTCCCATTCTGGGTGAGAATAATGTCCGCCTTATCCATCAGCTTCCATATACCATTACACAATCTCTTATCGTCTTCTATATTACGACGACCCCTCTGGTCCATGTAGAAGATCTCCTTCTCTCCCAGCCATTTCGCGGACCATGAGAGGAGATGCCAATCTTCTTTTAATTGATTGAGACCTACATTATTATTCCATAGGGACCAAACGTATCCGAGGAGTGGGCTTGTCTCGATGTCCAGTAATAGGATACGCGGCTTATTTTTGTGAGTTGAACTCATCTTTTTTCTCCTCAGTGGGTGGTACGACTACATAGATCTCAGCTTCCTGTCCGGCCGTAGATAAACATTTACCAATAAAGTCGAAGGGAGTTCCCACTTCCCCCTTAAATATATCAATTGCATCTCCACGTGCATATACTAAATTACGTCCACCCTTTAGGGTTGAGAAGTAGAGGACTACTACACCACCGGCCTCACCAGCATATGAATCAACATCCACCAACTGCCATCCCTTCTTCTGTAATGTGGGAACATACTCCTCAGAGTGCTCCTTACAAGATGCTATCTTCGGTTCCATCACCAGGTCATTGAGGACGGCAGACGCCCCTATTCCTGACAATACAGCAATCACAGTAATCAATACGAATTTAATAATCATATAACCTCCTATTAATATAGTCTCATGTTTAATCGAATCTGTCAATCCCTTGCTTGAATATAAGTAGCCTCCCGCACGGAATCAGGGAGGAGTGGTGAATTCATCTCCAATTCCATGTAGGAGGAATCAGCTATTATACTGAGCCCGAAGTCTGATGGGTCCCTACTGACCCGGCCCAGTGCCTGTGTTATGTCCCTAATGGTTAGCCACTCATACCTATGAGGTTCATTCGCCGCCAACCAAGCAGTACCGGGGTCCTCTAGGGAACGGCGGGGTACCTGAGTTATTAGCTGGAACCTAGCGAGGTCTCCCTTCAGATCAAGGCCCTCGTACATTCCACTTCCCACTAGTACCCTGTCATCCGACCCACCCATTATCCTGAGGTATGACTCCAATACGCTTTTCTTATTTACACTCGTATGGAATAGTAGTCTTTTGTTTTTTGTATTCTGCTGTAGATAGCGGGCGAACTCATATGTTGCATGAATAAGTCCCCTCTCCCCCGCATGTGCTTCCAGTAACTCCTCATCAATGAACCTAGCCATCTCAGCCCATGCAGCTTCCCTCCCAGCAAAACGCATATCAGCCACTGGTAATATACACACCGGCCTACTCGCCACTGGAATACTGGAGGGCAGCTCGAAATACTTCACCCTCCTACCACTGAGACCCAGCTGGTGTATATCAATATCATTTATAGTGGCACTCATGAGAACTACCTTCTTCACTCCGGCCAGGAGGGGATTAGATAGTCGTGAGGTGTCCACCGGAACTAATGTAAGGCAGCGACGGGGTGTCCCGTAGTATTCCTGATCTGACATATCAATTGTGTATCTCGGCTTGGCTGATGAAAGGGTCTCCAGTAGGGCCTCCTGCCCCTTATCCTTAGTACGTAGAGATTGAACCCACTTGAGTAGTGCCGGGAATTGATTGCTCGGGTTGATCGGCCAGTTCATCTTATGCTGCCAGAGGCGAATGGAGTTTAACTCCTGAAGTAATGGGATGAGTGTATGTGCCTCATCTACAATCAACAGATCCTTCCTCACCCTATGAGCGAGGAGGGCGTGGGCTGTACATACCAATCTCTTAGTGCTACGTAATCTCCGTAGATCCCGAGTGTAGTGACATGCCTTGGCGGAGTAGAAGTTACCACCCGGAGGAGGTAGACAACAGGTACCCACCTTCTGCTTCCTTTCCCTGCATGTGAGGGTTGGATCTGAGGTACACGTATAGAGGTCCCCATTCTTAACAGAGTCGAGTCCCTTACAGGAGGAGGTATATTGATTGAGGAGTGGGTTGGTTGGTACAGTGATTGCACTGCTCTTACCCCTAGGTACTGAGGCATTCCACGCGGATAGACATTCAGCGATCTTCGACTTACCCTCACCTACATCCGCACGGACCACTGCTACATCCCAGTCATTCCACGTTGCCGCGAGTTCTGGTAGAATCCACGCCTGACCGGGCCGTGGTGTTCCATTAAACTTATCGAGGATTGACATGGGTACTCCAATTGAGTGTGTATGCAGTTAATGGGGATCATACTTCTGGATAATACGATTAGTGGGAAGTACCGATTGGATAATACTATTAGTGTGTTATATCTTAATTTTACCCTTCTCCTCCCTCTTTTTCCTAATGGCACGGGAATCTTCATTCAGTATGCGAATAAGTTCCTCATGTCTTGCGGGGGACTTACACCCCTTCAGCTCCTCCTGTACCAGTTTCCTCTTCTCAGGTGTGAGTGGGTATATCATAATAGTGCTCCTAGGATATCATTAACTGAGGTGATATCTTTTCTTTTTATGTTAAAGGAATCTAGGAGATCGGATATCTCCCCATCATAGTTAAGGGCCTCTTCCTCTGTCTGCATCCTACCTGCGGGGTTATACCCCTTATGTCTCATGACATTAAAATGCTCAACCTTATATCCGTACTTCTTGCAGAAGTGCCAGTGATGCTCTAACATTATCTTAGAGGTGTTACATTCCTGTTCCATGGGATCAAACTTCAATCCATAGAAGTGGGTGAGGATTAGTGGTGAGTCAGTGATAATGAAGTCCAATCCCTGGAGGATATATAATCTCTCCTTCCTTGACTGCTTGGCGAAGAAGTAGGTCTGGTCTCCCTCTTGGATACTCCTCTCCTCCCACACCCACTCCTTAACGTACTCCCTATTCATCTCACAATTATACCCCCTCTTCTTAAGCTCGACGAATAGTTCTGCGGCCATCGTGGACTTACCAGAGCCGGGACCACCATACAGACATATAATCTTCTTACTCATTTGTTCCCCTCCAATGGGTCAGCGAGGGTTAGTATCTTCTTAATCTTCGCCCCTGCACTCCTCAATGCCTCAAGGAGGGCGGCATAATCCTTTTTATCAAGCTTAACTTCTATTAGTAGTCTCATCTGGACACCTTCTTCTTCCGTGATACAGGGGTGGTTGATAAGTAGGTGGCAATCTCTAACACAGAGTGTCCCATACATATCGCATCCTGCTCATCCATCCCCTGCATCTTATTCTTCTTATCCACCAAATGCTGTTCATCTGCATAGGAGCGCCATGTTGATGGGCTTATCTCCAGGAGACAGTCCGTATCGAAGGAGGACATACACACCGCCACCGCATAGTGTAGGGGTATCTGAGACTGGAGGGAGCGTCCGAACTTATTGAAGCGCAGTGCCGGTATGAGTTCAATCAATACCACATCATACTTCTCATGAAACTGTTCCCTAAGGCACTTCCCTAGATAGTAGAGGCGGCGAGCCGTGCTGGCTGAGGTGGGCATTTCAATTACACCTGACTCCACTAGCTCCCCCTTCTCGTAGATCGCATAGCCGGGCTGTGAGGACTGAGACCCAATGGATGGATCAAGAACTAACATCCTACCATTCAACACCCGACCAGCCCTCGTACGCATGGCTCGGGCCAGTTGTGTCTTACGAGTATTAGCCCCATGCTTTATTTTCTTATACTCATACGAGTAGCTCATAGGCATATCTCCGTTCTGCCAAACCATAGGTCTGATATTTTCTTCTGCATCCACAGGAAGTCAACTATCTTCTCTGGCTCTTTTAGAAGCTGACGGGGCATATACACCGTTAGGTGCCGGGCATATGGCAATGGACAGATCAGCAGGTCATCAGAAAAGTTGTTATACTCGATAATGCTTATTGCGTAGAAGTGGGCGATTATATTCTCCAAATGAACTAACTGATAACTCATACTTCCTCCTCCATGGGGTGCCAGTGCCGATGGACCCCTCTATTATATAAATCCTGGTATGTATTGAAGTGGTGAACACTGAGCACCCCCCTCTTACTCTTCTTCAATAAGGAGAGGAACAGATGGAACTCAGGCACAGATAGTACCTTCTTGAAATCATTTAGTGTCATCTATCCCATCCTTCGGCTTAAGTACATAAGCCATGGTATGTGTCACATTGTGGAAATCAGCGAGGGTGTATGCTATATGATGCATCTCCTCACTTATTCCAATGCTAGTAACAGAGTCACAGTTAATGATCGGTATGAATTTCCTATCCCGGAATTGATGTACGTAATAAACATTACCACCAACCCTTATCCTGTCTGAATTACTCTTCCATGTAAGCCCGCGAGCCGCGACACCCTCAAGGAGTCGTGCCTTATAGGTCGCCAATTGCTTTGCATTATCCAACAACACGAGATGAATCATGTCTATCTCCTCCTATCCACCAGTTATCTACAGATTCCCAGGAGAACTCTGCCTCCTTTGCGTGAGCCATGTTATGACTCTGTTTCGGTTCCAGCTTCAATTCAATTGTACCACCTAGGGTTTTATTTAATTGGACAACCACTTCCCGTACTAACTCCATGGCACGGGTAGCATCCTCCCTCCTCACTGATATAATGAACTGATCGTGGAAGTCCCAGACGATTCCAGTAACAGCAATTCCATTAGCAATAAAGGAGCGCCTCAGGCAAACAATGAATTGAATGTGTATATCATGTCCCGAGGACTGGATCTGCTGATTGATTAAATCCTTCTTCTTCTTCGAGGAGGTACCGATGGGACGACCAATTGCATTGTAGTTCCAGCCACCACGTGTAATCCACTCCTCCAGAAGTTTCTCATGTAACCCACGTCCGCTCACTTCGTAGAACTTATCGTGGGAGGAGGATATATTCTTCGCCTGTGCGAGGCTGATCTTGAATCCCTTTAGTGTGAGTGTCCTGTGAATTGAATCGGCGCCGCCGCCGTATGCCTTGGCGAGGAACACAGGCTTAACTGCCTCCCTCTCAGGCTTACATGCCTTCTTAGCTGCACTGACATCAGGATTATTTACATCATAATGCTTCCTTATCGTATCACCGAGGACCGCGTAGTTGGCGCCGGAGTATAAGTATACATCGTGCTTCTTCGCTCCCTTCCCATACAAGTGTAGGAGTGCAGGGTCCTGACTAACCTCAGCTAGTACGTGCGGTTCTAATGAGGACCAATCCCCTTCAATCCACACCTCCCCTTCATCGGGTATAAGGCATGCAAGGAACTCAACAGTCTTCGGTGCCTGTTGGAAATTAATACCAGTACCACCGCCGCCCGCCAATCGACCGGTGAGAGTGCCGGGAGTACGCCAGCCCGGATGTATTCTCCAATTACCCCCTGCATCCATTCTAGCTAGTTGAATATAAGTCTTGACATATCCCAGCTCCTGTGATGCATCGGCGATTAACTGTAGTGGTCTCGCTAGTTCAGGTTCCATCTGTGAGTACAAGTCCCCGTTCATGGGCGGTAGTCCTGCCTCTGTGCCCTCAATCTCCACCTGACCATTAATGCCAGTGATGAGATACATGGGAATCTGCTTACCCTTCTTCTCCCTCATCTTACCTGTCAACTCATACTGCACAATTCCTGTGTCATATAGGAGGCGGCGTAGCTGGGCTCCCGATCCTAGATTCAATCGGCATTCAGGGAATCCCTCTCCCTTCGCGGAATGCATCTTAGCCATCCACTTGATCCAGTTCTTGGATAGCTCAGGACCCTTGGCCCTCTTAGCATCCCACTTAATCCAATTGGAAGCCCTCTTCCCGCCCTTCGTGAGGGGGGCTGGTTCAATACCTAGTTGGAATTTTTTATATCGAACAGGCTCGGTGGACATATAAGCATTTAACTTCTCCTCCTCCTGCTCAAATATTAACCGAGCGAGTGGACCCTCTCTGAGGGCATTACACCCTATCTGAATGTTCTGTATAAGCCTCTGCTCATGCGCGAGGAGTAGCTCCATGTCAACTCGTATTCCACTGCGAACCTGCATCCAGTGCATGCGGATGTATTCCATGTAATAAGATTCCACCCAGTTGGTGAACTCTGGGAACTTATCCATGACAGGACGGAGAACGTCAGTGTATAATTGCAGGGTGGACAGGCAATCTAAGATACAATAGGAGCCGAGGATGGGGGCCGGTACACGCCACATCTCACCCTTATCCGCCTTGTAGGTAACACCCTCAAGGGAATTGAGACGGGCAGCGAATTCCTCCTGTGACTCTCCCTCTGCCTTCCTCTTATTACCCTTTACATATCCATGCTCAATGAGCCAGGAATTAATACCCTCCTCATTTGTCTCGGGCCACGAGAGGAGATTCAACTGTGCGCTTTTCAATCCCCATGTCTGCCCCTCGAACCCTTCAGTTGCCAGTAGTTTAAATAGGGCGTAGGTACAGTGGGTCCACTTCGGCTCCGCTGAGTCAAGGCGGATGCACTCATTGCTTATCCCGAAACCATCGAACAATAGGTTGTGTGCAGCCACTACTCCCCGGCACATGGCAATCTCATTCCAGAGGAGGGTGCGCCTGATATCATCCAGCAGGGTGTACTCAATATAAAGGGCCTGCACGGAACCGTCAGGGGTGACCCAGCCCAGACCAACCCCAACAATGTAGGTGTCCTTATGGGAGAAGTCTGTGCCATTTGTCTCAAGGTCAAGGATGAGGTGAGTTGAATCCTGTAGGGTATCAAGTCTATCCCTCAATTCTATATAGGTAGGATCGACCAGTATATCTACTGGATCAGTCTCCGGTACCCATACCTGCCCATCGGGTAGTTTCTTCAGGAGGACGTAGGGATTGAGTTCTCGTGTGGAGTGATCTCCGTATTTATTATTCCCGTATTTCATATATGCCCAGCCTTTTTTCTGTTAGATTCATTTTCGCTAAATAGGAGTGGACCAGTTCTAGGGTGGCGAATTCTGTATCCTCAATGAGGAGGGTGCCCCCTTCAAGTACCAGTATGGATACATCTCCCTTCTCTCCTATTCTTACATGGAAAAAACGTCCGACTAGATCTGCACTGATAGGAGGGAGGCCAAATCTGATACCTAAACCGGGATGCTCCCTTGCTACTATCAGTTCTGAATGCTCCTGCACACCCCTGCGGAATACTACGTGCAGTCTACCCTTGGTTGGGGTTATTGAAATTAGCTTACACTTATGTACTCCGGGTGGGAGATGGGATGGGTTCATCTTATGGAGGGGACGAGCCCCGGCTAGTCGTTCCCGTTTGATTGCAGCGTAGTAGGGGGCATAACCCCCGGCTCTATTATTCATGGGAACTCCTGAGTTACTGAATGATCGGTTGTATTCCTCTGAGGATATTGAATGCGGTAGTGTCCTCGAAGAACCTATAGCCCTCACCCTCTCTACGTCGGAGGATGGTTGGGTGGGAGAATCTTGCCAGTTGAATGGCCTGTGTATTTATGTCAAAGTCTGGAAGCTCTACCTCTGAGGTGAGTCCGTCAGCCCATGTTATGTGTATGATTTGTGGCCGGGGGTCGGCAGCAGCTTGTCCCATATGAGTAGCTCCTTCTGTGCAGTGGGGTCATGCTTCTAGATAATATCGGTATGTGGAGAATTCTGGATAATGTGGGGGAGGAACAGGGTAAGGACGTACAAGTCGCCGCCCTCACCCATTACCTTGGAGTTGGAGTACTACTGATTACTCAGCAGGTTTGTCGTCCGTTGGGTAGAGGCGACCTCGGGTGCCGTCCTCGAACTTCACGTTATAGAAGTCGAATGGACTCTTCCATGCGGCTCCGATAACAACACTCTTACCGTCTTCACCCTTGACAGTAACTTCCTTCTCGCCTACCATCTCAGTGAGAATGATACGGAAGTCTGGGCGGTTGCCCTTCTTCTTAACCTCGACCACCTTTGGTGCGGCAGGACGAGCGGCAGCTGGCTTGGAATAGCCCGCTGCTGGTTTCTGATAAGCCATTGTAGCTCCCTATTCTGGGGTCTCCCCCGTTATTGAATCCACTGTATGTGGGCTCATTAGTAGTAAAGTTGACCAGCAACTACCTTGAATACACAAGACTGATTGTCTGTTGTGACATAATATTTATTCTCTTCTAACTGGAATAGTCCGACATTTTTATACCAAGCGAGTATCTCACCAGAGGAGAGGATTAGAATCAATTCATCTACCTTGGAGGGATTACTGTTAGGTCCGCAAGGATCGAGGATTGAGATGATTGCATCCGCACCATCCACTCCATTACTACCGGTGTCTCCTGTGTCACCCTTGCTGCCCTTGTTACCCTTGTTACCCTTATCTCCCTTGTCGCCCTTGGCTCCATTAGAACCATCCGCGCCATTCAGTCCATCAGCTCCATTTACTCCATCAGATCCATTCAGTCCATCTGAGCCCGCCGCGCCCGTATCTCCATTCCCATTTTGTCCAGCGCTTCCATCAACTCCATTTTGTCCAGCGCTTCCATTTCGACCAGAGGCTCCTTGTGCTCCATTAGATCCAGATACACCATCTCGTCCATTAGACCCTGCTGGTCCGGCCTCATCATCCGCACCAGCTGCTCCGCCACAATTGTCTCCATGTCGCTGCTCACAGATGCCCCTCTCATAGAGGTATTTGCGGGACGCAGTTGCCTTCGCAGCAGCGAGTTCCTTAGTTGCAATCGCCTTCTCATTGGCGTACTCCTTAGTGCTGACTGCCTTATCTTCTGCATATCCCTTGCCCTTATCAGTTGATGCTCCAATCTTCTTTTTCGAGTCATCTGCCCGGTCCCCGTAGTAGTCCTTAGTCCAGCCAACCCTATCATTCACATACCCATTGACTATCTGGAATGCAGATGGGGCAGCGGGGGGTGTCGAGTCTGTCCCACATCCTGTTAGTACTAGTAGCAATAGTCCGAATCTAATCATGTAGTCTCCCTTGTCTTATTGGTTCCCAGGACAATCCCGGGCTGCTTTATTCTTATCAATAGCCGCCGCATACCGCATGGTATACATTCTCTGCTCTCTTCGTAAAGGATACGAGGCAGGCGTCACGCCCGTGTTTCCCTCGACACCCTCTCTCTGCCATCTCTGCATTAATAATATCAAATTTAGTGGGAGTGTCCATACCAAATAGAATAGTCTGATCACATCTGCTGCTGAAGGACATACTCGCCTGCGGGGTTGTGCACCCTGCCAATAGAAGTAATAATATGTATCTCATGTCTTCTCCGGGATAAAAGGTTCAATGGCAGCACGCCACTCTTCATACTCATCCCCTGCCTTACTACAAATAAACTCCCACGAACAATAGTTGCATGGATTATAGTAACCTGTATCACCGAGAATGTCCACAACTTTATTCTTAGGTAGCAGACCCTCCTCAGGTTGAGAGAGGACAGCCGACCAGTAGGCATCGAGAGAGTCTATTGTTATGATTGTCTCGACCCACCCATCAGCCTCTTCACCTACCCGGGAGTAGTGGAGTGTGCCATCGTGGAAGGCCAGATGATATCCGACCGAGTGTGGCTGTATCTTACTGGGCTTGGAGCTGCCCTTGAAGTTCGAGTAGTCAACCCTATCTGAGTACCGCTCGCCAGCCGCTGGTATCTTACTGGTAACGAAGGGCCAGGATGGGATGGGGCATACGAATGGGAGAGAATACCATATCTGCCAGTTACAACCCAGCTGTAGCATGTAGCGTCCAGCTTGGATAGCATGCTCAAGTTTAGGACGACCATCCTCAAACATAACACCAGCAGCTGTATTGACACTACTGACCTGCTTATTCTCAATCCCCACGGATAGCCAGACATCTCGTCCATCTGGTAATAGATAAGGGGTACCGCCCTTCTTGTTATCTGCATAGGCGAGTACGATATCAGGACGACCAGAACCCTGAACACCCTCCACCTCCCACTTGACAGGAACATCTGATTCACGGAGGATGATACCATCCCACGATCTCTCTAGATTCTTAACCCAAGAGTCCTCATTAGCATGACCGGAATCAAACATGGTATGTTTATCTACCCAGTCAGCTGGACGTGGTGGCTGAGCACCGAGCATACGAGCATGTGATGCACGTGGGCAGGGGCCAGCTGTGTTGCCATCGGAGAGGAGGATACCCTGAGAGGCTCCACGCATGAATCCAATCTTCAACTTCTCCTGCTCATCCCCTTCACGAATGCCTGCTTCGACACCAGAAGTGAGTAGGGCTCGAACATTGATTCCCGTCTTACTCGATGGTAGTCTCACCTTCTTGAGTGCCGGCTTCGGCTGTTTTACTGCTACTGGTTTCTTCTGATAGGCCATCTGTATTCTCCATTTCTTTTGCCATTAAATCTGCGTATTCCCTCAGCACCCTTGCTGCTCCCTGCATCACTGCACCCCGCATGAAATCCTCAATGCTGAGGCCGGACACGAATGCTGCCCGCTCTACCGCCATGAGTTCCGGCACCTGTGTCTCATGATTTAGGATGTATAACTTAACCCTCTTACTAACCTTATTCATTCTGCCTCCACTTCTATTATTAGAATATCAATTCCTCGATCAGCTGTCAACCCCTTAATTACCATAAAGAGGATCAGTACTACTACGAGGGTCCATGTAAATTTCAGTACACTACTCATTTTAAAACCCATCCATTATCCAATTGGTACTTCCTACTAATAGTATTATCCAGAGTTCTCCACATACCGATATTATCTAGAAGTATGACCCCCAGTGCCGGGTTATACACTACTCAATAGTACCGGGTATATCTTCATATGTGCCTCATCGGGGGTACCAACAACCGTGAATGTTAGACCATTGCGGAGTGTTAAATCCGTGGAGCCCACTATATTACCTGACTCATAGGTGGCGATTAGATCAAAGGGAATGTAGATACAATCCAGTGGGTTGACCAGATAGTTGAATCGTACGTGCCGTGTGTTATCTTCTGTTCTATTCATTTCAAACCTCATACTTAAGTTCAAT
>Ga0105052_10003008_pt1 | contig 19946 bp, 3 predicted proteins | sample FRY03_FD_78094 | JGI IMG/M metagenome (GOLD analysis project Ga0105052, IMG submission 78094) | Freshwater microbial communities from Lake Fryxell liftoff mats and glacier meltwater in Antarctica - FRY-03 | ecosystem: Environmental > Aquatic > Freshwater > Ice > Glacier meltwater ... | reverse complement strand
CCGATTCGGCATCCATGTGCACGTCGTGCCCAGATTTTTCGCATTCGCCAAAAGCCAGTACATCGTGCAAGTGTAACGTGGGATACGAGGGTCCACGGGGTGGTCCGTGCACCGCACTGCGCTCATACTACTCAAAGGAGCTTGATGAGGATCAGTCGTATTTTAGCGCTCTCTCCAATGGCGACGAGTTCGTCACAGGACCAGAATTGGCCAATGCGTCATCTGTTCAAATCAGTGAGGGCGAGGCATCGGTATATTTGTTGGATATGAACGGAGATGCTAAGATGGACTTTGAGGAATGGCGAGCGGGAGGTAACGGAAAGAGGGAAGGTGATGTGTGGTCTGTGATGACGCTCATGTACTACGCCTCAATGAACATCGACGAAAGCAGCCAGGGACTGGTGTCATCCGAACTTGCTGCCTTCATGCTGACCCATTCGGTAGACAATTTTCAAGAGGCTGAATCTCTTATCGCACAAATGGATATTAGCAAGGATGGGCAAGTTACGATTTATGAATTCGACCTGCACAACAAGGCAATTTTCGGCTCATTTCCGTTTTATTCAGTGAATCTGGAAAGAACCGACCTTTTCAACCTAAACCATTTGTATTATGTCAAGGCTTTCAATATGATAGACTGCGATGGCAATGGTGTCATGTCAATTGCAGAATGTCGTGATGCTGGTATGGATTTTATCACCTGTGCGACTTTGTCGGCTGCTGCTTTCGTGTCAGACCCACATGGTAGTCCTCTACGCTCTGCACGCGCATGCTCGAGCGATGCAGACGATGGAGATTGCCAAAGCTCCTCCCTACGCACTGAGCAGGCAATTGTCGGGGATTCCACTTTCGATATGATCATCAAAGTCAATCAGCACCATCCGATTGCCGTAATTCTTACGAGTCTTGCAGAGGGCTGCAAGCCCTGCTTCTTGCCCAAGGACTCCACCTCAATGAACGCGCCCGTGAACTGTGATGTTTTAACTGAAGCAATGTGTACGTCAAGGGGGTGCCAATGGGGTGGATGGGAAAGAGGAGAGGGGTGCAACACCAAACTTTGCATAGATATGGCCGGCTTCCTGGACAGTAGAGGCAACAGTTGCAAATTTTGGGACGAAAATCCCACGTGGTGTGACGGGTCGCCCGAGGATGGCACCTTTGACCCCCCATCAAATTATGCAAATGCAGAAGGCATCGACCCTTCGACGGCATGTTGTGTATGTAGACGCAGCCAGTTTTGCGAGAAGCCTACTCCCCCTGAGAATGACACGGATCCTTGTTTGGCCAACTTCAGGCTAGGAGACTCATCGCCAGAGAGCTGCTCAGATCCCTTCTTGGGTGGAGTCGTGGGGTGCTGTTACGATGTGATGATGGGAAATTGCAGTACATGCTTCATCGATGGCGATTGTACGCAGGCCCCCTTGTACTGTGCCAAAAAATTCTTAGATGAATGCGGGTCCGACGCTGACAACTCGAGTGTCACCACCGAGTCCTTCATCGCCCGGACCGGCTCCTGCTCTGTGAGTCCTACAGATCCAACAGCAGCGTACTGGAATCATCCAGGCTATGTGCTTCGTGGCAGTTTCAGAACTACGGACGCCCGAAGTGGAATCCGCGTTCCATCTGGATGCGCAGAAATCTGCGGCACCCTGGAGTGTGATGCTTTTAGTTTTATCGAAAATCAGAGGCTTTGCTTGTTCTTAGTCGGGTCCGTCGACGACGTGTGTGCGATTGGTTCGCTTAAGTGTTCTTACAATGTGACAGACCTGAGTGGTGTGCTTGTGACTCTGAACTCTGCTGAGCAACCCTTGTGGGCGTACGACGTGGGCGGAGTTTACTGTGCACCCAACGCGATGGAGTGTGGATGCACAAGAGAATATTTTCAGTGCCTGCTACAAAATGGGTGCGAGGGCAGCGACGATGATGTCTCGAGCTTTGCGGACATGTGCACGTCAAGGGGCTGCACATCGGATCAGTGCGGGCTGAGGTGGTCAAAGAGTAGTTCGTCTGCCTCTGTCTGCAGCAACAGTTTCTTCGACTGCGTGGTTTCCACTGTTGGAGACTGCGGATGCACGCGTGACTTTGTCATATGTATGGATACCGATCAAGATGCGGTTGCAGTCGACATGAAATCAAGCTTCACTCTGATTGATATGTGTACTCTGGAGGGATGCACTGCTGAAGGCTGTGGTCTTCAGCAAGAATTTTGTAACGCCACCTCCTTGAAGTGCGCCACTGAGCACATGGCCTGCTCAGGTGGTGCTTATGCGGACGGTATTTCTTGGGATCTCGTCAAGACGGGAATCTATGGTGGCATTGGCGCTCGTCCGCTGGTGGACAAAGGTCGCCTGGTCACGTTTGCTGAACTCCCTGGTGCGTTTCCTGCTCGACTACTGTACACTCTATTAACTACTCTACACTCATGGACACATTTTTTTTGGTTTGGGCACCCAGCTCATCAGCAGCCGGGTCTATTTCATTTTGTACACGTGCGATTTGTTCTGCTGTGTGCTGCTGTATTGAACATAGTGTTATTCTCTCTTGTCAACACTGAGTACGTGCTTTAATTATACAGATGGTGTGAATGGTGGTGCCATAGCAGCGCAGGGGATCCTTCTTGGCAAGTACTATTTCGAAGCTGAAATTTCTGGGCTGTGCGCCGTTGTTGGTGTCGTCACTGACCGTGCAACATCCAAGGTCTTCCCTGGCTTTGACACGGAAGGCGTTGGGTTTGCTGATTTTGGCTTTGGCGGTCTACTGCTTCAAAAAAAATTCACGGACTTTGGTCCTGTCGGAGAATCTATATTTGTCAGTGGTAATCCCAATCCGAGGATTGGAGTCGCCATGGATGCTTCCGCAGGAAAGATATGGTTCTCACGTGATGGTAAGTGGATGAATGGAAATGTCCTGGAAGACGATGCAAAGTTGACAGACGAAAATGTAGCATCTGTATTTGAGCCGGGCTTCGAATTTCTGTATGCTGCTGTTGGACGATTCACGGATGGTCGCTGCCCAGGACCTGTGAGCATCACAACACATTTCAAAAAGGTGGACTTTGTGTACCCGTTACCAGAGGATTTCGCTGCATACGAATCAACTGACTGCTCCTGCACCAAATCTTTTACTGAATGTCTTACTGATGGAAGCTGCGATGACCCAAGGGCCTTCCGTGTCTTGTTCGAGCAGTGTGAGGCTAACGGATGCTTGCCAGAGGAGTGTGGACTCGCGAGTAGGATCCCAGCACCGTGGCTGTGCGACTCAGATGTCCCAGTGGACTGTAATACGCAGTATCTTTTCTGTTCTGGCAAGGCAGAAAATAGCAATGCGGAATGTGAGTGTACCAGAAACCTGTTTGAGTGCATGCAGTTTAGTGGGTGCAGCCTCGAGGAGAAAGATGCCGAGGCGTACGCTCAGCTCTGTGCTGTGCATGGATGCACTGCCGAGCAGTGTGGACAATGCGAGCCTTCTTGTAATGCTACTCAACTCAGGTGCATGGATGATTACATGGTGTGCGACAATAACATCTCCACGACACAGTTTGGAGTATTTTCTACAGAGTACTGTCACTGTGCTGCTGGATTCTATACGTGTATGGATGCGGCAAACTGTGTGACGGACGACATCGCTGAACAGCATTCGATGATGTGTATGGCCCACAGCTGCACTGCGTCCGAGTGCGGCACGTCGGAAAAATTCAACCTATGCAACGAAACAAACATGATTTGTGGCGACCAATTCTTCAAATGCCAGAAAGAGAGGGTGGATCCGTCGGAGGATACGTGTGTAAAAAATTACAAGAAGGGCAAAGGAGCAGAGTTCTGCACCCTTCCGAAATTCGGAGGTCTGTCGGGTTGCATTTATGACGAGGAAATGGATGATTGTTACACATCGGGCGATTGTGCGTGCTCAAAAGATTATTTTGGATGCATGAAAGAGGGATGTGTTGATGAAGACGCTATATTAGAGTTTGCAGAGACTTGTATTCAAATAGGATGTACAGCAGAGCAGTGCGGATTAGATACGTTCAATTGCAACCGAACAGGCCTAGTTTGTGCCAATTCTTATCTAGATTGCGAACTTGGAGCAATCCTAGAAGACGAGCCCACAGATGCTGGAGAAAACGCAGGTTTGCTGGAAGCCGGGGAAGATATGGCCGGCAATGTCACAGTGGAGCCGTGGTGTGCTACTTCGTTTTGCTTGCGCACCTACTTCCAATGTATGTCATCAGCAAAGTGCACAACACAAGAAGACTTGAAGGCGCATTTCGACATTTGTAGACAAGCCGGATGCACACCAGGGCAGTGCGGCATTTCGCCTCTCAATGAAGAACCGCAAAAACCCGACCCGCCTCGCTTCATTGACTTGATTTCAATCCTCGGTCGTAAGTTAGATGTTGTTTGGTCGCACTCTGTATTAGCCTTGAAATGGGCCAGATCGGGATCTCAAAATGGTTTGCTACAATACATCATGCAGCTGGAAGCCTGCATATGCCCAAAAGAAATCTGCATCGTTTCTGACGATTATCAGTGCGACACTTTCATCGGGAATAAGACGCTCACGTTCAACGAACCACATCGAGTCAGATTTGAGAACCTGAATATTGGTACGCTTTACAAAGCCAGTATCTGGGGCGTTAACCTAAATGGGACAGGCCCTGTTGCAGGCATTGGCATCACCCGTCTTTCGGGCCCACCTAAAGAACCCGAAGACTTGAAGGCTGTGCGTCTTCGCCATCGTGAGGCACGTGTCAAGTGGACGTTACCACTAGACACAGGAGACACGACCCAAGACAGGCCATTGACAGGGTACAGAATTGAAGTCACCCCAAGTCCAGGATCAAAAGCTGTAACGATTTCTCTCTTCCAATCGGTCCTCATGTATGACGTGCAATCAACTGTTGGAGGCACTTTCAGTCTCTGTGCAGCGCATGGTGGCATGTGCGCATGCGGTGGAGTCTCCAGATTCGGCAGGGCTGGCAGATGGTCTCCACCGCAAGTTGCTCTTGGAAACTTTGCATGCCAACCAAGCCAGTATTTCCCAGACATGGTTTCTGGCGAGCTAGAGTACTGTGAATGCAGCTCAGACGCGCAGCCACTTGTCCCTGGCAAACCTCTCAGCACTCGTGTTTTAGCGATTAATAGTGTTGGGGTTGGCAATTATACACAGCCAACCACACTTAAAATCTTGGGCGAGCCTTCTCATGCTCTCAATGTAACTACAAACGAAACAGAAAAGTTCATTGAAGTAACATGGATCCCTCCAGCAAATACGGGATTCGGTGTAGCGGACCTTTCAGCCCCCATTGTCTCGTACACGATTTACACCTCGATTTGCAGTGATTTTAATATTGCCGACGCGGATTGTGCTGTGGCAAAACGATCCATTACGTTGCCCGCAACAGATCTCTGTACAATCACCGCGCCAACTAACGTCACAGATACAAGCGGCAACGTGAACATTTCACCGGGGAAAACTGCCTGCAAATACAATGTCCAAGAAGCAGGGTTTGCCTGGCTGACCCAAGCTGCTGATAAATGTGAAAGCGCGTGCGAAGGAGGAGGAAGCGTCTTTCAAGGGTGTGATGTGTGTGTTGGTACTTCGCTCCAGGAAGATCAAGTGTATTACGTCAAGGTTACTGCCCAAAATGAACTTGGCACTGGCTTTTTGTCTTTGGCAATGACTGTCAGGCAAACATGGAAGAAGAATCCTTCTCTGCAATCCCCGCCGGCTAGCTACTGGCCCATCCGGACTGCAGAGTGGAGAGGTATTAGTGCCATTTGGCAGAGTGGCGAGTTGATCGGTGAATCAATGACAATTAAGGTGCTTGACTTCCCATATGCCGACAAAGGTATAATCCTACAGGTTGCATTTGATACCACTCCTGTCAAAAATGGCACCATTCTTATCGTTGGACATGCAGTGCAGGATAAAGCATCGACACTTCGAGATGAATTGGGTATTGGGGTAGTCACTACAATGCTATTCACACCGCCTGCATTAGGAAGTATGATGGGACTTGCAACAGGAAGGTTTTTTGTGGCAAAGTACCCACGCAAATTCATCGAGCTTCAAGTTTTGTCTTTTGTTTATCCCAGCCCGACTGTCACTGTAGGTCCAGCCTCAGGTCCACTGGGTGGAGGCAACATCATCAAAGTTCGTATCAAAGAGCCTACAGGTGGTGAGACCCGTGTGGGCGGTGGATTGACAAACTTCCTTTCTGCAAGCAAAAATGATCTCGCAGTCATGTTTGGTGGAAGTGGTGGTCAAATCATTAACATTGATCGTGGTGGGGACACACTAGAATTATGGGTCAGAAGCCCACCAAGCCCCACTGGCGAAAAGGGTATTTTGTTTCTTGGATTTTCTATTGGGGGTACCAGTATCCCAATGGCGGTCCCAGTTGAATACAAATTCAAGGGCACATACCTATCGTCAATCACTCCGAAGAGTGGTCTGACGACTGGAGGTGCGTTGGCAACAGTGGTCGTGAAGGATTTGGAACCTCTGGGGACCGCAAAACTTGAAGGCACTCCTGCAGTGTCGATTGGTGGCCAGGCATGTACCAGCGTGATTGTTGTCAACTACAGGGTTTACTCCATGGCAACAGTGTCTGGCAGTGATCTTGTGCTGTCTGGCAGTGATCTTGTGCTGAGCTGCAGAATCTCTGCATCTATTTGTAGTCTAGCATCACCAGGCTGTTGGTCACAAGTCCTTGTGACAATTTCAAGAGTAGGTCTCGAGCCCAAAATTGTGCTTGGGTCAGACGGATCTGCACAGTTTTTGCCTGAAGAGACAGCGCAAACACTTTTTTGGTATGAGACACCACCGATTCCTGTATTCCAGCCGAAATCAATCACAATTCTGAGTTCAGCTGGTGTCCCAGTACGCGGCGAGGCATTTGGAGAAGACACAGTATGGGTCTCAAAATCACGTCGTGAAATTGTTAAGTTCGAGGTCAACTTCATGTACGTGTCAGATTCCACCCAATTAAGTGTGAGCATTGGAGGGGGAATAAGCACGATTGTTCGTGCGGTACCGACGGGTCAGGAAGATGACGTTCGATTTGCATCGACAGTCATCACTGTGATGACACCTGACGATCAACCAGAATCGTGTTACTTCGGACGTAGCGTTGCTGCGTGTTTGAAAGCTATCATGATTATATACAAGGGCAAGACTGTGACATCTTCACAAATTTTCGAATATAAGGATACATCACAACCTAAGATTGTTGCAATGTTCCCTTCAGAGGGAGCATACAGTGGTGGCACAATAGTGCTTGCCGGTGTCACTGGATACGCATCGGTGACCCAAGTAAAATTTGGAACAGAAAGTGCCACGGTGCTTGGAGCAGTGAATCTCGCGTCTTGGCTTGCCAAAGACTCTGCTTACCAGGCTGCCACTGGTGGTTTAGTTTTGTCATACTTTATTCCAGGAATGGGCAGTGGCATCACCTCGACATTGCAGTCTGTGATTGGACAGATGCAGGCTGAGATCCAAGAAGACGCTTCAATCACAGCAGGGACGTGCTGGATTGTTTTTTTTGAGTCTCCACAACTAGTTGGTTTCGCGGCAACTGTCTCTGTTACAGTCTTGACTGGAAATAAGGGTGGGACTTCAAATTTTGCCTATATTCCTGATCCGACTGGAGTCGCCAGAATTGTCAGCATCAGCCCTAGCAAGAGCTTGGTGTCTGGCGGCAAGCTCACGACAATCAAACTCCAAAACTTCAAGATTGTGTCAACTGCTGTGGACCTGACTGTTAAGTTCGGTGCAGATATTCTTGACACCCGACGACAGCAGATTTCTGTTTCCAGTAGTTCCTCGCAGGAAACGGTAATTTCTTTCCTTTTGCCAGCAGCTGCAGCTGCAGGTACACGAACTGTTACAGTTTACCCAAACACGCTCATTGAAAATTTGGGTTCTGCTTCCTTTATCTACGAAGATAAAATGCCAAAGCTTCTTTCTGCCTCACCTTACGAGCGATATACAACTGGTGGTGACCTTGTCACACTCGAACTTGGAAATCTAGGAGGAAGTGCCCTTGTCACAACAGATGTCAAAATCAACGTTGGCACTATCGTCGTCACTCCTACATATGCTTCCTTTGATGCAGTGCGAAAGATTGCCATTCTGAAGTTCACGGCTCCTGCTCAAACTGTGGCAGACACCAAGCAGATCAGTGTTCAATATATTCCTACTGGACAAGTCACTGTTGAGGTGGTTAGAATCAATTATGTTGTAATCCCCTCCGGGCCTGCCATTATGACGGTAAGTCCATCATCAGGAAAGAGTACTGGTGGGTTTACTGTGTCTTGCCGATTGAAGAACTTTCAGGCGCTTACTGGCAATATTTATTCAGGTTTTACCATTGTGTATGGTGGTTCGACAATATCTTCTACGAATATCCTCTCTGTTTCGTCAAACACGCAGGAAACGCGTGTGTCGTTCACTGCTCCATCGATGCCAGCAGCAAATTCTGCAGCCACTGTCAAGCTCCAGGCCTCTGGTCGTGCTTCCAATGCCGGAGAGGCTTCCTTTGAGATTATCGACGCAATTACTGCAGTTCTAGACTTCTCTAACCCAAAGCAAGGCGATTCAGCAAGTACCACTCGGATCACAGTCGGGATTTCTGGATTTGGAACACCCATCACAACTTTAACTCAGCTTAGTGTGACAGCTGCTGGAATATCTGGGTTGCGTCCGACATTGACAGCCATCAAAGGCGTATCAACTACGAACAAGGCAATTGTCGAGATTCTGCTTCCTGTGTATTCTGGGTTGGTGAGCCTGAGCACAGCCATCACGTTCACACTCAGTTTGATTGGAGGGGGGCCAACCAAGACGGTCACATTTGTTTTCACTTACCTGCCCATTGGATCTGCTCGTGTTTTATCCTTTTCTCCCACAGACGCGTGGACTGACGGTGGAACCACCATGAGTGTCGAATTGGCAAACATGCCAGATCTAACGAGCACGACTGATGTGACTGTCAGATTCGGTGTGTTGGTTGTAGGGGCCTCAACCTTTCAAAAAGTCGGAACAACAGGTGCCAAAATCACTGTAACAATTCCCCAATCCCCCTCAGCCGGAATCGATTTTTTCCCAGTGCTCATCAGCCCTTCTGTTACTGCAGTATTTCCTGGCACCTTTGTCTATAAGGATGCATCATTGACCGAGCCAGGATTCCCCCCAGTCTATCAAGAGACAAGAACCGCGATGATTCCTATGTATGGTTTCACGACTGCACCACCCACAGAGGCAGATATTGTGGTAGATTCTTTCCCAGGTATTTCTAGGGACAGTGATATTGTCGTCCAGATTGGTGAGAATATTGCAAAAGTGGTATCTTATTCACAAATAGATCCACACCGTGATCCTGCGGATTTGCAGAGTTATGTGTTCACTATTAACGTGCCTTGCTGCAGACCATCAGTGGTTACTGGATTTGCTTCAATCAAGGTTTATCACACCAACTTCCCCGCTCGATTCGCCATTGCTCCGTTTAAGTTCAAGTACAAGCAGGTGGGCCTTCCTTCAGTAGACGAAGATGGAATCATTGGAACGGCTAAGGATGGAAAGGAGCTGATCGGCAAAGTGCAGATGCATGAGACCACAGAGGTGACTATCACTGTCCAATCTGCGCCTGTGAACGCAGTTGGTCCGGGCGATGTGTCAATCACGATGACTACAGCAGTAGGTACAGTATCAATTCCCGTCAGCTTTCTGAATGTTGTAGCTGGTGCAGATGGCAAGAATGCGGTGGGCATAATTAAGTGCATTTTTCCAGTGTCATCTGGCTCGGGCGCTAATAGTGTCAAGATTGTTTTTTTGAACTCAGATATATTGCGCACGACTTTCACGATTACGTACTACAACAATTATCTCCCGCAACTTATCTCTGTGCAACCTAGCACTGGCCGGAATTCAGGAAATACTGTCATTGTCTTGAGGATTTCAAATTTTCCCATCCTTATAACGTCAGCAGACGTCTCGGTAACTTTTGGGGCTGGTGACGTATTTCTGCCTGTCCAATCGTCATTTATCAAAGTGCTGGAATCGACAGACTCTGTGGCGCTTCTACAGATTTTAACTCCCGCATACGCTGCACTCACTTCAGGATTTGCAAGACTGCCTGTTACTGTAGCCCCTACCGCTCAAACAAATCTAGTGGCTGCAAGCAACTTCGAATATTTTGTCCCTCCAGTCGTGCTGGTCAGAGAAAATCTTGTCACGCGGGGCCCTGACACTGGTGGCACTAGGGTACAGCTCGTTATCGAGAACTTTCCAGCCGGTTCAAGTGCTGGAGATATCACTGTTGTGTTTGGAGACATTGAGGTTGGTGCGGACTCGATTAATGTAGCCTTCAGTAGTATTGATAAGACTGTATTCGACGTAATCGCTCCGGGCACTGCCGCACCAGGATCGTTCACAGTGGACGTGAAAGTAAGCCCAACGTCACAGGTGGGAAGTACCCCTCAACTTGGCTTTGTCTTCAGTTATTTCGATTCGCGAGCACCGCAAATTCGAACACCACCAATTAGAGGGTGCTCAGAGAAGGCGCACGATGTTCTGTTGTCAGTGGCTTTCCTTGGAGCCAGCACCTCCAAAAGCGATATTTCACTCGAGGTGCATGGTCAGTCTATCGCAATCTCTTGCATGAATGAAGACAGTTGCTTGAAGAGAGGCGATCTTTCACAGATGAAGGCTACTGTTCCGCAGACGAATTTACCGGGCCCGACCACAATTGCCTTTAAGGTGGCCGGTAAAGTAATATTCACGTTCCCATACGAATTGTATGATTGCAGCGCACCCTTTTTCGAAACCGTCGAGCCCACAAAAGGCGTATACACTGGCGGCAACATTTTAAGCGTAAAGATTCAGAGATTTCCTGTTTCTAGTGGCGTGGAGATCACTTTTGGGGGTTCAACTTCCGAAATCCTCGACATTTCAGATGGTGGTGCGTTAGGAACCACCATTATTCAGTTCAAGACGCCTGCCCAGGTGAAAGCAGGTGATGCCGTTATCAAGCTGAGTGCTGGCACGAGGACTGTCACAAAGAATTTTAAAACAGTTTCTCCGTGTGTATTTGACACTTTTTGTTCATCTAGCAATGGTCTCGGCGCTGGAGGCATAGCAGATCCTCGTGTTATCCAAGGCTTTTCCCCTACTGATGATACTTGCAACGTGAAGTATTGTATTACGGACCACCTTGTACCAACACCTACAATTATGGCACTGGTGCCATCTTCGGGAACTGCTGCTGGTGGCATTGTTGTTGAACTCGACGTACAGAATTTTGCTGCAATGACCATGGGCGACATCGAGGTGTTTTCAACATCAACAAATCCGGATGTCAACTCTAAGTCGTACGGCACAGTGATACAATATACACAGACAGGTGACAACATTTTTACGGGTAAGGCAAAAGTGACCTTTACTTTGCCTAAATCGCCGGTCGGCGGAAATATGGCGAATCTCGTGTTTCAGATCAGGTTCGGGGCCGTTATCCGAATTACTTTCAAATCATTCGAGTACTTCCTCCAGCCCGTAGGTCTTGCAATCATCCAGCAGTCGACTATCACCTCTATCATGATCAGCGAGCGCCCGTCTTTTTTGATTGACTTGACGAATCTCCCTCTTGTCAAAGACCTCACGGCTACCAACCTGCTGACAGCTTCGTTCAAAGGGAACTCGGTTACTGCTACAAAAATTTTCACTTCGACACGGGCTTTAACCAGAGCCAGTTTCCAGATGCCGTCTTTGAGTGGATTGACTGTTGGAACACCCTTCGACCTGACAGTGTTTTACACTCCTCATTCAATCGCACGTGCAGGCACGAAATCGATTGCAGTCAAGGCGGATCCTTCACCTTCGGTCACTTCTATGTTCCCTGCTGGGGGTCTATCGAACACTAGACACGCGATCCAAGCGCGCGTTCAATTCCTGTTTTCCGGTGCTTCGTACACTGTCACTCTGGTGACGGCGAATGGGAAATCAGTTACTCTTCCTCAAGTCGGCAGCCCTGAGCTTACTACGAATCCGTCGTGCCTGTCTGCTAGCAAGTTCTGTACGTCGGTCATGCTGAGCTTCATAACTCCCAGCGAAAACCCAGACGGCGTGCTGGTGGGCGGTGCAGCAAATATCAGGATATGCGCGGGCAGTTCGTGTGGCGTTTCAACTTTCAACTACGTCGGGCAGGATTCATATATCGTTGACTCAATCAACGTGACCTCTGCAAAGAGCACTGTCGACACGTACGTTGCGATCAATGTTCGCAACCTGCCCAACATTGACCAGGCGTCAAACGTAATTGTGCGTCTGGGTTCAGTTTCGTGCTTAGTAAGGAGCTTTGTGCGCCCAGTGGCGCCGTCCACTATTTGGACGTTAACAACTATCTTTCCTGCCAACTTCATACCAGCTGTAATTCAAGGTAGTGTATACAGACAAGCAGATGGTTCGGCTGCAGGTGCTCCATTTTCATTCACCTTCACGGAAGAGGCGGCGACTTTTTCTCCTGTTGACGCAAGCACTTCTGAGTCTACTCTAGTACAGATTACTCTATATTGGGGATTAATCGTCACTTCTAACGATTTGTCAGTAGAATTTGATAACATCGCTGGAACAATCGCAGAAGTTCTGGAATCCAGCCTCAGTAAGACAATCGTTTCTGTTCGTACGCCAACAGGCACTAGCGTTGGCTTAACGTACGGTTCAATCTCTGCCTCGCATGTAGGCACGTCACAGACAACTTCCGTGACGAGATTCAGCTTTCAGTTCTTTGGGGCCCTTGCAATCAGCAACATTCAACCAAGTTTGGCAACTTTGGATGGAAGGGTGGCGCCTTGTTCAACTTGTCTTTTTGACGAGGATGCTGGTCAGGCAGACAAGAAGCACATCAGTATTTGGATTGCAAATTTCCCTGCCACTCAATCTGTTGCAGATGTCAAGATCACCATTGGAACCAATGTTTGCACAAGAACAGCTACAAATCCTCTTCCTTGTTCGGTCAAACGTGTCCTACCATTGGACAACGGAGGAGTCAAGTCTCTTTACGTTACAGTGTCTGTACCCATCGCGACAGTGACTGGATGGGTGCCGATCAAGGCCGAATTCATCGGCACCACACTTCTTGCTCGGTCGCCCAAATCAGCCGAGAAAGCCCAGGCATTGAGGTACTACAAGCCTGTGCCCGTAATGCTCTCTGCTCAGTATTGCAAGACGTGCAATACTGGTTCTGCCTGCATCGTGGCTGGACTTTGCGGCGGAGGAGAATTGCCTGTCGACGGGTTCAAAGTAGAGAAAGCGCTCTATACTATCCAGATTCCCAAGGAAGGGGGAGGAAAGCTAACTTTTACTATCGGAGAATTTGATAAAGTTGACATCGATGCCATCTCGAAATTGGTTGCGAACCTCAACGTGCTGATCGGGACTACAAGAGCCACTGTCACACGAGTACTGTCCTCAAACAGCAAGACGCTGGTATTTGAATGCACTCCTTCTGCAAGTGCCACCGCTGGCCAGGTCACGGGATCTGTCCAGCTGCAACCCAATGCTGCCGTTCTTTTCATACAGAAATCGCAGTTTTCAGTATTACTAGAGGATACGACCAAAGTTATCAAGTGTGTCACAAACTGCGCTGGCTCTTCGGCCTCAGATACCGCAGGTGTGTCGCTCCAGCTGAACAATTTTGGGCTCATCACTTCTGCAGATCAGCTAATTGTCGCTATTGGGCCATCGTCGGCGAAGGAGGTCGTGGTCGTGAGCTCCGCACAGGATGATATTGGTTTTGTGACTTACCTCACATTGAAAGTTCCGAAGTGTCTGGCCTGTACCTTCAGAGCAGGGGCGAGTACCCAGCGTATCAAGGTCAGCCTTGCCAGCGACGCCGCTGTGTTTTCATCCGCAGATTTCACCTTCTGGAGTGCTCCGGTTATTGAAAATGCGCTTTTCACACCTCAAGGCCAAGGCCTTGTGATTACGCTAGGCCATGCCTCTAATTCTGCAGGTCAGGTCGGCAAATTTCCTTGCAGTGCTGTGCTTATAGAAACAGGGTTAGGCTCAGGGAGCGAGTGCGTTTGGGAGACCAGTTCAATCCTCAGCGTCATTTTTGGCAACAGCCCAACCATCCTTCCTCGAGACAATGTGGCATTGGCACAAAACAAAATCAAGTCTGCGAATACCCTTTCGGCATTCTCCGCGTCGACTCTTATTGCTGTGGGCAACCCGTGGGTGCCATCAGCACCTGGAATTTCCAGTGGAAAGGGACCAATCAAGATTGACCCCTGCTCTGCATTCAGCTTGACTTTTGACGTCCCCTCGCCGCGCAACGTGCAGTTTACGTGGAGAGCAGTTGGAGTGGGTGTTTCTGACGTCAGCGCCATCAACTCTTACCTCAGTACATTGAGTACAAATGCTCTTGTGCTCTCTTCCGGAACAAGCCAATTGGGGTTGCCAGCTGGAGCAACGTCAGCTACATGGAGAATTTCCGTCTTCGCAACTGATTTTCTCGATGCGCAGAGTGTTGTGCAGACACACGAATTGACAAAAATCAGCACTCCGGCACCACAGATCATGTTCTTCGGGCGTGACTTCTACTTGCGTACCGAAGTAATCTTGCTTCGAGGAGAGGCCCAGTTTTCTGAGTGCCCAGTTGATAAGTCTGGACTCATTTTCAAATGGACACAGGACGCAGGACCTGCAGGTGCCCCAATCCCTCCTGAGAAACTTGCTGCAGCAAAGTCACAGCTTCTTATTCCGGCATTGGTTCTCGAAGGCGGTTCGATTTACACTGTAAGGCTTACTGTCACGATTCAAGCAACAAAGGCGTCGTCCTTCATGACTTACAACATCAATGTCCGTTCTTCGCCTGTTTCTGCTTTAATTTCTGGAGGGAGTTCACAAGTTGTCAGGTCCTCCAAAAACCTTGTCATCGATGGTTCAGACTCACGCGATCCCGATGTTGCTGCTACCGCGAGCCAAGGCCTGACGTACGCTTGGACTTGCTCTATGGTGTCAGGTGGATACGCGTCACCTTGCACTTCTGCTGTCGACAACACTGTCCTAACTTTGACCTCAACCCCGACAATCACTATTAAAAGCGGTGTCCTTGCAGCATCAACCGTCCCGCGAACGTTTTCTCTAGTCGTTTCTAAAGATTCTAGGACTTCAAGAAGGTCCTCCATGAACGTTGTGGTTACGGCTGCTCCCATTCCCACGCTTTCCGTGACACATGACATTACGCTATACGATTCGATGGGTAGGGCCAAAATCAATTGTCTCGATCGCTTCAGATTTTCAGGCGCTTCCGACATGCAGAACACTGTGTTCTCATGGACTACGTCTCCAGCACTTGGTTCAGCAGGATGCCCGTGCGCTAATGATGTGACGGTCCTTCCCCTGGGAACCACAAAGGATGTTTTCACGGCCAAGCCTCAGATGTGCACAGCATGTAATCTGCTTACGCAAGGCACAGTCTACACTGTGACCTTGACTGGAACCTTCGATGGAGAAGTGGGACGAGCCCAGGTCGAACTGATCATCAACCAAGCACCCGTGTCAGGCTCGTGCGAGGCGTGCAAGGTAGGGTCCGGTGGCACAACAGACGTGTCGTGCGTTCAGTCTGGCAGGGCTCTTCTGGATGTTTTCATAATGGCGTGCAGACAATGGTCTGACGAAGACACTCCTCTCATCTACCAGTTTGGCCAGAATAATGGGGTCACGTATGACTGGTTTGACCCTGTACCGGATGCATCCAAGAGTTTCAAACTGCCGTCCGGAAGTGTGACTCTTGCTGCTAGGGTTATTGACAATCTCGGGGCCTCGTCTAATGTGGAGACATCCACCGTGAGTATCAACCCCATGAGCGGCAGGAGACAGCTATTGGCAACCACTGCCGACTTCGATCTGGTGCAAGACAGTGTGACTGCAGATGAGCAGCTTGGCCGTGCAGACAAAGTGAACCAGCAAGCGTCGGCGGCGTCTCAGGAACTTGACAAGGGCGGACTTTCGTCGATTTCTGACAGCCAGAAGTACAAGAGGCAGCTCATTAATAGTGTTTCCAATGCCAAGGATTTGGCAGCTGCAACCAGTGGATTGGCTGCGGAGACGTCGGTTGCGACCAGCTCTCTTACCAATTCACCATGCTACCTCGTGCCAGAATCATTATTGACAGTGGTCACGACTACGTCATGGGCTGGCCAGACCCTACGAGCGACATCCACGAGTGCAACGCCATTGCAAACGTGCGAAAATGTGTTGAAGAGTATTGATGGCGCTACGAAGGCCACTCAGTCCTCCGAATGTGGCAGTGGGGCATCCGCTCTTACAGCCGAGCAGGCAAACGTTTACTTTGTTGATAGCAGAAAAGCAATTTTCCAGACAATGCTTAGCTGTGTTTCGCAGCATGTGAATGGAGAAGCAGCGCTGTCGATCGATAAATTTCCCGCCTCAAAGACGTCAGCCCTAGTCTCTGATCCTGTGGGCATCAGCAGCTTGACACTTGCTGTGACGAATGGAGGCAACACAGGCTCTTTCAAAATGCCGGTTGGCTTGTCAAGTATGCTGGCCGGCATCGAAGCGGGAACAGAGCTCAGCTTCGTGACAACCCAGAATCTAGTCTTGGGCAACGCTGGTGAAGCGTACCAGGCTGAATTTGTGGCAGACAGCATGCATGGACTAACAGTAGCTCTAAAGTCTGCTGGCACGGAAACTGCTGTAAAGGATTTGACTAAGCCCATCGTCGTGAAAATTCCGTTCAACCTCGCAAGGGCACAAGCGGCGACGGAGTTCTGGAGGCAGAAGATCAATTGCAACTTTCTAGACACAAGCCTGACACCGGCAAAGATGAATTACGATGGGTGCACGCTTGTTTCGGTAGAATCAGATCACGTCTTGTGTAATTGCACACATCTTACCGACTTCTCGGCGGGAATAGATCCGAACAAACCCGCGTGCGGCGATGGCAAACTTGAGGACGACGAGGCTTGTGATGACGGAAACACAGTCTCGGGAGACGGTTGCTCTGCGCAGTGTGCTGTGGAGTATGGACATGTTTGCTGGGCCGTTCCTAGTGTTTGTTGTGCACCATGCCAAGCGGGTTATAAGAGAACAGGCTGTACAGTTGCAAGTGCAAGAAATACGGGCTCCTGTGTAGCGTGCGAAGCTGGTGAGTACAAGGGATCGACCCTTCTTTTCAGCAGCACTTGTTCGGCGTGCCAAACTGACTCATCAGGCAAGGGAAACTATTCTACTGTGGCGGCTGTTATCTGTACCGAACATGGATCTTGTCCAATAGGCCAGGAGCGCGCAGGGCATTCGATCAACAGTGCTGGTACTTGCACAGGCTGTGCTACGGGAAAGTACAAGGATATCGTTGGCATATATACCAGTATTTGCCAGCAGTTCACAGCTTGTGAAAAGGGAACATATCTTTTCGGGTACACTGCGTCAAATCGCGGCACGTGTGCCGATTGCGACAACGGCAAATACAAGCCTGCAAAAGGATACTACAGTGACCTCTGCAAATCATGCCCACCTCACACAAGCACGGACCAGAAAACAATCAACGATGAGCTGTCAGACTGCACGTGCAATTCGGTCCTGAAAACAGGTACTGCTACAATTATTGGAGGTTGGAAAAAGAATGCTACCTCAGATGATTCTGCTTCATACTGTGCTGATGTAAACGAGTGCACTACCAACGGACATAATTGCTATGCTTCGGCATCCTGCTCGAATACACTTGGATCATTCACCTGTAGCTGCAACAGCGGATACGACGGCACCGGCACGCTATGTTCAACAAAGTGTGGCGACGGGTTAATGTGGCCTTGCCAGGGCGCCTGTGACGACAATACCCTTTGTGATGATGGAAATCTTTTCAAAGGAGATGGCTGTAGCGAAACGTGTACGATTGAGACTGGGTTTGATTGTCTTGGCGGCAACACGGTGAATCAGAGTGACACGTGTGTGTGTAAAGCATGGTCTAAAGTTCAAGGGGCGGGCGATGCTATTGTAGTCGCTAAATACTACACTCCTGTCGGCGACTTGACTGTAGAATATCCTGAATGCAGTCGATACTGCAGCACAGCGCAGGCAGGACCCTTTACAAGTTTCCCTGGCGACTCGACCGCAGGCGCGATCATCGACAAAACATGCTTTTCTGGAACCTGCAACTCTGCAGACACAAAGGACAAAGGATTCTGCCTTTGTAATCGTTACTATTTCAGAGCCGACTGCAACACCTACATTCCGCCCGACTTGGGAACATATCAAAAACTCCTTACCAACACATCAATCGACCAGACCTTCGCCTCCGCGACTGGCAGGTCTACCGTCTTTTTCCCGGCGAACTCTCTTCCAGCCGGTTTCACGGCTTACATGGATGTGTACTCTCTGGCAAAGCTGCCAGACATTGCCAGTGGTCTAGCAACTGGCACATTACCATTCTCCGACATTGTGAGTCTTGGCCCCGAAGGCACAACATTTTCACAGCCCGTCGCCTTGACTTTGATGATAGCCGCTGGTAGCGAGCCAGCAGCAGGCCGCCGTTTCTCCATCAACTATTTCAACAAGGACCGCGCGCTGTGGGAAGAAATCACCACGGTGCACGACAAGGCCACTGGCGCGATGACCTGTGAACTCGAGCACTTTTCCGTATACGCCGTGCTGGATGTTGAGGTCACACATCCTCCTCCTCCTCCTCCTCCTCGTCCTCCTCCTCCTCCCCCTCCTCCTCCTGCCCCTCCCTCTCCCCCTCCAACCATTGTCGTTGAAGAAGAACCGACTGCTGTGCCTGCGCCGGTGAAGGCGCCTGCACCTGCACCTGTATCTGCACCTGCGGAAGAGGGCGGATCGGGACTGGGGGCAATTATAGGAGGTGTTGTTGCTGCACTCGTTATTCTTGGAGGTGGCTACGTCTTTTTTATTTGGTACAAGCGCAGACCCAGCGCTCCCATTGTTCCGCTACGAACAGGAGCGGATGGGCTGGAAGAGCCCCTCCTCGTTGCAGAGGTGGCTGAAGACCAGGTGGCTACCGGCGTAGACTCCTTCGTTGCAGTTGCAGAAGCATCACCAAGCTCTGCGGAGACGGCCACAATGGTGGCAGTGCCAGCTGCAGTAGCACCTGGGGAGCCTGAGCCGGTGGTTGCCGAAGCTGCACCATCCGAAGAGCCCTTGCCTGGATCGGCTCTAGATGAATTGGCAGGTGGATCGGCGAGCACAGGTCTTGCTTCGGGTGCCAACTTTGGTTTTGCTTCGGTGCAAACTTTAGTGCCAACTTTCTCGGGGCCGTGAATGGCGAAGAAGGGTCAAATATTGTGGACGGGTTTGCAGGCAGCAGTGGGAATGGTGATAGCAGAGCCCTTCATGTTGGGCATGTAAGTGATCTTTACATTGTTGTAGGGTTTGAGGCGATTGACATCGAGTCTGACGACAGCAACCAACTGCAGTAATCAACTATGTGTGTTTGCGTGACAATTTGTGCGTGTGAGCGTGTGTGTGTGTGTGTGTATGTATGTGTGTTTGTGTGTGTGTTAGTCACTGGCCAGGCCATATCCTCGTTTTGTACGTTGTTGGCTTCCCTGGCCATCTCTTCGCGTTATACGTTGTTGGTCCCAACTCACTGCTGATCTGTATTGAAATCGAGCTGACAATCCAACCCTCAAGTCTAACCATGGGTTTTGCGAACACGTCAAAGGTGTTCGCGATTTTTGATTGTAATACAATGTTTTGAAAATACGCATGCATGTGTCTATATCCCTCTTGCAGGTATCCTAATTCTTCGACATAGAGAGAGGAGAAGAGAGAGGGGAGGGTAAAACAAACTGGGGATGTTATTTTTGTCCGTCACCTAAGATCGACTGGTTACGGAAAAGTCACGGTGGCCAAGTGCCCCCCCCCCCCCGGCCCCCCCTCATTACCGTGTCAAAAAAATCAGAAAAAAT
>Ga0105052_10003006_pt1 | contig 19957 bp, 15 predicted proteins | sample FRY03_FD_78094 | JGI IMG/M metagenome (GOLD analysis project Ga0105052, IMG submission 78094) | Freshwater microbial communities from Lake Fryxell liftoff mats and glacier meltwater in Antarctica - FRY-03 | ecosystem: Environmental > Aquatic > Freshwater > Ice > Glacier meltwater ... | reverse complement strand
GTGGGGTCTAACTTTGTATATTCATTAATAATATGATTATATTTTTGTTCACTTCTTTTTAATTGTGTTTTCGAGACACAAATATTGTTTTTGGTTAATTCGGTATCCTCATGCCCGCAATTTCTACAATAATATATTAGTACGTTTTCATCCTCACTGGATATTCTAATATAATACATATTGTCGCATTTGTCGCAAAAGTGCATCTTTTCTTATTATTAGTATATATATTATATATTTATTTCCTTTCAATTTTTTATAATATTATACACAATAAAACCTATGATATTTACATTAAAATTGTAATTTACAAAAATTATCATAGGTTTGTTTCCAATTTATATGTATATTCATGGTATAAATACCTGTCCTTATATTCTCAGTTGGTTCATCTTTTTTTGCTTCTAAAATAGCCAAAATATCCTGCTTGTTTTTTTTAAATTCACATTCCATTTCGTGCTTAAATATATCATTAAACGGAGCAATATGCCATCCAGAGTCTTTTGATAGTATACTATTCACTGAAAAATCGAAATTTTTAAACGAGATGATTTTATTGTATTTCATTACGTCACTATGTTTTTCGGTAAACCCTGGTTCGTGTAGTAATGGCATGTTATCCATAATACTAATGATAGTCAATAAAATGGTTCTTATACTTTGACATCCAGTCCACTGTTCACCTTTCCATGTATTTAAGATTGATAAGCAGACCTTACCAGAACGATACATATTAGGATGAAATCTGGTTATGCTATCGTTCGTCTTAAATTCAACCCTGGGTGGTTTATGTGGATAATCATATGGAAATGTAAATTCAAAGAAGTAATTTCCACCGAAATATTGACTATCTTTGGGTCCGCAAAGATAGGCATATCCTTTTAACATATTACTTTCGTCGTGTTTATAATATATCCCCTCATTATGTAGTGGGTCTTTCATTATTTCTCTTATATCTTTTAAAAGTCTTTTTGTAGTTTCCTTGCTTATGACGATTGCCTCTCCTACTTTCAAAGTATCTTCGTTTTTATTTTTTTCCGTCTTTTTATTTGAAGCCATATTACTATATTAATAATATATATAACAATATTTTTATGTCTGTTTAATAAATATCTAAATGAACACATTACTGTGCGAATTACATTACCCCATGATTATTTCGTAATACCCGTTGATTATTTCGTAATACCGTCTTTTTGAAGAATACATAGCTTCCCACAAAAAAATGTGGATATTTTAGTAATCAAGGACGTTAATTTATCCCCGAAATTTTTATTGTTTAAAATGGTTTAATTCATTTTTGAATATAAAGGGATAAACTATAAAAAATTGACCTAAAAATAATATGTTTATATATATCAATATAATGTCTAAAATGAAACAATCTTTCGATTCTTATTTAAATTCGTGTTATTCACAAAAAGGAGAAGGGTATACCCACACTAGGATAGGTGACAATGCTTTATCTATTAAAGGTGGTTCTTATACAATATCTGATTTGACTGAATTTTATGCCAAATATATAAAACACGTCTTTCAAGATGGTAAATTTGAGTTTCTGACAGAAAAACAACATATAGATAAAGGACCCATTATGATTGATTTTGATTTCAGATATGATACCTCTACTGAAAATAGACAACATACTGAAGCACATATTAATAACATTATTGAGTTGTATTTTCAAGAAATTAAAGATATGATGAAGATTCCGATTAATAGTAATATACCTGTGTTTGTTTTCGAAAAGGAAAACGTAAATATGTTGGATAACATTACCAAGGATGGTATTCACATGATTATTGGTATTCATATGGATAGAACATTGCAGATAATTCTACGTAATCGAATTGCGACAAAAATTAAGGACGTATGGTCTGATTTACCCCTACAAAATTCATGGGATGAGGTCCTCGATGAAGGTATTACAAAAGGAACAACTAATTGGCAATTATATGGTTCTAGAAAACCAGGTAATGAAAGCTACATGCTTAAATACCATTATATATTGGAATTAGATGACCAAGACGATTGGTGTTTGGACATTCAAGATGTTAAAAAATTCGATTTAAAAAAGAATTTTCCATTATTAACTGCCCAGTATGCTGGACATGTAGAATATGAAATGTTGGATAGTATGAGGGATGAATACGAACAAATTAAAAACATGAAAAAGAATAAACCTAAAAATAAGCTCAAGATTATTGATAGGAACAAGAGTTTCGATATAAATGATATCACAAATCATGATATACTCAATGATGCTGTTGAGCGTTTCTTAGAAGAGGTCGATCCAAAAGACTATTTTATTAAAGAAACACACCAATACACATTGTGTCTTACCGAGAATTTCTATAATCCATACGACAAGTGGATCCGCGTTGGTTGGGCCTTAAAAAACACTCACGAAAGTTTGTTCATTACTTGGGTTGCTTTTAGTGCGCAGTCTAGTAAATTTGAGTTTGATAAGATACCCGATTACTATGATATGTGGTGTCGTTTTGATAGATCTAATGATGATGGGTTAACATTTCGTTCTATTATGTATTGGGCAAAGCATGATAATTATGTAAAGTATAAGGAAGTGCGTGAGGAAACAATTGATTATTTTGTAGCTAAGACGATTGATACTCCTACTGATTTTGATTTCGCAATGGTATTGTATCAAATGTTCAAGCACGATTTTACGTGTGTATCTATTAAGAAAGATATATGGTATGCCTACACAAATCATCGTTGGGAAGAAAACGAAGGAGGAACAAATCTGCGTATGTCAATTTCAAGAGAATTGTTTAATATTTATTTCATACAACTGAATTCATTAATGGAACAAAAAAACAGTGGTTCGATAGATCCTTCGAGTGAAAAATATCAAACATTGGTGAAACAACAAAAAAATATTAGTGAAATCGCCAAGAGTTTAAAACAGCGTGGTGTCAAGGATAATATTATGCGTGAAGCGAAGGAGATATTTTACGACAGCACATTTATCGATAAAGTTGATGCGAATCCTAAACTATTGTGTTTTAACAATGGAGTTATTGATTTCGAGAACAAGATGTTTCGAAAAGGAAATCCAGATGATTATTTGTCAAAGTCTACAAATATTAGTTATTTAAAGTTGGATTTGGTTAAGAACAAAAATATAATGGATGAAATTAATGATTTTATGGTGAAATTATTTCCAGATTTTGAATTACGAGATTACATGTGGCAACACTTGGCATCCACGTTGATTGGAGAAAATAACGATCAAACGTTTAATATTTACAACGGAAATGGAAGTAATGGTAAATCCAAATTAGTAGAACTAATGACATTGTGTTTGGGTGATTATAAAGTGACCGTTCCTATTACACTTATTGCTTCTAAGCGTAATTCAATTGGTGGAACATCATCTGAGATTGTCCAGTTAAAAGGATGTCGATATGCTGTTATGCAAGAACCAAGTAAAGGTGACCGTCTTAACGAAGGTATTATGAAGGAGATTACTGGTGGTGACCCGTTACAAGGTCGCGCTTTGTTCAAAGATAGCATTACATTTATTCCTCAGTTTAAGTTGGTTGTTTGTACCAATACATTACTGGATGTTAATAGTAATGATGAGGGAACCTGGAGAAGATTATGTGTATGTGAATTTAAATCCAAGTTTTGTAAAAAGGAGGATTTTGATGATGAACGTGAACATCAGTTTGAACTAGATAAGAAATTAGGAGATAAGTTTGCCGCATGGGCGCCGGTTTTCATATCAATGCTTGTAGAAAAGGCATACCAGACAGAAGGGCTTGTTAATATTTGTGCTGCTGTGAAAGCGAGTAGCTCTAATTATCGAAATACTCAAGACTATTATAGTGAATTTATAGCAGATAAGATTAAAAAGGCTCCTGATGGTAAAATCAAGGAAACCAGTCTGTATGAAGTATTCAAGGTATGGTTTCAATTACATCATGGTAAAAATGTTCCTAAAGGCCGTGAACTATTTGAGTTTATGAATAAGAAATATGGTCGAAAGCAAAGGGGTGTTTGGAATAATGTTAGTATTATTTACGATGATTATGATCCTTCAATCGATGACAGTGATTAAGAAGAATAATGACTAAACGTGTTCTCTGTTATCCACCAATGTATAAAAATAACTATATAAAAATAAAAATAACTAAATACTTTCACGTTTAGTTATTTTTTATACTAGGCTACTTACTGATACTTACTGCTACTTACTGCTACTTACTGCTACTTACTGATACTTACTGATACTTACTGATACTTACTGATACTTACTGATACTTACTGATACTTACTGATACTTACTGATACTTACTGATACTTACTGATACTTACTGATACTTACTGCTATTTATTATTATAAATGTATATATGTCAATTTAGTATTGCTAATGATCCATTTATAGATCATCATTACAAAATCTATTAGATAATACGCTAATATTGGATAGAGTGCCAACGCAATAATCATTCCCCATAAATTCTTCTCCTGAGATCTCTTTTTCATGAATACTAATAAAATTAATATTATGATGATATATTTATAATTATTACTAAAAAGACTAGACCACCATCCGGCATATCCATTTTGTTCAGATTCATAGTAAGTTTTTCTGTCAGAAATTTCAATAGTATGAATTTCACCTTCTACTGCCTTTTTTAAATTATTGTTTTGATTTATTAGCATATAATATAATTCTTCCGTATTTTTTGCACTTATTAACTGTGTTTCGTAAAACCCATATATCTTATATAAATCATTAATCATCTTCTCATGTTTTTCAATCATTTCGCGATTTTTATTTAATGCAGTTTGTCTGTATCGTTCTAAATTTAAATCCGCACTTTTTACAGGTATTTCGTTTTGAGATTGAATGTAAGACGTTAAAAAATTATTTGCTACTTTGGATGTATTGTCTATCATTTGATTGAATTTATCTATATTTATCATGCTTCCTAAATTGTCGGCTGTTATACAACTGCTATCATTTTCATCTGTACTTGACATTTATTAATATACTAATATACACAAATATTTAAAACTTGGCATAATTATTGTTTTCACTATATCCCGACACTGTATTATTATTATTAAACATATTCACCTTGAAGTCTGAGTTAGAGAAAGAATTTTTCACGCATTTCTCTCCAACGAATCCTTCTGTTTGACTATCTTTGTAAGAAGGTGTCACGCATTGTTTGTTAGTAGCATCCCATACAGTTCCGTATATATTACCGGTTGGGCAACATGCATCTCCAACACAAGTTAATGACATATCAATCTTTACTGGTTGATCTAAATCATTTCCTGTATTATTTACTCGTGCGCTGTCCGGGTCAAATGGGAATTTATATTCAGAAAAAACCATGTTATCTCTTATCATAATGTCCCGTACCTGAAAAAAAACAACTACTATTGCTATTCCAATTAATACCGCCATTAATACTAATGCTATATTAGATGGTATAAGTTCCTTTTTCAGTAAGATGCCTAAAATTAATATAGGAACACAGAAATAAACAATGGTTTTCATTACATTTGTTTGTGTGTAATACTTCTCACTATAGTAATTGTTTATTTCGGCCATTCTCAACTTACCATCGCGTGTGTTTTTTATAGCATTTAAGTTTTGTTTAATATTTTGTAATTCGCTTCCTACAATTCCACTTATAGCCATTTCGTTTACTAAACCATTTCTAGATATAGATACATTTGACTGCGCTGTAGCGTAATTATCACTTACAGATTTAAATAAGCTACTTTTTAATGTTTCTAATTCTTGTATTTTCTGTAACATTTGATTTTGTTTGTTTATATCTGGATTTGCTTTCACATTTAATGCTTCTAAATTATTGTAAATATCTTGAATTTGACTATCTATTTGTCCAACTGTTTGTAATGTTCTATCTGTATTGTCTCCGGTTGGTTGTTGGTATTCCATAATATATATATTATCAATAGATATTATATATATTCGTTTGATGTGGCATTACTTTTGTATTTGGTCACCATTATTTCATAATTTTCATGGCTCCGGCAGTTACTCCAAGTGCTAACATACTCCATAATATGTATTTTTGATTGTAACTTAACATTTGAAGGTTTGAATCATCTTCTAGAGCATTATAATGACCGATTGTTTTTTTCCTACCTCTTATTTCCTTGTAAGTATTTTCATAAGTATGTAGTTTTTGCTTGAGTAAGTTGTATTCGTCTAACAATTTTTTATTTAAACCCACATCTTCTTTACTTAGCTCAACAATTTTTTGGTGTATTTCATCTAATATTCCATTTAAAATGTCATATTGCTCGTTAATAAATATTGTATCATTTGCGTTAATCGTCCCAAGACCACATGTAGTATTCATGTTCATAAATCCATCGTTAATATATCCAGCAACTTCACTCTGTTGAGAGAAATTAACAACCTTGCTACAACTATTATTATTGGTTACTTTTGTATTTCGAACATACAAATCTCCACCAGTAAATTGTCTATTGCCATTAGGCCACATATTGGCGTTTTTTATCCAGTAATTATTACCACTCACATAAAATCCGGCAGCACCAGGTATTTCTATACATTTTTGTTTTATTTGTTCAACTGATAAACCTGAACCAGATACTATATCATTTCCAGATGAATTGTAACCAGGTAACAGTTGGAAATCATCCCCGGTTCTAGTCACACTATTATTAGGATATTCTTTCTTAGTTAAGTCATCCGTTATGTAAAAAGTTTTACCCAAATCATTTCTATTAGCACCAATTGTTTGATACGTGGCATAACCGTTATAACCAGATTCCCATCTCCATTTCCACCCTCCCCACCAATAACGGCCATTTCTTACCCAACGTCCAGAACGTCCTTGTCCCATTTGTCCTACACCAGGAACTACCTGACAAATAGCAGAATTTATAGGATTTCCACCACCACCTATAAAACAATTACCTCTGCCACCTCCATTGTTTTGTCCTAACTGAAATACATTTGAACCCATATCTTCTGCTCTCTTTGCACATGCTTCTATAGTCGTTGATCCAATGTCTGATTGAAACGATCCCGGATTTTGTGAACATTCAATGTATCGTCTATTTGTTGTACGACTTGGATTGGTAATATATATATTCTGACCAGCAGTGTTACACGATTGATTGGCAATTGTGGGTGTACCTTTTATGATCGAAATACCTCCCATTTTTATAATATCCCCTTCTGAAGCATTAGATATAGAAGTTGATTGTCCATCATCTGCTTTTATAGATTGAGCACTCGTCCAGTTAGCAGGACACCCATTTTTGCCTTGAATCGAATTACCCATTTGTGGATTCGGTAAATGTTTCCATACACCTCTATCTGTAACATATCCGGTCGCTCCGGAGGTGCTGTCTTTTAAATACTTATTCGCGAATCTATTATTATTTCTATTACTTGCTGATACATAACCGCGCGAGTTTTCAGACAATGTTTGAATAGCTGTATTATATTCTCGTAATTGTCTATTAAATTTATTTTGTAAATTTTGTAATTCAGTAAATCCTGCCATGTTTTGTTTTGCTACAGGTCCATCATAAGCCAATTCTGATATGTTTCCTTTGAACCCTTCTATTCCAGTAATGCTCGATGACGATAACTGAATATTATTACCAATTGTTTCATTTGGTGTTTCAGTCGTTTTATCTAAATCATTTTGAAGTCGAGAATCTCTTTCTACATTTTTTCTATTTTGTATGTAAAATTTTCCACTGTCTTCGGTTTTGTTCATTATTAATATATTATGATAATAAAATATACAATTATTGTTATAATATTTCCTTTCTTTATGGAATATTTCGCTTATTTTCTTTCTGATTACACACACACACACCATACTCGTTTTCTTATACTGTTACAGTTTTAATTTTGTATTGACGTTTGTATAATTACTTTACACCTAGGTTGGTATAGGCATCGGTATAGGTATTGCGGATATTAAATCCCCTACTTTACTACCATACCATTGGAATGTTTTATAATAAGTCTTTATAAACATTAAAATCCACGCTGTTATGAATAGATATATGTATATAGATATATCACTGTCCGCCCGCACATATAAATAAAATACCACAAAGATAGAAAGAAATACTAGTAACATCCAGAATCCGTAATTGGTGTAATTTTGAAGCTGTCTGGTTCTACTATCTTCCTCTGTGGCAGTTTGATCAGGTTCATCCAACGTTTTATTTATTTCTATTCTGTCCATTTCTAGCTTTTCTAGTAATTTGGATAATTCCATATTCTTTGAAACTGTTTCACTGGTAAATAATGTATTCATCTTATCAAATCCAATCTCCGATGCTTTTATTTCTTTAGTAAGTTTCTTCATATCATTTTGAAGTTTTTTCATTTCTTTTAATATTTTCTCTCCTTCTTCACCTCCAAGACGTGTTGTTCCATTAGGTGCTAATGATGTGATTGTTTTAGGTTGATACGATATATTTATACCCTTTCCTTTTACGCCTCCGAAACATGATTTATTCCAACTATTGCCAAAATTAGATGGATAATATACTATACTCGAAAAAACCGCCTTTTTGTCCTGTATAGCATTTAATTTACAATTGGTCAGAGTATCTGTTTTTCCTAAAAATTTCCAGCTATCGGTGCTTCCTGTAGGACTAGAGACCATACCTGTTTGGTAATTTTCATTTTGTAAATCTAACCATACACCACGCTCTTGATTGCCATTATTGTTCATATTACTCAATAATGTATTATATTGTCTCTGTAGTGCGTCGTATTGATTTAATTTCATTTGAAGTGTTTTGCCTAAAATCCTTGAATTTAACAAGGTTTCATATTTATCTGTATTATCTTCTGTTATTTTGTTATTTATTGACATTATATATATAATTTGTTAGAAATTAATATATGTTTTACTATACACCTTTGAAGATTTAAAATGGGACAAATTTGTCTAAACAACCGTAATATAACGAGAATACTATCATTACTTGTATGATGTCTAATTGAATTACGAATTACTAGTATGGTATCTAATTGAATTACATGCTAATGTTGATTAATTTATTATACAAATATAATATAAACATTAAAATAAATATAGCAATTATAACATACGATATACCAGTTACCTTGTCGTCGTCATTTGTTGACGCAGCTATGATTAACATGACGATAAAAATCATTAAAAAAATCCAGATAATATAACTATAATAGTTTGAATTCATCCTTAGTCTAGAATCTCCTTCTTCCCCTACAATTCGCATTATCATGGTATTGCTATTTTCAATATCATTTTTTCCATCATCGATACTATCTATATAACTTAATAGTTGTTGTCTCTTATTCAATAATTGTTGTGTCGCCTCGTTATCTTCTAAAGATAGTCTATTAATTTCGTCTGTTAGTTGAATTGCCTGCCTTTTTAATTTAGTATTCAACTTTTGTAAGCGTGTCCATAAAATAGGATTAACATCCAGAGACAAACATTCATCTGTTCTAGACATTGCCCCACCGGTTGGAATTAAATTATAATCCGTACCGTTCATTTCAATTGATTTTGTCTGACAGCTTTGGTTTTTATCATTGTTATCGTTATTACTATACGGATGCTTTATACCCTTGATATCTACCCATGCTTCTTCGCCACTGTCTTTATTTTTAATATTTTGACCTGCTATCTTACAAGGCTGTCCTTGAACCATAGGTAATGATGTTTGAAAATTAGACATGTTATTGCTATAGGATACTGTTGTTGATGGACATGAGCTATTGTTGTTTTCCCAAGCATTTGGACTATATTTATGCGTATACCCAAAACTGTTTACGTAGTGATTATTACCATCTGTATCAGTTACTACTTTACCTAAATAATCTACTATTTTTCTATTAGATTGACGTTTTGCTAACATATCTTCACTAAATTGACTATATGTTTGAGTGTATAAAGCAAGAGTTCGATTAAATTTATTTTCAATATTTTGTAATCCTTCCAATGCCTTTTTATTAACATATGACATATTTGTGCCAGACAATCCTTCTACAAGCAAATTACTTTGAATTAATTTTAAATGAGGACTAACTATTTTATCCATGTCATCATTATACTGTAATATATCCTTTCCTTGGTCTAAATTAAAGGCTATTATATTTTCTGAGTCATCATTTTGAGTATTGTTGTTACGATGAAACATTTTACTATAAAATAGAGATAGAAAATGTTTTAAATCTTCAAGGGTGTAAAACACCGACCTAATCTTATAAAAAATTGATTTACAATTTAATAATTATATTATTACATAACTCATACTAACTTTATCAAAAAATGAACTCAGTTTCGCCATACGATTTGGAAACAGGACATACATATTATATTGAAAGCTATAATGAAGGTGTTCGTACAAACAAATATCGTGGCGTTATTAATAACTTGAACGCCTGTACCTGGTATGGACATAATGTACTTGAATTTGGAAATATGATTGAATATGTAAACGGACAAGAAACCACCTCGACTGAACGGGATTCTCCAACCTTTCCCGGAAATGTCTTTTACGTACATGTAAATACCAACGCAACAGACCCCCAATATTGGTTATTTTATAAACCCATTGCTGATTATTTAATGACTACACATGTGCTTAAACAACGTACTCGCTTGGATAAAGTAAGTATTTTGGGGTTATATAAACAGCATTTGTGCAACGCCCGGGGGTGGGCGCAACATCTGGTGAGATCCCACCACTGACGTACAGCCGTACGATGAAAATAGTGAACTTAAAGGGTGTGATACAACTAACGCCGGTATATTGAACCCGGAAACTAAAAAATTACCTGCCTTAAAATCTTCAAGGGTGTAAATGGGCAAATGCGTAATATATTATTTTTGTATCGTGTTATATATTTATATATTTGACAAATATTATATGTTACTGGTAGGTGCCGTCTATTTCTTACGTGTGCTTGTATAAGTTTTTAGTTTGTTGTATGTATACATAACAGCTGTTTCAATAATAATTAATACTAAAACGATACCAAATAACACTATACACTGTTTCATAGATGGTTGTAAATCGTAAAATAGTTTACCAGATAAAGCAATACCGATTAATAAAATAATTATTGTTTTTAGTTGTATTATATACCAATCTAATTCTTCATCAAACAATCCAATCGATGTTAATGATGTATTTTCCAATTTTTTAACCCGTGCTTTCAATGCCTTATTTTCTGTTTTTAATGTATCTACTATGTTATTCATTTGTTTGGTTTTCTCTTGAGAAGCTTGTATCGCCATATCCATGCTATTTTTTAACATAAATCCATCTGATTCTATCTTATTATTTACAGTGGTAACATGTAATATTTCATTAGCTATACTCGCATTATTTGGTTGTTGTAAATATCTAATATAATTTGGTACAAAGTTTTCTAAAAGTAAAAAAAAACGTTGGTTTAATTCCTGTATATTTTTTTTAGGTGTTGTTAATATGTCCATTATATACTACAGAGAATATATATACAAAGAATAATATTACTGTGTACATATTCTATAATATACGGAAGTAATAGCTGTTTTGCTGGGTCTAATTATTTTACAGATTTCTCCGGGACGCATACCAATTGCTTGAGCTACAGGATCATGTCTAGAAATTTCTGGTAATTCGGTAGTCTTCACAATGTTATATCTATTTTTCATATCATTAACTTCAGCATCATTTAATATAACATGCTTAGGAACGTATGCATGTTCTAAAATATTGTATTGTAGTCTGTCTAAATTATAAATAATAATATAAATACCTTCTTGTTCCCAAATTTGCTTTAATATATTCAATAGTGGTTCATGTGGTTCTTGCTTAATGACAATTATTAGAGTATCATTTTTTGATAAGACTTGCTCTAAATTATATAAATCATCTATGTAATCATTAATATTTTCTCTTCTTAATGTTTTTGCTAAATGATATTTTACATAGACTTTTTTCTCTGTATTTTCTTTATTTTTACTCGACAACATCATATCCAATTGCTTGTTATTATACATGACATGTGTTTCGTTGACACTAAATTCTTCATAATCTTTTATATCGTATCCTTGTGCGAACAATAATTTTAATAAATTTTGTCTAGATTTAAATACAGACGAGATGGTTCCGCTAGATTGCGACATAGTTATTTATAATACAAAATTATATTTTTATTTCATTTCAATTTTATATTATAATTGTTTATTTTCAATATCAATCGGTTCGTTTTCATTTCATGTGATTTAATTTATTTTAATAACCCTTTTTTCGTCTGCCTCATTTTCATTTTCTTGTTTCTTTTTTTCATCTTCACTTTGTTTGGCAGTTTCTTCGTCAGTATTAATAATCAACTCTATTCCATCAGCACGTTTTGGTTTTGTTTTCTCTATCATTTTTTTAATATTTTCTAAATCGTGGGTTGTATTCATATTTCCTCCAGTCATATCTTCTGGCGGTGGCGGTGGTATACTAGATGTAGATGACTGACTATTAAAACTAGTTTCACTTTGTGGATACTGAGGTGAAGTAGGATTGTATACTGGTGAAGTAGGATTGTATACTGGTGAAGTAGGATTGTATACTGGTGAACTTGGGTTGTATACTGGTGAACTTGGGTTGTATACTGGTGAACTTGGCATAGGAGTAGCAGTTAAATACGAATAGTCAGGTGGGTAATCTGGCGAGTCTGGTCTTTGTGTAGCAAGTGGAGGTGTATATAATGGTGTTCCTGGTGTAGATGTAGGTGAATTAGTGTCATAGTATGACGATACATGTGCTCCAAGCACAAATAGCTTTCCTTTATCTTCACGACGTATACTGTCTAAAACTATGTTCCAATTATTTGGTTCTTGAACGTTATTCAACTCTTCAATCATTACGTTTGGAGATATAGGTGTATTGTCGTTATATAATAATGTTTTTACGTTCCACCCAGCAGGATATCTATTTGGTAATTGACCATCGTTTTCACCAACAAACCAGATTTCAGTAGCATCACCTTTATTATTCAATATAATAGACTTGTATGCCTCGCCTCGGTCTTCATCATAACTATAATATGTCCATCCGTATGCCTCTGGCTCTATAGGTTTTTGTTGTTTAGGCTCTTCGACAGGTATATTTAATTTATCATCAGGTTCGACAATATTCGACATGTTACCATCATATTTACCTATGTTTCTATTATTTACTTCTGTTGTGATGGCTAGTTTCAACATTTCGCTCGTATCTTTGGTGGCATCTACTGTATAATTTTTTTGTAACTTTAAGATATTATTTGAATACGCCATACTTGTTAATTGATCAATGTTATCTTCTGTAATTAATCTCAACTGAATATTCATTACTTGTAATTCTTGAATTAATAATTTAAAAGCATACGGTATTTTCAAAATACTAAATTGTCTGCCATATTTTGATATATTTTCAATGTTTAAATTTTTATCAATCGTTGTACTGAATTTAATAGGACCATCTGCCATTGGACTTAAAAATAAATTTTGACTATTGTTATAAATAGCAACAGTTCCTGTATTATTACAAACGGCCATATAATATTTATCCCCGCGAGTTAACATGGATTCTTGTAAAAATATAGAAGCACCATGAGCAATGACACCATCACGTTCCATCTCTCCTATTCTTAGACCACCATCATTCGCTCTTCCACCAACTGTTTGACGGGTTAATTGTTCCATCTTACCTTTCGCACGATAATTTATCTTGTCTTTAACCATATGTTTCAATCTCATATAATAGGTTGGACCTATAAATATATCTGCTTGAAGCTGCTCGCCAGTCATTCCGTTATATAATAATTGGTTTCCAGACGAATTATATCCATTTTGCGTCAGGATTTTTCCGAATTGTTCATGCTTTGAACCCTTATTTATAAAAGCAGTACAATCACCATATCCACCCGTATTTACGCAAGCTTTTCCCATTAAAGTTTCAACTAGCTGTCCTATTGTCATTCTTGAAGGCAAAGCATGAGGATTTATAATAATATCTGGACGTATACCATCTTCTGTAAAAGGCATGTTTTCTTCTGGAATAACCAAGCCAACTGTACCCTTTTGACCACACCGACTACAAAATTTATCACCAATGTCTGGAATTCGCTCTTCACGAATTCTTACCTTTGCTAATCTAAAACCTTCTTCGTCCTCTGTCATAAATGTCTTATCTACAAACCCAAGTTGTCCCTTTTTAGGATATACTGATGCGTCTATACTAATATTGGGATTTGCCAAATTTGTTTGCACCTTACCAATAATCACCTTTTTGTCATCCATCTCTGTATTTTCTTTTACTAAACCATATTTGTCTAGAACACTATAATCATATCCATATTTTTTTCCATCTATCGTTGCGTCCTCAATGTTTTGAAAATGGGTATCGATTGTATTATCTCCTACCTTTGAACTTTCCTCGCGGGTTTCATACATGTTATAATAAGTTGTGCGAAACATACCACGCTTTAAAGAACCTTCGTTAAATAATATTGAATCTTCGACATTATAACCTCCATAAACCATAATAGCTACAATGACATTTTCACCATATGGATGCTCTTCATTATTAATATATTGTAGATATCTACTTTTTACCAAAGGTAACTGTCCATAATTTAATACTACTCCCATTTTGTCTATTCTTGAAAAGAAATTTGAATGGTAGAGTGATACTGCTTGCTTTGCTTGACCGCAGAAAAATAAATCTCTTGGTAGCTGATTATTCTCAGGAAAAACAATCTGGTTACCCATGACACCTAACATTAAAGAAGGATGAATTTCTACATGAGTATATGGCTTATTTTCATTTAATTCATAGTCTATTGATATTAGTGCGGTTTCTTCTTCAGACGTATCTAAATAATCGATTATTCCTTCTGTATTTTCTAATTTACTGAAGTCATCTGTGTCATACAACTCGTTTATTTTATATATTTTACACGTATTCACATCATAATTTTCATCCGTTTTCTTAGCAAACCCACTAATTAAGTTTGACCAAGTAAATGAATTGCTGCTTAGTTTTTCCAATACTTCTTTTCTTTTGAAACTAGGTCTTTTCTTTTCATCAACATAAAAAACCGGTCTACATAGCCTTCCTGAGTCGGTAAAAATAATTAATTCATTCTTTTTTATGTTCCAACTTACGCTTGTATATATAGGCAATAATCCATTGCGCTTATGCGTTTTTATTAAACGAATAGTTTCCTGTGGTGTAGTAATAGCACCCACCCAACTACCATTAACCATTACTTTGGTAGCACTAAATAAATATTGGCTTCTACATTCTTCCAATAATTTCATGTTACAAATACTTCGCATAAATTTCATCATTGGATAACTAGAACACCCACTAGTAATATGTGTGGATATAGCCATATGTTTATGAAAACCAATATTTCCACCATCTGGTGTATCCACCGGATCAATAACACCCCATTGAGAACCATGTAACAATCGAGGTTTTACAACTTTGGCACTTGAATCCATCGGTAAATTAATCTTTCTTAAATGAGAAATAAAACTGTTATACGATAATCTATTTAAATCTTGAACTACACCTACTTTCTTGGTATGTTCCTCGGCACCCCAATTGCCTTTAAATGCCTTTTTAAACCCGGTTTCTAGCACTCTTTCATTAAATATTCGCTCATAATTATTAGTGATTAAATCTTTGAATGATTCGTTTTGATAAATGGTTTTTGATTTTTTCATATTATATTCACTATCCAATCTCAATTTAATATTATCTTGTTGGAGTTTAAAGTATTCTTTGAATAAATCATATAACAACATACCAGGCACTTCTACACGCTTAAACTTGAAACTATCTCTATCGGTAGGTGCTTCTAATTTCGTAAATACCAACAATAAATTATTTACAATATAACCCAGATAATAAGCCTTTTGCTGAAAATTCAATTCACCAATATTTGGCAAAAAATAGTTCATTAAAATATCTAAAACGTAGTTTGTTGTGTGACCTTTTGTAAATGTTTTAATGTATTCTAGTGCGGTCTCTTGTGTGAAGATTTTTCCAGCGTCATGAATAGAAGGAATAAACAAATCTACCATGGGACTATTTGCCTCCAAATCTAATAAGCAGTATTCAATAATATTCTTGTCTGAAATAACACCTAGTGCTCTAAACAAAATAAACAAGGGTATTGGTTTTCTTACGTTTGGTATATTTACAACTATTTGATTATTGGAATATTGCTTCGTAGGCGCAACAATTCTTACCGATAACGTCCTTTCTGGCTTAGAAGCATCCTCAGATACTGTTCTGATATCAGCCCCATGGCTATATATATCATTATAATCTTCTCTTATATAAAGCATATTATCGGCGAATTTTTCTTGACTAATCATGACCTTTTCTTTACCATCTATAATAAAATAACCACCATAATCGTTTCTACATTCTCCCATATTATACCGGATTTCGCGATTTAGACCATTTAAAATACATAAATCGGATTGAAGCATAATAGGAAATCTACCTAAAAATAGTTTTTCGTATGTATGACTCGTTTCGCTTATTTTACCTTCATCGTCTATTATTTTGAATTCTACCTCTAAATCATAATGAATTGCTATACCATAATTCATATTCCTTAATCTAGCTTCATTCGGATACATGAAATGTTCACGATTATCGTCATAGATCACTGGTTTTCCGTAAAATATTTTGGATCCGTCTTTACCACCTAAATATAACTCACATCGATACTTGAATTCATTTGTATCCGGATTTTGCTCTTTTTGAAGAATAATTGGGTTTTTTTCTTTAAATATACTTTTCATACCACTTCTAAAAAAATCATTGTAGGAAGCAAGATGGTGTTTCACCAACACCTGTGGATTGTCATAGAAAAATTTTTCAATAATATTCCATGTCAATGTATCATATTTTATGCTCATGTGTATTATAATATATCATAACTATATTTTTTTATAATGTTATTTTTAACATATAAATGTTTATTTTATATTTTATACACTAAAATATAAAATAAACCACTATAAAGACTGGTGTTTTGATTCATGTTTTGATTCATGTTTAATACTGTTCTTGAAACATTAGTATAGTAGAGTTTTGTGTAACCATAAATAAACCTAATGCTACAAAATAGAACAATATTGGAAAAAACACTAAAAACCACGATATACCCATATATCCATTTTTACAAAGCGAATCCAATACAATGGTTACAAATAACAAATAACCGAACTTAATTATGTAAATTAGAAATAAATTCTCTACTGGACATTCAAAATTTCCCATACAAAAACGATTGCTATTTCCTATATTAGAAAATACCATTACTATTAATGTAAACATACTAATTAAAAAATATATCCTAGCAGGTGTACATAATTGTTTTATTGAACGCATCATTATGATATAACTCAAGAAAAAAATATATAGATGAACATGTTATAAATAATTATAATATTTTGGCCACGTCATTGTTTGCGTTGATAAATATTTGTTTTATATCGGGTGGTGATGATAGTCCTTTAATTTCAGACACATTATTATTAATTGGTTGGTCGGTGGGATACGGATTTTGACTTAATGGTTGATGTTTTCCAACTAAATCAAAATACCCACCATTCACTCCATATTGGGCACCTCTTCCTAAATTTAAAATCTCCTGGAAAAAACCTCCTTTTTGTGCCTTTTTTGTTTTCATCAAGCGTGTTCTTCTTCCTCCATTCATTGGTGGTAATATATTATTATCATCACTTGTTGAACGGGCAGGATCAATTCCACCTACTACAATTCCATTTGGACTTAAAGAAAAATGATTTGACATTACTGTTCCACTTGTGTTTATTCCATGATTTGCACCAACTCCAGGCCATGTTGCCTCATTACCACCTTGCCAAGAATAACCGACCGGTCCAGCTGATGGACTTGAAACCATACCACCCTTCATTTTTTTACCACCAAAAACAGGTCTCCTATTATTATGAAGTCCTCTACTGTGATAAAAGTCTACGTATTTTTTATGCGCATTGTGATGTTTTTTTAATGAAATTCGTTTAATATTTTTACGCGAATTCTTACGAGCATTTTTCGCCGTATTTTTATAATGTCTTTTACCCATTGTTTTTTTAGAAGACGGACGTTTGTTCGTTGATTCCTTCCTTGTTTTTACCATTATATAATATATAATATACCTATATAATTATTCTATATCAACATGGGTTAATAAATGTCTTCGACAGCACATTTTGTTTAATCCTAGTTTGTCTAAAACCTCTCCTTCCGGGGTTTTGTCTACAAAATCTTCGGTTAAATATACTACCTTGTCTACTTCCATACCTCTGGCCATTTTCAACTTTCTGACTTCTTTTTGGTAATAATTGAACTTATTACCTACTACTTTTCCGCACGTAAAACACTTTACAGGTATAATCATCTTGAATATATATACTATTAATAAAATATATGTAAATCAATTTTTTATATAAACAACTTGTAATATAAATATCGCATGGCTTCGTTTTATAACACTATAAATAATATTATGAAATTATTGTCAAATTGCTGTCAAAATGCTGTCAAAATGCTGTCAAACTGCTCTCAAAATGCTCTCAAAATACTGTTAAATTATTGTGTATTACACCCTTTACCTATACATTTATTTTTAAAATAATAATAATCTATATTTTTTGTCTTTCCTACATTATCACGCTTAAATGTAGGACCATTAATATCACCCGAGTGACACTGCTCTATTCCGTCCATCTTTGCGTATACACAACATGACGTTGCTAAACAATTATCCTTGGTCATTTTACTACAACTTTCCTGTAATTTATTTCTATCTCCCTCGTGTGTTTTACAAAAACCATGATCGTAGTTATTGTTATCAAATGTCTCTATTTCCACAACATTTTCTATTTGTTTATTACGGATTGGTGCCAAATTAAACTCGATTAAACCAAAAAATACTATTAGTCCTATTATTATTATCGCAACAGATAACATTTGAGGACCATAAACAGTGAATATATTTTCCATTGAATTATATTATATAATATTTATCTATATTATTTATCTGTATTATTTATCTGTTATATTTCCATTGGGTATATCCTTATACTTTTACACGTTTGTTATTCTATCTCCATTATTTTAATTCCTATCGTGGTTTTCACTCGTTTATGTTGTGTTTTATTCTTATGAATAGTATGATGACAATCTTCGCATAAAGTTAATAAATTGGCCGGGTGGTTTTTATGAAAGCTTTTTATCATGTTATTTTTGTTCGCATTTTCTTGATGTTGTAAATGATGAACCTCTTCGCCTATGTTTATTTTACATAATTCACAAATACCCATTATTTTTTTACTATTGAAATGAGATTGTTTATTTGATAATACACCTTGTTCTTCCTTCTTATATTTACGTCGTATACGAGAAGCATTTTCTAAAAACTCGTCCGGTAGATGTAACGATTTACACACTTCTAAACCATACATACTTTCTCCTGGTCCGTCTTTTAATTTCCTGTCGTAAATTAACATGTCCTTTTCTTTATTATACGAGACTGTCAAATGTTTAATATCTATTTTGTTCATGTTTTTTATTTCTTCGTAATGAACAATTTCATGTAAGTGTGTAGCAAATATAGCACAAGTTTCTTTTTTATGTAGCATTTCTAAACCAGACACAAATATACTTACTGCCGAATCGTGTTCGGTTCCAGAACATAATTCATCGCCTAATATTAAACTGTTTTTGTCTGCCATATTTAATATCACACGTAGTTCCGACATTTCTACCGCAAATGTTGACAAACCCTTAAATAAATTGTCATTGCCTAATATTCTTGTAAATATTCCTGTATATGGGACATATTGAAATTGACTACTTGCTACATAC
>Ga0105052_10003005_pt1 | contig 19958 bp, 22 predicted proteins | sample FRY03_FD_78094 | JGI IMG/M metagenome (GOLD analysis project Ga0105052, IMG submission 78094) | Freshwater microbial communities from Lake Fryxell liftoff mats and glacier meltwater in Antarctica - FRY-03 | ecosystem: Environmental > Aquatic > Freshwater > Ice > Glacier meltwater ... | reverse complement strand
TTATCTGGCATAAAAAATCCATCGCAAAAAGTAGGGAGAAGTGTTTCATAACACCAAGTTAGATAATTCGGCATGAGATTTCCTACAACAAAAAAGGCCGCTTCTCAGCGACCTTTTATCCTTTTTCGTTCTTCCTACTCCTCGCTGGTAACAGCGGCAGAAAAATACTCGCGATTCATGTGGGCAATGCTCTCCAAAGAGATTCCTTTCGGGCATTCTACTTCGCAAGCGCCAGTGTTGCTGCAATTTCCAAAACCTTCTTCGTCCATCTGCTTTACCATGTTTAGCACACGTCTCTTTGCTTCTACTTTCCCTTGCGGAAGCAAGGCAAACTGAGAAACTTTAGCAGCCACAAAAAGCATGGCCGATGAGTTCTTACACGATGCAACACAAGCGCCACAACCGATACACGTAGCGGCATCAAATGCTTTATCTGCATCATCCTTTGGAATAGGCAATGAGTTGGCGTCTTGTGTGTTTCCAGAAGTGTTTACAGACACGTAACCTCCAGCTTGCTGAATACGGTCAAATGCGCTTCTGTCAACCACTAAATCCTTTATAACTGGGAATGCAGCTGCGCGAAATGGCTCGACATAAATGGTTTCGCCATCCTTGAACGAACGCATGTGCAACTGACAAGTGGTAATGAGACGACCTGGGCCGTGTGCCTCTCCGTTGATGTATAACGAACAAGACCCGCAGATTCCTTCACGACAATCGTGATCAAATGCAATCGGATTTTTTCCGCCTTCGATTAGGTCGTTATTGGCCATGTCAAGCATTTCCAAGAAGGATGAATCGGGCGAAACATCCTTTACTTGGTACGTTTCGAGCGCTCCTTTAGCTTTTCCGTCTTTCTGTCGCCAGACTTTGAGTGTAAGATTCATTCTTGTAGTGATTTGTGTTGGACGGAATCAGATTGTTTCCGTGAATTCCTTCTTTATTTCTAAATTCTTATTACTCCGTGTTGCCCCAATGCTTTTGGCAAGTCGCACGTATTCGGGCATTCTATATAAAGCTTCTATGGATGGAGAACCAGTCACAATCAGCCTAGCCTTTTTCTCGCGATTTCCAAAACACCTATTTGTTTCCTCAATAGTAGTTTTAAGTTGTTTCAGACCTTTTCTAACATCCTTGCCTTTCAACTCAATATATATCATCGAATTGTTTGTCAAAAGGCCAAAATCACATTTGGTGTCATTTGGTCTATCTGCATAAACACAATTCTCAAAATCGATTTTATGGTATTCAGTTTGATTAGGATTGTAAACCTTATACTCGGTTCTGCTCGCTCCTCGTTCCGAAAAAGTCTCTCTCAATTGAGTCTTTACCGCTCCCTTGCAATCTTCTATTCTTTGGCAAATCATGATTGATGGTGATTTTCATGTTCAACATCAATCTCCAAGAGTCTATCAAACTCATCAATTATTTTCTCAGAAACACTATCGATATATTCCTTATCAATCATCGTGTCTTCCCGTAGAACTACGCTTTTTCCTGTCCCCTTGGTCAACGCATAGACATTCACATCATTTTGATTAATCCAGTATTTTCTGCTGATAATCTTTTCAACTCTTTCAGCATATTTTCCATCTTCCAATGTTCCCATTTTATGGGCATACATTAGGTTTTCAATAGCGGATAAAATGTAAGGGCTATGTGTAGTTAGAAGCATCTGATGGCCATCCATATTTACCGCGCCTGTCAGGAAATCAACCAGTTTCTTTTGGGCAACAGGAAATAGGTTTTGTTCTGGTTCTTCAACTATGAAGGTTCGTTTTCTTTTGATTGAACTGTAGTGTTTCACGGTAAGCACAATCGGTGTGGCTGATTGATACCCACTTGCTCCCGTACTCAATCTGTAGAAATTATCCTCTCCAGACTTTCTCACCTTACCAACTCCATTTTCATTGACATAATGAATGTTTAACGGTTCAATTTCTGTTGCATTTTTAAACCCTGACGAAATTCTATTGAGCATTCCCAATTGCTCATAAAGTCGATCACCAAGATCCTTCCCTGCGGTACCAAGTGAGAATATGGACTGTAAACCTCTTTCGGTGGGAAAATAGAACGGATTGTTCATTACGCTTTTGACATCTGTGGTCAAGAAAGAGTGTGGAATATCCCACATTGATAGTGCCCCAAGAGGTCTGTTACGCTCTTCAGCTGGTTGCAACTCTCTGTATGACTGATAAAGCTTCCTAAATCGTTCTGATTTTGGGGTCACATTTGATTTAAATAGTGTTTGAACGAGCCCAAGCTTAAGTGCCTCTGTGTGTTCCTCTAAACAATCCTTTATTTCGACCGAATAATCATCATTTTCATAAAAAACGTAACTTGAAGGTGATTCGTAGTCTTCTAGGTCCCAGCCTCCAAAAGCTAGTCTGCTGAATTTACTACGGCCCCTAACTATTTCATTGGAATCCTCAACGATATAAGAGAAAAACCTACAAATTGCCAAAACCTTCGCCACCGTGCTTTTTCCGGAAGCCTGCTCACCAATGAGAATAGTAATCTTGCCCAAATCAAGGTTCATTTCCTTGATAGGACCAAAATTCTGTATGATGAGTTTTTCGCCCTTCACTGTCCCCTATTTATAACTACGCTGTTTCAATTCAATATCGTTAAACGTCAGCTCTTCTTTATGAAGTTTCGATTCGCTTGGGTTTCCTGTCCATTCCCAAGCAGATACAAACGCATAGTTCTTATCGTCTCGCTTTGCTTCACCTTTCTGCTCTCCGTCTAGTTCTACAGACTCTTCTCGGAAGTGGCCTCCACAGCTTTCGTTTCTTTCTAATGCGTCTTTTGCGAAAAGCTCTCCTAGCTCCAAGAAATCGGCCACACGGCCTGCCTTCTCCAACTCAGAGTTCATCTCATTAACTCCCCCTGGAATACGAACATCTGCCCAAAATTCCTCTCGGATTTTCTTAATCTCGGCTATCGCTTCGTTTAGGCCTTCGGCATTTCGTGCCATTCCAACATTATCCCACATAATCTTACCCAATCGTTTGTGGAAATGATCTACAGATTTGGTTCCCTTAATGTTGACGAGCTTCTCTAGACGCTCTTTAACGTCCTTTTCTGCCTCATCAAATTCCGGAGAATTTGTTGGAATCTTGCCAGTTTGAATTTCGTCTGCCAAGTAATCGCCAATGGTGTAAGGAAGAACGAAATATCCGTCAGCCAAACCCTGCATCAAAGCCGAAGCTCCTAATCTGTTTGCTCCGTGATCTGAGAAGTTTGCTTCTCCAGCGCAATAACAACCTGGAATGGTTGTCATCAAGTTGTAATCAACCCAAACACCACCCATTGTGTAGTGAACGGCTGGGTAAATCATCATTGGCGTTTTGTACGGATTCTGATCAACAATCTTCTCATACATCTGGAAGAGGTTACCATACTTGGTCTCAACCACTTTTTCTCCCAACGCACGGATTTGTTCTGGAGTCGGATTATGAAGGCCACTTGTGAGCGCTTCCGTAGTTCCATAGCGCATAAAAGCAGCACTAAAATCGAGATAAACAGCTTCGCCTGTAGCATTTACCCCATACCCAGAATCACAACGCTCTTTCGCTGCTCTTGAAGCCACATCACGCGGAACAAGGTTACCGAATGCTGGGTAACGTCTTTCCAAAAAATAGTCGCGGTTTTCTTCTGTTAGCTCTGTTGGCTTGCGCTTTCCTTCGCGGATTGCCTTAGCGTCCTCTAAATTTTTAGGAACCCAAATACGTCCATCGTTTCTCAACGATTCTGACATCAACGTTAATTTAGACTGATGGTCTCCAGAACGCGGAATACACGTTGGATGAATTTGTGTGTAGCAAGGATTGGCGAAATACGCTCCTTTCTTGTGGATTTTCCACGAAGCGGTTACATTGGAACCCATTGCGTTTGTGCTCAGGTAGAACACGTTTCCGTAACCTCCTGCTGCAATAATCACTGCGTGAGCAGAGTGTCTTTCAATTTCGCCAGTAACCAAGTTTCGAGCAATGATTCCTCGAGCCTTTCCGTTTACCAACACCACATCCAACATCTCATGACGGTTGTACATGGCAATTTTTCCTTTCGCAATCTGGCGGTTCATGGCCGAATAAGCACCCAACAATAACTGCTGCCCAGTTTGTCCTTTAGCGTAGAATGTTCTTGAAACCAATACACCTCCAAACGAACGGTTGTCCAAAAGGCCACCGTAATCTCTCGCAAAAGGAACGCCTTGCGCCACACATTGGTCAATGATATTGGAAGAAACCTCCGCCAAACGGTACACGTTCGCTTCTCTTGATCGGTAATCGCCACCTTTTACCGTGTCGTAGAACAAACGGTAAGTAGAATCGCCATCATTCTGGTAATTCTTTGCAGCGTTAATTCCACCTTGAGCAGCAATCGAGTGCGCTCTTCGCGGGCTATCCTGATAGCAGAACGACTTTACGTTGTATCCCATTTCTGCAAGAGATGCAGAAGCAGAACCCCCAGCCAGACCTGTTCCTACAACGATAATATCGATGTGGCGTTTGTTGGCAGGATTTACAACGTTGATGTGATTCTTATGGTTGGTCCATTTATCCTTAATGGGACCTTCTGGTATCTTGGCATCCAATGACATGGCTCCTATTTTATGATTGCGTCAAGAAGTGAAAAACCGCAATGATTATAAATCCGAGCGGCACCACAATGGCGTAAATGTTTGAAAGCTTCTTAATTACAGGCGTGTACTTGCGATGGTTGAAACCGACCGACTGAAAAGCCGATTGGAAACCGTGCAACAAATGCAGTGCTAAAAACACAAATGATAGGACATATAATCCAACGCGAATTGGGTCGTGAAACTTGTGATGAAGCTCTTCCCAATAACGCATTCCGCTATCTGGATTCATCGGGTCAATTAGACCAGACATATCGCCCTGAATATATTTCACGTTCAATTCTGGAATCCAGAAATCATAAAAGTGCAGTCCAAGGAAAAGGAAAATCATAATTCCTGTGATAATCATGTTGCGGCTCATCCAAGAAGAATTCTCTTCTGGCTTGTTCATCGCATACTTAATCGGGCGAGAGGCGCGGTTCTGTAGTTCCAATCGCATTCCCATCATCAAGTGAAAAATAACTCCAAAGGCAAGAACTGGTTGTAGTGCTATCTGAACAATGGGATTAGTTCCCATAAAGTGAGCTGTGGCATTGAAACCATCGGGACTTATCACCGAAATGAAGTTGATGGTAAGATGCTGCAGAAGGAAAAACATCAGGAAGAACCCTGATAGGGCCATCGCTATCTTTTTTACGATTGAACTGGACATTGATGTCTGATTTTGGCAAAACCCGAAGGGGTCTTGCATTATTGCGGCAAATGTAACGCCTGTGAATTTATAGGTATGTCTTCGTTTTTATTTAGAAACATTCTTAATAGATAGCACTCAACTTTGCTCTGCCTAAGGAATAACATACTTTTGGGCAACAAGTTCAACCGATGAGATACGATAGAATAGACACCGAGCTTTTTGTTCAGAACAGAAAGCGTTTCATAGATGGAATCGTTCCGCAGAGTGTGGCGGTTTTCAATAGTAATGATGTGATGCCAACCAATGCGGATGGTACTATGAAATTTAAGCAGAATAGCGACTTGTTTTACCTCTCTGGGGTTGATCAGGAAGAGTCTATTCTTGTTTTGGCGCCAAATGCACGAGATGAAAACCATCGTGAGGTCCTTTTCCTCAAAGAGACGAACGAAACCATTGCCATTTGGGAAGGCGCAAAACTGAACGTTAAGCAAGCTCAACAGGTCTCTGGCGTTCAAACCGTTTACTGGCTCAAGGATTTCAATCGTGTGTTCAATATGTTGGTAAATGAGGCTTCACACATCTACCTTAATTCAAACGAACATGGACGAGCTACCATTGAAGTGGAAAGCCGCGATGCCCGCTTCGTAAAATGGTGCACAGCCAAATATCCGCTTCACAAAATCCGAAGATGTGCGCCCGTTATGGAACGTATTCGTGCCGTTAAATCCAAGTTTGAAACGCTTCTCCTTCAAGAAGCTTGCGACATCACAGAAAAAGGATTCCGAAGACTTTTGAAAACGGTTAAACCGGACGTTTGGGAGTATGAATTGGAAGCAGAACTAATCCATGAATTCACTCGAAATCGTGCTCAAGGATTTGCTTATGAGCCAATTATCGCATCGGGAAAAAGTTCGTGCGTGTTGCACTACATTCAGAACAATCAGCAATGCAAAGATGGAGATATTCTGCTGCTTGATATTGGTGCAGAGTACGCCAATTACGATGCAGACCTTTCGCGCACGATTCCTGTAAATGGAAGATATTCTCCGCGACAGAAAGATGTTTACAACGCAGTGCTTCGTGTGCAGAAAGCCGCTATTAAAATGCTTCGTCCAGGAACAATTCTCAAACAATACCACAAAGAGGTTGGGTTGCTAATGCAAGACGAGTTGGTAAAATTGAAGCTGATTGATAAGACCGACATTAAAAACCAGGACCCAAAGTGGCCTGCGTACAAAAAGTATTTCATGCACGGCACAAGCCATTTTCTTGGTTTAGACACGCATGATGTAGGAAACTGGGATTTGCCGATGGAAGAAGGAAACGTGTTTACCTGCGAGCCAGGAATTTACATTCTAGAAGAAGGAATTGGTGTTCGGATAGAAGATGACATTCTGATTACCAAAAAGGGAAACACTAACCTGATGAAGAATATTCCGAAGGAAGTGGAGGAAATTGAGGAGTTGATGAATAGTTGATTTCACGCAGAACCTGTCCCGTTTTTTCGGGAGGCGCAGAAAAAAATGAATAAACTTTAAGCATGGCAGATAAAATTATTAACCTATTTAACGGAGATGATTCTGGAATCAAATATTCAGAACTCTTAGAATCATTTATCAGCCCTTTGGTTGATGAATTTCCAGAGGACGATTCCCTAGACTACATTTATGAAATTGCCATATCGGCATGGAATATCGCATGTATCAGCATGACTTTACCAGAAAAAGCAAGGCCAGAAGTCTTGCAATTGGCTTACAAGGATTTTCCAGATGAACCCCTTCTTAAAACACTCATCGAAAGAAAATCCAAGTCCTATAATCAATACGACCACCTGTATCGTGGTTTCGAATTGAAGGAAGAAGAAGACGGAAGTATTACCCTAACTGTAAAATCCCAGACCATTCAAGAATATCTCCTGAATCAGAAAGATTCAGCCGCTAACATGTTCTTAGGGCCTGAAGAACCGGGGCCAATTGATAGGCATGCCATTGTGCTTAAACCAAAGCAACCGTTATTCGACTGGATTAACGGAATCTATCCCGAAAAGCCAATATTTGAGGCAGATGAGGCAAATATCTATCTGATAAACAACAGGAAGGCTAAAATCCTTGACTCATGGTTGAAAAAACATTTCGACCGCTTTTTTCAAATGGAATTGGAATACTGGCATACGAACAAAAAAGAGTGGCCCCAAAAGCGTACTTATAAATTATTCAAGGAGTGGTTTCAGATAGAAGTATCGACACTCGTTATGGATTTGGAAAATGCTCCTATTTTCAAAGGTTGAGGATTGAACTGATAAATTAAATGACACGAAAATTATTGATGATTCCGGGCCCGATTGAGTTCGACCCAAGTGTATTGGAGAAAATGGGCCAACCGACCTTGAGTCATGTGGCACCTGCATTTATAGAATCCTTTGGTCGCGCTTTGGAAATGATGCGCAACGTGTGGCTTGCACCAAACGGACAGCCGTTTATTGTAGCAGGTTCTGGAACGCTTGCCATGGATATGGCTGGAGCCAATTTGATTGAGGTTGGCGATAATGTCCTTGTGGTTTCGACTGGTTATTTCGGAGAACGCTATGCTGAATTGCTGAAGCGCTACGGAGCATCTGTCACTTTCCTACAAGCAGAAGTTGGGGATGTGGTTCCGTTGGAAACGGTGGAAACTGAACTCGCCAAAGGCAAATACAAACTGATGACGTTTACCCATGTAGATACTTCTACGAGCGTTCTGGTTGATGCAAAAGCGATGGGTGCATTGGCTCAGAAATACAACGTTCTGAGCATTTTGGATGGCGTTTGTTCTGTAGCTGGCGAGGAAATCCGTCAGGAAGAATGGGGAATTGATGTGGTAGTGACCGCATCTCAAAAAGCAGTTGGCGTTCCTCCCGGATTGGCGCTTCTAGTTGCTTCCGAAAAAGCCATGAATGTTTGGGTAAATCGAAAAACTCCCGTTGGCAATTACTTCTGCGATTGGAGTTTATGGCTACCAATAATGAAAGCGTATGAGGCCAGAAACCCTTCTTATTTCGCTACGCCACCTATCAACCTTATTCAAGCATTGGAAACAAGTTTGGAACTGATTATTGAAGAAGGAATGGATGCGCGCTTTGCTCGCCATGAACGGTTAGCCAAGAAATTTCGTGAAGAAATGCGTGCACTTGGAATGGATTTTATTCCAACATCAGAAGCGGTTCAGGCAAACACGCTTACCGCTCCTTACTATCCAGAAGGAGTAAACGGTGGCGAATTCTTAGGCAAAGTCGGGCAGAATGGAGTTGTGATTGCAGGTGGCCTACTGCCTTCGCACAAAACCCAATATTTCCGCGTTGGTCACATGGGAATTGTGAGCGATGAGCACATTGACCGAACGGTTGCAGCGATAAAAGCCGCGTTTAACTAACCTCCGTTTCTATTTATACTGCTCCTGAAGTTCCTTCAGATTCACGTCTTTGTAGAGTTCTTCGCAGTCTTCAATCAGACCTCCTTTTTTAGAGCTTCCACAGCCTTGGAAAAAGTATATGACGCCTACATTTAAGTCCCAAAATCCATCTTTCCACTTCTCATTGCCGCGTAAGCTCACATCATCCAAATAATCGGTAATAGTCCAATGGTAAACGAATTCGCCTTTGAGCGCCCAGCGGCAATTTATTTGCCACTTCACTCCCAAACCAGTCGGAATACTGACCGTCCAATTTGAATAGGCAACGCCTTCATTCTGCATGCCACGCAAAGCAACGCCATCACGTTTCGGTTCAAAATTGAGCGCGGCAACGCCAGCAGTTATGTATGGCAACACCTTCCATTTGTCGTTGGGAAGAATGTCAAAAGTTCCTCTAATTCCAATCTCGTGCAAGAGGGAGCTGAACCTCAAATCGCGCGCAATTCTATCTGCAGCCTTGGAAAATTGGTCGCTAGCCTGAACCTTTCCAATGGTGTAATTGAGTTGAAGTCCCCACCTACGATTAATCTGCCAATGCAAACCAGCATTGGCTGTCCAGCACAAGGTTTTGCCATGCGGCCACGGATTTTCCTGCAAATCGCCTGTGTAGGTCATCATTCCTCCACCCACAAAAACGCCCAATTTTCCTTGAGCCGAGGCTTCGGGCCACGAAATGGATAACAGCAGAACAAGAAATATCGGAATGTATCGTTTCATGGAAAAGTGCTTGGAGTATGAACGGGTTGGTCTTCGGCTTAGTATGTACTTTTGACCGCTTCACAAAATTAGCTTGCGAAAGACCATAGAATATAAAGGTATCGATGTGGTTTATTCACAAATCGGTAGTGGACAACCCGTTGTGCTGCTTCATGGGTTTTTGGAGGAGCGCAGCATGTGGAACGATTATGCTGAAAAGCTGAGTTCAGAATTCGAGGTTATTTCCATCGACTTGTTAGGTCAAGGTAAATCAGGAAACGTGGGTTACGCACATTCCATGGAAGAACACGCGGCTGCAGTTGCAACAGTATTGTTCACCGAGAATGTTGATAAATGCACGGTGATTGGGCATTCGATGGGCGGCTATGTGGCGTTGGCATTAGCAGAAAAACAACCCGATTTGATTGGAGGACTGGTGCTTTTTCATTCAACCACTTATCCTGATGCTGAGGATAAGAAGAAGGACCGCGAACGCGTGATTGGCCTGGTGCAACGAAACAAGAGCGTTTATGTAAATGCCGCCATTCCTTCTTTATTCGCAGAAGATTCACGTGAGGTTTTAAAGGATGAGATTCAACGGTTAATTGATATTGCGAACACATTCTCAGATCAAGGAATTATTGCCAACATTCGTGGCATGATGGAGCGCAAAGACAGAACAGAAATACTGAAAAATAGTACGTTCCGAAAGCTCATCATTCATGGAGAATTGGACTCGGTAATTTCTATTGATGATGTGAAGGAGATTGCTGAACTCAGCAACGATATTCAGCTTGAAATCGTGAAAAACATCAGCCACATGGGACATTTAGAAGCCCCAGAAAAATGCTTTGAATTGATTGCCAATTTCTGTAGAAACTGATGGCAGACGAACTCAACATACAAACCAACATCTCAAAACAAGAGAAGTACGAACTGCTGATTCCTCAGCTTACAGCATTGGTCGGAGGAGAAACTTCTTTGGTTGCCAACTTGGCCAATGTGGCTGCTGCATTGCGTCAAACCTTTGGATTTTTCTGGGTTGGGTTTTATTTGGTGGATGGAGATGAATTGGTTTTAGGGCCATTTCAGGGTGATGTTGCTTGCACCAGAATAGGTTTTGGAAAAGGCGTTTGCGGCACCGCTTGGAAAGAAAAACAAACCATCATTGTCCCGAATGTAGATGAGTTTCCTGGGCACATTGCGTGCAGCTCAGCTTCGAAATCTGAAATTGTAGTTCCATTAGTTTCAAATGGAAAAGTGATTGCCGTTTTAGATGTTGACAGCCACGTGCTAGATGATTTTGATGAAGAAGATAAAGCCGGATTGGAGAAAATTGCTATACTAATAACGCCCTTTTTCAAATGAGAAAGGAGCTACTTTACCTTTCTATACTCATCCTTTTTGGCTGTGCGCAACAGGTGGCGCCAACAGGTGGGCCAAAAGATGAAACACCTCCAAAAATCCTTTCGGAAATACCGAAAAATCTCTCTACAGATTTCCAATCAAACCAGATTGTCATTTCGTTTGATGAGTTTATCGAATTGAAATCTCCAGCAGAACAGGTGGTTATTTCGCCACCAATGCTGAAATCGCCTTCTTATCAGCTCAAACAGAAATCATTGGTGGTGAAATTTGAGCAAGCACTTTCTCCAAATACCACTTACACCATCAATTTTGGAGAAGCAATTCGCGATAACAACGAAGGAAACGTGCTTGCCAATTACACCTACGTTTTCAGCACAGGCGCACACTTAGACAGTATGCAGGTAAAGGGCAAATTGGTTGATGCCATTACTGGAGAACCGGAGAAAGATGCGTTGGTGATGCTCTATAAAAACGACATTGATTGGCTGCCGCTTGATACCATTCCCGATTTTTTCACGCGCTCGCTGGAAGACGGCTCCTTTCTCATTAAGCATGTTGGAAATCAACCATACAAGATTTTTGCCTTGAAGGATGAAAATGCCAATTACAGGTTTGATGTGCGGGAAGAAAAAATCGGATTTATCGATTCGCTCATCCTGCCATATGCACCATTGATGGCGGTTGTTCCTGATACCACGGTTTCGGATTCAACTGCTGTTGACTCCATTGCTTCTGGCGGCAAAGGCTCTCTAAAGCAAATGGTTGGCACACCAATTCCGAACTACACAATTCAGCTATTTGTAGAAACGGACACAACTCAATTTTTGAAAAAAAGCTATTGCGAACACTTCGGGAAACTAGTATTCGTGTATAATCGTCCAGTAAAAAATCTAAAAATTGATATGAAAGGCGGCTACTATAAGAAGGAATGGATGCTGAAAGATTACAACAGCATTGGAGATACGATTACCATTTGGACTACCGATCAAGTTCCTGATACGTTGAGGTTGCTGCTTGATGTTGGAAAAGCCGACAAGGATACCGTTGAGATAATTATGAAAGAGCGAACGGATGAACTGGAAGTTTCGCGCAGTTCGTCAGGGAAGGCTGGAATAAAGAAAATGAAAGAAAAATTTGCGCTTACCGCAAAATTCAATCCCCAAAAAGGGCGTTCGCCAAAACCCCAAACACCGCTTTCTCTGATTTGGAATCATCCGGCCACGGGAATGGATTTGTCGAGAATTAAGCTCTATGAGGACTCAGTGCGGGTTAACTACGACATCAATTCCGCAGATCCCGCGCTTCGCAAATTTGACATCACCTATGCTTGGAAAAAGGACAAACACTACCGACTGTTGGTGCTTGATAGCGCGTTTTCCGACCTCTATCAGCTTTGGAACGACACGCTGGAAACCTCGTTTGTAGGAATTGATAAAGAAGCTTTTGGCGAACTGAGTTTGAACATCACCGAAGCACCAAAAACACAGGTGGTAGTGGAGCTTTTAAATACAGCCAACGTGGTGCTGGAACGGAGGCCTGTTAACACTAAAGGAAACGTCCTTTTTAGTAGGCTTGATCCTGGAAAATACCATGTTCAAGTAGTAAGAGACCTGAATGGCAATGGATTTTGGGACAGTGGCCTCTATTCACAGAAACGCCAACCCGAACCCATCAAGATTATTCAGAAAGACACGGAAGTGCGCGCCAACTGGAACATGGAGTTGGAGTGGAATCCGAACACAGATGAGTAAAGCACTTCCCATAACATATATTTGCCGCTTCATTTATAGTTGATGCGCAGATTTTACACGGTTTTTCTTTTGGTGATGATGTCTGGTTTCTGCTTAGCGCAAGAGGTTTCTACAGAAACCGTGGCTGACACAAAACCGTTAAAAAAGCGCAAACCACCGCGTAAAGAAATGGTTCTCATCAACCTAAATTTTGATGGTTGGATTGGAACGCCATCTACCATTAGCTCCAAATGGTTTGCTTCGAGAGGTGTTGATGTGGCAGTGGTTTACGACTATGTGATTGCCAAGAGCCTGTTTAGCGTGGCAGGTGGTGTTGGATTCAACTCGCATAATATTCACATGGAAGGATTTCCGATTGAATATGCAATCACATCAGGGTCAACATACACCAAATTAGACACGGATTTTTTTGATGGAAAGAACATCAATGTCAATAAAATATCCACCAATTTCATCGACCTTCCATTTGAACTTCGTTTTCGTTCCAAACCTCATAAAAACGGAAAGCGAATTGCCGCTTCGGTCGGATTCAAATTGGGTTGGCTAGTTCAAAGTCATACCAAAACAAAGACAGACGAAGACCTTTTCTATCAGGGAATCAACTTTCGAGATAAAATTAAAACCTACGATATTCCCAACCTCACCAAGTTCAGATACGGAGTTACTGCAAGAGTTGGTTACGCCAATTTCTACTTGAGTTTCTTCTATTCTCTAACTCCATTGTTCAAAGATGGAAGAGGAACAGAAGCCGTTCCGATTTCGGTTGGAATTGGTGTCAGTCCTTTTTAAATTGCATCATAATTTCTATGGCCATATCGTCTTATTTACTGGTAGATATGTCTAAAGTTCAAGAATTGTGCCCTTCGTATTATGGAATTACCATCAAAAAACGCTTATTTGCTAGCTAGAAACGCGGAATGGATTACGCAGGAGCGATTGAATACATATTATTACAACTAGAGGCCGACCTACCAGAGCACCTCTCCTATCATGGACATCATCACACCCTAGATGTGTTGGATGCCGCGCAGAGAATCGGCAAATCGGAAGGCGTGTCTGAGGATGAACAGAATCTATTACTGGTTGCTGCTGCCTTTCATGATTGTGGTTTTCTTAAAGGACACCAAAACCACGAACTTACAGGTTGTGAAATAGCACGGGAAAATTTACCTGCCTTTGGGTTTGATGATAAGGCTATTGAACATATCTGTGAAATGATTTTGGCAACCAAAATCCCTCAGAACCCAAAAGACCATTTGGCCGAAATTTTGTGCGATGCCGATCTTGATTATTTGGGTAGAGACGATTTTGAGCCCATCGGCACCAATCTTTTTAAGGAGTTGAAACACTTAGGAATACTTACGGAGGTCGAAGCTTGGAATAGAATTCAGTTGAGTTTTCTTACCCAGCACGTTTACCAAACAACTTACGGCAAAACCATACGGCAGCCTGAGAAACAAAAGCATCTTGAAAAAATAAGGGACATTGTAAACAGTTATGACAACTAGTTTATCCTTCCGCGAACTCAAAACATCTACTTTAGCAACCCTAAAAACAACTGATCCGACATGGCTGAGAAAAAACCAATAATTCTTGTGCCAACCGACTTTTCAAAGGCGGCAGATACTGCTATCAATCACGCAGCAACATTGGCTGCCGTTTCTGGAGATGAAGTGCGCCTGTTGCATATTGTGAATAGTGACACGAAAACCAAGCTCAAAAAAGCGGGCGAATCGTTAGATGATTTGAATGCAAAAATGGACGCTCAGGTTGCCGACATCAAAGCTAAATATGGCGTAAAAGCAGATTCACATTTACGCGAATGCACCATTTTCACAACTATTGGCGAAGTGGCAGAAGAGATTGGTGCGCGCCTACTAGTAATGGGAACACACGGTGTAATTGGCCTACAACACATTACAGGAGCTTGGGCCGTAAAGGTTATTACCTCCTCTCCTGTTCCGGTAATTATTGTCCAGAAAAAGGATTTGGCCAAACACGGTTACAAGACAATGGTTTTACCAATTGATTCGAGCCGTGAAACGAAGCAGAAGGTTATTCACTCCGTTTCCATGGCAAAGCATTTTGACTCTGAAGTGAAGCTTTTTGCTAGCTATGAAAGCGATGAATTTCTTGACAATGCACGCAACGCAAACATTGCCTGGGCAGAAAACATGTTCAAGAAAAACGGAGTGAAATACTCTGTAGAACATTCAGGAAAGAGCGGTGGTCTTGCCAAAAACTGCATAAAATACGCCTCTCAGGTAAACGCAGATTTGTTGGTAATTCTAACAGACGACAGCGAAATAAGCGTGTCTGGTTTCGTTTTAGGAGCAGACCACGAAAAAGTGATTAACAACGATGCACAGATTGCCACCATGTGTGTAAATCCTGTAGCCAATCTTTACACGATAGGCAACGTCTTATTCATGTAATGAAAAACACGCTAAGGCCACATAGAATTATTGATCTGGTGTGCCTGATGGTGGTTTCCATCTTCGTTATCTCAGGACTATCTTCCTGCGAAGAAACTTGCTACGATGGCAAGAAAAATCAGAACGAGGAGCAAGAAGATTGCGGTGGGCCGTGCGTGCCATGCGACACTACAAACGGAAGCTGTTTTGATGGTCTGAGAAATCAAGGAGAAACGGGTATCGACTGTGGTGGACCATGCAATGCTTGCGTAACCGACACGACTGTGCTCAACCCAAACTTCATTTGTACCGGAACTGGAGGCAGTTCCTACTTTCCTCTCACCGTCAACAGCTATTGGATCTACCGGATGCCTGCCAGCCAATGGTTTCAACTGGAGATTACGGAAGTTACTCAGTTGGGCAACGGAGAATTCTATTCTCATATGATTACCACTGGTGCTTTCGGAACCATTCACGATTATTTCCGAGAGGAAAGCGGACAAACTTTTAAATGGAACAACGCGCTGAGTGCCGAAGAGGTTTATTTGCCTGCCAATCCAACAGCTGGAATGCAATGGACCATCGCTGGAACAGATTCGGTGGTTATTGAAAGTACAACAGCAAGTTTGAGTTCTCAAAACGGATGTTCCTACTCAGGTCTTCTTAAAGTGGTGTCTTACTCAGCCGGAACGGGCTCGAGCTCGTATTACAAGCAAGGACTCGGGCTTGTAGAACTAACCAGTGCTTCCGCTTATTTGGACAGCGTGGTTGTTTATTGATTCGGAATGCAACCATTATTAACTCAGACGTTTGGCATCTCTGCTGTAATCTGCAATAGCATTTCAATCTAAGGGTTAGCAATCAAAAAGGCCACCGAAAATTTTACGAATTGGCCTGAATATAATCGGCCATTGTCTTAATAGAATAGAACACATTCTTGCCTTCTTCTGGGTCGGCAACTTGAATGTTGTATTCCTTATTCATTAGCACAATAAGCTCCAACGCATCAATTGAATCCAGTCCGATGCCATCATCGCCAAAAAGCGGGTCATTTGCATTAATATCTGCAGGTGCTAAATCCTCCAAATTCAATGTTTCGATAATCTGAACTTTCAACTTTTCAATCAATTCTTCTACCATGACATTTCTCTTATTGAGGTGCGAATTTGCTAAATATTGGGACTTGCCCGTTAGGTTGTTAATTTTCTTGACTCAGAAAAATTTTCATCTCACAAGTGGCAATAACATTTCTCCCACATGCCACGCTGGCTTCCACCACTTGCATTCCCATAACTTCATATGTTATGGTAACGGTAGTTTTTAGCACTGAGCCAACCGAAGGCAAATCCGAAACTACAAAGTTCTTGAGGGCACCGATAAAACCAATAGGCGGTTCTTTCATCTCTCCTCCTTCTTGCATTTGATGCGCGAAATGATAACCAGAACGTAAAGCAGAAGTTTGTGCGATATTTTCCATCAAGCCCGAAGGCAATAATTTTCCATGGCGGACAAAAAGATGCCCGTCCTCCACATGAAATTCCGAAACGGATGTATTTTCTGTATGCGAAATAAGCCCGTGAACAACCACAATTGGTTGCCGCTGTGGGATGAATTTCGGAACATCTTCGCGGCTTACGAGCATTTCAATTTTCTACTCAGCAAACAGTTAGAAGCGCGTAAGCATAAGAGAAACGCGCACTTTCGGGAACCATCAAAAGCAATTTCTCTCCTTTTTTCAATTTTCCTGAATTGAATAGCTCTTCCAGCATAATATAGATGGAAGCGGAGCCAATATTTCCAACCTCAACCAAATTGGTGAACCATTTATCTTGGGTAATTTCCATTCCGTCAGATTTCAACTGGTCGTAAACCTGCTGACGGAAGAAATTAGATGAAAGATGGGGCAGAAAATAATCAACAGAAGAAACATCCAAGTTCCTTCGCTTGGCAATTTCGGTCAAATATTTTCCTCCCAACGGAACAATGGTGCTACTGAGAAGTTTCACATCCTGCTTCATGGCAAAAACGCTGTGGTCGAGCCACTGTGCAGGTTCAATCTCCTTCCAACTTTTAATAGAGCCATCTTTGTTCTTATCGGCTGCCGAATACATACACGTTTCGTACTCATTTGCATACGAACGGCTTTCTATCCACTCAATCTTCAGAGACAATCCGTTTTTATTCGGCTTGTCCTGCATTAGTGCAGAACCAGCTCCATCAGACAACATCCAACGAAGAAAATCCTTCTCAAAACCAATGAAAGGATTGGATTCTAGCTCTAATTCTGAACGAGATTCAGCTTCAAAGTTCCGCGCCATCATCATGGGCGAGATTAACTCAGAACCAGAAGTAACAGCATTAGTGGTTTCTCCTGATTTTATACTCAGGTAACCAAACTTCATGGCATGAATTCCCGAACAGCAAGCTCCCGATGGTGAAATAATCTCCATGGGCGAATCCAGTAAGCCGTGTACCATGGCCGTATGCGAAGGCAAATTTTGATCGGTAGCAGAAGTTCCGCACGAGAGCAATTCAATTTCTGCCGATGAAATCCCCAGTCCTTTTATCGACTCAACAACCAACTGGGCATTGGAATGACTTAACATTCCATTTTTTAGTAGCGAATAATAGCGGGTTTTGATTCCGTTGTTCCGCAATACAATTCTCCTTGCCCGCGAAGCCTTTCCTCCTATCATTCCTAAAAAGCCCTCCATTTCATCGTTTGAAACGGGTTGGTTAGGCAGAAACTTGGATAATGCTGTTATGTAAACTTCCTTCAACTTCGCTATCTAAATGGGGCGGCTTTCGGCCGCGCAAAGGTATGCTTGCATATCACAAATTCAAATAAGTAGATTCTCGTAAAAATGTTCACTCACGGAGTGAATTCTGTTTGTAATAACGAATCTCATCATTCAACTGCTTTCTCTTTATGACAGAAATCAAGAAAGAAGAAATTGTTGTGATGGGCGAAAGGATAAACGCGCCAACTGGCAAAAGGTAGGAAAGCAAACTTACACGGCCCAACCGATCCTTATTAAAAAAATCACCTTTTTTGCTGAGAAAACCAGCGTACATGCCAAACAATTTAGAGGCACGTTTTTCAAGAATGAGGAGCGATGGATTGATGTCAACCGCTCCCAATTGGTTTAATTCTTCCTGCATGTCTGTCAGGTCGTTTGTCTTCAATTTATTGAGCAGAACTTCTCCAAATCGTGTGCTGCTCTCAATGTCTTCCTGAATGATACCCGCTCGGGGAAATCCCCAAAACGGATTTTTCTTCCCATAGAACATCCACCTAATAATGGTGATAATGCTGACGAGGTTCTTGTTCCTATCTATAAGGACAATATTTCCTATCAGTTCCGCCTCCAGTGTTTTCAAGTGGCATTTCACTTTTTCCTGTGCCAAAACCCACATATTTCTCGAACCGAGAAGCGTAACCACTTTCTTCCCTTTGAAAATGCGTTTGGCATCTTGGTGTTGCAGTAAACTAGCAATGGGAATGCTCGGATTGAGGTACCAAACGGTGTAGGCAAGGATAATAAGGTCGTAATTCGTTGCTGGGTCAACAGCAATCGGCTTTAGTTCGAAAGGTGTTCCATAGACCGATTCAGGAAAAACATTAAAAAATGTGAGTCGTGTCCACGGAAATGGAAATTGATGCTCCGTTTCGATTTTCACGAAATCAACCTCGATAGAAGTGTCATTTTGAATAGGGGAAATGCAGTTGTCGGCAATTTCCTTTAACTGCCCAGTTTGCGAATAAAAGAGTACGAGAACCTTCATTTTTATCTTAGGCAATGATATTCACTTTTTGTCGGTTGGCGAAGAACTGTGTCGTTAGGCATAAGGAAATGGTCGTTAATCGTATATCGGAAACAGGAATGAAAAGCAACCGTTAATCAATTCAGAACGCAATGAAACAAAAGAAAAAAATAGAAGTCATGGAAACAGGAAATATGAAAAGACGGCTTACGGCCTCTGAGCAGCGGTTTGCGAGTGAAATCGCGATGATGATGAACATGTCTCTAACTGAGTTACTTCTGGTAGAAAAGACCAGAATGCCGATTGGAGTGTAGCATCTTTCAGGAATTGGAAACGAAAAATAGGTCTCGAAAATTTTCGAGACACCTTTTTCATTTCCAATCACAGGTAATTTTTTTTGATCTTAGGCTCTGAATGGTTGCTTTTATATCTTTGTCGTATTCTAGTTAACCAAGTCAACTCCAAAAAAAATGAAAAAAACTTTACTTTCTATTATGACTTTGGGTTTTGCTTTTGCAGCAACCGCTCAAATGTATACTCCGTCTGCTTCAGCAGTGGCTTCAGGAACACTGAACGTATCGTACGCGGGTCAGGTCATCAATTTTACGGTTCCTGCAACCTCAACGATTGATGGGGCGACTGTTGGAAGTGCCGTTGCGGCAGCATTCCCACAGGCTGCAGCATTCACTGGTTTGCTTGCTGGTCAGACATTCCCGTTGGACGTATCTTCTACAACGCTGTTGGTAACTGGTCTTCCTAACGGAGTGACTGCGGCTTGCGATGCATCACCATGCACGTATGTGGCAGGAGCAACGGGAAGCATCACGCTCTCAGGAACTCCTACTCAGGCGGGTGTATTTACCATTGACATTACCACACTGACTTCCGGTAGCGCAGACCTTTCTGCTTTTGCAGGTCAGCTTTCGGGTTTTGGCATTCCTTCGTCATTCGCACTTCCACAACCTGTTCCGGGAGCACTTGATGAGGAGGGTTACACAATGAGCGTTACTGATCCGAACGGAATCAAGGAAGCCAATGGTGTGTTCTCTCTTGGTCTTTACCCTAACCCAACCGAAGGTCTTTCTACCTTGGATGTAAACTCAACTGTTGCTGGAGTGGCTACAATTGAGGTTTATTCGATTACAGGTGCCTTGGTTCAAACTTCATCTAGGTCTATCCGGGTTGGAGCAAACAGATTGAATATGGATTTTTCGCCTGTTCCAGCTGGAATCTATTTG